>Ga0209847_1000568_pt1 | contig 14616 bp, 14 predicted proteins | sample OrgsoiDNA_201060_FD_185808 | JGI IMG/M metagenome (GOLD analysis project Ga0209847, IMG submission 185808) | Permafrost soil microbial communities from the Arctic, to analyse light accelerated degradation of dissolved organic matter (DOM) -... | ecosystem: Environmental > Terrestrial > Soil >... | reverse complement strand
CACCCACGTTTTTGACGATTACGGAGAGCGTCAGACACCAGATTCGGTGTTCCCGAACAACTGGTTATCGACCCACGCCGGCGGCCACGTTGCGCTGTACCCCATGCACTGCGCGAACCGTCGGCGCGAGCGACGCACGGATGTCGTCGAGATGCTCAAAGCGAATTACCGGGTACAGGACGTTATCGACTACTCGGGGCTGGAGTACGACGGCGTGTTCCTGGAAGGCACTGGCGCCATGGTGCTCGATCACGTCGCCCGGGTTGCATATACGGCGCGCTCACGCCGCGCCGATCCGGTCGCACTGGAGCGTTTCTGTACGCATTTCAATTTTGAGCCAATGTGCTTCGACACATCCGACGACGCAGGCCACGCGGTCTATCACACCAACGTCATGATGAGTGTCGCGACCGAGTTTGTTCTGATCGGTCTCGACCTGATTCATGACCATGCCCGGCGTGCCGGGATTCACAGACGGCTGTTGGAAAGCGGGCGCACCGTGATCGCACTCGATCATTCGCAGGTCAGCAATTTCGCCGGTAACGCGCTTGAGCTTTCGGGCACGGATGGCCGTGTACTTGCTCTTTCCGAGCGAGCTGCCGCGAGTTTGACGCGAGAGCAACGTTCGCTGATCGAGCGATCCGCGCGGCTGCTTCCGTTGCCGGTGCCCACCATCGAGATGGCAGGCGGTTCTGTGCGCTGCATGCTGGCCGGGATACACCTGGCACGACGTTAGTCGCGTACCTGAGCCATGGCAGAGCGTGCGATGCTCTGTTCGGCTCTGGATCGATTCTTACGTTTCGGCCGCCCTGGGTAAGCTGACGAACTTATCGGCTGGCATGGTTCTGTGAGAGGTTGGTCATCGCTTCGCCCAGTTTCTCCAAAAGAAATTCGGCGAAGACGGCTACTGCAGGCGGCACCGGTGGGCGGCTCGTGTAGACGAGCTGCAGGCCGAGGTCGGTGCTGGCGCGCCGATAGCTTGGCAGCACGCGTACCAGTTTCCCCTGCGCGATGATTGGTTCAACTATTAACTGCGGCAGCAGCGCAATACCGAGTCCAGCTGTACAAGCCTGCGCCAGCACTCGCATGTCGTTGACCGCGAACCGGCTGTTGATCGACACCTCCTGACTACCGCGCGGACCCTGCAGACGCCACGTGTTGCGACCCTGGCGATTGAAAATCGTCAGGCAGTCGTGTTCGGCCAGTTCACGCAGCGTGCGCGGTGCAGGGCGCCGTTCCAGATAGGCAGGACTCGCCGCGAGGAACATTGCGCCCGGCGCCAGCCGACGTACCTTAAGGCCGCTACGGGTCTCGATGCCCATGCGCAAGGCCAGATCGATGCGCTCGGCGATCAGATCGGTAGGCGTATCGTCGAGCAGGAAGTCGATGCTGATGTGTGGATAGCGCGCGTAGAACTCGAGCAAGCATTCCATGCGGAAGAATTCGAACAGGCCGGCCATCGCGGTGACGCGAACCGAGCCGGACGGTGTCTGCTCATCTGCATGGAGCCGCCCGATCTCGAGGATCTGGTCAAGTGCCGGCGCATAGCGCTCGAACAGCGCCTGACCTTCCGTGCTCGGCGCGAGTTTGCGAGTGGAGCGATGCAGCAGACGTGTGCCGATTTGCCCTTCGAGTTGATCGATGCGTCGGCTCAGCGTATTTGGCGGCATGCCCAGACGCCGCGCCGCCTCGGAAAAGCTGCCAGCACGGACGACCTGAACGAACATCGCCAGATCATTCAGATCAAGCATGACATCTCTCCATAAATGGATTAATCAAATCCTATTTTACCATCTAGTGTGAAGCGCCTTTGATCCCCATACTTGAGGTGTCACACAGGAGGCGGTCGTAAAACGTCATTCTCCCGCTCCACGGTGGCGTTGCATCACTTGATACCGCGCACGGGCGCGGCAACTAAATGACTCAAGGAAATTGATTTGAAGAAGCATCTGATGATTGCGGCTAGTGCACTCGCCACCTCACTGTCGTTTTCGGCATTCGCGGACGTGCCGACGTACCAGCTTGATTCGGACCACACGTACCCGAGTTTCGAGGCCGACCACATCGGCGGCCTGTCGGTCTGGCGTGGCAAGTTCGACAAGTCGCAGGGCACGGTGACGCTCGATCGCGCGGCAAAGACCGGGACCGTTGAAGTGACGACCGACATTGCGTCGGTCCACACGGGTAGCACGAAGCTCGACCAGAACCTGCAGTCGGATCAGTTCTTCGACGCGTCGAAGTTCCCGGAAGCAACCTACAAGGGCACGATCAAGTTCAAGGGCGACAAGCCGGCCTCGGTCGTCGGCAATCTGACGATGCACGGCGTGACCAAGCCGCTGACGCTGAAGATCGACTCGTTCAAGTGCATGCCACATCCGATGCTCAAGCGCGAAGTGTGCGGCGTCGACGCGGTGGGCGAATTCGATCGCAGCGACTTCGGCGTCGACTTCGGCAAGGCGTACGGCTTCAGTATGAAGACCAAGCTGCTCATCTCGGCCGAAGCACTGAAGCAGTAGTCCCATTCGGAGATAAGTTTCATGAAACTGTTACACGTAGATGCCAGCATCCTCGGGCAAGGCTCCGTAAGCCGTGATCTGTCAGCGGATGTCGTCGCGACCTTCCGGGGCCGCCATCCCGACCTTGCGGTCAGGCGTCTCGACCTTGCCGCCACACCGATCGGCCATCTGATGGCTGCACACCTCGCGGCCGCGCAAGGGGCTCCGGTCGACAATGCATTGAAGGCCGACGTTGCCATGGGCCAAGTCGCGCTCGAGGAGTTCCTGGCAGCCGACATCGTGGTCATCGGCGCGCCGATGTACAACCTTGGCGTGCCCTCGCAACTGAAGGCCTGGATCGACCGCATCTCCGTCGCCGGGAAGACATTCCGCTACGGGGAGCACGGCCCGGTCGGACTGTGCGGCGGTAAGAAGCTGGTCATCGCGTCGTCGCGCGGCGGCGTTTATAGCGAAGGCTCGCCGGCCGCCGTCTTCGATCATCAGGAAACCTATCTGAAGGCGGCCTTCGGCCTTCTGGGCATTACGGATATCACCTTCATTCGCGCGGAAGGTGTGGCGATGGGTCCGGAGGCGCGCCGCGAGGCGATCGCCTCGGCGAAGCAAGAGACCGCCGCGCTCGCTGCGTGAGGTAGCACCGCCCTAACAAAATACTCCCTGGAGAACCACCATGTCGAACACCCAGAAGCTCATCGCCGTCGTGGGCGCAACCGGCCAGCAAGGTGGCGCCGTTGTGCGCGCGCTGCAGGCGAGCGGTCAATTCAAAGTGCGCGCGTTGACGCGCAATCCGGCCACGCATCCGAACCTAGGTGACGAAGTCGTTCTGGCGGATTTTAATCGTCCGGAAACGCTTAAAGCCGCATTTGCCGGAGCACACGGAGTTTTCCTGGTGACCAATGCCTGGGAAGCAGGTACGGACGAACCCAGGCAGGCTCACGCTGCCGTCAACGCGGCGAAAGACGCCGGCGTGCAGCACTTCGTCTGGTCGACGCTTCCCAATGTGGATACGATCAGCCGCGGCACGATCAATGTCCCGCACTTCACGGCCAAGGCGAAAGTCGAACCCATCGTGAGCGAAGCCGGATTTGCGTACCACACGTTCGTGATCGCGCCGTTCTACTACCAAAACCTGATCGGCCAAATGGCTCCGCAGAAACAAGCGGATGGCACCGCAAGTTGGGCGCTGCCGCTTGATCCGGAGCAGCGCGTTATCCACATGGGCGATATCACTGAACTCGGCCGCCTCGTGGCCGGCGCGTTCGCGCGGCCGGAACTCGCGGGGCGCGGTGAACATTTGGCGCTGGTCGGCGATTTCCTGAGCTTCAACGAGATCATCGCCACCCTGAATCAACAAGGAAACACGCTCTCGTTCAAGCAAGTCCCGCGCGAGGTTTTTGCCGGCTGGTTTCCGCACGCCGACGGTATCGCGGCGATGCTCGCCTACTTCGAAGCGCACACATATCTTGGCTCGGACTCACGCGACGCGATCGCGCTCGCCAACACAGTCGCGGGCCAGCAGCCGACGAAGTTTGCTTCATGGGCCAAAGCGAACTTCGCGATTCCCGCAGCCACTTGAACGAAGTGCATTCATCAAACCACGAACGAGCTAGTACCCATGAGCCGAATTCCTGGCATTGCAAACTTTGATCGAGCGGCCGCGCCTCTCATGTCGACTTTAATGATGGCCACGGGTCGGAGGGAGCTTCGAGACTGCGCGATGGGGCAATTCGTCAGCACTTTCTCGCACTGAGTGGGATATCACCTGGCTTCGACGAAGGCGTCTATGACCCTGACCGGGTTGTCCTGTCCGATGTAGTCATCGATACATTCGGGAAGTAGTGCGACCTGGTTGCGGTCATCGCGTTCAACGAGTCGCTTCATGAGTCACGCGGTCTCAGTGCGTCGATTCAGTTTAGGCGATCAATGCGTTTTCACACACTCTGGACCCACGAGCGACGGTCGAAGCGCTTGATACCGGACATACGAACCCATCGCATTGCCGGGGGGAGGCGCCGCCCCACTCAAGGAGCGGACAACTTGTCTTCGACTGAGAATCATCCTCTTGACGAGCACGGCCGGCATGATGGTCACGAGCACGACCACAATCATGAACATAGCGAACTTCGGACGTGGACATCCGTGTAAGAGCGCTCGAATCGCTTTTGATTGAAAAAGGATATGTGGATCGGAAGACCCTGGATGTGCTGGTCGATATCCGTTCCGTCCATTTGCAGGGACGATGTTATCAAGTATTCGGCGCTAACATCGCCGAACGCAAAGTGAAGTTCAAGCCACGGCGCTGGAGGTCCAACAATCGATCTTTGCGCGCAAGACAAATAACTCTATGGCGCGTGCGGCGGCAATGCTGTTAAATTTCAGGTCCAGCCCGGGCGCCCAGGCGCATATGGCACCGAGCCCAGGGATGACGGCCGCCATTCCGCCGCCGCTACCGCTCTTTATCGGCAGCCCGATGCGAACCGCGAAGTCGCCAGCGGCGTCATAGGTTCCGCATGTCATCATCAGGGCGTTCACCGCCCTGCGATGACAGGAGATGATTTTTATTGAATCGGCTTCGGCAAGCGGCAGAAGGCTAAGCGCAAGCTGGGTGCTCGACATCGCGAACGCGCATTGATCGCAATAGGCTCGCACGACCGCAGTCGGATTATTTTTGACGTGTCCGTAGTTGTTCAGTAGATAAGTCATCGCAAGATTGCGTCCGGCTACCGTGAACTCGGAGTTGGCGATGGTTTGATCCACGGCAATGCTAGATCCGACTGTGCCAAGGCTTTCGATATAGGTAGACAGTTTCTCTACGGGTTTTTCGAAAGCCCTGCAAAGAAGGTCAGTGACGACCAAGGCACCCGCATTAGTGAATGGATTCGCTGGGAGGCTTCCACTATCGTTTAGTAATGCAATGTCGTTGAATGGACGCCCGGAAGGTTCGCGACCAACATGTTCCCATACAGCCTCACCGTGAGTATCCAGCGCGAGGAGGAGTGCGAACACCTTCGAGATGCTCTGAATTGAGAAAGCCTTACGAGCGACGCCCGATTCGATTACCGTGCCGTTGGTAAGCGCAAGTGCTATACCGAATTGAGCTTTCGGAACATTCTTCAGCTCTGGGATAAAATCTGGCTGCTGACCTAGTTCCAGCAACGGAACCACTTCCTCTGAGATTTCATCCAACATCTGCTGCAGTTGCACCGGTCCGAGTGTCTTCGTGGTTGTATTCATGCTTGCGCTTGCCTAATAAACGCACCCACTCGACTGTCAGGATCAGCTCGCTGGAATGCTTCAGGACTCATATCGGCAACAATTCCTCCATTCTCCATCATCACGATGCGATGACTTATCTTGAGGGCAAAGCGCATCTCGTGCGTGACAACGATCATGGTCATGCCATCGCGTGCGAGAAGTTCCATGACGCTCAACACCTCATTGACAAGTTCAGGATCGAGCGCCGATGTAGGTTCATCAAAAAGCATGACACTAGGGTTCACGGCCAGTGCACGAGCGATCGCTACCCGCTGTTGCTGTCCGCCAGAGAGTTGATGGGGGTACTTGTCCGCGTGCTGTTCCAAACCAACCTTAGCCAGTAACTCCACTGCGCGAGAGCGAATGACTTCTTTTTGCGCGGCACCGTGGTAAAGAGGCGCCATCATCACGTTGTCAATGACACTCAGATGCGGGAACAGATTAAAGCTTTGAAAGACCATGCCGATTTCGGTGATGCGCTGATGAAAGTCTGATGCCACTGCGTAAGAATGTTTAACCTGAAGGGTAGCGTCGATCCAAGGGCTCCCATCGAACTCGATCACGCCCCCATCGATATCCTGAAGGCCATTGATTGTCCGAATAAGCGTAGTCTTTCCAGATCCTGATGGACCTACGATACTGATGACCTCGCCGCGATTCACGGTAAGCGAGACCGAATTTAAAACACACTTTTCGCCGAACGATTTTCGAATATTTCGAAGGACAAGCATAGGCTTTGAAAGGCTGTCCACTTTTTTACGAATGCTTGGCGAGCCCGAGCCCAGAGGGGACGCGGATACGGACAACTGTAGAACTGACTTACGTAGTTTGATCCGGCTAACGTCCAGCCAACGTTCAAAGTGGCTGACAAGAAACGTGAATGCGGAAACAATGATCAGATAATAGAATGTGACTGCCACCAACGTTTCTATGACCTTGAAGTTCTGTGTGTATAGCCGCTGTCCAACAAGCAAAATTTCGGAAAGCGATATGACAGAAACGAGCGACGTCAGTTTGACGATGGTAATGAATTCGTTTGATAGTGTTGGCACTGCGACGCGCAATGCCTGGGGCACGATGACTTTCCAGTAGCGTCCCACTCGACGGATTCCTAAGGCCCTTGCGGCCTCATCTTGTCCTTTTGGCACAGCACTCAGTGCTCCGCGATGAATCTCGGCGATATAAGCGGTCTCACTGACAACCATGGCGAACAGGCCCGACCAGAATGGTATTGAAAATACCGCCGATGTGCCAGGAAAAAGCTGTGGCAGGTTATAGACGAGGATTAGCAGTACCAGCAATGGGACGCTTCGGAAGAACCAAATGTAGACGCGAGCGCTGGCTTGCAGCAGAGGCATGCGGGCGTTGCGTGCCAAGGCCACAAAGAAACCACACACATTGCCGAGCAACCACGTGAGGGTGCTTAAACAGGCTACAAGGAGGGTCGCCTTCCAGAAATTTGCATCGACAATGCATTGCCCAAGGTAGGACCAATCAAAAGATGTCATATTTATTTGTGAAAGTCAGTGCGTGAGGACGCTGCAAAGTGGCAATCACTAAGCTCTTGCAGGTCACTCACGTCACTTATCAGGTCAATCGGCTTACATGTGGTTGAGTGGTCGTTACCGATAGCCTTCTATGTAGAATCGCGTTCGCCAGTGGGGCCGCGATCACAACCCGGCGGCGGTTTTGAATTCCGCTTCGCTGGGTTCGGCCAAGTTGTAACGCCTTAGCAGTGCTTGATACTCGCCATTCGCGCGCAGCTGTTTCAATGCCGTTTCAAGCGCTGACTTCAGCGCTGTGTCGTTCTTCTTCAGGCCCAACCCAAGCACGATCGGCAGAAGCGGGGTTCGAGTACTGATGCGAATTCTCTGTGTGTGCTCAACGGCTGAGTTGAGCACCGCGGAATCATCAACTTGCGCATCCACGCCGTGTGCGAGGAGTGCCTGGGTGGCTTCAGGACCCGTCGGAAACAGTCGAACATCGATCGCTCCGCGTTGTCCGCACTGTTGATCGGAGATCTTTTGTAGATTGCCTATCCATGCGGCCCCAGCGATGGAGGAAACCCGTTTTCCACACAATGCAGTGAAGTCCTCCGGTGCGAATGTGTCATCCTTTCGAACTGCGATCGAGACCCCGGTCTTTGCATAGGGGATGAAATCGATTAATTTCGCGCGTTCTGGCTTCACGAACAGCGATGAGGCAATCAGGTCAAACTTGTTGCTATTAATTCCCAAAATGAGATTTTCGAAGCGCGTGTCCACTATATTTACTTTTAAGTGGAGTTGCGAGGCAAGTGCTTTCGATAGTTCGGCATCGAAGCCGGCTGCCTGACCATTCTTGTCTCGGTAACTGTACGGCGCATTCGTTTGGTCGCTGCCGACCGTCAAAACGCCTTGTTGCATCGTCTGCGCAACCGCACTGCCTGCGGCTCCCAACAAGATTAGCGATGCAGCAACGGCCGTGAAAAATTTAATTTGTTTGGATCTCATTATTGCTCTCGGGTGTCAGGGCGATGCGGTAAAGGATCAATAGGATGAAAAGCCACTTGAATAGTCGTGGCGCTCATGTCCTTCGATTGGTGGGTTAAAGACGCTAATCAAACGCATATCGGTGTGAGCGCGCAGGCGATGCTTATCGTTCTTGTCCAGGGCATATAAGACACCTGGCGAAAGAGCGTGACGATTGCCGTCTTCGTCCTCGATCTCGCCCTCTCCGGAGATGCAATAACACGCTTCTAAGTGCTGGCGATATTGCTGCACAGATTCGGTTCCAGCAAGCACAAGCGTTTCAGCGAGAGCAAAGCCTAATCCGTCTTCTTTCAACAGTAACCGACGGCTTTGTCCATTTCCCCAGTTGACGTCTCGGGAAGTCCCTGCAATTTGCTGAATCGAGCGAATGATCATCGGTTTATCTCAGGTTTGTCTGGTGCTATGTGTACGCTCATGAGCTTTACATCCTGCTCTGGGGGAGTTCTGGTCGGTCTTTAGGTCAGTCCTGCGGACCGCAGGACCGATCGAGGCAAATTGTGCAATCGACCGAAGAGAAAAAATACTGAGGAAAAAATTCTGTTAGCATGAGCTTTTCTCACACTAATCTTAATCTCCATGGCGGCTCAGCCTTACAACGCCCTCCGGGCCTTTGAGGCCGTTATTCGTCTCGGAAGCGTTCGGGCAGCGGCGGACGAACTCTTCGTCACGCAGTCCGCGGTGAGTCATTTGTTACGTCAGTTGGAAAAGACACTGGGAGTTAGCTTGTTCGAGTCCGGTGGCCGACGATTGCGGCCGACGGAAGCCGGGGAGCGCCTTGCGCTTGGGTTACGAGACGGATTTTTGCGCATCCACGCGGCGGTTGAGCATGTGTCGTCACATCGACGTTCCAGGCGGATCAATCTCGCGTGTATGCCTTCGGTCGCAATACGGTGGCTAGTGCCAAAAATGATCGCGTTCCGGCAACTGCATCCCGACATTCATATGCGCCTTCACTACAGCACGACGCTACCGAGTGCACATGTCATGAGTGGTACTGACTTGTTGATTACAGCACTCGATGGCCACTATCAGGGGCCCGGAACTGCTTGGAGGCTGATGGATGGCGCAACCTTCCCAGTAAGTTCGCCTCTATATCTCGATCGGGTCGGAAATCTGAGTGAACCTGCGGACTTGCTGAGCGTAGATTTACTCCACGATGAAGCGACCGCTAGCTGGTACACATGGTTTCGCTCACACGGCCTACCAGAGCCCAGCACTAATAATCCCATGATTTATGAGGACTTCAGCTTGATGAGCGGAGCGCTGATCGCGGGTCAGGGCGTGGCATTAGCGCCGCGCTTGTTGATTACCGAAGAGCTTAAAGGTGGCTTGCTCATTCCGCTTTTCGATTCCCCCGGGAATATCGATCGAGCTTACTGGATTGTATGTCCGGGTGGCCCTCGCCCTGAGGATCTAGCATTTGTGGATTGGGCTTTATCTCAACCAAGAGGGCTCGACGACGGCAGCGTCGATAGCGCAGATTAGCGGTGTTGCGTAGAACGCAATATCATTCAATCCGCAATGCTTGTACAGGCTGAGTTCCACGGCGCAAGTTGACATGTTTATTTCCAGTCAGAAGAGAGTGAACCAAACCGTGGGAGGTCAATTCACGCCGCACGGCTCGGACTCGGCAATGCTGCTGCCAATCGGTAGCCCCTTGTGATAGCGCATGCCATATCTGACAATGTTCGTGCGTATCCCTGAGATAAAGCGATAGATGCTTCGGTTCACAAAATTAACCGATAGATGACCTTTTTCGGAATAAAGCAATAGGTGAATTTTTGCGTCAACTTATGCCTTATTGGTCAATCCCGCACGCAGCGAAATCCTGCATACACGTACTGGTAATGCGCTTGAAACCAGTTGCGAAAACTCGGTCTCAGCATGCAAGCTGCCGTGCGCGGCGAGCCGCCTTTGAGCACGAAATGCTGGTCGTCGTAGAAGTTCGCGGAGTAACCCAGGTAGAACGGAAACGGCTCGAAACCGGGTAACGGCCCGAAGGTCGTCGACGTCCATTCCCAGCCGTTGCCAAACTGTCCCACCACGCCCGCCGCGCTCTGATTCTCCGGGTGAGCCTGGACCGGTGACGGTTCCCATCGGCGGAAATCGAAATTGCCCTGCTGGGCGTGCGGGGCCGCCTCGGCGGCGCGTTGCCATTGCGCTTCCGTTGGCAGCGACTTACCCGCCCATTTCGCATACGCGCTGGCTTCAGCGTGACTCACATACACCGGCCAGTCCGCCGGCAACGGGATCTCGGCGAACATGGTTCGCAGCTTCCAGCGTGAGCCTTTTAATTCCGCCGACGATTCATCACGCACCCAGGACGCCGGCTTTTCGATGCCTTCACGTTCCTTCCACGCCCAGTCGCTGTCTCGCCAGTAATCGCGATGCGCGTAGCCGCCGGCATCGATGAAATCCAGCCAGTCCGAATTCGTCACCATGTAGCGGTCCATCTCGAACGCCGGCACGTGCACGCTATGTTCGCCAAACTCGTTGTCCCAGCCGAACGTGCCGCTATCGCACTTCAGGCCAAGCGTAGCCACCCCTGCGGGCACGTGGACCATTTCCCTTGGCAGGGTCTCGTCGAGCGGATGTTCCGCTGTGTCTTCAGTGACCGCGGGTCCGGTTTTCTGATGCAGCGGCAATTGATGCAACATGTACGCGAGCGTTTCCGCGTGCATCAGCCTGTGCTCGATCGCGACCTCCAGCAGCGTCTCAGGCGTGGCTTCCGGAGCACTGGCATTGTCATGCTTATCTTCACGTTTTGTAATTTCGGCGGAATCAAAACGCGCATCGATGTCATCGCGAATCCGCTGCACATAGGCGCGAATCGTGTCCAGCGACGGCCAGTCTTGAGGCTGATCGCTCGGCAGGCCACCATCGACGGGATCAATGCCGAACGCAAATAACTGGTCGAACTCGGGATTCGGGCTGGGCAGGTCGAAGAGGCGCTGATCGAACAGATTGCGGTCGAAGGCCTCCAGATGCCCGATGTAGAACACGATCCGATGCCGCTCGGAAATCGGGCGTTCATACAGGAATTCGGGTTTGACGATGCCGAATACCGCGTCAGTAATCTGGCGCGCTTCGCGCAGGCGGGCGAGCAGCGGATGCAGCGGGGTAGGTTCGCGATTCATTTCGCTCTTGTCTCCGGGCACGGGCCGATGCAAAACGATAAATCGTAGCAGAGGGCATGCCAAGCCTGCTTGGATCGCAGCGGGCCAGAAACTGGATCGCGCGCTAGATTGCGCGCAGTCCGTCGAAGTCGAGGATGTGGATGAGCTTGCCGTTTGCTTCGATCAGGCGCTTTGCCTGAAAACGCGACAGCGTCCGGCTGACCGTTTCCAGCGTAATGCCGAGAAAACTGCCCATGTCGTCGCGCGTGAGGCGCAGGTTGAACTCGTTGCCCGCGTAACCGCGGCGGGTCAACCGGGCGGAAAGATCCAGCAGCAGGGCGGCGACCCGCTCGTCGGCGCGCAACGTGCCGAGGATCAGGGTTTGTGTCGCCTTCCGGACGACTTCACGGCTCAGCAACTGCAGGAGCCGACGCTGCAGGGCGCTGGTTTCGCGGCAGGCGCGCTCAAAGTGCACATAGGGGATCAGGCAGACCGAACTGTCTTCGAGGGCGACGGCGTGGCATGCGTGCCGGCCATTATCGAATCCTTCGAGGCCAAGCGCATCGCCACCTAGATGAAGACCCATGACCTGTTCGCGGCCGTTGCCGTTTGGTGTTGATACAACGGTTTTGATCGAGCCGGAGCGGATGGCGTAGAGGGTGTCGAAGGTGTCTCCTACGCGAAACAGGGTTTCGCCCCGCTTGATCGTGCGGGCGTTGACGATGACTTTCTGGAGCCTGTTGACATCGTCGGAGGAGAGGCCTTGCGGCAGGCAGTAGTGCCTCAAGGCGCAAGTCGAGCAATGAGCGGCATGGCGCGAGGAGGCGCTGGGCAGAGGAACAGGGGTCTCGTGGACGGTTTGCATGGCTCGCTCGCTTTTAGTTCGTGTTGATCTGGAACAAGGAAATTGTCCCATCGATGCGATCCGCCCCCGGGTGGCAAAACGTCGCGTGAGAACACGGCCGCTGCCCCACCCGCACGCCCCGGCGTTTTTATTCCTTTGATGCAGGCACTGCGCCGGTCCCGGAGGCCGCCGGAATCAGCAGTACCGGCAGCGTCGCCTGGCGCAGGCACCTTTCCGCGACACTGCCGAGTAGCAGCCGCTGGAAGCCCTTGCGACCGTGCGTGCCCATCACGAGCAGGTCCGCGTTGAACGCGACGGCGGCGGCGAGCACCAGCTCCGCGACATCATCCACCGACGAACCCTCGGCAATCACCACTGCGCCCTGCACGCCGCGCTGTTTCATCTCTGCGTTCGCTTCGGCGGCAAGTTTGGCGCCCTGGTCGGCGAGCTCGTCGCGCAGGATGGAAGGGTCATAGCCCGGAACGTCGTAATAGACCGGTGCGTTTTCCACGACGTAATAGGGCTGCAGTACCGCGCCGTGCGTGGCGGCGAGTTCGAGCGCAGATTCGAATGCGCGGCGCGAGGTGCGGCTGCCGTCAATAGCCACGACGATTCGTTTGAACATACGGTTCTCCTTCAGCAGTTGAAATGCAAACGACGTTCTTTTAATCGATGAAAACGGTCGCGTCTGATCGTCCGGCTTACAAATGTACGACAGTAATAATCTGATTAATGTTCCCCTTTGTCGACAACCCTTCGATCCTGACCAACCGGACGAAATAATGACGTCATACAATCCGGGGCGTGATGTTTGTATTGATTCCCTCTATTTTTACTCTCCTAGTCCCCAGCCCGTGTCTGAATTCGCTCATCAATCTGCTCCTCAATCCGCTCCTCAGTCTGCCTCCCCGCCGCCTCCCGAATCTGCCTCTCCACTGCCTTTCCGTAACGCTCTTCTCGCGATGCTGGGCATCGGTCTCGTCAACATGCTGGTGGCGCTTGACCAGACGGTAGTCAGCACCGCGCTGCCGTCGATCGTCGCGGAATTGCATGGTTTCGAGTATTACGCGTGGATTGCGAGCGCGTATTTGCTGGCCTCGGTGGTGACGGTGCCGGTATTCGGCAGGCTTGGCGATTATTTCGGCCGAAAGCGGTTCGTGATTGCCGCGGTGATTACATTCACGGCGGCCTCGGTGCTGTGCGGGGTGGCCAACGACATGCTGTTCCTGGTCATCGCGCGCGGATTGCAGGGCGTGGGTGGCGGGATGATGGTCGGCACGGCGTTCGCGTCGATTCCCGATCTCTTTCCCGATCCGCGTTTGCGGGTGCGCTGGCAGGTGGTGATGGCGGCTTCGTATGGAATCGGGACGGCGGCGGGGCCGTCATTGGGCGGCTGGATGAGTGAGCATTGGGGCTGGCGGTCGACGTTCCTGATCAACCTGCCGGTGGGGATTGCCGCGTTCTATTTCATCTGGGCGCATTTGCCGAATTTCCATCGGCCACGCGAGGGGGCGGTGAAGATTGACTGGCTGGGCGCGGTGCTGGTTGCTCTCGTGCTGGGCGGCTTGCAGGCGTTCATTGAAGCCGTGCCGAAGAGCGGCCTGACCACGGGGAACGCGGTGTTGGCTGCGTGCGTAGCGGGCGGTGCGGTGGCGTTGCTGATATGCGAGCGTCGCGCGACGCATCCGATCATTCCGCTTGACCTCTTCAAAGACCCGCAGCTTGTTACGTTATTCACGTTGTCGATGCTGTCCGGTTTCGTGATGTTTTCACTGATCTTTTTTGCGCCGCTTTTGCTTCAGGGTGGTTTTGGTTTATCGCCGCAGGAGGCTGGACTGCTGGCTACGCCGATTGCGATGTTTATTGCCATCGGCAGTTTTATCAACACGCGCATTGTGATTCATTTGCGCAAGCCCACGTTCATCTTGTCGATTGGTTTCACGTTGCTGCTATTCGCGTGCATTGCGCTGGCGTTTGCCGATGCTTCCACGCCACATATCTGGATCGAGATTCCGATGGCGGGCATTGGTGTCGGCCTGGGTTTCGTGCTGAATAACCTGAACGTATTCGGGCAGGAGATTGCAGGGCGTGAGCGCTTCGGCATTACCACGGCGTTGCTGCAATCGACGCGAATGGTGGGCGGGATGCTCGGGACGAGCGTGGTCGCGACAATCGTGCAGCATCATTACCGGGACGTGATTACCCGCACGCTGCGAGTGCTCGGCGAACCTGCGAGTACCGCGTGGCTGCCAAGATTTGACGATCCGCGGATCCTGATTGATTCGGTGTTGCGGGGGAAGTTGCTGGCCGATCTGGTGCCGGCCGGGCTGGATGGGCCGGCGCTAATCGAGAGCGCC
>Ga0209847_1000565_pt1 | contig 14657 bp, 11 predicted proteins | sample OrgsoiDNA_201060_FD_185808 | JGI IMG/M metagenome (GOLD analysis project Ga0209847, IMG submission 185808) | Permafrost soil microbial communities from the Arctic, to analyse light accelerated degradation of dissolved organic matter (DOM) -... | ecosystem: Environmental > Terrestrial > Soil >... | reverse complement strand
CTCATCAACGCCGCAGGTAAACGCGGCGCGATCATGGCTTGGCGCAAGCGGCTCTACGATGAATTTACCCGTCATCCTAATAATGGGATCAACGTGATGATGGGATCAACGTGATGCGATCAAGCGGGCATGCGCCCTCTTCGCGCGTTTCAGGGCAGCCGCGGGAGCGGGCGGATTCAGAAGCAGCTCGACGAAGCGCTGCTGGTCCTCTACCGATAACCGGATGACCTGGGCTTCTTCGATTGTCCGGTGCGCGACCTCCTGAGCGGCGGCAACCAGGAAATCGCTGAGACTGCGGCCCTGAAGTTCCGCGGCGCGCTTGACGACCCGGAGCGCAGCGGGGGCAATGCGAGCTTCGATCCGCGAGGTGCGTTTGGCTGCTTGGGGCATTAGCTCAAGTCTCCTTACAATTTTGATTGTACGGGATTGTGCCGGACAATTCAAAACAGGGAGTGAAACTCGGGATGCCGTCACCGCGGCGGTACACTACATTTATGCTGCCCGCCGCCCTTAAGCAACGCGTCACCGCGCTCCTCGGGCCGCAGGGGTGCCTCGACCGCCCCGCAGACCTTTCCCTCTACGAATACGATGGCGGCGTCGATAAACACCCGCCCGACCTGGTGGTCTTCCCGCGCACCACCGAGCACGTGGCAGCCCTGGTCAAACTGGCGTGCGAATTCGACGTCCCCTTCGTCGGCCGCGGCGCCGGCACGGGCCTTTCGGGCGGCGCCATCCCGCGCGAAGGCGGCATGATGATCGCTTTCGCCCGCATGAACCGCATTCTCGAAATCGATCTCGAAAATGAGCGCGCCGTGGTACAGCCCGGCGTGGTCAATCTGGATATCACGCTGGCCGTGGAGGGCCGCGGTTACTTCTACGCGCCCGACCCCTCCAGCCAGCGCGCCTGCACCATCGGCGGAAACGTAGCCGAAAACTCCGGCGGACCGCACACCCTGGCCTACGGGGTCACCACCAACCACGTGGTGGCGCTCGAACTCGTGCTGCCCGATGGCGCCGTGATCCAAACCGGCGCCGCCGAACCCGACCTTCCCGGCTATGACCTGACCGGTCTGCTCACCGGCTCGGAAGGCACCATGGCCCTGGTCACCAAGGTGACCGTCCGCCTGATGCGCAAGCCGGAGCTCGTGAAAACCATCCTGGCGGTTTACGATTCCAGCGAAGACGCCGGCCGCACCGTCGCTGAGATTACCGCGCGTTGCATCACCCCCGTCGCCGTCGAGATGCTGGATGGCGTCATGCTTCGCATGGTGGAGGAAGCCACGCAGGCCGGCTATCCCGTGGACGCGGCCGCCGTGCTGCTGATCGAACTGGAGGGCATTCGCGAAGCGGTGGAAGCGCAGGTGGAACAGATTCGCGAAGCCTGCCTGCTCTGCGGCGCCCGCGAAATCCGCGTGGCCCGCACCGCCGAGGAGCGCGATCTGCTTTGGAAGGGCCGCAAGAACGCCTTTGGCGCCGTGGGCCGCGTCAGCCCCACGTATTACGTTCAGGATGGCGTGGTGCCCCGTACCAAGGTCGCGCCCACCCTGCACTTTATCGGCGAGGTTTCACGCAAGTACGGGCTCACCATCAGCAACATTTTTCATGCCGGCGACGGCAACCTGCACCCCATCATCCTTTTCAATGCCCGCAAATCCGGCGACCTGGAAAAGGCCCGCGCCTGCGGCGAGGAGATCCTCACCTGGTGCATCGGAGTGGGCGGCTCCATCACCGGGGAGCACGGTGTCGGCATGGAAAAGAATGAGCTCATGGCCAAGCAGTTCACTCCCGAGACCCTGGATACCATCCGCAGCCTGAAGGACCTCTTCGATCCCGATAACCGCCTGAATCCCGGCAAAGTCCTCCCCACCGGCCGCGGCTGTATGGAAATTCGGCAACCCGCCCTGGGAGCCGGAAGCAAACTATACTGACCCATCAGGTAAATACCCCATTCAGGTCTGCGATACTCCAGCCGATGAGTTGAGCATGAGTATTGTGCGTCTCTTGCTGCTTGCCGCAGTCACGATGGGAGCCGTCCGCGCCCAGAAAGTCGGAGCCCCCACGGGCGATCTGACCAACATCGGCGTGGATGAACTGTTTAGCGTCGAAGTCTCTTCCGTGGGACGCAAGGCTCAAAAACTTTCAAAGGCCCCGGCTGCCGTCTTCGTGCTGACGGCAGACGATATCCGCCGGTCGGGCGCAACTTCCATTCCCGAAGCGCTGCAATGGGTCCCCGGTTTAACCGTGCTGCGCATCGACGGCCGTTCGTGGGCTATCTCCGCGCGCGGCGGGGCCCGTCAATTTGCCGACAAGATCCTGGTGATGATTGACGGCCGGTCCCTGTATACTCCGCTTTTTTCGGGCACGATCTGGGACACCATCGATGTCTCGCTTGAAGATGTCGAACAAATTGAAATCGTGCGCGGACCGGGAGCCGTCATGTGGGGGCCCAACGCCGTCAACGGTGTCATCAATATCATCACCAAACGGGCGCAGGCTACCAAGGGTGCGATGGTGAGCGCCGCTGCCGGCAATGAGCAGAAAGGCGCCGCCGAAGTCCGGTGGGGCGCCGCGCCCAGCGACCACCTGGCCTACCGGATCTGGGGCAAGTTAGACGATTCCAATCCCGCCTACGGTTCCCCGGGTTACTACAAATTCTCCGACCGGTTCATTTACCGGGATCCCTCGATCCAAAGCCTTGACGCTGCCACCGGGCGTCTCGGATTTCGGTTTGACGGGCAATCGGGCGAACGCAATCAGTGGATGGTGCAGGGCGATTTCTACAACGCCAACCGGCAGGACGCTGTTGGTTATCCCGTGCTGCTGCCCAACGTCATCGACCGCCAGCAGGGCCACAGCGACTACGAAGGCGGATTCGTGCAGGCCAAATGGACGCAGACAACTTCGGCGGGCAATGAAGGCGTTTTTCAGTTTGCGTACTCCAAAGACCAGATCGACTATCCCTTCTTAAGCCTCAATTTGAACAATCTTACTCTCGATTACCAGAAGCGCAAACAAACCGGAGAATCCAATGAAATCTACTGGGGAGCCGGTTATCAGCAGTATTGGGACGACACGCAGTCCACTCGCTTTGTCGCTTTCGACCCCAAGGCCTCGACCTATCGCGTGGGAGATATCGTGGTTCGCGATGAGTGGCAGGTGGTTCCCACACGCCTGATGGTTTCCGCCGGAGTTCGAATCGATTACAACTCCTATCGCCAAATCGAATATCAGCCCAGCCTCCGCGTGCTGTTTACGCCCAGCGCCAGGCAGTCGGCCTGGTTTGCCCTGTCCCGCGCCGTACGGGCGCCCGCCCGGTTTGACAGGGATCTCGAAGCCGCTGAAGGGGAGCAGTTGGCCGCGGGCGTGCCGCTGCCCATTTCAACGTCGATTCGTGGATCGGTGGCGACCCGTTCCGAGACGGAGCGGAGCGCGGAGTTTGGCTACAAGCTCCAGGCCGGCCAGCGCTGGTCGGTGGATGGATCGCTCTTCTGGAGCTACTATGGCCGCCTGCGGGCTCTAGAGGGCTCACAGCTTCCCAACCTGGTTTTCGTAGGACAGACTCCAATCTTGCAGATCCCTTTGACCATGGGCAACCCTGGCGCCGGCCGCAGCTACGGGGCCGAGGTCTGGTCCATCTGGCAGGTTCGCGCCGGCTGGCGCATGATCCCATCCTATTCATACCTGAACGAGACTTTTTGGCTGCCGGGGTCGGAATACTATAACTATTACTGGGACGGCCGCCCCACCAGCCCTCGTCACCAGGCCCTGCTGCGTTCCCAGTTCGATCTGGGCCGCGCGTGGCAGTTGGACCTGATGGCCAAAGCCAGGTCGCGAGATCCGATTTTCGGTACCACCGGAGGTTTGCTCGTCGACGCCCGCATCGGTTGGCGCCCAACGCGTTCCGGGGAACTGAGTTTCTCCGCGAAAGACATTACCAACCGCACGGTGGTGGAGAGTTATGGGGAGCTTCTGCTCCCGGCGATTCCGCTGCGGCGGACCTTCGTAATCAAATGGACACAACGTTTCTAGCGGCGGAGAGACCTATGAGCCTGGGGGGAACAACAATCCGGTCTCTCCTGGCGGTGCTGCTCTTGGCGATACTGCCCGTTCGGTTCGCCACCGCCTCGGAACCCCCGTCGGAACCGGTAGACGAGATCAAATCGGCCATCGTGCTCAGCTTTCTGCGGTACTCCGAATGGCCTGAACCGGCGCCCGCCGGCCAACCCATCACGGTCGGAGTCATCGGCCGTGCATCGCTCCTGCCGGTCTTGCGCAGGGCTCTCGAAGGCAAGCTGGTGAACAGCCGGCCCGTTCGCATACTTGAGGTCAAGACCCTCTCGGATCCCCATTGTTGCCAGGTTATTTATCTGGCCACCGGCAAGACCGCCGAAATCCAGCAGGCCCTGGCCGGTGCGCGGTCCGCGCATGCGCTGACCATCGGTGAGGCCGACAAATTTCTGGAGTACGGAGGCGCCGTCAATCTGATTCTGCTGGATGGGCGCATCGGCTTCGAGGTCAGCCTGGAGGCACTGGGGCGCTCGGGAGTTGCCATCAGCTCCAAACTGCTGCGGTATGGACAGGTCAAAGGACGGCCGCCGGCATGAAGAATTACACCTCTTTGAGCCGGAAGTTAACCGTAATGATCGCGGGTGGCGGCGTGGTCTCCGCCCTGATCGCGGCAGTCGGATTCTCCTGGTTCGATCTCAACCGGTACTGGCAGCACACGAACGCCGAGCTGACCGCCATTTCGGACGTGGTGGCCGACCAGGTGGGTCCGGCAATCACGCTGGGCGATCTTAAGTCCGCTGGAGAAATCTTAAGCTCGGTCCGCGCCGACCCTCTGATCCGCGATGCCATGCTCTATGACGTTGCGGGTGGCTGCTTCGCCGCTTTTCACCGCTCCGCCGCCACCGGTTGCCCCGGCAGACCGCCGGACGGAATCCGCCGCGAGCTCAACACGCTGGTTTTTGCGCGCGCGGTCAACGCCGGAAACGAGAGGCTCGGCACGCTGGTGATGGCCGCGGCCATTCCTTCCCTCCCAGCCCTCCTGGGCCAATACCTGTTCGGAGCGGTTCTCATTGCCGGCCTAAGCTTGGCGGTAGCGGGCATCGTCGCCATGGCACTGCGATCCCGGGTGACCGCTCCGATCCTCGAAATCGCCCGGGTGGCGGAGCGCATCGCTCAGACCCACCAGTTTGGCGACCGCGTGTCGGTCGAATCCCTGGATGAGCTAGGCGTGCTGGCCAACTCTTTCAACGCCATGCTGGAGGAAATCGAGCGGCGTGACGCGGAACTGGCGCGGCATCGGAAAAGCCTCGAAGAACAGGTGTCTGAACGGAATCGCGTGAATGCCGAGCTGCTGCTGGCCAAAGAAAAGGCCGAAGAGGCCACACGCTTGAAAGGCGAGTTCCTGGCCAACATGAGCCACGAGATTCGAACCCCCATGAACGGCGTCATGGGAATGATCAGCCTGGTGCTGGACCGCTGTTCGGATTCCGAGCAACGGGAACAGCTTCTGGCTGCCCATTCGGCGTCCCAGTCCCTGATCACTCTGCTGAACGATATTCTCGACCTCTCCAAGCTCGAAGCCGGCAAGATGACCATCGAACTCATCGGCTTTGACCTCCATTCCCTGGTACGCGAGGCTCTTCAGATATTTGCCATCGCAGTGCGCGAGAAAAATCTGGACCTGCTCCTGGATCTTGCGCCGGACTGTCCCGCCTGGGTGCGGGGAGACCCGGGCCGCCTGCGCCAGGTGCTGATCAACCTGGTCGGCAACGCCGTCAAATTCACACCCGCGGGTTCGATCCACGTGACCGTGGGCGCACCTGGCCGGAGCATGCCCGGCCAAGACCTACTTGAGCAGGACATGGTTCACTTGGAGATTCGCGATACCGGCATCGGCGTGGCCCCGGATAAGCTGAAGTCCATTTTCGACGCGTTCACCCAAGCCGATGGCTCCCACACGCGCCGGTTCGGAGGCACCGGACTCGGGTTGACCATTACCCAGCGGCTAGTGAACCTCATGGGCGGCCGCATCCGGGTCGAAAGCCAAGTTGGCGGGGGAAGTTGCTTCTGCGTCGAATTGCCGATGGATCGCTGTGCCGAACCGGCCCCGGCGGCGGATACCCGGCTCACGCCTGCCCTGCCCGGTCTGTCGAGCCTCGAAGTGCTGGTCGCCGAAGATAACCTTATCAATCAGAAAGTGATCTCGTCCCTGCTGCGCCGCCAGGGCTGGAGCATCACTCTGGCCGCGAACGGCAAAGAGGCCTACCGGCATTTCCTCCGCTCGCGCTTCGACCTAATCCTGATGGACGTGCAGATGCCCGAGATGGACGGACTCGAAGCCACCGCGTTGATTCGGCGCGAAGAGACCAGCCGCCGGGGAAGCGGAAGCGAAAGCCGTACCCCGATCGTTGCACTGACGGCTCACACCTCCCAGTCCCAGCACGACCAGTGCCTGGCCGCGGGAATGGATCTGGTGGTCACCAAGCCCGTCAACCTGCAGGCCCTGCTGCGCGGAATCCAGGAGGTGTGCGCGGAACGGGCAAGGCTTTGAATACCGCGACCGCTCTAGCGGGCTCCATGGTTTCGCCGGCGATAAGCGATAAAGACCGCGATCGACGCAAGCCCGAGAGTCGAACACACGTATGCGCCCCAGATCGCCGCGACGGCGCCCGGACCGACAATAGTGGCTTCATTGATCGACAATCCCCGAAACAACGCCCCCATCTGGCTTAGCAACGTCCGGACGCGGAAGACTTCCAATGAGCCCGACGCCCGATGGCCGATCATGCCCGCGTAGTAAGGCATCAGCAGGAAATGAACGGTGTAAAGGTCCAGCGCAATTGACATGAGACAGACAGACGCCATAGCGAATTGCGACCGCTTCTTTCCGACGAGCCCCGTGAACCCTAACCCCAACAGAACTATTTCGGGTACAACTACGGAGTAGAGATACCACCCGAGCGCTGTGCTGATGTGATGTGCCAGGAATGTGACGAGCGAATGGTATGCCACGGCAAAACACATCAGTATGTAGGCCATCGCCAGCACGGCGGGAGGCCGTCCCACAACTCGGAGAATACGTTCCGGCCTCGGGCTGAGAACCGTTTTGACCAGATACATCGACAAACCTATTGCGGCGAACACCGCAACGAATTCGCACACGCGGTACATCCAACTGCGTACCACCAGGAAACTCCAGCCGCCCAACCAAATATGCGAGAAGGCGGCGGCGTCCACAACGGCACGCCAGTCCATCCGATATGCGCCCGATAGCTTCTGCGCGATCGAGAAACCGGCCGCGGCAACATCCAGTTGCTCGCCTGACAGGGTTCCGGTGGCAATCCAATTCCGCCAATACCACCATCCCGCGGTTGCCGTGGCTGCAACGTAGGCAGTTCCACACCAGACGGCAGTTAGCTTCCATGACTTCGGGTACCTGAATGCCCGAATCAGCGCGACCACAGCTAGCAGCGGGACCAACGAAAAGTTGTACGCTTTTGTCAATAGAGCGGCTCCTGTAAGCGTACCCAACAGGAACCAATCGAGCGCCGCCGATCGGCGCCTGCAGACTTTGAGAGAAAATAAGATCACGGCGGATGTGAGCGCAATCGACAGGCTTTCGTTGCCGATCCTGCAAACATTAATAAACAGCCCGGGAAGGCACGCGAGCAGGACCGTGACGAGTAGGGCCATGGCTCGGTCGCGCATAGCGTACAGGGCGATCGCGTATCCAACGAAAACCACGCTCGACGCAATGACGACGCTGCATACCCGAAGCGCCAAAACCTGTGCCGGCAAAGACACGCGCTTGACCATCAAGTACGGAGGCGTGAGTACCAGGTAATAGAGAGGGGGCTGTTGGGCTTCATACTGCCTGGCGGGTAGGCTCGGGTAACCTGCGCCGGACTCGGTGAAGTTTAGTCGCCGAAGGCCTTCCTCCCGGCGCCGCCGCTCCCCGGGGGCTAACCGCCAGAATGAGTCGTGGGTGATCGTGCCGGGTGCGACTTTGGCTGCCGCCAGGGACAACGGCGCCAAGTGAAGCGACCGTTGCACCTCGGGTGACACAAGGTCGGCTCTGGAAGGAAGCGTACCAAGTTCAGCAATGTGCTGAACGAAAGCAAAGTGCGCCCACTCGTCATACCCCTCCCACATCGGCTGCTGCACGCAATAGAAAAGTCCGCGTGAGAGAAAAGCCAGCCAGATCGCTACCAGAAGGACCCGGTACTGCCGCTTCGCTTCCATGTCCACGGTTTCGTGGCTTACGCCCGGCGCCGCATCTCCGCCCGCGCCTCAGCCTCCGCCGTCTTGGCCCGCTCAGTCTCCCGCTTGTCGTGCATTTTCTTCCCTTTAGCTACCGCCACTTCGCACTTGATCCGCCCCTTCTTCAGGTAGATCTTGGTCGGGATCAGCGCCAGCCCCTTCTCCCGCGTTTGCACCAGCAGCTTGTCAATCTCCCTGCGGTGCAAAAGCAGTTTCCGGTTCCTCACCGGCGGGTGGTTCTCCCGGTTTCCGTGCGAGTACTGGCTGATGTGCGCGTTGATCAGCCACGCCTCGTTATTCAGGACCGCGGCGTAAGCCTCCTTGAGCTGCATCTGGCCCTCCTTCGCCGACTTAACCTCGGTGCCGGTGAGGACAATCCCAGCCTCAAACCGGTCCAGCAGGAAGTAGTTGTGGCTTGCCTTCCGGTTGTCGCTCAGGATCTTGAGCCCGATGTTTTTGTCAGCCAATTCCGGCCTCTGCCCGCAGCGTGTTTTTTGACCTAAACGCGCGGAAGCCTAACGTCGTCAATAACTTTAGATGATCCCGGTCCGGGAAATCGCAATTTCATCTTATCATAGGGCCCACTGGAGGCCGACAGGCGCCGAATTATGCATTTTTTTAATCGCTTGACAGCGGTCGTGGCAATCGCCACGATGATGGGGCCAATGCTCCCGCTAGAGGCTAGGACCCGTAAGGGAGACAAGTTCCTTTCCGAGGGCCGTTCGCACGAGACCAGGAAGGAATGGGACCAGGCCCTCGATGCCTATGAGAAAGCCTTCGCTGAAGACCCCTCCGACATCGTTTACCAGATGGCCTCCGATAAGGCCCGCTTTCAGACGGCCCAGTCGCACATCGACAAAGGCACGAAACTCCGCAACCGGGGCATGCTGGGTGAAGCGCTCCTTGAATTCCAGCGCGCCTATGCCATCAACCCCAGCTCCGCCGCCGCCGAACAGGACCTGCGCCGCACCAGGGAAATGATCGAAGTCGAGCGCAAAAAGGTGCAGGAATCGGGCAAAGAATCCCCTCCCGAAGAGCGGGCGCTCACTCCCGCCGAGCGGGCCAAGAAGGAAGCTAACGATCGCATCGACCGCATCCTGCCGGTTCCCGACCTCAAGCCGCTCAACCCCGATCCCATCCGGCTCAAAATGAGCGGCCAGCCGAAACTGCTCTTTGAAACCGTGGCTAAACTGGCCGGTCTGAATGTGCTGTGGGATCCGGAATATCAAGCCCCGGTCCGCACCAACGTGCCGGTGGAGTTCGACAATTCCACCCTGGAAGAGGCGCTGGACTACCTGGCCGTCATCACCAAGTCCTACTGGAAGCCGCTCTCGCCCAACACCATCTTCATCACCATGGACAACCCCAACAAGCGGCGCGACTATGAGGAGCAGGTGGCCAAAGTCTTCTACCTCTCCAACGTGAATACGCCGCAGGAACTCCAGGAAATCGTCAACGCCGTCCGCTCGGTCGCCGACATTCAGCGCTTCTTCCCGTATAACTCGCAAAACGCCATCATCGCCAAGGGAAGCGCCGACCAGATTGCGCTGGCCGAAAAGATTCTCCACGATCTGGATAAGCCCAAGAGCGAAGTGGTGGTGGACATCATCGTGATGGAAGCCAGCACCGTCTACACTCGCCAGCTCACCGCCGCGCTCGCTTCCACGGGCCTCAACATGCCCGTCAGCTTCACCCCGCGGTCCATTATTCAGTCGGTCACAACCGGCACGGGCACGGCCAGTACTACCACCGGCGTTACTTCCACCGGCACATCCACCACCACACCCGTCGCGACCACTACCCCCACTACTACCACTTCCACATCCACCACCACCGGCAGTTCCATCCCGCTCTCCAATATTGGCCAGTTGAATGAGAAGGACTGGTCCACCGTGTTGCCGGGCGCGGTGCTCCAGGCGGTTTTGAGCGATGCCAACACCAAGGTGCTGCAGTCGCCGCAGATCCGCACGGTGGACAATATCAAAGCCACTCTCAAGATCGGCGACCGCGTACCCACCGCCACCGGCAGTTTTCAGCCGGGCATCGGCGGCGTCGGCATCAACCCGCTGGTCAATACGCAGTTCACTTACATCGACACCGGCGTCAACGTGGACCTGTTGGCACGTGTACACGACAACGGCGATGTCTCGCTCGAAGTGGATCTGGATATCAACAGCGTGAACGGTCACGTCAATCTGGGGGGCATCGACCAGCCCATCATCGGACAGCGTAAAGTGTCGCACAAGGTTCGCATGCGGGAAGGCGAGGTCAATCTTCTGGGCGGGCTCACCAAGTACCAGGACAGCAAGTCCAAGACCGGCATTCCCGGGCTCGCCAGCATCCCGTTGCTGGGCCGTCTGTTCAGCGGCGAAAGCATTGACCGGGAGCGCAGTGAGCTCATGATCGCCCTGATTCCCCACGTGGTGCGGCGGCCCGAGTTCACCGAAGAGAATCTTCGAGGCATCGCGGTCGGCAATCAGGCATCGGTCCACTTGAGCTACAGCCGCAAGCCGAGCGAGGCACCGGCGGCAGCGCCCAAGAGGGATGAGCCGCCTGCCGATGCGCCTCTGGCTGCCGCGGCGGCCGATAGCGCCACCGCTCAACCAACCAACTCTGTCTATGTGGGGCCCCCCGTCACCCCTGCCATGCCGACGCCCGGAGTGCCTCAAATTGGTTCGCCGCAACCCGGTATGCCTCCGGCGACGGCTCCTCCCATCGCGGACGCGGCTAAACCGGCCGACAAGCCGTCGGTTCCCGTCGGCAAGGCGGCCAGGGTGCACTTCCTGCCCGAACAGGCCGTAACCAGCGTCCAGGGCCTCGTCACGGTCGCTCTGGTGATCGAAAACGGAAGCGATGTGGCCTCCTCTCCGCTGCAGTTGCGGTTTGACCCCAAGGTTGTCAAGCTCAATGACGTCGGGCGCGGCGACTTCTTCGCGAGCGATGGCCAGGTTCCCGTCTTCACCAAGAACATCCAGAACGATGCCGGCGCCGCCATCATCAACCTGAACCGGCTGCCTGGCACGCCGGGCGCCAACGGATCCGGAGTGCTGGCCACCATTAACCTCCAGGGATTGAGCAAGGGCACAACCACCATCTCCATACCCAACCTCAGCGTGCTCAACACGCAGGGGCAGGTGATTGCCTCCGGAACCCCGACAATCACCGTGACCGTCAAATAGAGTGAAGTTAAGTATATGAGCTTAGGAACAATACGCCGAAATCGGAAAGGGCTCACCCTGGTGGAGCTGATCGTGGCCTTCACCATCATGATGATTCTCAGCACCATGGCCGTGCCGCTGGCCCGCTCCAAAGTGCGGGTGGTACGCGAGCGCGATCTGCGCCAGGCCCTGAAGGAAATGCACCAGGCCATCGATAAATACAAGGATTACGCCGACCTGGGCTACCTCGGCCCCCAGAAGCAGGGAACCAACAATTGGCCCGAGACGCTGGACGTCCTTGTGGAAGGCGTGAAGCTGCCCGGGCCCGACGGCAAGAAAATGCGCTTTCTGAGGCGAATTCCGGTGGACCCGTTCACCGGCAAAGCCGAATGGGGAATGCGCAGCGATCAGGACGACCCCAAGTCCGCGAGTTGGGGCGGCCAATGCGTCTTTGACGTTTACAGCAAAACAACTGAAAAGGCAGGCGATGGAACTCAGTACTCCGAGTGGTAAATGGAATTGCCGTGGCAGGTTGAAGCGCCTTCGCGGCTTCACCTTCGTCGAAATCATGGTGGTGGTCAGCATCATCGTGATCCTTATCTCGATGGCCATCCCGATCTACAATCGCTCCATCGTGCGCGCCAAAGAAAGCGTGCTCAAGAACAACCTGTTCACGATGCGTACGGTCATCGACAACTACACGTACGATAAGCAGAAGGCCCCGGCAAGGCTGGAGGATCTGGTTTCCGATGGCTACCTCCGGCAAATCCCCGTCGACCCCATGACCGGCAGCAGCCAGGGTTGGCGCACCATCATGGAAGACGCCAGCCAAAGCATCAACCAGTCCGAACCCGGCATATTTGACGTAAAGAGCTCATCTGATAAGATGAGCTTAGATGGAAGCGCCTATTCGGACTGGTAAGCACTCTTTCTCGCTGCTTACTGTAATTTCGCTTACAATTTGCGCGGCTTCTGCCCAAGCACTGCCCTCTTCCGGCCAATGCGGGGTCCTCGGCGTACCGGTTCAGGTGCGCTCCGAAGGCCTCACGGAACGGCTGGGAGATATTGAGCTCCAATGCTCCGGCTTCAATCCCGGGACAGTGTTATCCGGCAATCTGACCCTATTCTTCCCGGTGAACGTCACCAACCGGGTCGACTCCAACAACCTGACTCGCGACGCCGTCGTCTCTGTCGATTCCGGCAGCGGTCTTGTAGCTACCGCCATCGCCGGTCAGGTCACTAACCAAATGATCGCCTTCAACGGCGTCACCCTCACGGTCCCGGCCACGGGAAATTTCAGTCTTAAGATCTCGGGCATTCGCGCCAACGCGAACCAACTAGGGCTTCTGACGCCGCCGCCGGTTACGGCACTTATTTCCTCGATTTTCCTTGTTGACCAGGCGCAAGTAACCGTCGCTTTTCCCCAGATCGGTCTTCAAGCCAGTTTCTCCAGTAATTCGATTAACTGTTCGGGCTCGCCCCTTCCTGCCATCATCGGCGTCCCCGAACTCTTTGCCGCGGGAACCAAGTTCGTGTCCACGCGCGTCACCGAAGGCTTCGCATCCGCTTTTGAGACGCGGGCTCCCGGCGCCGATACCGGCACGCGTTTTCTGGTGAAGTACTCGGGCTTCCCGGCCAATGCGCACCTCTTCCTTCCCGATATGGTAGCGGGCGCCGACGCCCTTGTCCCCACGGCCGCGGGCGATCTCGGAGGATCGCCTGCGCCCGGACAGTATGTTCCCGGCAGTGGCGCCCTTTTGCTGGTCCGCGTTCCGGGCGCCGACTCGTCCGGCGCCGGCGGATTCGCGGTTTCCCCGCCCGCGGGCAGCGCCCCCGTGACATTGACTTCGGCCAGCGAAGTGCCGCTTTCGGATGGCGCGGGCTTCGCCGTTTACGAAGTCGCCGACGCCAACCCCGCGGTGCAGCAGACCGCTCAGTTCCCCACCTTCATCGGGCTATCTGGAGTCACCGCCACGGCCGTCGCCCAGGAGAGTATTGAGCTGGCGCCGGTTTCCACGGTGTCGAACGCATCCGTCAGCGCGGCCATTCCACGCTTCGCCGATGTGACTCCGCCTTCCGATTGCAACGCGCTCGGCGATTGCCAGGCCAGTTACTTCCCGAGGCTCATGGTGGACACCGCGCCGATTCAATTCACCGCCACCGGCAGCACCATGACCAGCTTGCCAATCTATATTTCCATCCGGAATGGAGCCGGCGGAATTCTGGACTGGAGCGCGGTAATTTCTTACGCTTCTGGTTCCGGCTGGCTGACCCTCGATAGTTCGTCCGGTCAGAACGATACCCGCCTCCGCGTCTCGGCCCAGTCGCAAAACCTGGCGCCCGGCGCCTACCACGCCAGCATCACGGTGAATGCCGGATCCGCCGGCAGTCAAACCGTCCCGGTGACCTTGACGGTGCAAGCGGCGCCCCCAACCCCTCCGCCACCCCCGCTACCGGCTATTCCGGCGGTGACGGTGACCCAGGTGGTGAACGCCGCCACTTTCATGGCGACTCCGTTGGTTTCCGGGTCGCTCGGCACCCTGATCGGTTCCAATCTGGCGGGCAAGAACGTGGCCGTCACATTCGATGGCAACCCCGCTGCGCTGCTTTATACCGGCGCCGGCCAGATCAACTTCCAGGTTCCGGCGGTTCTGGGGTCCAAAACCTCCGCCACGATGGTGGTGACGGTTGACGGCTCCAGCAGCGCGCCCATGACGGTGGCGCTCTCGCCTGCGTGGCCCTCAATCTTCGCTCATGGCGTGCTCAATCAGGATAATTCGGAGAACACGTCCGCCGGCTCCGCCCCATCCGGGAGCATTCTGCAGATCTTTGCAACGGGGATCCCGGAGGGCGCCACGGTCTCCGTCCAGATTGGCGATCAGGCAAACCTGGCGCCGCTCTATGCGGCCGACGCTCCCACGGTTCCGGGTGTGCAACAGGTCAACGTTGCGGTTCCCGGCGGACTGCCGCCCGGAACTACGCCGCTAATTATCTGCGCCACCACCGGCTCTCAGCAATACTGCTCCGCCGGCTATTCGTTGGCGGTTCAGTAGGGAAGTGGGGTTCCCGGCAGCCTGATAGATTGGTACAATCCATCAGAACAGGGGGCCCCCTTCGAATGCACGCTCAAACCACACGCCAAGTTCCGGCCCGGAGACTTTTCGGAACGATTTTCGCTGCCGCCGCGGCCTTAGCGCAATCTCTGCATGGCCAGGCTGTCGAGCCCAAGAC
>Ga0209847_1000563_pt1 | contig 14768 bp, 9 predicted proteins | sample OrgsoiDNA_201060_FD_185808 | JGI IMG/M metagenome (GOLD analysis project Ga0209847, IMG submission 185808) | Permafrost soil microbial communities from the Arctic, to analyse light accelerated degradation of dissolved organic matter (DOM) -... | ecosystem: Environmental > Terrestrial > Soil >... | reverse complement strand
GTGGTTTTATCCCGAAAACACCAGATATCGGTCGAGGTGTAACGATAAACCACCAGCCGCGCCGCCTCGACGGACGCCGGGATTACTGCCTGCTTCTGCATCTGCGCCAGCGTCAGGCTCTTCCACGCTTGCTGTTCGGATAACCCGGCGGCTCGTAACGCCAGGCCGAGTCCGTCGCCTGTCAGGCTGTTTTCCTGGTGCTGCAGATGGGCCGCCATGACAAACGCCGCCCTGACGGAAGTCCGCAACGGATAGGCTGCGGCCCCAAGAATCTGCTCATCCTCGGGCCAGGTGTCGTGCACATAGGCGCCATATTGCTCCTTGAACTCCAGCGTCCAGACCCACTGTTTGAACTCGGCCGGTTGCAACGCCAGTTGGGTACTCGGGCCGTAGACTTGCGGGACGGTCTGCCGGTAGATGCCCTCATAGTCGCGAAAACCGCCGCCAGGGTTGATGGATTCGTCGATCTCGACGATACGCACGGTCGGCCCCACGGCAGGCGGCGTGTACAGACCGAACGCGGTTTCGCCGAAGCGCCCGGCGCCGACCGTCTGGTAGTTGCTCATCAAGGACTGCACCAGACTTTGCGCGGTACGGACCTTGCCCAGATGAACGTTACCCTCGGCCGGGTAACCATAGAAATCGTAATTGAGATCCACCAACCGCGCCGTCAACGGCTCGGCGCCCCATCGCTCTTCGATCACCCGCGCAGCCAATTGCGCCGGGGTCATCGGCAGGATCGTATCCAGATCCAGGTTGGCAAAAACGTGTGGGATGGAGGCCACCTGCCGACCACGAGCGTCACGGTGTTGTTGCGTCAGTTCCTTCATGTGCACTCCTTGCATTCATGGGGCCGCTCAGCCACGGGCATTCGGCAGCATCAGCCCTGGATGTCGTTGAAGGGCCTCGATGGTCAGCCTCTTGAACAGCGCTGTACGGTCATTTCGGTAGTTGTCCACGATGGCATTCATGCTTTCAGTGAACTGCTCCCGGGTGTAATTGAGCCGGCCATCCAACTGCTGGAAAGCCAGCGCCGCGCTCAGGGCCAATTCGTCGAACGCGTCACGGTGGGTATTTTCCAGATAATCAACCCAGAACTCCTGAGCATTCATCCAGTCCGGCAATGCCGTTGTCTGTTCCGTTTTAGCGATCTCGGCGTACACCCACTCGAGGGTTTGCTGGAGGACGTCGACACTCAGCCGAGTGTTGATTTCTCTCGGCTGGGCCAGCAGGTTCAGGTGTTCAGCCAACCCCACCCGAAACGCCAGACTGATCTCCATCGCTTGCTGGCTCGTCAACGGCCCCGTGCGTGAGCGGGAAAGGATGTTTCTCAAGGCGTACTTCTCGACCTCTTGTAGCCGGAACAGGCTTCGCAATAGTACAAGTACCTGCCCTTCCAGCATGTCGACTCCGCCCCTGGCGGCATTGATCGCCCGGTAACACAGCATCCGGACGTACAAATCACTGAACAACAATGAGTCCCCATCAGCGCTGATCTTCTGCGTATCAGCCATCAGGAACAGTGCCCGCCTCAACGCATCATCTGCCGAGGCGGCTTGCACCACTTCCCACACGCGCTGGCGCAATGACGAATAAATCACGCGAAAATCGGCCGTGTAACGCAGACGCATCAGCAAGGTGAAAAACGGTCGCGAATCCGGGTAGGCAAACAGCGAACCCCACAGCGCGCGTTTTTGCATCTCGTCTTCAACTGCCACACCGGTCAGCCAGGTCGAAATCATCGAGACATCCAATATGACCTCAGCCGCTTCGCGCAGATGGCCCGACGCAATGAGGCCAAGGCTGATCTGCGAGAGTTGCTGAAAGTCCGCGACGCGCCTAAGGGTCTCGTGGTCCAGTGGATTGCCGCTGACATTGGTGCCAGCGTTCAATGTCAGCGGTGCGGCATACACATCTTCGGGGATTTGACTGATGCCGTTGTCACGCAGGTCCAACAACTTCAGCTTGGCCAAGCCAGTAGCGCCCTGCGGCCACTGGCTGATGCCGGTGCCGCGCAGTTTCAGACTTTCCAGTTGCGGCATGTGCGCCACATTGGGGGTCAGGCTCAGGGTCGGGTTGGCGCTCAGGTCCAAATGTTTCAGGCGGGTCAACCCTGACAACTCGTTCACCGACGCAGTCGTCAGTTGAATCCGGTTCTCACTCGAGCTCAAACTCTCAAGCCGCGTCATGCTGCCCACCGCTTGCGGCATGCGGCTCAATTCGTTGCCGATCAGCGACAGGGTTCTAAGGCGACTGAAGTTATGCAGGAAGCTGTTCAATCCAGCGCTGGCACCGATACGGTCGAGGATCAGCGTGCCGACATGACTGAAATCCCCGACAACCCTCGGCAAATCGCCCAAGTGCAGCGGCGGTAGCGAGAGTTCATAAAGCATGCCGTCGAGGGACAACGTAGCGGGTGTTTCCTTGCGCCAGCAGCGGATGATTTCCCGGGACGCCCGGGTCTTGGCCAGCGTCGATACTTTGAGCCTCGGCCCATCGGACGTCTGGTACCTGGTGTCGCGGTTGATCCAGCTTTGCAGTACCTCGCGCAGGGTCAGGAACTCCATTCTCATGCTTTCGAGTTTTCTGAGGACCAACACATCGCTTGAACCCAGACTGCTCAGAAATGCATCGATCTGTTCGAGCGAATGTGTTGGATAAAGCTCCTGGGCACGCCGAACGTGGGCAGCTGGTTTACCGACAGGAATTGCGGCTTGCGCCGATGCACTGCTTGAAGAGGTTTGCGACTGTGGATCGGCCAGACGCATGGGCGAGGTGTAACCCTCACGCATCGTCCGAATCTCAAGCACCTGCGCGAACTGCGCTCGACGCTCCAGCGCAAGGGCGGTGAGCTTTTCCCTCAGCGCCACCTCCTGATCATTTGCCTGTACGCCCAACGCTGAGCGGCGCACCGGCGACAGGCCGTCCCACAGGGACTGGAAATAATGCTCGCGCGTGCGCCCAGGGAGATAGCTGCGCAGGTCGTACTGTTCATTGGAGGCTTCATATCGATCGGGATGTGCACTCATAAACAATTTCTGTGTCGCGTCGTCAGGCCCGATGCTGGCGAACTCCTCGGTGTAGAACGACCACTCCAGCAGGCGAATGTAAATGTCGCCTCTCCATCCCGGCAGATGCTCAAGGGTATTGAACACCAGTCGATCCGTGTCGATCCCTCCAGCGGCGTCAAGATAAAGCCCTTCATAAGCACGGTTAATGCGCACCACCTGCTGGAATCGACGGGCCTCTTCGGCAAGGCGCAGGGGCACTTTTCCATTATCGAGTTCTGCCATTTCGCTGGCATCGGCGTAGTGCACCAACTCATCGATCACGCTGATCGGAAGGTCAGGGAAATGGCTGCGCAAAGGCGTCGCTTGTGCTTCACGCACAGGCACACCCCGTTGATAAAGCCAGTCGAACAGGTCCAGTCGTTTGCGGCCTGCCTGTCTGGCCAGTACCTGCACCAGCGCAGCAGCCTGTTCTTCGGAGATTTTGGTAGTCGATTGCACAATACTTTCGCGCTCGGCTTGCTCCAGACCCGCCAACAGCGGCGCATAAAACTGCCCCTTTCGAAGTGACTCCATGGTCAGCGTCAGGGCCTTTGTTTGCCCATCGGTGGTATCGGCAGGCATGAGTGTGCTGACAGTTCGCCCCTCGGCATCTACCACTTCGATGCGAGTCTCAACGGGCCATCGCTTGAGCGTCATCAGTAGCCGTAACTGCAACTCGGCATCCGCCAGGGGGGCGGTCTGTGCCCCTCCCAGTTGCTCGATAAACTGCAACACCGCCTGGTCGGCGGCAAAACGCCGAACGGTATCGATCAACAAGGCGGGTGGATTGGTCCGATCAATCAGGGTGCGACGCAACAGGCTGATGTCGATGTCGATGACGGACAGAATTTGCAGCGCCCGGACATCAGAAATGTCCTGCGCCGAGTATCCCAGGCGCCGAAACACCGTCAGGCGATCCCACTCCTGAGGCAGCTCTGAGTCATGGCGCCAGGCCCCGCGGTCATTGGTCTCCAGGCGAGGCGTGTAACTATCGCCATTTGAAAGCTGCTGGACCTCCCACAAACCGGTATCGGGTTCGGGGCGAACGGCGTACAGGTCTTTATCCAGCGAGACATAAGCCTGTTTGTTGATCCAGTGAAGCCCTCTCTCGTCGGCCTTCAAACCGTGTGGTAACGCCAGGTGCTGGCGATAAGGCAACAGGTCGGGCTTCCACAATCGCTCCTGGTCACCCGACAACCGGACCTGTCGTAACGTGTCGACAAAGCTCGAACTTCTGACCTTTTTGTAGGCGGCCTTGACGGCCACCGCGCCGACAGAAAACGCCAACGCCACGATAATGTTCTCGACGGTATCGAAAAAGTAGTCCGCCGCCTGTTCCTGCTCGCCGGCAGACCAGCTCTCGACGCCGTGATAAACCTCGAGCAACATTTGAGCCGCCGCCACAGCGGTCAGCAGTTCCCCCACCACCGGTATGAACGAGGCGGCAAAGAACACTATGTCGAAACCGATCTCCTTGTACTTTTCCAACCGGGCGGCGCGGGACTTTTCGTCTTCATCATCCGTCGGCACCACCAGTAGTCGCGCATTCGCCATGACGTGGTCAACGCGCTGACGATACAACTGCGCGAACAAACCGGTGTGCACATCCTTGGTCGTCACCGGAATAAAACCGCTGCTTGACGGTTGAAACAAGCCCGTTGGTGGCTTGAGTAGCTGGAGTTTGAGCATGTCGTCAAATCCGCCACGGTTTTTCAGTGAAATGAATCTCAGGATGACTTTCGTGAACGCTGCGCTTCTAAGCCGGGCGCTTAACGCAACTTCCATTTTCCTGAAGCTCGGGTACTCCTTCAGTGGCTGATCCGGATCACCCGGCAGATACAACACGCACGGATTGTCGTCATACGCCCCATCACTGACCGCTACGATCAACATCGCACCTTCAAGTGCATATCCAGACAGTTCCAGTCGCTTGTAGGCGATGGAGTGTGTGTCGAATTTTATGGACTGCTTATTTGCCAATACGTCGCCCAGCATCAGGAAGACTTTCTCGCTGACATGTTTTTTCATCAAGGCAATTTGCATGTCTACTTCAAAGCAACGCTGCGAATGAGCGATGCAGTGTTTGCGTACCTCACCGGTGTCTATATAAGGTTCAAAAATACTATTGAGATGTGTCTGGTATTGCTTGCCCAAGTCTAGAGTCCGACATAACTGCGCGAACTCATGGGGCTCGATCGGCAGCACCTTGTTACTCCGCCCATTGATTTTCTCCGGTTGATAGATCAATGACTTTTCGTGATCGCTATCGGCGAGGGTTTCGCTGTCTTCAAAGTTCTCACAGGCTGCTTCCAGCAAATCCCTGTCAATCGGCAAGATCAGTTTGCTTCGAAGACCGAGCAGGCTGGAGGTGGAACGTACATGTTGAAAGACAACGCCCTTGATATTCAGGGGCTCCCCGACTTTGTCGGATATGGCCTTCGTCAATAATGGCGCACAGAAGCTATGCGGGGGTTTCAATAACGCCATTGCGTTAATGGCGTTCGCCCTTGAAACCTGACTGGCAACAATGCATCGATGCAATGACTCACGCTTTGTACTGCTGGCTTGAATCAACCAGGAGGGAATTTCTTTTTGTTTAAAAAAATCGAAAAAAACGCCTTGTTGTTCCGGCGTCATATCCGGCGCTTCATGACCCTCCTCACTTGAAGTTGAAGACATGTTCATTAACCTGCACGACTGATTGGACGACCAAGTCTATCGGCAGATCTCTTTATTAAAAAACTCAATAACCGATCATAATAGCCACCAACAAATCAACAATACGAACCCAAGATATATATAAATACCACCTCGCCACTTATTAATTATGCAACCGCTATAAATAGTGGGCTGCCGATATAAAATTGCGGACAATAAAAAACCCGATCACCGACAGTGACCGGGTTTTGAAGGAGAATTACCAGAAGCGTTGTTGGGTCAGTCGGCTCCACCAGGTCAACAGCACCCGATCAATCGAACCGCTGGCAGCCAGGCCGACACGCTCCTGCAAGCTCTTGCGTTCGGCGTAGTGCAAGTGAAACAGCTCGGCGCCCTTGGCGCGCTCGGCGAGGTATTCGTCACTGGTCTTGAGTTCGTCCACCAGTTGCTTGTCCAGCGCCGCGACACCGAGCCAGACTTCGCCGGTGGCCACTTCATTGATGTCCAATTGCGGACGGTAGCGAGAGACGAAGTTCTTGAATAATTGGTGGGTGATGTCCAGGTCTTCCTGGAACTTTTCCCGGCCCTTCTCGGTGTTTTCGCCAAACACCGTCAGCGTGCGCTTGTACTCGCCGGCAGTCAGGACTTCAAAGTCGATGTCGTGCTTTTTCAGCAAGCGGTTGATGTTGGGCAACTGCGCCACCACGCCGATGGAGCCGAGGATGGCGAACGGCGCGCTGATAATTTTCTCGCCGATGCACGCCATCATGTAGCCGCCACTGGCCGCGACCTTGTCGATGCACACGGTCAGCGGCACGCCCGCCTCACGGATGCGCGCCAGTTGCGACGACGCCAGGCCATAGCTGTGGACCATGCCGCCGCCACTTTCAAGACGCAGAACCACTTCGTCCTTTGGGGTCGCGAGGGTCAGTAGCGCGGTGATTTCGTGGCGCAGGCTTTCGGTGGCGGAAGCCTTGATGTCGCCATCGAAATCCAGCACAAACACCCGGCCCTTGGCTTCGGGTTTTTTCTTCTGTTTTTTCTCGGTTTTAGCCTGGGACTTGCGCAGGGCCTTGAGCTGGTCCTTGTCGAGCAAGGTTTGCTCCAGGCGTTCGCGCAGCCCTTTGTAGAAATCATTGAGTTTGCTGACCTGCAACTGACCGGCCGACTTGCGCCGACCTTTGCTGCGCAATGCCGCGAAACTGGCCAGCACCACCAGAATGGCGACTACCAGTGTCACGGTCTTGGCCAGAAAACTGGCGTACTCGGCAAAAAACTCCACACAGGACTCCTTTAATGCAATGCGCCGCATATACGCGCGCGGGATAACGTCAGCATACCCATGCCCCGCCTTTGGGGCCAGCCGTGAAACCTCTGGCAACAGGCCTGTAACGGGCATTTCAAACAAGCGTATGTTTTTTCATTGACAGCTCACTGCCATCCTCATAACCTCGCCAAACCTTCAACGTACCGGGATGACGCGGACGTGGGCAGCATCTATTTGATTCGACATGGCCAGGCCTCCTTTGGTGCAGACGACTACGACGTCCTGTCGCCGACCGGTATTCGCCAGGCAGAAATCATCGGCCAGCACCTCGCTGAGCTGGGTCTCAGCTTCGATCGCTGTCTTTCGGGGGACTTGCGCCGTCAGCAACATACCGCCAACAGCGCGCTGGAACAGTACGCCGCCGTGGGCCTGCCGGTGCCGACGCTGGAAATCGATTCCGCTTTCAACGAATTCGACGCCGACGCGGTGATCCGCGCCCTTTTGCCGGCCATGTTGGCGGATGAGCCCGAAGCGCTGGACTTCCTGCGCAACGCGGCGCAAAACCGTGCTGAGTTCCAGCGCATCTTTTCCCTGATCATCGAGCGCTGGCTGGCCGGCACTTACGACACACCGGGCCTGGAAAGCTGGCTGGGGTTTGTCGAGCGCGTGCAAGGCGGACTGAACCGCATCCTTGAACAAGCCGACAACACCCAGAAAATCGCCGTATTCACCTCCGGCGGCACCATCACTGCCCTGCTCCACCTCATTACACAAATGCCTGCCCGGCAGGCCTTTGAGCTCAACTGGCAAATCGTCAACACCTCGCTCCACCAACTGAAGTTTCGTGGTCGCGAGGTGGCCCTGGCTTCCTTCAACAGTCATGTACACCTGCAACTGCTGAAGGCCCCGGAACTCATCACGTTTCGCTGAGTCCGGACTATTGTGACCCTGGCTGTAATCACCCAGCTCTAATTACCCAAGAAAGGATCGAACCATGACCTCCGTAGCTGATGCCGTACAAGCAATGAAAGCCAAGTTCAACCCAGCCGCTGCTGCCGGTCTGGACCTGGTATTCGGTTTCCGCATCGACGACACCAAGAACTTCTCGCTGATCGTCAAAGACAGCACCTGCGAGCTCAAAGAAGGCGAAAACCCGGATGCCCAGGTCACTCTGGTGATGGACGGTGAAACCCTGGAAGGCATCGTCGACGGTTCGACCGACGGCATGCAAGCGTTCATGGGCGGCAAACTGCGCGCTGAAGGCGACATGATGCTGGCGATGAAACTGTCCGAGCTGTTCCCGTCGTAAGATGATGGCTCCCCGCCCTGGGGAGCCTCTCTTGCTGCACACGAATCCCGCCTATATGGCGGGATTCGTCGTTTCAGGGCTCAACGCGAACCGGCGTCATCCATTTCTTCGAACACTTTGGTGTGTTCTTCTTCCAACGCGTCGACGCTGTTGACCTCGGTCACATTATCGGCAAAACGGAGTTCACCCTCATCGCCTTCGAGCCTGAGGCTGATCCGTAGAGTCAGCCGTCATCATCACCGTGTCCGGGAGGTTGTTGCCCTGGCCGGCATACAGATAAGTCCCGACCAAACCGACGGCGATCAGCGCAGCGATCAAGATACCTTTCGGGTTACTGAGTTTAATCATCGTCTACATCCTTGTTTGGGCGGGCGCGGAATTTAACCGATCTGCCCAACAGTTAAAACAGGCCGCCCGCGGATTTGCGGTCTATATTCCTTCTGGCCGCATGCGTCAGACATCGGCTGTTCAGTCCGACTTTTTTTATGAAAAGTCATGCGGAGAACACAGCCATGAGTCCACCTGACGACCACGACGGATTCAATCACCGCCGTGTATTGCATGGCATTTCGGCAGGCGCCGTCGGCGCCTGGGTCAGCCCACTTTTCGCAGGGAGTAAAACCATGCCCGATGCCCCGGCCGATCTGATTCTGTACAACGGACGCCTGCACACCGTCGACCGCAAGAAACCCCAGGCCAGTGCCGTCGCGATCAAGGACGGACGCTTCGTGGTGGTCGGCAGCGATGCCCAGGCCATGGCCCTGCAAGGTCCCGGCACGCAAATCATCGACCTGCACGGTCGCACGGTGATCCCGGGCCTCAACGACTCGCACTTGCACCTGATTCGTGGCGGCCTCAATTACAACCTCGAACTGCGCTGGGAAGGCGTGCCTTCGTTGGTCGATGCCTTGCGCCTGCTCAAGGAGCAGGCTGATCGCACACCCACGCCGCAATGGGTGCGGGTGGTCGGTGGCTGGACCGAATTCCAGTTCGCCGAAAAGCGCCTGCCGACGATTGAAGAACTGAACAAAGCTGCACCCGACACTCCTGTGTTCGTCCTGCACCTGTACGATCGCGCCCTGCTCAACCGCGCGGCGCTGAAAGTGGTCGGCTACACCCGCGACACGCCAAACCCGCCGGGTGGCGAGATCGTGCGTGATTCCAACGGCGACCCGACCGGCATGCTGATCGCCCGGCCGAACGCGATGATTCTCTACTCGACCCTGGCCAAGGGGCCGAAGTTGCCGCTGGAATATCAGGTCAACTCGACCCGCCAATTCATGCGTGAACTCAATCGTCTCGGCCTCACCAGCGCCATCGACGCCGGCGGCGGTTACCAGAATTACCCGGACGACTACCAAGTCATCCAGCAATTGGCCAACGACAAGCAACTCACGGTGCGCATCGCCTACAACCTGTTCACCCAAAAACCCAAGGAAGAGCTGAGCGACTTCAAGAACTGGACCAGCACCTCCCAGTACGGTCAGGGCAACGACTTCCTGCGGCACAACGGTGCCGGGGAAATGCTGGTGTTCTCGGCCGCGGACTTCGAAGACTTCCTTGAGCCGCGCCCAGACTTGCCGCAAACCATGGAGCAGGAACTGGAACCGGTGGTGCGCCACTTGGTGGAACAGCGTTGGCCATTCCGCCTGCACGCCACTTACAACGAATCCATCGGCCGCATGCTCGACGTGTTCGAGAAGGTCAACCGCGACATTCCGTTCGATGGCTTGCCGTGGTTTTTTGACCATGCCGAAACCATCACCCCACAGAACATCGAGCGGGTCAAAGCCTTGGGCGGCGGCATTGCGATTCAGGATCGCATGGCGTTTCAGGGCGAGTACTTTGTTGACCGCTACGGCGCCAAGGCTGCCGAGCACACCCCGCCGATTGCCCGAATGCTGGCCGAAGGCATCCCGGTCGGCGCCGGCACCGACGCCACCCGCGTGTCGAGTTATAACCCCTGGACTTCGCTGTACTGGCTGGTCAGCGGCCGCACCGTCGGCGGCCTGGAGCTGTACCCGCAAGGCTTGAGCCGCGACACGGCGCTGGAGCTGTTCACCCACGGCAGCGCCTGGTTCTCGTCCGAGCAGGGCCAGAAAGGCCAGATCAAAGTCGGGCAACTCGCGGACTTGATTGCGCTGTCGGCGGACTATTTCCACATCGAGGACGAAGCGATCAAGTGGATCGAATCGGTGCTGACCATCGTCGATGGCAAGATCGTTTACGGCAGCGTCGAGTTCGACAAGCTGTCACCACCGCCGATTCCGGTGGTGCCGGAGTGGTCGCCGGTAGCCAAAGTGCCGGGGCACTGGAAACCGTTGGCGCCGCTGACGGCGCAGGTTCACCAGTGTGTCGGGGCGTGTGCAGTGCATGCCCACAGTCACCAACAGGCGCGGTTGTCATCGGCGCCAGTCAGTGATTTCCAAGGGTTTTGGGGGGCGTTTGGTTGCTCCTGTTTCGCGTTCTGATCACCGACTTCACAATCACCAACAGTCCCTTGTGGGAGCGGGCTTGCTCGCGAAGACGATTTAACATTCAACGTTGATGTTGACTGTTACTCAGCTTTCGCGAGCAAGCCCGCTCCCACATTGGGTCTGTGGTGTTCTGTAAAAGATGCCGCCAACAACTCCCGCGTATACGGATGCCTCGCCGAGTCGAACAGCTCGGCCGTGGCGCCGCGCTCCAGCACTTCACCCTCCTTCATCACGATCAAGTCATGGGCCAGCGCCCGTACTACCGCCAGATCGTGGCTGATGAACAGATAGGTCAAACCATGCTCCTCCTGAAGCCTGCGCAACAACGCGACGATTTGCTTCTGCACCGTGCGATCCAGCGCTGAAGTCGGTTCATCCAGCAAGATCAGATCAGGCTTGAGCACCAACGCCCGAGCAATCGCAATCCGCTGCCGCTGACCACCGGAAAACTCATGGGGATAGCGGTGTCGGGTCGCCGGATCGAGGCCGACTTCCCTCAACACATCAATCACCGCTTGCTCACGCTGCCCGGCGTTCAGGTCGCTGTGAACCTGCAAGCCTTCAGCAATGATCTGCTCCACGCTCAGGCGCGGGCTCAGGCTGCCGAACGGGTCCTGAAACACCACCTGCAGGCGCTTGCGCAAGGGGCGCAGCGCTTTGCCGTTCAACGACTCCAGCGCCTGACCCTGAAAGCGAATGCTGCCCTGGGCATCGATCAACCGCAGAATCGCCTGGCCCAACGTCGACTTGCCGGAACCCGACTCACCGACAATGCCCAAGGTCTTGCCCCGTTGCAGGTTCAAATCGATACCGTTCACAGCCTTGAGATACGCCTTGGGCCGCAACCAGCCGCCACTCAGCGGGAACCAGACTTTCAGGTCACTGACCGCAAGCAACGTTTCAGCATCGTCGCGACACAACGCTGTGCCGCCGGGTTCGGCATTCAGCAATTCGACGCTGTATGGATGCTGAGGTGCGCTGAACAATTGCTCGCAAGACGCCTGCTCGACAATCTCCCCGCCACGCATCACCGCCACCCGCTGGGCAATGCTGCGCACCAGATTCAAGTCGTGGCTGATGATCAGTAGCGCCATGCCCAAACGCTGTTGCAGGTCTTTGAGCAGCAGCAAAATCTTGCGCTGCACCGTGACATCCAGCGCGGTGGTCGGCTCGTCGGCGATTAGCAGCTCGGGTTCGCAGGCCAGCGCCATGGCAATCATCACCCGTTGCCGCTGACCACCAGAGAGTTGGTGAGGATAAGCCTTCAGACGATTCGAAGCCTGCTGAATGCCCACCAGTTCCAGCAATTCCAGAATGCGCTTGCGCGCTACAGCACCGGCCAAACCTTTGTGCAACGCCAAGGTTTCACCCAATTGCCGTTCGATGGTGTGCAGCGGATTCAGCGAACTCATCGGCTCCTGAAAAATCATCGCGATACGGTTACCGCGCAGTTGCCGCAGACGCTTGGAAGAAGCGCCCAGCAATTCTTCGCCGCCGTAGCGAATGCTGCCTTCGATGCGGGTCGTCGAAGGCTCAAGCAATTGCAGAATGCTGTGAGCGGTCACCGATTTGCCGGAACCCGACTCGCCCACCAACGCCAGGCATTCACCGGGTCGAATATCCAGATCAATCCCGTGCACAACTTCACAGCCGTTAAACGCCACCCGCAGGTTGCGCAACTCCATCAGGTTATCGTTCATCTCAAGTCCTAGGATCAAGATCGCGGATCAAACGCATCACGGCAGGCCTCGCCGATAAACACCAGCAACGACAGAATCAGTGCCAAGGCGAAAAACGCCGTCAAACCCAGCCACGGCGCTTGCAGATTGTTTTTGCCCTGGCCGATCAATTCACCGAGCGATGCACTGCCGGCCGGCATACCGAAACCGAGAAAATCCAGCGCTGACAAAGTCGCAATGGCGCCGGTCAGAATGAACGGCAGGTACGTCAGGGTCGCGCTCATGGCATTGGGTAAAATGTGCCGCCACATCACTTGAGCATCGCCGACGCCCAACGCCCGCGCGGCTTTCACATACTCCAGCCCGCGACTGCGCAGGAATTCGGCGCGCACCACGTCCACCAGGCTCAGCCAGGAAAACAGCGCCATGATCCCCAGCAGCCACCAGAAATTCGGCTCGACGAAACCCGACAAAATAATCAGCAGATACAACACCGGCAGCCCCGACCAAACCTCCAACAACCGCTGACCGAGCAAATCGATCCAGCCGCCGTAATAACCCTGCAACGCGCCGGCAGCGATACCGATCAGCGCACTGGCGGCGGTCAATGCAAGGGCGAACAACAGTGAGATCCGCGTGCCGAAAATCACCCGCGCCAATACGTCCCGAGCCTGATCGTCGGTGCCCAGCCAGTTCTCAAACGACGGCGGGCTCGGCGCCGGTTCGGTCAAGTCGTAATTGACCGTATCGAACCCGAACGGAATCGGCGCAAACAACAACCAGCCGCCCTGCCCCTCGATCAATTCCTTTGTTTGCAGGCTGCGATAGTCCGGCTGAAATGGCAGCTCGCCGCCAAAATCCTGCTCGGTGTAGCGCTTGAACGCCGGGAAGTACCACTCGCCCTGATACGAGACCAGCAGCGGCTTGTCATTGGCCACCAATTCACCGCCCAGGCTCAGACCGAACAGCGCCAGAAACAGCCACAACGACCACCAACCGCGCCGATGCGCCTTGAACCGTGCCCAGCGCCGCTGGCCTATGGGAGACAACGTCAGCATCAGGCAGCCCTCGCGGTGAAATCGATGCGCGGGTCGACCAGCGTGTAGCAGAGGTCGCCCAACAGTTTTATCAGCAGCCCAAACAGGGTGAAGATGAACAGCGAGCCGAACACCACCGGGTAGTCCCGGGCGACGGCGGCTTCGTAGCTCATGCGGCCAAGACCATCGAGGGAGAAGATCACTTCGATCAGCAACGAGCCGCCGAAGAACACTGTCACCAGTGCCTGGGGCAAACCGGCGACCACCAACAGCATCGCGTTACGAAACACATGACCGTACAGCACCTGGTTTTCGCTCAAGCCTTTGGCCCGCGCCGTCACCACGTACAGCCGGGAGATCTCGTTGAGAAAGCTGTTTTTGGTCAGGATCGTCAACGTCGCAAACCCGCCGATCACCAATGCGCTGACTGGCAGCACCAGGTGCCAGAAGTAGTCCGCGACCTTGCCCCAGGCCGAGAGCTCGGCGAAGTTTTCCGAGACCAAACCGCGCACCGGAAACCAGTCCAGCACCGTGCCGCCGCCGAACACCACGATCAGCAACAACGCGAACAGAAACCCCGGCATCGCGTAACCGATGATGATCGCTGCGCTGCTCCAGACATCGAACGCCGAGCCGTGGTGCACCGCTTTGCGAATCCCCAGCGGGATCGACACCAGATAGGTGATCAGCGTCGCCCACAAGCCGAGCGACAGGGTCACCGGGAGCTTTTGCAGGATCAGATCAATCACTGATGCGCCACGGAAAAAACTCGAGCCGAAATCCAACCGCGCGTAGCTTTTGAGCATCAGCCACAGGCGTTCACCGGCGGGTTTATCGAAGCCGTACTGACGCTCGATATCCGCCACCAGTTTCGGGTCCAGGCCTCGGGTGGCGCTGGACTCACCACCGACCGTATCGACATGCCCGCCGCCCACCCCACCGCCAACGCCGATGCCCTGCAAACGGGCGATGGCTTGCTCCACCGGCCCACCCGGCGCGGCCTGCACGATGACGAAGTTGACCAGCAGAATGCACAACAAGGTCGGCACGATCAGCAGCAAACGCCGCAGGCTATAACCCCACATGGGAATACTCCCGGGTGCGTTGTTGCATCTGGGTTTGGGTCAACGCCGAAGGGCTGATTTCCCACCAGGTTTCCAGGCCGGCGTCGTACAACGGCGCAATCGCCGGACGGCCGAAACGGTTCCACCACACCGTGGAAATCCCCGGCGGGTAATAGTTGGGAATCCAGTAGTAACCCCACTGCAACACTCGATCCAGCGCTCGGGCG
>Ga0209847_1000560_pt1 | contig 14819 bp, 13 predicted proteins | sample OrgsoiDNA_201060_FD_185808 | JGI IMG/M metagenome (GOLD analysis project Ga0209847, IMG submission 185808) | Permafrost soil microbial communities from the Arctic, to analyse light accelerated degradation of dissolved organic matter (DOM) -... | ecosystem: Environmental > Terrestrial > Soil >... | reverse complement strand
ATCGGAATATCAAACGGCGAATACGGCCGATGCTGGGGTTTAAGTCGTTCCGTCGGGCACAAGCAATTCTGGCCGGTATTGAACTGATTCATATGATACGTAAAGGGCAATATCAGCATTCCGCCGGCGCGCATTTATCCCCGGCGGAACAATTTTATTTGTTGGTTGCCTAAAATATCGGCAGCGCAACTTTTACTGACTCCGCTCCGTTAATGCGACAGAACCTAAAAGAGTAAAGCAGGGGGACATCAAACAATAGTCGGCGGAATCAATCCGATAAAAAAGTGTAACCATGGCCATGAATCTAATTAATAAAATTCGTTGTGCCGTGAAAAATCCGCGCTCAACGGCACCAACCTGATGTTAGTGGATCAGGGCAGCGAATTCGATGAAGTGTATAGTCGGGAAGCACGGCTATACACGTAGGGTCATATTTTCAATCTTCGGTAATATTATTACGGCAGTCTTTAGTCCTTTGCGGTGCGGTATTTTTCTGGATATTCATAGAGACAAGCGGCCCGATTGCGCGCGCTCCCTCACTCTGCACGTCGGTTTTCAGCAGCAAGTCAGCCTTATCGCTCAGCCAGGCATACAGTTCCTTGCCACCCCACACGTTAACACTGAGAGTTTGGATGGAGCATGCGTCCACGCCCGCGTGATACCGGATGGTATTTATCAACTCACCTAGCACTCCGCCGGATTCTATCGGTTCTCCGGTGACGTACTCGGCGTGTTCCCTGAACTGGTCAAGGGTCAGGTCAATATAATCGCCGTCCAGGGCAACGATATAGTGCGACTCCATTCTTGAGATTTTAGCTTCTCGGAACGCATTATTGGTTTGTAATCGGATGATATATGGGCACAGGGTGTCATTTCCGTCCTTCAGGTACTGTGCCAGAAAATTACTGGCCAGCTCACAGCTGTCGCGAGGAAATTTTTGCAGCTCTTCTTCCCAGCGTTCCATATCGCGGCAGGCTTCGGCCTCATCACCGGCGCTCAGCTCCATGGCACGCCTGAATGCCTGAATACGGCTCTTGATCGCCGGATTCATACTTTCGCCCTGCCGATATTCAGCTCCTGTAGGTCAAGGGTTATCGGCAAGAGTTCCGTGGTTGCCTCAATCAGTTGGCCGGGAAGAAAAATGCACTCACTATTCATAATGTTTCCTGTTCATTCGTAAACGGGTCGCTTTGTTAATAGCATCGCCCCAATAATTTTCCGGAACTGTTCGAGAGCGAAGCCGAAATTAGGCATTCGGAGTTGGGGGAGTGTTTACCTCTACTACAAAATCTCCCGTTCCATCCGGTAACAGGTTGACTCCCTGTTTTTTTAGTGCACGGAGCATTAAAAAATCACGGTGCTCTTGTTCTTGTTCGGAGATTTTCTTTCCCTGAAACGACGGTAATAGATCATCAAACTTGAGATTTTTTTGTTCTAACTCTTTTTTGCTAAGAAGATCCGGTCCGTCTGTTAGGGGATCGAATGAAGTGAATAGACGGTCTTCCAAAGTATCACCCAACAAATGTGTTTGTTTGAGCACGTCACGAATAGAATTCTGGCATTTCTCACCCGGATGGTCGTTCCAGGTGGGAGAGAGTTCGGCAGCAAGCTGCCTAAAATTGTCGGCATCAATTCCTTCTTCCGGCCATCTGGCCGTAATCTCATTCAGAACTGAGTTAGCCATAGCATTCCAGACAGAACCTTTGACAGACATCTCAGACAGAATGTCATTGTTCGTGATGTTGCCGATCCCTTTTTGGATGGCCAAGCGGATCACCTCCACTTCCTTAACCGGCTGCTGGGTGAGCGTGACGCATCTGACGTAAAGTTCGTCCAACTCGGAGGCAGTTTTATCATCAATGTGTTTCGTGGGCATAGCGACCTCAGAAAATGTGTTCTAGAAAAATGGCTTAGTTACTTAGTTACTTAGTTACTTAGTTAGTATAATAGCTTTTATTAGTAATTTGGCAACATCGGCTAATTTTTTTACAGGCTTTTCTCCGGAGATCCGATTTCTGTGATTACCGGAAGCGGGGCAGGGGCATTGAGATCAGCATCTTACCCGTGTTTAGGCGCAGAGGAGAGCTGCGACGGCTTCCGGATAATGCTAACAGAGGCATAGGCGGATCGGCATAAGCAGATCAGAGCTAAGCACAGAAAATTGAAATAAATTAGATAGATAGTGGCGAAATTGGTGTAAGGAAAGGCTGGTCGGGAAGTTTTCGGAGGTGCAGAGAAACCGTTCAGAAAGGTTAAATCGAACGAGGGGACATGTCGGAAAAAACCATGTCCTTCTAGGAGAGGGATTGTTGGGGGGCTTACCTAAACATAAACCACGGTGGTCGAATGAGCATGTGGCAACTCACGGGCGCAGCTTGGTTATTTATTCGCATATTTTGCCTCCAGCGTGGCAAACCAGGGAGCAATGAAGTCGCGATTTTCACCCCAGCCGGGAATGATTTTGTTCAGCGAATCGACGTTTATTGCCTCCTGGTGGCTTTTCAGCTGAGCCTGTGAAATAGCGGCCGCTTTAAACTCATAGGTTTCTGGCGTCGCTTCACCGCCAATCTTTAGGGCAATCAGGCGCATATTGACTGCGCCGACGGTTCTCTGATTGACGGCAACGCTCAATACCCAGGGGCTGTTCTTTTCTACCATCATCTGCAGATCACGGTTCGATATGTCCACGCTGTAAAGCTTGATCTCGTTACGGTCGTTATCCTTCAGCGCTTTGTACGCGCCCTGACTGAAGGCATCCCAGGAACCCCAGATCGCATCAATTTTTCCTTTCGGATATTTCGCCAGGATCGCGTTCATTTTTTCTGCCGTATCGTTCTGTATGTTAGACGTGACGGCACCCATTGACTCCAACTGATTAATCCCGGGGTTTTCCTTTAATAACTTTTCATAGATCACCTGGCGACGCTCCATAGGCGGATAACCCGCAACCCAGAGTTTGATAATATTCGCTTTTCCATTGAAATCACGGATAAGTTGCCCCATTGAGAGCTGTGCCAGCGAGCCATCGTCCTGTGACGTCATGGTGACCCCTTTCACGGGAACATCAACCGGTGTTTCGAACAGCGACAACTTAATGCCGGCCGCCGCGATACGCTTTACCATGCGGCTGGCGTACGGGGCTTTTCCATACGACAGAATGATGCCGTCATATTTCTGGGCAATAGCCTGATTAACAAGATCCTGGAAACGAGTATCGTCGCACTGTGCGTAAAAAACGCTGACATCAAAGCCCAGTTTGTGACCTTCTTCAACAGCACCAGTCACAAACTGCATGGTGGATTCATCAGTACAGAGGTTGCGGATGATGGCGACGCGTACCGCGCCTTCGTGTTGTGCAATAGTATTCGGGATCGGTACAACCGTTTGGGAATATGCGATGTTATAGCTCAGCATACTGAACGCCAATATCGAAATAATATTCTTTTTCATAGACTCTTTATCTCTGTGTGTATGGTCGAGCCAGACTGAATAGAGGACGTTACTAGGCTAAGAATACTATATTATTATGTGGTGGCAGGCTTGCCTATAAGTGGGCGAGGCCCTGTGACGTTTATCCTGATGGGAAAACCCAAACGAACCGAGAAGGAAGCGGGGGAAAGTCCTGACAGGCCCACCGTTTTCGTTACGGCTGGTTGTGCCCGGTTGAGTAAGAACAAAGACCGGAAGCTGGGCCGATGGACGCTTCTGACGAACGTATGCGAGGTAGTGATGGTGAGCTGCCACATGCTCATTCGACCACCGTGGTTTACGTTTAGGTAAGCCCCCCAACAATCCCTCTAATAGAAGGACATGGTTTTTTCCGACATGTCCCCTCGTTCGATAGGATGAATTAACCCTTCTGAACGGTTTCACTGCACTTCCGAAAACTTCCCGACCAAACTTTTCCTCAAACTAGTTTCGCCACTATTCGGCTAATGCCCCCGGTTGCCTGGATGGACTCAAGGTGTAGATATTAAAAGTGGCTTTAACACATTTATCCCAGCACCGGCGGATCATGTTTAGAAAATGGATTCAGCTAAAGCTTTTACAATGGCAGCGTCAGGAGGATCAACGATGGTATGCAGTCTTCTTTTCGTTCAGGGTGATACAAGGATCCATTACTGGCCGGAGAAATCCGCCCAGGAGCATCCTGTCTCCCGCGACATGCTGCCGGAGGCGGTCAGCGTGGAAATCGAAAGTCACATCCGAAACATTCTTCAGGGTTCTTACACAAAATGACCAACAGAAAAGCAGTTCCTGACGACGTTCAGGCTAATACAATGGAGAATAGCGCGGTGCGCTGCGCTGTATGTTACGGCACGCAGGCTTTGTTGAATAAATCGAACTTTTGGCCGTAGTCAGGATCAGATCACCACACTCCTGATCCTGCAGCGATATCACGTGGCAAAACAAAAGTTCAAAATCACCCACTGGGCTACCTACAACAAGGCGCTCATCCATCGGGGCTCACTGACATTCTGGCTTGATGAGTCGGCATTCAGGCCTGGTATGACGAGCCCAACACGTCTTCACGTGGTCGTCCTCAACGTTATTCTGAGCTCGCTATTTCTACCGTACTGATGCTCAAACGCGTTTTTCGCCTCACGCTGCGCGCCGCGCAGGGATTTATTGACTCCATTTTTACCCTGATAAAGCTCCCGCTCAGGTGCCCGGATTACTCCTGCGTCAGCAGGCGGGCTAAGTCCGTCAACATCCCGTTTAAAACCCCCACGCGCGGCGAAATTGCCCATCTGGTTATCGACTCCACCGGATTAAAAGTCTTCGTGGAAGGTGAAAAAACACGGTCAGGAAAAGCGCCGCGTCTGGCGGAAACTTCACCTGGGGGTGGACGCCGGTACTCATGAGGTTATCTGCGCTGACCTGTCCCTGAATAATGTGACAGACGCAGAGGCATTCCCGGGACTTATTCGTCAGACCCATCGGAAAGTTAAGGTCGCTTCTGCCGATGGCGCTTATGACACAAAACTTTGCCATGACGAGCTGCGGCGAAAAAAATCAAGGCGCTTACCGGTTCAATCAGTGTGTTGCATCAATCGGTTGAACTCACAGTGGTTAGCAGAATTTGTTGTTGTTCAAGGGTGTCTCTGCGTTTATGTGTAAGTGTGATATTCGGATTTATTTCGCTTTATATGAATAAGGGGCGCCGAACCGTATAATTAGTTGATTATACCGTAATTAATGATTTAATCGAATTTAATATCAAGAAAAACACAATAAAAATATATTATGCTGTGTTGGCTGTTATTGCGACAGTAAGTATTCCCATGCTATTTATAATGACATTTTTTTGGTTTAATACTCTATATATTGTTTATAGGTATGATTTTTATTTTAAGTCCTGCTGCTTTGTGTGATTATTAATAACGACAGGAAGGAGCGCTGATTTTTCTTCTTGCTGCTTATGTATATTTATCTTTATGTATATTTATCTTAGGGGTGCTCGCATTTATTACTTAAGGTATTTAACATAAATAATAAATTATTTATAACAACATAATAAATATGGATATTTACAAATGAATCTGAATAAAACACTTTTGGCTACCATTATTGCATTCGGCTCGGTGTCAATGGCACATGCGAATGAAGGTAGTGGTAAAATCACTTTCGTCGGTTCTATTATTGATGCGCCGTGTTCTATTGCGGCAGGATCTGACACGCAGACAATTGAACTGGGGGAAATATCCAAGGCCGTTCTTGAAACTCAGGAAGGTAAGGGGCAGTCCAAACCAAAGAACTTTAATGTCACGCTGGAAAACTGTTCATTTGGTGAAGACGGTGCCAAGAATAAGGTGTCGGTCACCTTCTCCGGTCCGAAGTCTAGTAGCCAATTGCTGGGTATAACTGGTTCTGCTAAGGGCGCCAGTGTGGCCATCACTGATGGTTCCGGTAAATTGATTGAGCTGGATAAAGCGACCGATGGGCAGGTGTTACAGGAGGGGACTTCCAACACCCTGAGCTTTGCGGCCTACGTTAAAGGTGACGGCGCAGCTGATGGCATTACCGAAGGTGACTTCCAGGCTGTGGCTGACTTTACCCTAGCGTATAACTAAGCCTGTTATTTCCCCCTTTATTTTTAAATATTGGCGTGTCTGTGCATGCGGGTTTACTGCATGCATTTTTTAGTTAATTCACCCAAAAAAATAAATGGAGGATGCACATTAGTAGAAAATTATTAATGGTGTTTTTCTGTCTGTTCTCCCTGCGTTTTTTTCTGCGCTGGCGGGCTACGGGGTTGCCGGTTGGGGGGGTAATATGCAAGGCAGTATTATGACACCGCCTGCTCTATAGCGTTGAAAGACCGTTAACAAAGTATAGATATGGCGGTTATTCCCTATTCAGGGCAGGACGTCAGGTTTCGACTGCAAATTTTCGACGCTCTGGGGAATATTACGTTGCCTGGTATGGCGTTGCCGCTCATAGATATTCTGCCTGGAGATCAGCAATTGAATTACTCACTCAGATTAGTGGCCACTTATCACGCAGTAAAGTCCGGCGATTCTTTTTCGTCAATTCGTTTCAATCTGGATTATTCCTGAATATAGCCAACATTGGGTCGGTAACAATTATTAAAAATGACTCGGTATGGGTATGGGTATGGGTATGGGTATGGGTATGGGTATGGGATGGTCACCGATAGGAGAGCAGATGCGACTCCAGAGTGTGGGGCTGTGCGTCTCACTGGTGCTCATATCGCCGATGACTTTGGTCTGCGCTGCAGACGATGTTCAGTTCAATACGGATGTGCTGGACGTCAACGACCGGAAAAATATCGACTTGAATCATTTTTCCCGTGGTGGCTACATCATGCCGGGCACCTACAGCATGGTGGTGTACGTCAATAAGAATGACTTGCCGGAGCAGCAAATCCCGTTTTATGTGCCTGAGAATAACCCAAACGGCAGTCGTGCCTGTATCAGCCCAGCACTGGCGAATGAGTTGGGATTGAAGGAAGACGTACTCAGGGGGCTGAACTGGTGGCATGAGGGAGAGTGTCTGGACGAGAGCAGTGTGCATGGAATAGAGGTGCGGGGTGACCTGGCCACCAACGCCCTGTACCTGAATATCCCGCAGGCCTTCCTGGAGTACAGCGACGAGAACTGGGACCCGCCGTCACGTTGGGATGATGGCATTCCTGGCCTGCTGCTGGATTACAACCTCGACGCCCGTAGCCAGCGCTATCAGCGAGACGGCGGAAGCACGCAAACCCTGAGCGGCAACGGCACGACCGGGGTCAACCTAGGGGCTTGGCGCCTGCGAGCCGATTGGCAGGCCAACCTTGACCGCCAGACCCGCAACGGGCAGTCGTCCCAGCAACTGGACTGGAGCCGCTATTACGCCTACCGGGCGGTGAAATCGCTGCGCTCGAAACTGACGGTCGGGGAGAGTTACTTGGATTCTGGCATGTTCGATAGCTTTCGCTTTACCGGGGCAAACCTGATATCGGACGACAGCATGCTGCCACCGAACATGCGCGGGTATGCACCGGAAGTGACGGGGGTAGCGAAGACCAACGCCAAGGTCACCATCAGCCAGCAGGCGCGGGTGCTGTATGAGACGTCCGTGGCCTCGGGGCCGTTCCGCATTCAGAACATCAACGATTCGGTTCGCGGTGAGCTGAACGTGCGGGTCGAGGAGCAGGATGGCAGCGTGCAGGAGTTTGTGGTGAACACCGCTAGTATCCCGTACCTGACGCGGCCGGGCTCAGTGCGCTTTAAGCTGGCGGCGGGCAAGCCGTCGGACTGGCAGCACCATTCACGCGGTCCGGTGTTCGGCACCGGCGAGCTCTCCTGGGGGGTCAGCAACGGCTGGTCGCTGTACGGGGGGGCGCTGGCGGGCGGAGATTATAACGCCCTGTCGCTAGGCCTCGGGCGTGATCTACTGCTGTTCGGTGCGTTGTCATTTGACGCCACGCAGTCGCGGGCGCGGTTGTCGCAGGATGAGGGCATGCTCAGCGGTGGCTCCTACCGCCTGAGTTACTCGAAGAGTTTTGACGAGTACGACAGCCAGGTGACCTTCGCCGGCTACCGCTTCTCGGAGCAGAACTTCATGAGCATGAGCGAGTACTTGAACGCGCGTTATAACGGGACCCGGACCGGCAATGGCAGAGAAATGTACACCATCACCTTCAACAAGCAATTCCATGACTGGGGGCTGAGCAGCTACATAAACTACAGCCACGAGACCTACTGGGACCGGCCAGCCAACGACCGTTACAACCTGACGGTGTCGCGCTATTTCGACATGGGGAGGTTCCGCAACGTGAGCCTGTCGCTTTCGGCTTACCGCAATGAATACAACGGCACCAAAGACGACGGGGCTTACCTGTCGCTGTTGATGCCGTGGGGCGATAAATCGTCGGTGAGTTACAACACCACGGTGACCCGTAATGACATCAACCATCGAGCGGGGTATTACGACCGGATTGATGAGTACAACAACTATCAGCTGAGCACCGGGACCTCGCGCGGCGGGGTGAACGTGAGCGGGTATTACACCCACGAAGGCGATGCGTCGCGCATGAGTACCAACGCCAGCTACCAGGAAGGCAGCTACAGCGCAGTCGGGATGTCGATGCAGGGCGGGATGACGATGACGGCCGATGGCGGCGCCGTGCACCGCATCGGGATGACGGGCGGCACCCGGATGCTGATTGACACCGAAGGCGTGCCGGATGTGCCGGTGCGCGGCTATGGCCGGAGCAGCCGGACCAACGCTTGGGGCAAGGCGGTCATCGGCGATGTGAGCAGCTACTACCGCAACAAGGCAAGCATCGATTTAAACCAACTGGGCGACAGCGCAGAGGCAACCAAGTCGGTGGTGCAGGCGACCCTGACCGAGGGGGCGATTGGCTACCGGAAGTTTGACGTGATTGCCGGCGCCAAGGCGATGGCGGTCATCAAGCTGGCCGACGGCAGCGAGCCGCCGTTTGGTGCGACGGTGCTGAATGCACGCAAACAGGAAACAGGGCTGGTCAACGACGGCGGTAGTGTCTACCTGAGCGGCATCAACGCCGGTGACACTATGACTGTGCGCTGGGGCGGCGCTGCGCAGTGCGAGGTAAGGATGCCGAGGACGCTGCCGGCGGACATGCTGATGAATATGTTGCTGCTGCCGTGCCATCCGCTGAGAGCGGGAGTCACGGCATCTGACGATGACAAACCGACGGGGTGACAACACACTCCGTGCCGCTGAGTTACGAGAGCTGCATGCGGTTTTACTTACCCAATTTCACAGGCCCTGAGGCCGGGGAAAAGACAATGCAAAACCATTTATTGAACACGATAACTCCTTCACGCCGCAACGCCAGCACGACCGCGCTGCTGACTGTCGCCCTGCTGGGGGGCATTGTGGCCCAGCAGGCTCTGGCAGCCATTGCATTAGACCGGACCCGGGTGGTTTTTGACGGCAGCCAGAACTCGGTGAGCCTGAACATCAGCAACCAGAACAAGCAGCTTCCGTACCTGGCACAGGGCTGGATTGAGGATGAGCAGGGCAACAAAATCCAGAGCCCGTTGACGGTGCTGCCACCGGTGCAGCGCATCGAGCCGGGCAAGTCGAGCCAAGTGAAAATCCAGGCCCTGCCGGTAGCGAAGCTGCTCAAGCAGGACCGCGAGACGCTGTACTACTTCAGCCTGCGGGAAATCCCGCCTAGGAGTACCAAGCCGAACACGCTGCAAATAGCGTTGCAGACGCGCATCAAGCTGTTCTACCGCCCGACGGCCATTGCGATGGACAAGAGCGCCCCCCCCCCGCAGGAGCAACTGACGCTGACGAAGCAGGGTGACAGGTACGTGGTCAACAACCCGACGCCGTACTACGTGACGATTGTTGATGCGGGCAGCCAAAAGAACGGGCCGGGCGTGAAAGGCTTTGAGCCGATAATGGTACCGCCGAAGGGCAACCTGCCGCTGGCGGTGAGCGCGGCCAGCGTGGGCGGGGGCCCGGTGCTGACCTACGTCAACGACTACGGCGGCCGGTCCAAGCTGAGTTTCAGATGCAGCGGTAGCACCTGCATGGTGGTGCCGGAGAAGAAGGGCGGCTGAGTGTGCCTGACAGGCCGCCAGTGGATAGAAACATGTTCTCGTCGCGATATCGAGACGGGCAAGGGAGACAAAATGTTTATCCACACCGTCATCGTCGGTACTGCTGGGCGAGGTGTACTACTAGGACTGACGCGGTCATGATGCTGTAGCTGCTGCTGACACCGGGGCAGGACTCGCTCACGAACAGGGTCACCCCGTAGCGTACGCAGGGCAATCTGATGACGGGAAGTTACTGGACGGTGGTGGATTTTCATCTGAGTTATGGGGGAGTCGGCTATGAATAGATCTATATGCTACAGGAAGGCGGCCTATCAGTTGTGCGGATTTCTGTTTACATTGCCGCAAATAGCGGTGGGCAATAATAGCGCCATGCTCACGGTAAAGGTGACAGTGGTTGCAACACCCTGTGTTATCAACGACAACCAGGCTATAACGGTAGAGTTCAAAAACCTGGTGGCGAGCCGGGTGGACGGTAACAACTATAGGATGCCAGTGGAATACACGTTGGACTGCAAGGATGCGGCCTCCAGCGCCGTCAAGTTACAGGTGTTGGGCACGCCAGCAGAGTTTGATAGCAGGCTGCTGCAGACCAGCAACCCTTCGGCGCTGGGCATTCAATTACTTAACGGCGCCACTAAATTTCCTGTCAACAGCTGGCTGAACTTCACCTACCCCAACAAGCCAGAACTGTGGGCTGTGCCGGTGAAAGCGGACGGTGTGACCTTATCCCCCGGGGAGTTCGCGGCAACCGCGACAATGAAAGTGGAATACCAGTAACGGGAGGAGCTATTTTGTGCCCGATATATGGATGACTTTATTCTCTTTACCCACACGAGTTGGTATTTACGCAAGACAATCAAGCGACTGCATGAATTTTCTGATTTGGTTGGCCTTGAAACACATGCGGATGATGCGCAACTGGGGGGATTGATTAAGGCTTTGACTGGCTGGGGATATGTTTCCCACCGAAGGGCCTCGAGAGCAACAGAGAACCATCGGGAATGTATTGCGCGGCTTTATGAGCAAGCACGTTTGCGGGAACTGTCGATGGCAGAAACCGATATGCATGTGCGGGAATATGGGCCCGGTGGATGAATTGGGCAAAAAACGCTTACTGAGCATGCGGTGATTGCCTGCTTTATCAAATAATTCAAAATGGCATAACATGAACAAAAAATACGCATTCGTCCTAGCCCTACTATCTGCGTCGCACCCGGGGTATGCTGTACTACACCCACAGATCCTAAACCCAACAATCAGGTCCTGCGAAACGGGTCGTTATCGTTGCTCGGCTGCCGTACGCTACCAGTCTACCGGCACTGGAACCATCGATGTCGTACCACGAGGTATTCCGAACCCTAACGGGAGCCGAGAGCTCCAAACTATCGGCGTGCATTGCATGCTTGGCGATGCGTCAAGCGGCATCGCGTTTTCCGACTGCGAATTCGATGATACTTTGACACACAGACCAAACTACAACGGTTGCCGCCTTGCGTCCACCGAGGCGTGGGACCTAGACCCGAGCTCGCAATGTCAGACGGATCTAACATGGGGGGGGCACACGGGGGCGGGACCGGGCGGTGAATGTGTTCTGTTTGTTCAAAAGGGAGAATGGAGTAGCGCAAGTGCGCTCACAATCTACGGCCGTGTTAACCCGACTGAGGTAGCAAACGCGGGGAACCTGTTCTGTCAGAAACCTTTGCCTCCGAACGTAGGTTGTTCGATAAGCCTATCGGCCGAGATCGACCATCGTACGATCGCGCCCACCGCTCGCTCAGATGTAAGTATAACTGGGACTGTCGACTGCGGAGCCTCACCAAAAGTGACCGTGATGGGGGGGGGGGAACTTAGCCTTGCTCCAGGCCTGAAGAGCAACGTCATTGCGCAGCTTGATGGAACCGGAGGAGTAAGTGTAACCTCTAGACTAGAAGCTAATGATGCGCCTGCAGGAGAACACCGCGGAGCAGTCATCGTGGTTATATCCCCGTTTTAAGCACAGTAACGCCAGAGTTGACTTATGTCTACAAGCGTCGAACCATGCTGGCAGTCGTTGACTACATCTTTGTCCTAATGAAAGTTCCGCTCCGTTGCCCGGATTATTCCTGCGTCAGCAAGCCAGTTAAGTGCGTCAGCATTCCTTTCAAAAAAAACCACACGCGGCAAAATTGCCCACCGGGATATCGAATCCAACGGATTAAAAAGGCTTCGGTGAAGGTGAGTGAAAGGTAAAGAGACACGGCCTGGAAAATAGCCGCGTCTGGCGGAAACTGCACCTTGCGGTGGGCTCTGATACACATAAGATTATCTGCGTTGGCCTGTCCATGAACAATGTGATTGATGCAGAGGCATTCAGGGACTTATTCACCAGATCTACCCGAAAATCAGGGTCGTTTCGGCCAAAGGGGCTTGTGACCCCAAACGGTGCCACGAAGAGCTGCGATGCAAGAAAATTAAGGCGCCTATCTCGCCGCGAACGTGCGCCAGGTACTGGTCACCTATACAGATAGAAATCAGGCGGCGCCGAGGCAACGGTTTACAACAGGCGTTATTTGGCAGAAACGGCGATGTACCGTGTAAAACAGCTGTCTGTTGGGTATCTTACGCTACGGGATTACTATAGGTTGGAGATGCTATGGTCATGATCCGTGCCTTAAACAAAATGACGGGTGCAGGTGTGCCAGAAAGTGTTCAGATTTCCTGAGGAAGTCAGTGACGGGAGGCGCTTTTATCTAAATCCGATTTATTCAACAAAGCCCAGCAGCGCATGAAAAGGCAGAACCCAATACAGTCAATATCATGATAAGAATAAATGATATCAGTACCAATTTTTTTCTGTTCATGATGACCTTTTTTCTTCACCGTTAACCAAAATAATAGAGGTGTGGAGATTATTCGGAAAAAAATCAATGCATTACATATGGAAATAATGCATTACTCTAGACTCGACGTCAAAATTAATAAAATCACGGTTAAGTTCATCTGCTGGTGGTGAAGGTGATTCATTAAGGCAAATGCCAAATTTTGCTATGGTTAATATAGTGTCATCCGGAAACCCTGAGCGACTGAGTTTATTCCTCGTGCGAAGAATTAGTTGAGTATATTTTGATTCACTTTTAGTTGTATTGTTGCCCCCCCAAACAAAATCAATAACCTGATCTTTTTTACCTTGACCACGTAGCAAACAATGGAGTAGTTTAGCTTGATTCTTGCTTAGTTGTGCTGCCTTGTGGTGTTTTTGATAATAAAGCACGTCATCAATTAACACAAATAGACTATTCTTTGAGTTTTTGTTTCTTTTCGATTTATACATTGGAGTTCCTGTTAAATCAAAGCTATTCATATAAGAAAAAACCATTGTCATGAATCTATTGTTAGATTTTATCAATGCGAATTATTCAACAAAGTCAGGTGGTGGCAGTCAATTTGATAGTACCAGTCGATTCCGCTAGCGCCAAAAATGGCAAGCAGGCAGACAAAACTATTGATTTTATTCACAAGTAAATCCTAATTACCCATGGTGTTAATAAATAAACTGCATCACTGCATCATTTGTAAGCCTCCATGCCATGGCAATTAACTTTCATTATTAAAACAACTTTATTTATATATGCGTTACTACAGAGAATAAGGAGGGGTTAACGAGAAACATAACGCCCGAGACACCTGAAAATCTCCATGGAATTTGCAATTCCAAGTTTTTTCATTGCCGATTTTTTTTGTCCGCTCACTGTTTTGATGCTTTTTTTATTTAAACTTGCTATTTCCGTCAAGGATAGACCTCTGAGATACAGTTTAATAACTGTCTTTTCACAGGGGGACAGCGCCTCAAATAAATCCACAATCTGACTGTGAGAGAGGGATTCAGTCAATCTGTGTTCCCTCTCGGAGAGCATTATCTTCCTCTCATGAATTTCTTGAATGAGAGAGTTAATGGGTTCGCAGTTATTACTCACATCGCTGCATTCCATAATGTAGTATTTCGCACCGTCTTTTCTATATATTCTCTCTTCGTCCTGATTGAATGTAGGTGCAACTATTACCACAGACGTTGTTGTTTTCTGTGAAATGACTTTAGTCACCATTCTCATGTCGGACATTTTCTGATAACCAATGCCGAGGAACAAAATATCCCACTCTTTTTTGCTCGATAAGAGTTGCACAATTCCGTTTCGGCCATAATAAACATCTTCCAATATCATCAAGTCTGTACCTGAAATGTCGGGCAAACCCAGACTGATGAGTTTATGATCGGTTAGCATTGCTGCCGTTAACTGGCTTTTTTTTGGTCTTATTAAGGCCATGGAATCCCTCATCAATAAAATTGATAGTGGGAACTAAGCTTGTGCTTACATTATTTGAGCAGCGTAATTCCCTATAGCAAGTTTTCAATATCATACATAGCTGAGTAAGAGGAGAGGATGAACAGAATACTTCAGACATTCCTGCATTATCCTACTGGGCCCTGTTGAGATAAATCTTAATGGCATAGCCAAACGCTTACAACGGCATGAAGGAAGTAGAAACAGATGTCTAACACCAAAAAAAATAATAACTCAATACTATCAATGATATAGTGAATTTCCTGAACTGTTACATGCTAGGTGTTACTTCTGTTAGTCCGGGCTACATGGGGCATTATTGCAAAATACGCCCCTATGCTATAATTGCTATATTGGCTTGTTTTTTTCATCAGGGTTAATGCGAGACTTTTCATCTTGAAAGCAAGATACTCTTCTATAACAGGCCAGCTGA
>Ga0209847_1000558_pt1 | contig 14856 bp, 12 predicted proteins | sample OrgsoiDNA_201060_FD_185808 | JGI IMG/M metagenome (GOLD analysis project Ga0209847, IMG submission 185808) | Permafrost soil microbial communities from the Arctic, to analyse light accelerated degradation of dissolved organic matter (DOM) -... | ecosystem: Environmental > Terrestrial > Soil >... | reverse complement strand
AATCGCTCGACGCCATCACGCGCGCGCGCGCCAACGGCCAGCGCGTCTACGGCGAGGCGCTGGCGGGGCATCTGGTCATCGACGACAGCGTCTATCAAAGCAAGGACCTGGAATTCGCGGCGGCCCACGTGATGAGCCCTCCGTTCCGCAGCAAGCACCATCAGGCCGCGTTGTGGCATGGTCTGCAGGCCGGCAATCTGCACACCACCGCGACCGACCACTGCACCTTCTGCGCCGAGCAGAAAGCGGCCGGCAAGGACAACTTCACCAAGATCCCCAACGGCTGCGGCGGCGTGGAAGACCGCATGTCCATCGTCTGGGACGCGGGCGTGCGTACCGGCCTGCTGACGCCATCCGAATTCGTGCGCGTGACGTCGGCGAACGCGGCGCAGATTTTCAATATGTATCCGCGCAAGGGCGTGATCGCCGTCGGCGCCGATGCCGACATCGTGGTCTGGGACCCGGAAGGCACGCGCACGATTTCAGCCAAGACCCAGTTCGCCAAAGGCGGCTTCAATGTCTTCGAGGGCCGCACGGTGCGCGGCATTCCGAGCACCACGCTGTCCGCCGGTAATGTGGTCTTCCATCGCGGCGTGTTGATGGCGGTGGAGGGCGCGGGCCGCCACGTCGACCGTCCCGCCTTCACGCCGACGTCGGCGCGTTAATAATTTCAGGAGTTGAAGATGAGCGAAATGCGTATCAATGGCGAGCGTCTGTGGTCGGCGCTGATGGAACTGGCGCAGATAGGCGCGACGGCCAAGGGCGGCGTCAAGCGCCTGGCGCTGACGGACCTGGACAAGCAGGGCCGCGACCTGGTCGTCGGCTGGGGCAAGGAGGCCGGCATGAGCATCACGGTCGACCAGATCGGCAATGTCTTCATGCGCCGCGACGGCACCAACAACGCGCTGCCGCCGGTGATGACCGGCAGCCATATCGACACCCAGCCGACCGGCGGTAAATTCGACGGCAACTACGGCGTGCTGGCCGGGCTGGAAGTGGTGCGCACGCTGAACGATTTGAAGATCAAGACCGAGGCGCCGATCGAGGTCGCGTTCTGGACCAACGAGGAGGGCTCGCGCTTCGTGCCGGTGATGATGGGTTCCGGCGTGTTCTGCGGCGCCTTCAGCCTGGAAACCGCCTACGCCGCCAAGGACACCGAGGGCAAAACCGTCGGCGAGGAACTGGCGCGCATCGGCTACAAGGGCGAGCAGGTTCCGGGCGACCATCCGATCGGAGCCTACTTCGAAACCCATATAGAACAAGGCCCGGTTCTTGAAGACGCCGACAAGGTCATCGGCGTGGTGCCGGCCGTGATGGGCCTGTCGTGGTACGACTGCGTGGTCACCGGCATGGAGGCGCACGCCGGCCCGACGCCGATGGGACTGCGCAAGGACGCGCTGCAGGTGTCGACCAGGATCATGCAGGAGGTGGTCGCCATCGCCAACCGCTATCCGCCGTATGGACGCGGCACGGTCGGCATGGTGCAGGTTTTCCCCAACAGCCGCAACGTGATCCCGGGCGAAGTCAAATTCAGCATCGACCTGCGCAACGTGAACGATGAACTGCTCAACACCATGCACGAGGAGATGCTGGCCTTTATCGACCAGACCCGCGCCGACACGGGGCTGGGCATCAGCATCGAACGCGTGTCCTACTATCCGCCATGTCCCTTCCATCCCGAGTGCGTGGACGCGGTACGTAACGCCACCGCGAAACTGGGCTACTCGACGATGGACGTGGTCTCCGGCGCCGGCCACGATGCGATCTACGCGGCGCGCCTGGCGCCGGCCGGCATGATCTTCGTGCCCTGCAAAGACGGCATCAGCCACAACGAAATCGAGGACGCCAAGTCCGAGCATCTGGAGGCTGGCTGCAACGTGCTGCTGCATGCGATGCTGGAGCGCGCCAAGATGGTCTGACGCGCCTGGCCATGATCGCTGACCTCACTCCACCAGCGGCGCCCTTTCGGGCGCCGTTGTTTTTTCCCGGAGCGCAGTGTCCGGGCGCACGGCGATGTGGTAGTGTGCAGCATCTTGCCCAGCATTCCGTGGCGCCGCAAAGCCGATCTCGATCCGCACGCGTTGCGCCGTCATGGATGCCTCGATACGGACTTTAAAAATGCCAGCCACTCCCCAAGCACCGTCAGCGGCCAGTCCCGACCAGCGCCGCCTGCTGCAAAGCGCGGCGCTGTTGCAGACAGCCGGCCGCGTGGCGCACCTTGGTGGCTGGATGATCGACGTCGCCAGCGAGCGCGTGTTCTGGTCCGACGAGGTGTGCGACATCCACGAAGTCCCGCATGGCACGGTGCTGACGCTGGAAGAGGCGATCGGCTATTATCCGGCCGGCTGGAACGCCAAGGTCGAGCGGCTCTACGCGCGTTGCGTGCGCGACGGCGTGCCCTTCGACGAAGAGATGCAGATCCTCAGCAGCAGCGGCCGCGCGGTGTGGGTGCGCGCCATCGGCGAGGCGGTGCGCGACAGCGACGGCGCCTTGATCCAGGTGCAGGGCGCCTGCCAGGACATCAGCGAAAAAAAGGCGCTGGAACACAGCGCGCAAGCGCTCAGCGAGCGGCTGACGACTACGCTCGAAAGCATCACCGACGCCTTCCTGATGATAGACCGCGACTGGACGCTGACTTATCTGAACAGCGAAGCGGAGCGCCTGCTGCAATGCAAGCGCGAGGACGTCGTCGGCGCCAATATCTGGACCACCTTCCCCGAGGCGGTCGGCGGCCCGTACTACCGCGCCTACCACAAGGCGGTGCAGACCAACACCTCGGTCTCGTTCGAGGAGTACTACGAGCCGCTGAAACTGTGGACCGAGATCCGCGCCTATCCGTCCGAAGAGGGCTTGGCGATCTATTTCCTCGACATCAGCGAGCGCAAGGCCACCGAGGCCGAGATCCACACGCTGGCCTTCTACGACAAGCTCACCGGCCTGCCGAACCGGCAGCTGCTGGTCAACCGCGTCGAGCATGCGCTGGAGATGTGCCAGCGCAGCGGCCGTCCCGGCGCGCTGCTGTTCATCGACCTCGATAACTTCAAGAGCATCAACGACACGCGCGGCCACGACAAGGGCGACATCCTGCTGCAACTGGTGGCCCGGCGGCTGCGCGGTGTGGTGCGGGTCAGCGACACGGTGGCGCGCTTCGGCGGCGACGAATTCGTGATCCTGCTCGAAGACCTGGGCGGCAGCGACGTCGAAGCGGCGGCCGGCGCGCAGGACATCGGCGGCAAGGTGCTGGAGGCGTTCTGCGCGCCGTTCGACATCGCCGGCGTCGAGCAGCACAGCACCCCGAGCGTGGGCATCACCATCTTCGGCGGCGAGTCCGGCACCGTCGACGATGTGCTCAAGCGCGCCGATCTCGCCATGTACCAGACCAAGGCCGGCGGCCGCAACGGCATTTCCTTCTTCGACCCGGAGATGCAGGCGCGGGTGGCCGCGCGCGTGACCTTGGAGGCGGACCTGCGCCACGCGCTGGCGCACGATGAATTCGTGCTGCACTACCAGCCGCAGGCCGCCGTCAACGGCCGCCTGACCGGTGCCGAGGCGCTGCTGCGCTGGCGCCATCCGCGGCGCGGCATGGTGGCGCCGCTGGAGTTCATCCCGGCCGCCGAGGAGACCGGCCTGATTATCCCGCTCGGCCGCTGGGTCATGCTGCACGCCTGCCGCCAGCTGGCGCGCTGGGCCGCCAGCCGCGCCACCGACGCGCTGGAGATGGCCGTCAACGTCAGCGCCCACCAGTTCCACCGCGCCGACTTCGTCGAGACGGTGCTGGCGGTGTTGAAGGAGACCGGCGCGCGGCCGTCGCGCCTGAAGCTCGAATTGACGGAGAGCCTGCTGTTAAAGGATGTCGAGGGCACCATCGAAAAAATGAAGCGCCTCAAGCAGATCGGCGTCGGCTTCGCGCTCGACGATTTCGGCACCGGCTATTCGTCGCTGTCGTATCTGCACCGGCTGCCGCTGGACCAGCTCAAGATCGACCACTCCTTCATCTGGGACGCTTTCCACGAGGGCCACGGCGCGGCCATCGTGCGCATCATCGTCGCCCTCGGCAAGGCGCTGAAGATGTCGGTGCTGGCCGAAGGCGTCGAAACGGCCAGCCAGTTTTCCTTCATCGTCGCCGAAGGCTGCCAGGCCTACCAGGGATATTTGCTCAGCAAGCCGCTGCCGGAAGCGGAGCTGGCCGAATTCATCGCGCGGCCGCGCGGCGCATCTTCTGTTTAGCCGAGCGCTGTTGCGCCGCCGGCGGCGCCGATAGTGGGCGCGACGGTCGCATGATCGGGCTATCGCCGCACAAGATCAAAAGACAGATGCGCGCGATCCGGCGACCATGGCGTCATCGATGCGAACGCGCCGCTGCCGACAGCGCGGCCCTTCGCCAACTGAACCAGACCGAGGATGGCATGGACACTCGCGGGAAAATCCATGTGCTGGTGGCGCATGCGGACGATATCGTCAGCGCCGGCTTGCAGGCCTTGCTGGCGGCATGCGCCAACATGGTGGTGACGGCGGCGCCGGCCAGCGCGCTGGCCGAGGACCTGGCGGTCGACGTGATCGTCACCGACCATCGCAACGCCTTGCTGTGCTGCCGCGCGCCGGCGCAGGCCAAGGCGCGCAGGGCGCGGGTGTTGATCGTCACCCAGAAGGATACCGAATGGGATGTGCATCTGGCGCGGATGGCGGGCGTGCAGGGCTATCTGCTGCACAGCGATGGCGCGGTGCAGCTGGAGCTGGCCGTGCTGATGCTGGGCAGCGGCGCGCGTTATATGAGTCCGTCCTTGCAGGAGGGCGCCTTGAGCAATCCGCAGATCGCCAGCCTGACGCGGCGCGAAAACGACGTGCTGATGCTGCTGGCCGAAGGCTGCTGCAACAAGACCATCGCCCGCGAATTGAGCATCGAGGTCGGCACCGTGAAGACCCACGTCAAGGGCTTGTTCGCCAAGCTGGGCGCGCGGGCGCGCACGCATGCGGTGGTGCTGGGTGCGCAGCGCGGCTTGATCCAGTATGGCGGGCGGACATCAACACCGCCATCCCGGCCGCATGAGCCGATGCCACGCTGACGCGCGGCGCCTTACAGGCGCTTGCGGTAGTCGTTCGGCGAGACCTGCGCCCAGCGCTTGAAGGCGCGCCGGAAGCTCGACGCGTCACTGAAGCCGAGCCGCTCCGAGATCGCCTCGTGGGTCATCTCGGTGCGCGCCAGGTAGGTCGACGCCAGCTTGAAGCGCACCTCGTCGACGATTTTCTGGTACGTCGATCCCTCGCTGAGGATCTTGCGCCGCAGTGTGCGCGAATGCAGGCCGAGCAGTTCCGCCATCTGTTCCAGGTTGGCGAACTGGCCCGACGGATTCAGCAGATGCCGGTAGATTTCACCGACCACGCCGCGCCCGCTGCCGATGCGCTCCAGCATGTCCTGGCAAGTGTCCTGCACCAGCTGGAAGGTGGTGGCGTGGGCGCCCAGCGGCCGCTGTTCCAGCCAGCTCTTGTCGAAGTGCAGCTCGGTGCGCGCGGCGTCGAATTCGATCGGGCAGTTCAACACGCTGTGGTAATCGGCCGCCTCGGCCGGCGCGGCGAAGGCGAAACTGGCCGAGCGCAGACGGAAGGCGTTGCCCGACACGCTTTGATGCAGCGACAGCAGGATGCCGCTCTGGTATTCCAGCACGAAGCGTTCCATCTCCTCGTGCAGCGCGAAGTCGGGCAGCGCGCGCACCAGCCAGACGGCGTCCGGTCCCGATTCGTCGAGTTCCACGTCGACGATGGGCGTGGCCAGTTCGCGGTAGGCCAGGCCGAAATTGACGGCGTCGCGCACGGTGGCGCTGCTCAGCAGGGCATAGCCGTAAAAGCCGTAGTCGGTCAGGTGGAAGGACGCGCCCAGTTGCAGCGGGCTGATATTACCCGGCGTCAGCCGCAGGAAGTTATCGAACACGGTGCAGACCTGCTGCCGCGAGATGAAGCAATACGGATCGCGCAAATCGTCCGGCGTGAGGTCGGCGCCGGCCAGCGTGCGTTCGACCGCGATGCCGGCGGCGGCCAGTTGCTGCGTCAACGGGATCAGCTTGTAGACTGGATAGATGCGCTCCGCCGAGCCGATGTATTTGATGTCCGCCACGCCGATGTCCCCGTGTCCAAAATTGATCATGCTATGCGTCGCCGGCGCCGCGCCGATGCCGGCGACCTGATCGTCCATGGCTATCATATACGCATCGGCCATGGGCCGACAGGGAGATGGCCGGCGCCGCATGGTCGCCGGCGCCGCCGCCACCTCAGACAAAGGCGCTGAAGCCGGTGATGGCCTTGCCGACGATGAGCGCGTTCATCTCGCGCGTGCCCTCGTAGGAATACAGCGCCTCGGCGTCGGCGACGAAGCGGCCGATATGGTGTTCCAGCAGGATGCCGTTGGCGCCGAGCAGCTCGCGCGCCCAGCCCACCGTCTCGCGCATGCGCACCGTGCAGATGCCCTTGGCCAGCGACGCGTGTTCGTCCTTCATGATGCCCTGCTCCTGCAGTTGCGACAGGCGCAGGCACAGCGCCTGGCTGGACGTGATGTTGCCGAGCATGCGGAACAGCAGGTCCTGGATCAGCTGGAAGGAGGCGATCGGCCTGCCGAACTGTTCGCGTTTCTGGGCGTAGCGCAGCGCGTGTTCGTAGGCGCCGGTGGCGCAGCCGACCGACTCCCAGGCGACGGCCGCGCGGCTCATGCGCAGCACGGCGGCGGTGTCGCGGAACGAGTTCGCGCCCTTCAGGTGCTGGTCGTCCGGGACGCGGCAGTTGTCCAGCGTGATCAGGCCATTCTGCACCACCCGCAGCGCCATCTTGGTGACGATTTTTTCGACCGAAAAGCCGGGCGTGTCGTTTTCCACGATGAAGCCCTTGACCTGGCCGTCGTCGACGTCGCGCGCCCAGATGATGGTCAGCTGGCCCCAGGTTGAATTGCCTATCCATTTCTTTTGGCCGTTCAGGATCCAGCCGTCGCCGTCGCGCTTGGCCGTCGTTTGCAGGCCGCCGCCGGTGCCGGAGCCGGTGTCCGGTTCGGTCAGGCCGAAGGCGCCGACTTTCTCCAGCGCCGCCATCGGCGGCAGCCAGCGCGCCTTTTGTTCCTCGGAGCCGCACAGGAAAATCGAGCCCATCGCCAGCCCCGTGTGGACGCCGAAGAAGGTCGAAATGGAGGCGTCCACGCGCGCCATTTCCATCATCACAAAACCCATCAGCATCATGCTTTTGCCGGGACAGCCGTAGCCCGCATAGGGCAGGCCGGCGATGCCGAGCTGCTGCAATTTCGGCAGCAGCTCGAAGGGGAATTCATCGCGCGCCCAATAGTCGTTGATGATGGGCTGGACTTCGTTTTCCATGAAGGCGCGTACTTGCAGGCGGATGGCGTTGTCGGACTCGCTCAGCGTCTGGCTGACGGAATAAAAATCGCCGTCGGCGATGGGGAGTGTTTTGGGCGGATGTGCGGCGTGGTCGTTGGATGGCATGGCGGCTTCCGTATTTAAAGGATAAAAGGACGATGCGAGTCAGATTCAGGACGCGGCGACGACGGCGCCGGACGCTTTCAGTTCGGCGATTTCGGCCGCGCTGTAAGCCAGTTCCTCCAGCACGTTGACGCTGTGCTGACCGAGCCCCGGCGCCAGGCGCGGCGCGACCTTGGGCACGTCGATCAGCTGCATCGGGCTGTTGACGGTGTGCGTCGCCTCGCCATGCGGACCTTCCAGCGGCACCAGGATGTCGTTGGCGATCATCTGCGGATCGCGGATGATTTCATCGAAGGTCTGGACCACGCCGAAAATCACCCGGCCCTGGTCGAGCGCCGTGCGCCAGTGGGCCAGCGGCTGGCTGGCGAAGACCGGATCGAGCAACGCCACCAGGTCGGTGGCGTGCTGCACCCGCAGCTGCTTGGTGGCGAAGCGCGGATCGTCCAGCAGCTGCGGCAAATTCATCGCCGCGACCAAGCCGGGCCAGTCCTTTTCCTGCGCGGCCACCAGCAGCAGCCAGCGCTTGTCGGCGCTGCGGTAGGGATTGAGCAGCGCGTTGGCCGGCCGCTTGCGGTCGTGCTGCTCGACGAATTTGGCGCCGTGCAGCGCACCCTCGATCCACGCTGCGGCGGCCCACGCGCCCTCGGCGATCAGCGATGTCGTCACGTGGCCGCCCTTGCCGGTCAGCGTGCGCCGATACAGGCCGGTGACGATGGCCGAGTACAGCGTCACCGCCGTCGCGTGGTCGCCGATGCCGGGAATGGGCAGCGTCGGCGGGCTGTCTGCGTCGTGGGTCACGTCCATCAAGCCGGTGCGCGCCCAGTAGGCGGTGATGTCGAAGCCGGGCTTGTCGGCCTCCGGGCCTTCCAGGCCGTAGCCGGTGATGTCGGCGTAGATCAGGCGGTCGTTGAGCGGCGCCAGTTCTTCATAGGTCAGGCCGAGCGCCTTGCGTACCTTGGGCGGGAAATTCGTCACCAGCACGTCGGCCCATTTCACCAGCCGGTGCAGCACGTCGCGCGAGGCCGGCGATTTCAAATCGAGCGCGATGCTGCGCTTGTTGCGATTGGTGAGCTGCCACGCGTAGTTGGTGTCGCTGGTCGGATTCGGCGGCGTCACATAGAAATAGCGGTACGGATCGCCCATGCCCGGCGGCTCGACCTTGATCACGTCGGCGCCGAAATCGGACAGGATGGTGGTGGCGGCGGGGCCGGCGATAAAGCTGGCCAGATCGACGACTTTGAGTCCGGTGAACAGGCTGTCTTTGGGCGGGACGGTCATGGTATTCCTTGTGGGGTTCGGCGATCAAACGGCAGCGTGGCTACCCGGCGTGGTTGCGGCGTCGGCAAGTGCGCCTTCGGCAAGCAACCCTGATGGCGTATGCTCTCCCGCGACGGTCCGCCTGTCTTTTGCTCTCCTGCGCGCGTATCGGGATCATGCGGCGATCATGCTGCGCCGCTGCGCACTGCCGCGCTAAAAGGCGCCCAGACCCTCGATCAAGGGGCCGGACTGGCGCACCAGATCGGAGAAATCTGCGTGCTGCAAACGCGCCACTTCGATCGCGTAATCGAGCAGCTCGGGGTCCTTGTGCCGTGTCAGATCGTGCAGTTCTTGGGCGCGGTCCTGGTAGATCGTCAGGCTGATATACCAGGACACCAGTTCGCACACCAGCTCGTTCGGCAGGAAGCCGATCTGCTGGCCCAGCGAGCGATACACCTGGGCGTAATCGCGCTGGCCGGAAAAGCGGTGGCTGGGATAGCGCCGCTGTTCGGTGAGCACGCGCAGTTCGTTTTGCAGCAGCTGCAAATAATCGTCGCCGATGCGCTGGCTCAGGGCGATGATCTCGCCGCGCAGCGCGCAGGCGACGTTGCTGCGTATCAGGCGCGATTGCAGGCGCTGTTGAATGCTGTTGGTCAGGAAGCCGGCGAAGCCGCCTATCAGGCCGCCGGCCGCCGCGCCTATCAGTTGTGGCCAAGGGATATCCATGCTGCGGTCTCGCTGTGTCGGTGGGGGCGCGTCGGCGACTAGTCGACGGCGTCGAGCAGCGCGCGGGTGGCGGCCATGGTGGCGCGGCAGGCGACGTGAAGACGCGCAGCTTCGTTGCCGGCGGCGGGCGCCAGGTCCAGCGCCAGTTGTTCGTGGGCGGCTTGGTGCAGGTGGATATGGGCGGCTTTGCCGCTATCGCTGATGCGGCCTATGCTTTCGCCATCGCCGTCGAGACTATCGGCTGCCTGCCGCAGCAGCCCTATGATGGTGCGTTCCACTTCCGCCGCGACGATATCGTCCGGCGCGGCGTCGTGATATCCGGTACGCAGCTGCGCCAGATGGATCGCGTTGGCGACCGCGTGCCGTACCGATGCGGCCAGCCCGGACGCCGAACGGACAGTCTCGAACGTGGCGACACCAGCCAGCCGCTCGGCCTCGGCCAAGTCGGACAAGATGGCGCCGCGGTGTGCGGCAAATCCGTTCATCGGCTGCGCAGGTTCGCCTGCGGGATCGCGGTCAAGCAACGCAGCGCTGGCGCGCACGGCGCGCGCCAGCAGACCGCGCATACGGCCCTCGGCGCGCTCTGGCCAGACAAAATTGAACACCACGCTCATGACCGCGATGCCGAGCAGGATGCCGACCAGCCGGTCGCGCACCAGCGTGACGTCGTCGTTCGGTCCATAGCCGTGCAGCGCGCACAGAAAGAACGCAAACGCCAGCTGCCAGCCGAAATAGGCGGTGCGCTCGCTGCCCGCCGCGATCCAGGCGCTGACCGCCACCACCGGCGCGATCACCAGCAGCAGGCCGCCTATCGATTCAAGATGAGGCACGATGAACACGGTGGCCAGCAAGGCCAGCGCGCCGCCGGACAAAGCGCCGGCCAGACGCAGCGTGGCCTTGTGGATGGTGGCGCCGGTGCTGGTCAGCGCCACCACGGCGCAGGTGATGACGCAGGTATGGATGCCGGGCCAGTCCAGCGCCGTGTACAGCACGTAGCACAGCATCGACGCGAACGTGGCCTTGAGGGCGAATCGCAAATGATCCGGATTGCTCAGCGCATCGGCCACGAACAGGCGCCGCGCCGGCGCCGGCGCCGGCGCAGGCGCGGGTAGCTGCGCGCTGGATGTCGGCCACAGACGGGCGATCTCGCGCAGATGATGCTCCATCTCGTGCACCAGCGGCTCGTCGCGTCCGGCCGCGTCGTTCGCCGGTGGCGCAAGCGTTGGCGCCACTGGTGCGCTGTCGCCGTCCAGTCCCTGAAGCAGCCGCGCACAGGCCAGCCGCAGCGCGGCCAGTTGCGCCCGCGTCGCCGGCGTCGGCGCCACCGGCAGCGTGGACAACATGGCCGCCGCGTCGACCAGCTGATTCAATGCCGCCAGCACGGCGGTATAGTGGGGCAGGCGCGCTTTGAGTTGCGGATTGCTGCCGCTGGCCAGCTTCAACAACATGGCCAGGCGCGTGCCGCCGGGCTTGCGCACCACGCCGGCCGTCGCCGCATCGTGCGCATGGTCGGTCAGCCGCGCGTCGAGCGCATCGATGACGCTGGCCAGGCACAAACGCGCTTCCTGGCGCAGCAGTTCCAGCGGCCGCGCCGGCAACAGCAGCACGTTGATGACAACCACGATGGCGATGGAAAAGAACAGCGCCATCCAGGTCCATAGCGTGTCGCGCACCAGCGGCTCGGCGGCCGGATACAGGTCGGCGGTCGATTGCGTCATCAGCAAAATGAAACCCAGTCCGAAGCCCAGCGCGCCGGCGACGAACACGCGCGACAGGTACATGCCGGCGCAGAACAGCACCGTCATCAGGCCCAGTCGCAGCGCCGGCACGTCGAGGGTGACCAGGTCGGCCGTCAGCGTCAGACCGATGGCGACGCTGACGGCCGCGATCAGCGCGATGCCCGTGCTGGTGGTGGTGGCCATGTCTTCGCGCGCGACGAAGAACACCATATACGCCGACAGCGCGGCATTGGGGATTTGCAGCGCCATCGAGATCGTGACGATCAGCAGGCAGGCGATCAACATGCGCGTGCTGGCCTCGGCCCGTCCGGGCAGCGGCGCCAGTTCAGCGCGCAGGGCTGCGGCGCTGAACCAGCCGGCCGGGCGGCGCGTGGACGCGGCGTTCATGGATACCGGAACATCGTCAACGCCGGGCGGCATGGTCCGGCGTGATCACCGCCACCGCCGACGCGCCGACGCGGAACAGCGCGTCCGCCGGATTGCTGACGCGGATGCGCACCGGGAAGCGCTGCGCCACGTGGACCCAGTTGATCGAGCGCGGCACCTTCGGCAAGCCTTGGGCGCTGCCGCCTTCGTCGGGCAGCACGCCCCAGCCAATCGAATCGACGACGCCGTCGAACTGCTGCTCCGGATCGCTCATCAGATATACCCTGGCCGCCGCGCCGGGGCGCATCTTTTTCAATTCCGTCTCGCGGAAATTGGCCACCACGTACCAGGCGCGCGTGTCTATCATCGTAAACAGCGGCTTGCCGGCGGCGGCGAATTCGCCCTCGGCGATGTGCAGGTCGACCACGCGGCCGTCGAACGGCGCGCGCACCACGGTTTGCTCCAGCAGATAATCGGCATGGGCGATGGCGGCGGCCAGTTCGCGCTTCTGCGCCGTCAGCGCGTCGACGCCGCTGACGGCGCTGGCCGCGCGCTTGCGGTCGAGCAGCGCCGATTGCAGGTCGGCGTCGGCCGCGACGCGCGCCGTGCGCGCCTGGTCGACCTGCTCGCCGGTGACGAATTCCTCGGCCAGCAAGGGCTCCATGCGGCGCAAGGTGGATTGCCGCTGCGCCGCGTTCTGGCGCGCCCGCGCGACGTTGGCGCCGGCCGCTTCGGACGCGTAGCGCTGGGCGTCGACCTGGCGCTGCGTCAGGCCGATCTGCGCCTCCAGCGTGGCCAGTTGCGCGCGCAGGCGCTCGGCGTCGAGCTCATACGGACGCGCATCGATGGTGAACAGGATGTCGCCCTTGGCCACCGTGGCGTTGTCGCGGGTCTTGATCGAGACGATGCGGCCGGACACTTGCGAGGCGACGCCTATCGTGTCGGCCTGCACGAAGGCGTCGTCGGTGCGCGGATAGTTGTTGACGAAGCTGACCGCGTACGCCAGCGCGGCCAGCGCCAGCACGCCGACGGCGAGCAGCAACAGGCGGCGCCGGCCGGCGTGGCCGGTGGCGGCATCGGAGTCGGAAGAATTTGCGCTTGCTTGATGCATCATGTCAGTCCACGAAAAAGTAAGATCCAGATCACGGCGCCGCACAGCAACGCCAGCAAGGGATACAGCAGCGGCGGGCCGCCGTGCCGATGCAGGCCGCTGACGCCGGCGACGATACGCAGTACTACTGTCAGCGCGATGCCGAGCAGGGCGCACAGCATCCAGCCGGGAAAATAGGCGCCGAGGATGGCGACGCTGGGCGCGGCGCTGCAACCGCTGCAAAGCAGGACGGCGGCGCTGGCGCAGGCGGGCGCGGAACGGTTGGACATGGATGAGCAAGGTGGCTGTCGATGCGGACATGATCGCATCGGCCCGCGCCGCCATCTTGAGGATTGTTGCGGTTTCTTTTGCTCGCTTGCGCATATTTTCGCGCGCCGCCTGTGCGCACGATGAAGCTCGCTACACTGGAATTTCATTCACTTTGCTTTGGCATCCATGTTGCGCATTCCATCCCTTTGTCATGGCGACGAACGTGCGCGCCGTGCCGCCGCGCCGTGCTCGATCCTGAACGGCGCCATATTCCCGTTGGCTTTCTTGATGGCGGCATGGCAGCCGGCATATGCCGCCACGCCCGTGTCGCCGGTCGCGCCGGAGCGCGCCGCCGCCATCGGCGCCACCGCTGATCCGCACATTTATTGCGGCTTGCCGGTGCAGGGCGCATCGGTCGATGGTCCGTCGGCGAGCGGTGCGGCCAACACGCTCGCGGAGCTGGTGGCCATCGGCATGAAGCAGAACACCGAGACGCGGGTCGCCTGGTCGCAGGCCGAGGAGGCGGCGCTCAATCTCGGCATCGCGCGCAGCAAATACGGTCCCATCCTGGCGGCGCAGGCGGCGGCGCTGCACGACCACGCGGCGTTTCCGCTGCCGAAGACGCTGAACCCGAACGGTTACTTCAAGTCCGACGCCGAAGCGTTGGTGCCGGCATTGACGCTGAAATGGCTGCTCTACGACGGCGGCGGCCGCGAGGCGGTGCTCGACCGCGCCGGCCAGCAGCTGGCCGGCGCCAATTTCGGTTTTTCGGCGGCGCACCGGCGCGTCACGATCCAGATCACGCAGCAGTTCTTCCGCTTGTCGGCGCAGGTGGCGCGGCTGGCGGCGGCGCAGGATACGCTGCACAGCGCGCAGGCCGTCGAGCAGCTGGCGCAGGCGCGCCAGCATCGCGGCCTGGGCACGGCGCCGGAGACCTTGCAGGCGCGCGCGCAAGTGGCCGAGGCGCAGCTGCAAATGGAAGCCGCCGACGCGGCCGCGCAGGATGTCCATATGGCGCTGCTGGAGGCGGCCGGCATGCGTCCCGACGCCAGCGCCTGCGTCGCGCTGCCGGCGCCGCCGGCGACGCTGACGCCCGCGCAGCAAAACGTCGCGCAGCTGGTCGAACGTGCCATCGCGTCGCGGCCCGAGGTCGACGCCGCCGTGGCGCAGGTGCGCGCCAACGAAGCCGGCGTGCGACAGGCGCGTTCCGAATACGGTCCCAAGGTAATGCTGGCGGCGCACGCCGGCCAGAACATCGGCCGCTCGCGTTCGGACGGCGGCGACTGGTCCAACGTCAACCAGCCGGTGTACGGCATCGGCCTGGTGTTCGACCTGCCCTTGTACGACGGCCAGATCCGCCGCAACGAGTTGCGCTCGGCGCAGTCGAAACAGGAGACGGCCGAGGCGCAGCTCGACGGTGTGAAAAACAAGGTGGTGCACGAAGTGGTCAAGGCCTATCACGACCTGACGGTGGCGGCGCGGCGGCGCGAGTCGAGCGGCGCGCTGCTGGCGGCGGCGACGCGCTCCTTCGACGCCACGCTGGCCAGCTACCGGCAGGGCCTGGCGACGATGCCGGAGTTGCAGTCGGCGCTGGCGGCCTTGGCGCGCGCCCGGGGCGCCGACGGCGAGGCCGGCGCCGACCTGTTGACGGCGCGCGCCGTGCTGTCCTTCGCCAGCGGCGATTTGATCGACGTCGATTGAGATGGCGCCGGCTCGCGTCGACCACCGTCCGTGTGGCCGGCCAGCGCGCTAATTTGCGCAAGCCGACTATCGGAAACCGACTAAGGGAGACCGGCTAGCGGCAGCCGGCTAGCGCGAGCCGCGAAACGCCGCCGGCGTCATGCCGACCAGCAGCGCGAAGCGGGTGGTGAAATAGCTCTGGCTTTTATAGCCCACTTCAAAGGCGATGTCGGCGATGCTCTTGTCGCTTTCGATC
>Ga0209847_1000555_pt1 | contig 14931 bp, 15 predicted proteins | sample OrgsoiDNA_201060_FD_185808 | JGI IMG/M metagenome (GOLD analysis project Ga0209847, IMG submission 185808) | Permafrost soil microbial communities from the Arctic, to analyse light accelerated degradation of dissolved organic matter (DOM) -... | ecosystem: Environmental > Terrestrial > Soil >... | reverse complement strand
GAAAAGGTATCCGCCACCCAGCGAAAGCACGGCCAAAATAACCAGCGGTATCAGCATCGAGGGCGGGGATTCGTGCGGATGCTCGTGGCCGCGGTACTCGCCGAAGAAGGTCATGAACATGGCGCGAAACACATAGAATGCCGTCATCCCGGCGGTCACCACGCCCAGCCAGTACATCCACGGAGCATGCTGGTGCGCGGCCAGCAGGATGGCATCTTTGCTGAAGAAGCCCGAGAAGGGCGGGATGCCGGCAATGGCCACGGCGGCGCACATCATGGTCATGTACGTCCACTTGATCTTCTTGCGCAGGCCGCCCATGTTGCGCATATCCTGTTCGCCCGAAAGCGCGTGGATCACCGAGCCCGCTCCCAGGAAGAGCAGGGCCTTAAAGAATGCATGGGTCACCAGGTGATAGACGCCAGCGGAAAATGCGCCGCAGCCCACGCCGAGAAACATGTAGCCGAGCTGCGAAACCGTGGAGTAGGCGAAAACTTTCTTGATGTCGTTTTGAACCAGGCCGATGCTCGCCGCGAAGAAGGCGGTGACGATGCCGATGCAGGCCACCCACTCCATGGCCACGGGAGCGTGGGTGAAAACGACCCACGACCGCGCCGTCATGTAGACGCCCGCCGTCACCATGGTGGCGGCGTGGATCAGAGCCGAAACCGGGGTTGGGCCGGCCATCGCATCCGGCAGCCAGACGTACAGCGGAATCTGCGCCGACTTGCCGCAAGCGCCCACCAGCAGCAGCAGGGCGATGATGGTGAGCACCCACTCGGGCGCGCTCGCGGCCTGTCTGAATACCGTATTGAAATCGAGCGAACCGAAATTCTTGACGATATAGAATATGGCCAGCGAGAAGCCGAAATCGCCGATGCGGTTGACGATGAAAGCCTTGTTGCCGGCGTTGGTGGCGAACTTCTTATCGAAGTAGAAACCGATCAGCAGGTAGCTGCACAGCCCCACGCCTTCCCAGCCCACAAACAGGATCAGGTAATTGGCGCCCAGCACCAGCACCAGCATGAAAAACATGAACAGGTTGAGGTACGCGAAGAACCGGTAGTAGCCGCCCTCGTGCGCCATGTAACCGATGGAGTAGACATGAATCAGGGAACCGATGCCGGTCACTACCAGCAGCATGACGATGGTGAGGCGGTCCACGGCCAGATCGCAGCCAATACTGAGGGCGCCGCTTTGGATCCACGTGAAGTAATGTTCGTTGAGGGCCGTGTTCAGATCGCCCATTCCGGCAATCACCCTCAATACCCAGGCGAAGGCCAGAACCACGCTGCCGATGGCAACGGTGTTGACGAGGCTCTTCGAAAACCGGCGGCCGAAGATGCCGTTGATCAGGAAGCCCGCCAGCGGAAGTATGGGTATGAGCCAGAGTTGCATGGGCTATTAATTCTTCATCGAATTCACTTCGTCGATATTCAAGGTAGACCGGTTCTTATAGACCGTCAGAATGATCGCCAGGCCCACGGCGGCTTCGGCGGCCGCTACCACCATCACGAAGAAGGTGAACAGGTGGCCGCTGACGTCCTTGTTGTGGTAGGCGAATGTGACAAAGCTCAGGTTCACGGCGTTGAGCATCAGTTCGATCGACATGAAAACCGTGATGATATTGCGCCGGAACAGGAAGCCGGCCACGCCCAGCACGAACAGCACCGCGCTCAGCGTGAGATACCAGGAAATCGGGACAGCGGTCATGGCTAATCCATTTCCTTTCTCGCCAGAACCACGGCGCCCAGAATGGCGATCAGGATCAGGACGGAAGTCACCTCAAAGGGCAGCAGGTAAGTGGTGAACAGGGCGTGGCCGATGTCCTGGGCCGAGCCGCCCGTAAATCCGCCGAAGTGTACCGTCTCCCGCGGCGAATAAATGCGCTGCACAAAATACGCCACCAGGCCCAACAGAGCCACCAGCAGCGGCACGCCCAACAACTGCGCCATGAAGGAGCGCCCCGTCCTGACCTCCGTGCCCGCGTTCAACAGCATGATGACGAAGACGAACAACACCATCACGGCGCCGGCGTAAACAATCACCTGCGCGGCGGCGATGAATTCGGCGCCCAGCAACAGATACAGGATCGCCAGCGAACCCATCACGCCCACCAGCGAAAGCGCGCTCGAAATCGGGTGCGTCTGCACCACCACATTGATGGCGGATACCACCGCGATCAGCGCGAAGGCCACAAATAGAATCACATCGGGCGAAATCATGAAAACCACGCGGCCTCTCTCATGAAAACCACGCCACTAGAAAACCGGTCACCAGCAGATTCAGCATCGCGGCCGGGAAAAGGAACTTCCACGTGAAGCCCATCAGTTGGTCGTAACGGAACCGCGGCAGCGTGCCGCGGACCCACATGAAGGCGAAGAGGATGAAGCCCGTCTTGGCGCAGAACCAGAACAGCGGAATCAGCCAGAGCTGGACTATCGGGAGCAAAAAAACGCCGGCGATCATCAGAAAAATCACGCCGAAAACGGGCAGGGTATGTTTATCGCGCTGGCGCGCCGCATTGGCCCCATGATACAGCGCCACCAGGCCCGCGGCCGCGAAAATCACTGCCGGCACGTAGCTGGAGCCGTATGCGGCAGGCCACGGCGCAACCCAACCACCCAGGAACAGCAGCACCGCCATGCAACTTACGGTGATCATGTTGGCGTACTCGGCCATGAAGAATGACGCGAACTTCATGCTGCTGTATTCCGTGTGAAAGCCGGCCACCAGTTCGTTTTCGGCTTCCGGCAGATCGAACGGTACGCGGTTGGTTTCCGCGAAGGCGGCGATTATGAAAATAAGGAAGCTGACGATTTGCGGAAACGGCCCGTGCAGAATATTCCAGCTCAGAATGCTGCCCGACTGGCTCTCCACCAGTTTGCGCAAGCTCAGCGTATTCGAAATCAGCAGCGGCGCGGCAATCGCCAGCGACATCGGCAGTTCATAGCTGATCATCTGCGCCGAACTGCGCAAACCGCCCAGGAGCGCGTACTTGTTGTTGGAGGACCAGCCGGCCAGGGCGATGCCGTAGACGCCCATCGAAGAGGCCGCCAGGATGAACAGCACCCCGATGTTCAGGTCGGTGAGCTGCATCATGGTCTGGTATCCGAACACCTGGATCACCGGGCCGAATGGGATCACCGAAATCGAAAGCAATGCCATGGTGATGGCCAGGAATGGCGCGGCGAGATACAGCGGCTTGTTCACGTATGAGGGCAGCAGGTCTTCCTTGGTGAGGAGCTTGATGACGTCGGCTAGCGGCTGCAAAAGACCGTGCGGCCCCACGCGATACGGCCCCGGCCGCACCTGGATGTGAGCGATCACTTTGCGCTCCACCCATTGCAGGTAGGCCAGCGTGGTCATCAGTACCGCAAAGACCACGAACGCCTTGATCAGCGTGATAACGATAAACGAGTCCATTAGCGGCGGCTTTCCATCACTGGCGGCGGCTCTCTATAACGGAGTGCAGAACCTTAGAATAGCGCCCGAGCGTGCCGGACGCGAACAACCCGTTGTGGTCTGAATGCACCAGGTCCGGCCGATTCTCGACGGAAATGCGCCCGTTGACAGGCATGGTCTGCGCCGCCCCGCCGGTTGCGATCACCGGCACGGGAACCGCATATCCGCGGACCTGTTTGCGGATCTCTTCAAAAACCACATCCGGCAGCCAGGGACCCAGTGCCGCCGCCGCGCCCATTTCGCGCGCGATCAGTCCCATAATCTCCAGGTCCGGCTTGGCCCCCATGGTATTCACCGCGCGCTTGAGGCGCTGCACTTCCCCGGTGACGTTGGTGACCGTGCCGTTCTTTTCGTAAGCCGATGCCGCCGGCAGAACCACGTCGGCCTGTTGAGCGGTTTCGGTAAGGAACATGTCCTGTACGACGAGGAAGCCGGCTCGACGCGCCAGGCTTTTCTTTAATGGATTCGCGCCCACCACCCACAACGCGCTCAGATCCGCTGCGATCATTTCATGAAGGTGCATGCCCGGCAGGCCCGAGGGCTTGTAACCGGGCAGCAGTTCGGGCGTCAGACCCATATCCACGGCGCCGCGCGAGTTGGCATAATCCACCAGGCAGATGTACTTCACCGGGATCCCCAGCCGCTCGCCGAATTCCACCAGTTTGCGAATGTCGTCGCCCTTGTAGGAATCGTCGAACAGGATCACCAGCTCAGGCTCGGCTTTGAGCTTGTCAAAGAGCGATTCGTAATCGCGGCCTCTGACAATTGAAGCAGCGTATTTGTCTTCGCGCACCGGGCCGGGCGTCACCGCGTAAACCTGCGCCTGGTGGTGGCGGTAGTTGGCGCGGATCTGGTAGGAAAGCAGCGGATGCTCGAGCGCGAGGTCGGCGCCCAGCACCAGAATCGCCTTGCGTTCGTACAGGTCGGACACGGTTGCCAACTGGCCGGCCTTGCCGCTCAGCGCATCGAGCAGCGTCACCACGTCGCCGGTGCGGTGGTGGTCGATGTGGTTCGAGCGCAGCACTTCGCGAGCGAACTTCTGCAGGTAGTAATTCTCTTCGTTGGTGGTGTGGTTGGAACCGATCACGCCGAAGCTGCCGCCATCGGCCAGGACCTGGTTGAAATTCCGCGCCACTACTTCCAGAGCTTGCGACCACGCCACTTCTTCCAGCTTGCCGTTGACCCGCACCAGCGGCGATTGCAGGCGCTCCGGGTGATTGTAGAAATCGAATGCGTAGCGGCCCTTGATGCAGAGAAACTCGCCGTTGACACCGGAACGGTCGCGATTGTTGCCGCGGACGATCTGGTCGTTGCGCGTGCCCAGAGTGGTCTTGCAGCCATCGCCGCAGTGCGCACAGATTGTTCCTACGTGGGTCATCTCCCACGGCCGCGTCTTGTAGCGGTAGGCGCCGCTGGTGAGCGCGCCCACGGGGCAGATATCGATGCAGGCGCCGCACTCATCGCATTCCAGGTGGTCGCCCACATTGGGCGCGATCTCCGACACCACTCCGCGATTGACCACGCCCAGGGCGCCCACGCCCAGGCCCTCATTGCAAACGCGCACGCAGCGGAAGCACAGAATGCAGCGCGGGGCGTCGAAGAAGACCACCGGCGAGAACTGCTTTTCGGGAGTGTGAACCTTCTCTTCGGTGTACCGGCTCTCGCCCACGCCATAGCGGAACGCCATGTCCTGCAATTCGCACTCGCCGCCTTTATCGCAGACCGGGCAATCGAGCGGATGGTTGGTGAGCAGGAATTCGAGCATATACTTGCGGGCCTGCCGCACTTGCGGCGTATCGGTCCGCGCGATCATGCCTTCGGCCACCGGCAGAGTGCATGCCGTCATCATCTTCGGCATCTTCTCCACTTCCACCAGGCACATACGGCAGGCGGCCGCCAGCGTCAGCCCCTCGTAATAGCAAAACGCCGGAATCTCGATGCCGGCCGTTTTGGCGGCGTCGATCAACAGGGTTCCCGGCGCCGCCTGCACCGGGCGTCCGTCGATTGTGAGCGTGATCGGGTCAGCCATTAAACCGTTACCATGTGCATTAAACCGTTACCATGTGGCTCGCGTGCTCATATGGGCACGGCTTGCCGTTGAGGTGATCCTCGAATTCGTGCCGGAATTTTTCGACAATCGAAATCGTCGGCATGGCGGCCGCGTCGCCCAGCGGACAAAATGTGCGGCCCAGCATATTCTTCGAAATATCCCCAATCAGATTGATGTCATTGCGGGTGCCCTGGCCGTCGTGGAACCGCTGCAGGATTTTCTTCAGCCAGGTTGTGCCCTCACGGCACGGGATGCACCAGCCGCAGCTTTCGTGCGCGTAAAACCGCATGATGCGCAGCGCCGCCTTCACCATACAGGTGTCTTCGTCCATGACGATCACACCTCCGGAACCCAGCATGCTTTTGCGCTGGGCCATGGAATCGTAATCCATGGTGGCGCCCTCCACTTCGGCGGCCGTGAGCACCGGGCAACTGGAGCCGCCGGGAATGAACGCCTTCATCTTTTTCCCGTTGCGAATGCCGCCGCCCACTTCTTCGATCATCTGCTTCACCGGGAAACCCAGCTTCAGCTCGTAGACTCCGGGCTTGTTGATATGGCCCGTGAGGCACGTCATTTTGGTGCCGCCGGATTTGGGTATGCCCAATGCGGCGAAGGCCGCTCCGCCATCGCGCAGAATTGCCGGCACCGCACAGAAGGTCTCCACGTTGTTCAGCACCGTGGGGCACTGGAAGGCTCCCGCGACCGCTGGAAACGGCGGCCGGATACGCGGGATGCCGCGCTTGCCTTCGAGCGATTCCAGCAGCGCCGATTCCTCGCCGCATTCGTAAGCGCCGGCGCCCGAGTGCGTGTACAGATCGAAATCGAAGCCCGTGCCCTGAATGTTCTTGCCCAGCCAACCGTTGGCGTAAGCCTCGGCGATGGCCTTGTCCATGACCTCGATGAGGTAGCGGTATTCGCCGCGTATGTAGATGTAGCCGGTGTGCGAATCCACCGCCAGCCCGGCGATCAGCACGCCTTCGATCAACTGGTGCGGATCGTTTTCGATCAGGACGCGGTCTTTGCAGGTGCCCGGTTCGCTCTCATCGGCGTTCACCACGATGTACTTCGGTTTGGGCGAGGTGCGCGGCACGAAGCTCCACTTCATTCCCGTGGGGAAGCCCGCGCCGCCGCGGCCCCGCAGGTTGGAAGCTTTGACCTCTGCGATAATCTCGTCCGGCTTCATCCGGGCGGCCTTCTGGAAACCCTGGTAACCATCGAAGGCCAGGTAGGTATTGAGGCTAGCCGAGTTGGGGATACCGAAGCGGCGCGAAAGCACCTTGGTCTCAAGCGGACTGGGTTCGTTGTATAGCATTCGCTATTGCTTCTTCCTCAGGCTGTCCAGTAGCCCGTCCAGTTTTTCGGGAGTTACGAAGTGGTGAAAATCGTAATTCACCTGCACCGCCGGCGCCCAGGAACAAGCGCCTATGCACTCCACTTCTTCCAGCGAAAACTGGCCGTCGGCGGTGACTTCCTTGTGGCCGATGCCCAGCTTCTTGCAGGCGTGCTCCCACAGTTTGTCGCCGTCGCGCAGCAGGCAACTGATGTTGGTGCAGATCTGTACGTGATATTTCCCCAGCGCCTTGCGGTGCAGCATGGAGTAATACGAAAGCACCTCGTCCACCTGCAGCGGCGTCACGCCCACGCGCCTGGCAACTTCGGCGACCAGTTCGTCGGGAATCCGGCCCAACTCATCCTGCGCGTAGAGCAGCATTGGAATCATGGCCGAGCGCTGCCGTCCCGGAGGATAGCTGGTCAGCAGTTTGGCGAACCTGGCTTCCAGTTGTGGAGAAAAGGTCATCAGCGGTCCGTATCTCCCAGGACGAAATCCATACTGCCGATGGCGGCGATCACATCGGCGATCAGCGTGCCCTCCACCATCTTGCCGGTGCATTGCAGGTTGGCAAAGCTCGGCGTCCGCATAAATACGCGGTAGGGATGCGCGGTCCCGTCGCTCACTACGTAGTAGCCCAGTTCGCCGCGCGGGGATTCGATCACCTGGTAGACTTCGCCCGCCGGCACGCGGAAGCCCTCGGTCACGATTTTGAAATGATAAATCAGGGCCTCCATCTGGGTCTTCATTTTTTCGCGGTCGGGCAGCACCACGTGCGGCGCGTCGGCCTTCCAGGCGCCCGCCGGCATGCCCTCCATCGCCTGTGTCACGATGCGCGTGCTCTGCCGCATCTCCTCAATGCGCACCAGGTACCGCGCATATACATCGTTCTCGGTGCGCGTAGGCACTTCGAAATCGAATTTCTCGTAGCTGGTATAGGGCTGATCTTTGCGGGCGTCGATCTTCAGTCCGGCGGCGCGCAGCATGGGACCGGTGACGCCGAGGTCCAGCATATCTTCCAGTGAAATGTAACCCACGCCCCTGGTGCGGCCGATCCAGATGCGGTTGTTGGTGAGCAGGTTTTCGTACTCGTCCACCTTGGCCGGAAAGCTGTCGACGAACTTTTTGACCGCCTTCTGCCAGCCGCGCGGCGGTTCCAATGCCAGACCGCCGATGCGGAAGTAGCTGGTCATCATGCGCTGGCCGGAGAACATCTCAAAAATTTTTAGGATCTCCTCGCGTTCGCGGAAGCAGTAGAGGAAGACGCTCATGGCGCCGATATCGATGGCATGCGTTCCCAGCCAGACCAGGTGGCTGTTGAGCCGGGTCAACTCCGTGAGCATGACGCGCATCCACTGCGCCTGCGGCGGAATCTCCAGACCGAGCAGTTTTTCCACCGCCAGAGCCCAGCCCAGGTTGTTCGAAAGCGGGGCGAGATAGTCCACGCGATCGGTCAGGGTAACGGCCTGCTGGTAAGTTTTGACCTCGAATTCCTTTTCGATGCCGGTGTGCAGGTAGCCAATCACCGGCTCGCACTTCATGATGGTCTCGCCATCCAGTTCCAGCACCAATCGCAGCACGCCGTGGGTGGACGGGTGCTGCGGCCCCATGTTGAGGACCATGCGGCGCGGCCCGGTTTGCGGTTGCCCGTCCTCCGCTGGTTCCGGCGCCGCCGCCACCTGTACCGGGATGCCCTCGACTGAATCGCTCATGACCTAAACCCTGCTCCCCGTGACGGGATAATCTTTGCGCAGCGGGTGGCCTTCCCACTCATCCGGCATCAGAATGCGGCGCAGGTCCGGGTGGTTCAGAAATTTGATGCCGAAAAGGTCGAAGACCTCACGCTCGTACCAATTGGCGCCGCGCCAGACCGAGGTCACCGATTCAATCACCGGATCTTCGCCGCGCACCCGGCATTTCAGCCGCACCCGTTGGTTTCGATCCACCGAGTGCAGATGGTACACCACTTCGAAACGCGGCTCCGCGGGGTAGCGGTCCACGGCGGTTACACTGCTCAGGCGGACGAACTGCTGGTCGTACTTCAAGAAGCCGCAAACGCTGACGATCTTGCCGGGCGCAATGTCGAGCGTCAGTTCGTTGTAGTCGAACTTGCCGCCTTTGAGAGCCTCGGCGTCAAACGCTTCCAAGGCAACCGCCGCGGGATGCTCTTTCAAGTTGTCGGGTAGCATTCGAGTGGTTACAACTTCCGCCCGGTACGGCCGGACTCCGCCCAATCCAGCGCTCCCTTTTTCCAGATGTAGAAAAATCCGGAAAGGATCAGGATCACAAAAATCAGCATTTCGACGAAACCGAACAGATTGTGACCATGGTTCAGGTCCCGGTAGACCACCACCCAGGGATACAGAAAAATCGCTTCAATATCGAACAGAATAAATAGCATCCCCACCAGGTAGAACTTCACGCTGAAACGCTGGCGCGCGTCGCCGGTGGGAGTGATGCCGGATTCGTACGGAGTATCCTTAATCCGGTTGCGAACGCGTTTTCCCAACAAGAACGACGCCGTAAGCAATCCCGCCGCCAGCCCCATGGCGATGATGGCCTGGAGCAAAACGGGAAAATACGTTTCGGTCAGTGTGCTGGGCATGCGTCTTTCGGGAAGAGAATCTAAATCTGACTATAATGGGTCGAAAAGAGGGGTGTCAACCAAGCATGATCGAGATCGTCGTGAACGGCGAGACAAAAACGGCGGCGGAAGGGCAGACCATTCTGGGTCTTCTGCGGCAATTGGAACTGGATCCGGCGCGGGTTGCGGTGGAACTGGACCGCCGCATCGTCAAGCCGCCGCACTGGGCGGAGACGGAACTGCGCGCGGGGGCTCAACTGGAGATCGTTCAGTTTGTGGGGGGCGGATAGCCGAGCGGGGGTGGGAACCGTGGCACTCGTAGAGTCGCGCACGGTTCCATGGCTTACTATCCGTACTTCAGACCTTGACGCGAATTACGCGGGGTTTGCGAAGCTGCGGATGGCGCCCGCTTCGTCCTCGTGCACATCGAAGACGGTATACAGCTTGGTGATCTGCAGCAGATCCTTGACTCGCTTGTTGAGGTTGAGCAGCTTCAAATTTCCGCCGCTGTTGGTCACTGTCGTGAAGCCCGACACCAACTCGCCGATGCCGGAGCTGTCGATGTAGGATACCTCTCCCAGGTTGAGCAGGATCTTTTTCTGATTCTTGCCAACCAATTCGCGCAACGCGTCGCGCAAGGCGCTCGACCCCTCGCCCAGAGTGATCCGCCCCGCCACATCCATCACCGTCACGTCGCCCACTTGCCGAGTACTCAACTTTACGCTCACTGAATATGCCTCCTGGCTGAAAGCCGCCAAATCTACTTTGACACCACGTACTTCACTAAAGTTACTTCGGTCCCCCCTGGCTCCAGACGCCGAATCTGGAATTCATCCATAAAAGACCGGATGAGAAAAAGGCCGCGCCCCGAAGTGCGCATCAGATTCTCCGGCGCCAGCGGATCCGGCACCTCCCGATACTCAAACCCCTCGCCTTCATCGGCGATCCGGATCGTGAACCGCTCCGGGCTGTTGACCACGGAGAAACGCACCTTTTTATTGGCGTTGTAGCGGTTGCCGTGCACCACCGCGTTTACCAGCGACTCACGGACGGCCATCCCGATTCTCATGAGGTCGTCTTCGTCGAACCCCGCTCTCTGGGCCACGGCAACGGCGAGTTCCTCGGCGTTGTCGACACTGTCCAGCGTCGATTCCAGAAACCGCTCCACGGTTTCCGGTACATGGCGTGCTTTTTCCCGCATACGCAGAACTGTCCGGACGTGCGGCCAAAGGTAATCGTCAGAATAGATTACCGGGGCTGTCAAAGTCAAGGCGGCCAAAGCCTTTACGCAACCGGCGCCTTCGGGATCGCGCCACTCATGAATTCGGAGATGCCGGCTTTTCAGCGTGCGACAATCGAGATTGAGATGCGATCGCCCCTATCCCAGCCGCTACGTGGCGCAGTGGACCATGAAGGACGCCAACACGGTCACCATCCGGCCCATTCGGCCCGACGATGAGCCGGCCATGGTGCGGTTCCACGAAACCCTCTCCGAACGCAGTGTGTACCTGCGCTACTTCCACCTGATGAACCTGGAGCAGCGCACCGCGCACGAGCGGCTGACGCGCATCTGCTTCATCGACTACGACCGCGAGATGGTGCTGGTGGCCGAGCGCGGCAATCCCGAAACCGGCGAGCCGGAGATTCTGGGCGTCGGCCGCATGATGAAGATTCACGGGACCACGGAAGCCGAAGTCGCCGTGCTGATCGGCGATCGATGGCAGAAGCGCGGGCTCGGCAAGGGACTGCTGGCGCGGCTGATCGCGATCGGTTCGGATGAGCGCCTCACGAAACTCACGGCGGATATTCTTCCCGACAACCGCAACATGATGCGGCTCTGCGAGAAGCTCGGCTTCACGGTGAAATATTCGCTCGACGATGAGGTGGCTCGGGCGGAGTACAGGCTGTAAACTACTCGCGCCCGGCGTACAATTCGTCGATCTGTTGCTTGAAATTCTCCATGGCCTGGGTGCGGCGGACTTTCATGGTCGCGGTCAGCTCGCCTTGATCGATGGAGAAATCGCGGGTCAGCACGCGGTACTTGCGCACCTGCTCGAAAGGGGCGAGCTGTTTGTTGACGCGGACCACGGCCTTTTGAATTTCGGCCAGCACCGGCGGGGCCTGCATCACCTCCGGCGCAGGCCGGAGCTTCCAAGGGTCCATCCCCTTCAAGGCCTCGGCGGCGGAAATGTTGATGGTGAAGAGGGCGGTGAGAAATGGAAGGCGGTCGCCGATGAGCAGCACCTGGCTGATCAGAGGCTCCATCTTGAACAGGTTCTCGACGCGCGACGGATGGATCTTCTTGCCGGTGGAAGAAACGATCAGCTCCTTCTTGCGGCCCGTGATGAACAAATAGCCGTCGCTGTCGGCATGGCCCAGGTCGCCGGTCCGAAGCCAGCCGTCGCGCAATACTTCGGCGGTGGTCTCGGGGTCGTTGAAGTAGCCGGAGAAGAGGCAGGGGCTCTTTACCAGGATTTCGTTGTCCTCGGCGATCTTCACTTCCACGCCTTCAAGCGGCACGCCGATGCTGCCGGGCTTGGGCCGGTGAAGCGGGTTGAGTGTGACCACACCGCCCTCGGTGAGCCCGTAGCCTTCGACGATGGGCATGCCGATGGCTTCGTAGAATTCTGCGAGGTCCTTGCTTAAGGGCGCCGCGCCGGACGCCGCGATGCGAAGCCTGCCGCCGAAGCGTCCGCGGACTTTGCGAAAGAAAATCGCGTCGGCGAGTTTGAGCGGTCCGCGGATTCGCGCCGGGACGGCTTTGCCTTCCTTGCGGTATCGCGCCGCCGCCAGACCCAGGGCAAGAGCGCCGTAGAAGGCCTTGCGAATGGGCGCCGGGCGCTTGCGGAGTTCGGTGCAGATGGTGGAGTAGATGCGCTCCCACATGCGCGGCGGCGCCAGCAGGATGGTGGGCCGCACCTTGCGGATATCCTGCGGAAGCTTCAGCAGGCTTTCGGCGAAGGTGACCGGCATCCCGAGGCGGAGCGGCAACAGTTCGATCACCACGCGCTGGGCGATGTGGGCCGACGGCAGAAAGGCCACCGTGGCATCCTGGGGGCCGAGCGGCAGCGCGGCGGGCCCCATATCGATGTTGGACACGACGGCGTTGTGGGTAACCAACGCCATTTTTGGTTCGCCCGTGGCCCCGGAAGTGAGGTACAGGATGGCGGTGTCGGATGGTTCCACCCGGGCGCGCAGACGCGCGAATAGCTGGGGATCCCGGGCCATCGCGTCGCGGCCCATGGCGCGGAGACCTTCCAGCGTGACAGCGCCCTCAGCTTCGCCGGTGAGCAGAATCCAGAGGCGCACGGGGGCATCGAGCAGGGTCTTGAGCGTCTCGGGATCTTCGACGAAGACGGCTTTGGCGCCTGTGGATTCAATCGTGCGAACCAGATCTTTCGCGGGGTAGCTGGGGTACATCGCGGCGGCGATGGAGCCGTTGGCCATGATGCCGAGATCGGCGAGATAGAACTCCAGGCGGGTTTCGGAATTCAGGGCGATGATGTCGCCTTTCGCCAGACCAAGGGAATCCAGGCCGGCGGCGATCTCCTGCACCGCCTGTTTGTACTGGTTCCAGGAATAGGTGACATAGCCCGCGCCATTGGGCTGGCGCAGCGCCGGCGCGTCGCCATACTGACGTGCCGTTTCTTCCAGAACCTGGTAGACGGTGCGGGGGTTCACTCACTGCAATTTAGCATGGGTGCCCTGGCATAGGGAGCGGCCGTGCTGTTATTGTCCGCGGTCAAGCTTGAGCAGGGCGTCGGCCATGTGATTGACGGCGTGCTCTTCCTCGCGGCGGCTGGCGTCATTGCGCGAAAGGGGCGAAAGCACGCTCGCCAGTTCCAGATGAATCAACTCGTGGACGACCGTAAACTCCATGTCCTTCAGCATCTCGGGCTGAGGCATTTCATAATCGGCCGGATCCAGAACGCGAATGGTGGCGGTCTTCTGGTCCGTGTCCCAGTGGATGTTGCCGAGGGTCTTGGGCTTCAATTCGCTGGCCCGCGTGACCACGACCGCGATTTTCCAGTCCTCGAGCTGGAGCCGTTTCTGCCAGCGCCAGAGTTTTTCCATGGAAAAACTTTCGGCAAGCGCGGTGCGATCCTGCGGGCAGGCAGCGACGGCAGCCGTCTGGGCACGGTTCTGTGCAACGCTCTGGGCATCGCTCTGGGCCGAACAATGACCGGCAAGCGAGACCAGTAGAAGAACCGGAGCGGCGAACCGCGTGAATCGAGGGAGATGATACCCTAACCACATGTGACATATCCTACCAGATTTTGGTGCTGATGAGTACATCTATTAAGTACACCCGGTACTAATGCCTTTTGGGCCCGGAACTCAGGTAAACCCCGGTATCTAACGAGGTCTGAAAACCGATCTGAGAGCCCTCGCCCGGTGGGCTAACGCCAGTGGCTGGTGGCATCATAGAACTTGTAGGGACCAATGCCGTCTTCGCCCCAGCCGCAGCCGCAGGTCAACCCGTGGATTGTCGCCGTCGCGGTCATGTTCGCCACCTTTATGGAGGTGCTGGACACCACGGTGGTGAACGTCTCGCTGCCGCACATCGCCGGAAGCCTCTCGGTCAGCGTCGATGAGGCCGCCTGGGCGCTCACGTCCTACCTGGTCGCCAATGCCATCATCCTGCCCATGACCGGCTGGCTGGCCAACTTTTTCGGCCGCAAACGGATACTGACGGCCGCGGTTTTCGGCTTCACGGCAGCGTCATTCCTGTGCGGGTTGGCCCAGAGCCTGCCCATGCTGATCTTTTTCCGCGTGGTCCAGGGCGCCACCGGCGGCGCTCTGCAACCGCTGTCGCAGGCCGTGATGCTCGAAGCCTTTCCACCGGAGGATCGCGGGAAGGCGATGGCATTCTGGGGGCTCGGCATCGTGGTTGCGCCCATGCTGGGGCCGGTGATCGGCGGATACCTCACCGACAATTTCAGTTGGCGCTGGGTCTTCTACATCAACCTGCCTGTTGGCCTCGCTTCGGTCGTCATGACCCGCCTTTTCATCTTCGACCCGCCCTACATTCGCCGCCAGAGCAGCGGCATCGACTACTGGGGCATCGGCATGCTGGCATGCGGCATAGGCGCGCTTCAGGTGCTGCTCGACAAAGGCCAGGAGGAGGATTGGTTCGCGTCGAAGTTCGTCGCCACGCTGGCCTTCCTGTCGGCAGGAGCCATCATCGCCTTCGTGATCCGCGAACTCCGGACGCGCGCCCCCGTGGTACAACTTCGCGTCTTTAAGATTCGTACCTACAGCGCGGGCGTGTTCCTCATGACCATGCTCGGGTTTGTGCTGTACGGCAGCATGTTGCTGTTGCCCATCTTTTTGCAAACGCTGCTCGGCTACTCGGCTATGGATGCCGGAATCGCCATGGCCCCGCGCGGGCTCGGGTCCTTTCTGATGATGCCGGTGGTGGGCACCGTGCTGGGACGGTTCGACCCGCGCAAGGTGCTGGCCGTGGGCCTGATGGGCGCATCCTGGACGCTCTATTCGCTCTCC
>Ga0209847_1000554_pt1 | contig 14955 bp, 13 predicted proteins | sample OrgsoiDNA_201060_FD_185808 | JGI IMG/M metagenome (GOLD analysis project Ga0209847, IMG submission 185808) | Permafrost soil microbial communities from the Arctic, to analyse light accelerated degradation of dissolved organic matter (DOM) -... | ecosystem: Environmental > Terrestrial > Soil >... | reverse complement strand
GATGACTATTTCAGCCGCCGCTACGACTATCTGACCGAATACGTCACCGTACTGCGCGACCTGTGGGGCACCGGCCACTGCACCCTCGACGGCGAGTTTTTCAAAATGGATGACTGCCGCGTCAGCCCGCGCCCGCAGGCCGAGATGAAAGTGATCTGCGCCGGGCAGAGCGATGCGGGCATGGCATTCTCCGCCAAACATGCCGATTTCAACTTCTGTTTCGGTAAAGGCGTCAACACCCCAACGGCCTTTGCGCCGACCGCCGCCCGCATGAAAACAGCCGCCGACACCGAACAGCGCGACGTCGCCTCCTACGTCTTGTTTATGATCATCGCCGACGATACCGACGCCGCCGCACGCGACAAATGGGAGCTGTATAAATCCGGCGCCGATGCCGATGCGCTGGCGTGGCTCACCGACCAGAGCAGCAAAGACACCAAATCCGGCAGCGACACCAACGTGCGCCAGATGGCGGACCCCACCTCTGCGGTCAATATCAACATGGGCACCCTGGTCGGCTCTTATGCCAACGTGGCCAGAATGCTCGATGAGATCGCCACCGTACCGGGCACTGAAGGCATTCTGCTGACCTTCGATGATTTCGTACAAGGCATCGAAAATTTCGGCCAGTGCATTCAGCCGTTGATGAAAACCCGCCAGAACCTGCTGACCAATGCCGGTGCAACTGAACATAAAGAGGTAGCGTAATGACTGTTTTTGGAAAACCTAAGGCCGTTCTGAACCAAACCGTTATACGCCGCGATACCAAAAGCAGCGGCGATGAAACTGTGCTGACGGCGCGCCCGGAAGCCATTGCCTTCACGCCGCAGCAAACGGCGCTGATTGTGGTCGACATGCAAAACGCCTATGCCTCTAAAGGCGGCTATCTGGATCTGGCGGGTTTCGACGTTTCGGCCACCGGCCCTGTGATTAAAAATATTCAGCGGGCCATTGCGGCGGCGCGCTCGGCGGGCATCAAAATCATTTTCTTCCAGAATGGTTGGGACAATCAGTATGTGGAAGCCGGTGGCGAAGGCTCTCCCAATTTCCACAAATCCAATGCGCTGAAAACCATGCGCAAACGCCCCGAGCTGATGGGAAAACTACTGGCAAAAGGCGACTGGGATTACGACCTGGTGGATGAACTTCAGCCGCAACCCGGTGACATCGTGCTGCCGAAGCCGCGCTACAGCGGCTTCTTTAACACCCAGCTCGACAGCCTGCTGCGCAGCTACGGTATTCATCATCTGGTGTTTACCGGCATTGCCACCAATGTCTGCGTGGAATCTACGCTGCGTGACGGCTTCTTCCTCGAATATTTCGGCGTGGTGCTGGAAGACGCCACCCATCAGGCAGGCCCCGATTTTGCACAAAAAGCGGCGATTTACAACATAGAAACCTTCTTCGGCTGGGTGTCAGATGTGAACAGCTTCTGTCATGCACTCGGTTACGACACCCAACGGTTAAGCCAGACGGCCTGACCTTTCACTGAGGAGAATCTCTATGCCTAAAAGCGCGATTATCCCGGCAGGCAGCGGCGTTCCGCTGGCCCCGTTTGTTCCCGGCACGCTGGCCGATGGCGTGGTTTACGTCTCCGGCACCCTGCCTTTTGACAAAGAAAACAACGTCGTGCATCCGGGTGACGCCGCCGCGCAAACCCGCCATGTGCTGGAGATCATTAAAAGCGTGATCGAAACCGCAGGCGGTAACATGAGTGACGTCACCATGAACTCGATTTTCATCACCGACTGGGCGAACTATGCGGCAGTGAATCTGGTTTACGCGGAATACTTCCCCGGTGAGAAACCGGCGCGGTTCTGTATTCAGTGCGGGCTGGTAAAACCGGGGGCGCTGATCGAAATCGCGTCGATTGCGCATATCGGTAACCCGTGAGGTAACGCGATGTATTACAAGATGTCAGGTAAAAATAACGCAGAGGCTGAAACCGTGGTGCTGTCATCCGGACTCGGTGGCGTTCATGGCTTCTGGCAACCCCAGATGGCGATGCTGAACGCCTATTTTCGCGTGGTGGTGTATGACCAGCACGGCACCGGCGGCAGTCATGGCTGCGTTCCTGCGGGTTACCGGATGGAAGACATGGCGGACGAACTGGCCGGGATGCTCAACGGGCTGGACATCAGCCGCTGTCATCTGGTCGGGCACGCGCTCGGCGGCATTATCGGCCTGCATCTTGCAAGGCGTTACCCGTCGCTGTTGCAAAGTCTGGTCGTCATTAACGGCTGGGCGCAGCTCGACAGCCAGACCCGCCGCTGCTTCGAGGTACGCCAGAACCTGCTGCTCAACAGTGGCGTGGATGCCTACGTACAGGCGCAGCCGCTGTTTCTTTATCCGGCTGACTGGCTGTCTGAAAACGAGGCGTTATTGCAGCAAGAGCGCCAGCATCAGGTGGCACATTTTCAGGGGATGGAAAATCTGCTGCACCGCCTTCAGGCGCTGATGAGTTCCGACCTGAGTAACGCACTCAGCGAGATCGTCACACCGACGCTGGCGCTTAGTTGCAAGGATGATCTGCTGGTGCCGTGGCACTGTTCGCCCACGCTGGCTGACGGGCTACCCAACGGTGAACATCAGCAGATGAATTATGGCGGTCATGCCATGAGCGTGACCGACAGCGAAACCTTTAACCCGATATTACTGGAGTGGCTGCTGACACATGCAGGTGCATCTTCAGACCCGGTATCGACGGAGTCATTATGACCGAAGCCTTAACCGCCAGCGCGCTGGCAACCCTGTTTACCGAGGCACGCACCCACAACGGCTGGCAGGAAAAACCCGTCAGCGATGAACTGCTCAAACAGGTTTATGGGCTGGCGCGCATGGGGCCAACCTCGGCCAACTGCTGCCCGGCACGTTTTGTCTTTGTACAAAGCCAGGAAGCCAAAGAGAAACTGGCCCCGGCTATTTCCAGCGGCAATCTGGCGAAAACGCTCGCCGCACCGGTGACGGCGATTGTGGCGTATGACCCGCAATTCTACGACCTGCTGCCGGAGCTGTTCCCGCACGGCGATGCCCGTTCCTGGTTCACCTCCAGCCCGCAGCTGGCCTATGAAACCGCATTTCGCAACAGCAGCTTACAGGCGGCCTATCTGATCATGGCCTGCCGCTCGCTGGGGCTCGATACCGGGCCGATGTCCGGATTTGACGCCGCGAAAGTCGATGAACTGTTCTTATCGGAACTGGGGTGGAAGTCTAACTTTCTGATCAATATCGGTTATGGCGACAGCAGCAAACTCTACGGACGTCTGCCCCGCCTTGACTTTGACCGCGCCTGCCAGCAGGTCTGAACACGGGAGAACATTATGCAAACAGCCATGCTCAATACTGAAATTCAGCCGGTGGAAAAACAGGATTTCCGCGATGCCATGTCGCGTCTGGGATCGGCGGTCAACATCATCACCACCGACGGTCCGGCAGGCCGAGCGGGTTTCACCGCCTCGGCGGTGTGCAGCGTAACCGACTCCCCCCCCACGCTGCTGGTGTGCCTCAACCGCTCGGCGTCGGTCTATGCGACGTTCAAAGAAAACCAGGTGCTGTGCGTCAATACGCTGGCCGACAGCCATGAATCCCTGTCGAACTTATTCGGTGGGAAAACCTCGATGGAGCAGCGCTTTGACGCCGCCGAATGGTCGTCGCTGGTCACCGGCTCGCCAATCTTAAGCGGCGCCGTGGTGTCGTTTGACTGCAGAATCACGCAGGTCACCAGTGTCGGTACGCACGACATTTTGTTCTGTGAAGCCGTTGCCTTAGTACGCAATGACGAGAGCCACGGACTGGCTTATTTCGACCGGCGCTATCACCCGCTGATGCGTCAGAGCGCCTGATAAAGCAGCCGTTACTCAACATTCCACTCACACTCCGGAGCACAAGATGGCGAATTCCTGGTTTCCACAATGGCGTAAACGGCAGGGCAATCTGGATGGCGCTATTGTCGCGCCGGATGAACGGCTGCCGCTGGGACAGACAATAATCATGGGCCTGCAACATACGGTCGCCATGTTTGGGGCAACGGTGCTGATGCCGCTGCTGATGGGATTTGACGCCAATATCGCGATCCTGATGTCCGGTATCGGCACCCTGCTGTTCTTTGTGATCGTCGGCGGGCGGGTACCGAGTTATCTCGGTTCCAGTGCGGCATTTGTCGGGCTGGTGATTGCCGTTACCGGCTACAGCGGCCACGGCCCCAACCCGAATATTGCGCTGGCTCTGGGCGGCATCATCGCCTGCGGGGCGGTGTATATGCTGATTGGCTTTATCGTCATGGCAGTCGGCACCCGCTGGATTGAAAAACTGATGCCACCCGTGGTGACCGGTGCTGTGGTGATGGCTATCGGCCTGAATCTGGCCCCGATCGCCGTGCACGGCGTCTCGGGATCCTCTTTCGACAGCTGGATGGCCGTCGTCACCGTGCTGTGTATTGGCAGCGTGGCGGTCTTCACCCGAGGACTGGTGCAAAAGCTGTTACTGTTACTCGGGCTGATTGCCGCCTATCTGATCTATGTGGTGATCACTAACGGCCTGGGGCTCGGCACGCCGGTCGATTTTAGCGTCATTTCTCAGGCCGCCTGGATAGGTTTACCAACGATCACCACGCCGGTCTTCAACACCCACGCCATGTTGTTGATCGCCCCCGTAGCGGTGATTCTGGTGGCAGAGAACCTGGGCCACATCAAAGCCGTGGCCGGGATGACCGGTAAAAATCTTGATCCATACATGGGGCGGGCGTTTGTCGGCGACGGTCTGGCAACGATGCTTTCTGCCTCCGTCGGCGGCAATGGCATGACCACCTATGCCGAAAACATCGGCGTCATGGCTGTCACCAAAATCTACTCGACGCTGATTTTTGTCGCCGCGGGTCTGGTTGCTATTGTATTGGGCTTCTCTCCCAAGTTTGGTGCACTGATCCACACCATTCCCGGCCCGGTGCTGGGCGGCGCGTCCATTGTGGTGTTCGGTTTGATTGCCGTCGCCGGGGCACGAATCTGGGTACAAAATAAGGTGGATTTAAACCAGAACGGTAACCTGATTATGGTCGCGGTCACGCTGGTGTTGGGCGCGGGCAACTTCTCGCTGACCGTCGGCGGCTTTACCATGGGTGGCATCGGGACAGCCACCTTTGGCGCGATTCTGCTCAACGCACTGTTGAAAAACCGCCGTATTGCCGAAACTGGCACAGAAGCTGCATTAAAAGATCACTGACGACCTCAGTTTCTCCTTAGCTCATCAAATTTGATGATCGCCAGCTGTTATCCGGTCCACCCGTCCGGTTGAGCAGCTGGTTTTTTTCTTTCTACGCCCTACACCACAAAACCCATATGCTTCCCGCCGGGAAGCTCAATATCAGCGTGTAACGTGCCTCCCGTTGCTTCAACATAACGCTTCATCGTCGAAAGTTTTATATCATTGCCGCGCTGCCCGATAGCCACCACCGAAGACTGACTGATCCCCATTGATTTCGCTGAGTCAGCCTGAGATATTGCCAGTGGCTCACGCAGGGCAAAACGACATCAGACAAGAATTACATCGAGTTGCATTTCAAAATTGCAGAGAACATTCCAATTCTCATGCCAGAAAAATCAACAACCTGGTGAAAGTCTCATCAAACGAACGCGATTTTCGTTTAACCCTTTGACATGCCCACGGGCACTCGCTATTATTCGCCCCGTTCCAACGATTCCTCTGTAGTTCAGTCGGTAGAACGGCGGACTGTTAATCCGTATGTCACTGGTTCGAGTCCAGTCAGAGGAGCCATATTAGAAAAGCCCGCTTAAGGAAACTTAAGCGGGCTTTTTGCTGTTTAATGCCTGGAGCCCGGCTCTGAACGGGCGGGAAACATATTCGCGCTCAGAAAGTCGATAAACACACGCAGTTTAGGGGTCATGTAGCGATCGGATGGCCAGACCACATGCAGGCTGACTTTACGGTGAATAGAATCCTCCAGCACGCTTTGCAAGTGGCCCGCCTGGAGATGCTCACGGATTGAAAAGTCTGGCAGGCAGGCGATCCCAAGCCCTTTCAGACCAAAACAAACGCGGGTTTCTACGTTGTTACACACCATGGAAATCGGAATATCGTTGTCCGCGTAGGTGCTCAATGACCAGCTTTCCAACTTACCGCTGGAGGGAATCCGGTAATGCATGCACCGGTGCCCGACTAAGTCACCGGGGGATTGTGGTAGTCCATAGCGCCGAAAGTACTCTGGAGATCCCACCAGCAGCATCTGAAAATCACCCAGTTTTTTCGCCGCCAGCCGGGAATCGTTCAGTTGACCGGTGCGTACTACCGCGTCGAATCCCTCTTCCACCACATCAACTACCCGATCGGTAAAATCCAGGTCCAGCTCAATATCCGGATACTGTTGCATGAAATCACCCAACACCGGCAAAACCAGTGAACTCACCAGCGGCAGGCTGACCCGCAACCGGCCCCGAGGGACCTCCTTAATTTGCGAAAATTCCACCTCGGCCGCTTCAAGCTCGTTGAGGATGCGGCGACTGCGCTCAAGAAACATCAGCCCTTCGGCGGTCAGGGTAATGCTGCGGGTGCTGCGGTGAAATAATCTGACCCGCAGCCGCGCCTCCAGGCGCGCAATATTCTTACCCACCGCCGAGGCTGATATGCCCAGCAGACGCCCGGCCAGGACAAAACTGCGGGTTTCTGCCACCTGCACAAACACTGTCAGACTGCTGAGGTTCTCCATTAACGCTCCTATTGCGGACATTTTTGTCCGCGCACAAGAGAAACTTACCCTACTTTTTCCGCAGTGTGGAGTTATCTATTGTGGCGATATCCCTTACTGAACAGCAGGAATCATCATGTCCGTAATGTCATCGCCATCCCAATCCGTATCTCTTGAACTTCAACCTTCCCGCATTGATGCGGTCATTGAACAGGCACTCAAGGAGCACCGTCTGGTGGGGACCGTCGTCATGGTGTCTCACCATGGCACTCTCAGCTACGTGCGCGCAGCCGGAATGGCCAACCGGGAAACAGATACGCCAATGATGGCTGACACACTATTCCGGCTGGCTTCGGTCAGTAAGCCGATAGTGACAACAGCCGCGATGGTGCTGGTTGCTCAGGGAAAGCTACAACTTGATGAGGACATACGCCGCTGGCTGCCGGACTTTACCCCGCTGCTGACCGATGGCACGGCAGCGCTTATCACTCTGCGTCAATTGCTCAGCCACAGCGCCGGGCTAAGCTACCGTTTTCTGGAACAGGATGGTCAAGGTCCCTATGCGCGGGCAGGAATTTCAGATGGCCTGGATAACAGTCCGATCACGTTGCAGGAGAATCTGCGCCGGCTGGCCACGGTGCCCCTGCTCTATACGCCGGGCACCTCCTGGAATTACTCGCTGGCCATTGACGTCGCCGGTGCAGTGATCGAAGCCGTCTGCCAAATGCCACTGGCCGATGCCGTGGCTAAACTGGTCACGGATCCTTTACAAATGAAAGACACCGCATTTTTCACCACCGACACCGCCCGTCTGAGCCAGGCCTATGTTAGCGATGCGCCATCCCCGCATATTTTGCAAGAGGGGGAGATCGTCCCAGCTTTTGAAGAAACGGTAGGCATCCCCTACTCCCCGGCAAGGGTGCTGGACCCTCAGGCTTTTCCGTCAGGGGGGGCCGGGATGGTGGGCAGCGCCAGGGACCTGATGCGACTCCTGGAAGTGCTGCGTCAGGGAGGTTCCCCACTGCTACCGGCAGAGACAGTGGCCCTAATGGGGTGCGACCAGACCCACGGTGGGGATATCCCGTCGCTGCCAGGGTGCGGTTTCGGACTGGGCTTCTCAGTTTTGCGTGACCCGCAGGCCATCGCCTCACCTGAGTCCTCGGGCACCTGGCGCTGGGGAGGGGCTTACGGCCACTCGTGGTTCGTCGACCCGGCTCAGGAACTGAGCGTGGTGGCTTTCACTAACACGCTGTATGAAGGCATGTCCGGGCGCTTTGTCACTGACCTGCGCGATGCAGTCTATGGGGTGCCAGCAGGAGCTGCACAATGAAAACCACGCTACCGATTTCAGGGTTGCTGGCGTTGGCCATGACCGGCTTTATTGCCATCATGACCGAAACCCTGCCCGCTGGTCTGCTGCCGCAGATTAGCCGCGGCCTGAATATCTCGCCGTCGCTGGCCGGGCAGTTAGTGACGGCTTATGCATTGGGATCCTTACTGGCGGCTATTCCGTTAACGACCCTGACGCGCAGTTGGCGGCGACGTCCGGCACTGATGACGGCCATTATGGGTTTTCTGGCCTTCAATACGCTCACAGCCCTGACCTCCAATCTCATGGTGATAATGGTTGCCCGCTTTATGGCTGGAGCAGCGGCCGGTCTGGCCTGGGGGTTATTGGCAGGCTATGCACGCCGTATGGTTCCGTTACCTTTACAAGGGCGCGCAATGGCCGTGGCGATGACCGGGGCACCTGTCGCCCTGGCTATTGGAGTCCCGCTCGGAACCTGGCTTGGCAGCGTAGTCAGTTGGCAGACGGTATTTGGCCTGATCTCATTTCTGACGTTGGCACTCGCAGGCTGGGTAATGGTGAACGTGCCGGATTTCCCGGGACAACGCTCGAAGGACAGCCAGCCCGTCAGTAAAGTTTTCGTCACACCCGGCGTGCGTCCCATCCTGTTGGTTATCGTACTCTGGGTTTTCGCACACAATATCCTTTACACCTATATCGCCCCGCTGTTGGCCCCTGCGGGACTGACCGGACAGATTGATAGAATACTGCTGGCTTTTGGCCTCAGCGCCCTCGGCGGGATCTGGATAGCCGGTGCCGTGGTTGACCGCTGGCTGCGTTATGCTGTGCTGCTGAGTCTGGCTGGGTTTGCTCTGGCCATCTTCGGCTGGGGCCTGGCTGGAAGCTCGCCGGTGGTGATTTATGCCAGCGTGATCCTGTGGGGGGCAACCTTTGGCGGTGCGCCAGCGCTATTGCAAACTGCCTCGGCTGATACAGCGGGAGCAGATGCGGATATTGCCCAGTCAATGATCGTTGTAGCCTGGAATCTGGCTATTGCAGGCGGTGGCATCACCGGTGGTCTGTTGTTACAGCACGCCGGGATTAGCGCATTTCCCTGGACAGTGCTGGCTCTGCTGGCGTTCGGGTTAATCACCGTATGGGGAGCCCGTGCTCATGGCTTTAAACCCGGAGCGCGGGGGGTTTACAAAACCCGCTGAATTGTTTACGTAAGTAATTATTTTTACTTCCCGAAAAGAGAGATATCGCACCCTTTCATCTTTCTCCGGCTGATAATATTCCTGCTCATCCATTAGTTTTCATAAAGTAATGGCGGCATTATTCAGCTTACTTAAAGGGAGTTTTAGGTGAACAAGATTCTGTCTTTCGTTCCACTGGTGATGACAATGTGCACAACATTTCAGGTCTTCGCCGTGTGTCAGCAGGATGACGATCACGTCCCCAACAACAGCGACGTTGACGGACCGAAATAATTTTCTGCTGCAATGCATGCATGATAGTAAAAAGCCGCACTGATGATTCAGGGCGGCTTTTGTTTTTCATCACACGGGTGCTATAACTCAACTCACTCTCGTCTGATATTTACAAGAAGGAACTCACATGTCTGCCAAAATCCGTTGTGCCATTCTTGATGATTACCAAAATGTGGCGTTGTCTTTTGCCGACTGGTCAACACTGGAAGACAGTATAGAAACGCACGTTTTCAGCGAACATATTGCTGATGAAAAGGCGTTGGTTGCTGCACTGAGTGATGCGCAAATCATTGTTATCATGCGTGAACGCACACCGTTTACGGCCTCTCTTTTTTCCCATCTGCCAAAACTCAAACTGCTCATCACCTCAGGCATGCGCAATGCGTCCATCGATATGGCTTCGGCGCAGGCTCATGGCGTGACAGTTTGCGGTACCGGCAGCGGCGGAAGTGCGCCGGTTGAAATGACCTGGGCGCTGATCCTCGGGCTGGCACGGCATCTGGTGGCAGAAAATAACGCATTGCGCCAGAACGGCCCGTGGCAGAGCACCGTCGGATTTGGTCTCAGCGGCAAACGTCTGGGGCTTATCGGGCTTGGGAAAATTGGTCAAAAGATGGCGGTGATCGCCCAGGCCTTCGGCATGCATGTGGTCGCCTGGAGTCAGAATCTGACCGCCGAGCGCGCAGCGGCATATGGCGTCGATTTTGCCGCCAGCAAAGAGGCTCTCTTAGCCACCAGCGACGTGGTGTCAATTCATCTGGTACTCAGTGAACGCACCCGGGGCCTGCTCGATGCCGCCGATCTGGCACTGATGAAACATTCCGCATTACTGATAAACACCTCGCGCGCAGCAATTGTTGATCAGCCCGCACTGATTGCCGCCCTCGAAGCCAATAAAATCGGTGCCGCCGGTCTGGACGTGTTTGACATCGAGCCGTTGCCCGCAAACCATCCATTTCGTACCCTGCCCAACGTATTGGCAACGCCGCATCTGGGTTACGTTGCCGACGGTAACTATCGCACCTATTTCACCGAAGCCGTCGAAAACATCGAAGCCTGGCTGGCCGGAGAGCCCGTGCGTGTATTGAGTTAAGGCAAATTCCGTTACCTGCCTTGCATTTCCGCAGCGGATAGTTGCCATCCACAACTATTCATGGCCATTATGCGAACTCCATTTACATTCAGTTACGCCTAATGATTAACGTTGCTTTGATTGATGACCACGTGGTGGTGCGCTCCGGCTTTGCCCAGCTACTGGGGCTTGAACCAGATATACAGATAGTGGGCCAGTATGCGTCGGCAGCCAACGCTTGGTCGTCGCTGCTAAAAATGAACATTGACGTAGCGGTGATGGATATCGCCATGCCGGATGAAAGCGGGCTCAGCCTGCTGGCACGCCTGCGGCAACAGCGCCCCAATTTCCGCGCCATTATTCTGAGTATTTATGACACCACGGCGTTCGTGCAGAGCGCGCTCGATGCCGGGGCCGGCGGCTATTTGACCAAGCGCTGCGGACCGGAAGAGCTGGTGCAGGCGGTGCGTACGGTACATGCCGGTGGCCGCTATCTCTGTTCTGATGCTCTGCTGGCGCTGCGCCAGAGTCAGCAAACACCCAAAGCCTTACGGTCGCTCACCCCGCGTGAGCACGAAATCTTTGACCTGCTGGTTAATGGGTTGAGCGTCAAAGCCATCGCCGAACAGCTGGCGCTGAGCCATAAAACCGTTCACGTCCACCGCGCGAATATCCTCGGCAAACTCCAGTGCGACAGCACTATCGAACTGGTGCATTTCGCCATTCAGCACCATCTGCTCGCCGGAAGTTAGCCTGTGCGAAAAATAGGGCTGACCTTATTTCTGGCGATGTTCTACAGCCTGTGCTGGCTGGCACTGTGGTCGATCAGTTTTTACCTCACGCAAAACGGCCAGCAGGCCATGCTGCTGTTGCCGCAGGGGTTGCGCCTCGCACTGATGACGCTGCTTTCGCGCCGCTACTGGCCCGCCATGCTGGCGTCGGAAATGGCTATCGGCCTCTGGCTGCACAGCGAGCAGTTGCAAACGCACTGGGTGATCCTGCTTTCACCATGGTTGAGTTTAATTCCAGCGGCATGGGTGCAACATGTTTGGCGGCGCTTTACGCTCTACTGGCAGCGTCTGCTGTTGCTGCTCGGCGCGGTAGCAGGAAACAGCCTGTTGCAGATGGCGGTGCCGGGCCTGTGGCTAAGTTCACCGCTCAGTCAAACCCTGCTGGCTTCCTTCACGGGCGGCATCCTGCTGACACCGTTTATCTATCTGATTTATGAATACCTTAAACAGCAACATCTGCAGAATCTGCTGGCGCAGGAGATCCCCGACCCGCCGCTTCGGACCTCGCTGCTGATCTGGTGTTCACTGTTCTTCGCCCTCGCCGTTTGCCTGCAAATGAGCCTAGCGCCAGAAGTCGAACGGTTGCTGATCATTCTGGTGTTCCTGCCTAATGTGGTAATGGCTTACGCCTTTGGCTGGCAGGGCGGCGTGCTGGCCGCAGTGCTGGGCAGTCTCATGATCACCGTTACCCGTCAGATGAGCGGTGCGTTTCATGATTTGCTCGAACTGGAGCTGTTTCTCTCCACCCAGGCGCTGCTCGGCATCGGCCTGGGTATCGCCATCAGCCGTCAGCAGCAGCTGGCGTCGCACCTTAACCGCTACCGGTTGCAGCTGGAGCAGGAGTTACATACCCGCCGCCAGCTGACAGAACGACTGGTACATACCGAAGAGGCGGTACGCAAAGAGATTGCCCGCGAACTGCATGATGAGATCGGCCAGAATATCACCGCCATTCAGATTCAGGCGATGCTGGTCGACCGCACTCCGCACGGCCCGGCGACGCACGTGGCGGCAAAACAAATTGGCGAACTCTCTCAGCGCATTCACCACACCACGCGGCAACTGCTGCGCCAGTTGCGACCACCGGTGCTTGATGAGATGGCTCTCGACAAAGCCCTGCACCATCTGGCCGGTGAATTTGCTTTCGCTCAGCAGAATATCGACTTTCAGCTCGACTACCGGCTTCCCGCCGTTCCTACCGACGATACGCTGATTTTCACGCTCTACCGGCTGGTGCAGGAATTGCTCAATAACATTAATAAACACGCCAGCGCCACAAGGGTGCGCGTCGTCCTGACCCAGCAACAGCAGATGCTGGTGCTTGAGGTCAGCGACAACGGCATCGGCTTTAATCAGCCGGTCAAAGAGGGCTTTGGCCTGCGCGGTATTGAGGAGCGGGTGCGCGCGCTCGGCGGAGAATGGCGGCTCGAGCAGCATCAGGGCACGCGCATAATTGTTAAGTTGCCCACAGATTTGCAAAGAACACCGCCCTGACTAGGACTAATTCCTAGTCATCTAAAACCTTGTCTCATCCCCTCAAAATTACACCCGCCTACACTCGCCCTACCAGCCGGAGAAAACCATGAACGTCACCGCCGCCCAGGTTGATAAAGATTACCGCTACTGGCGGGTTCACCTGTTGATGTCGATGGTGATTGGCTACGCCGCGTTCTACCTCACCCGCAAGAGCGTCAATTTCGCCATGCCGGTGATGCAGCTGGAACTGGGGCTGACCAAAGGGGATATCGGCCTGCTCGGCACGCTGTTTTATCTGGCTTACGGCGGCTCGAAGTTTGTCTCGGGAATTTTCAGCGACCGCACCGGAGCTCGCTGGTTTATGGGCGTCGGCCTGCTGATGACCGGCGTGCTGAACATCGCATTCGCCTTCTGTCATTCACTGACCGCACTGCTTTTGGTGTGGACGCTGAACGGCTTTTTTCAGGGCTGGGGATGGCCGCCGTGCGCCAGATTGCTAACCCACTGGTATTCGCGTAACGAACGCGGCTTCTGGTGGGGTTGCTGGAATACGTCGATCAACATCGGCGGCGCGGCGGTCCCCCTGCTATCAGGGATACTCGCCGCCACGTGGGGCTGGCAGGCAGCGCTGCTGGTGCCGGGTGCCATTGGCACTGTGCTCGGTATCTGGCTCTGCCGCCAGCTGCGCGGCACGCCTCAGGAACAGGGTTTACCGACCGTCGGCGAGTGGCGGCGGGACCCGCTGGAGCTGCGCCAGGAGCAGCAAAGCCCGCCGATGAGCATGACGCAGATTTTGCGTAAGACGATTTTGCAGAACCGGACGATCTGGCTGCTCGGCGTCTCTTACGTGCTGGTCTACCTGATCCGCATTGCGCTGAATGACTGGGGCAACATCTGGCTGGCGGAGAATCACGGCGTCAATCTGCTCAGCGCCAATGCCACGCTCTCCCTGTTTGAGCTGGGCGGGCTGCTCGGCGCACTGTTCGCCGGATGGGGCTCTGACCTGCTGTTTCGCGGCCAGCGCGCCCCGATGATTTTACTGTTTTCACTCGGGCTGTTTCTGACCGTCACCGCCCTGTGGCTGGCACCGGTCCACCACTTCGGGCTGCTGGCGCTGAGCTTCTTCAGTATCGGATTTTTTGTTTTCGGGCCGCAAATGCTGATAGGGCTGGCGGCGACGGAATATTCACACAAAGACGCGGCGGGCACGGTGACCGGTTTTCTCGGGCTGTTTGCCTACCTCGGTGCCGCGCTGGCGGGATGGCCGCTGGCGATAGTGATGCAACATTATGGCTGGTCTGGCTTTTTCGCCGTGCTGACGCTGGCGTCGGCCTGTGTCGGCCTGCTACTGATGCCGATGATGATGGCCGGGATCAGCAAGCGCGAACTCAGCGCCACACCGCCGGATAACTGACAAGGTTCCTCTGTTCCACCCCATAAAAATAAAAGGTAAACGCCATGAAACTGTCCCTGCTCCATTCCGCTCTTGCCGCTGCCGTGGCCCTGACTGCGCTCACCGGCGCCGCCCAAGCTAAAGGCCGTCTGGTGATTTATTGCAGTGCTACCAACGCCATGTGTGAAGAAGAAGCCAAAGCCTTTGGCGAGAAGTACGACGTCAAAACCTCGTTCTTGCGCAACGGGTCCGGCAGCACGCTGGCGAAAGTTGAAGCCGAGAAGAAGAACCCGCAGGCCGATGTCTGGTATGGCGGCACACTGGACCCGCAGTCGCAGGCCGGTGAAATGGACCTGCTGCAACCTTATAAATCTCCGAACCTTGCGCAAATCATGCCGAACTTTCAGGATCCTGCGAAGCGCAAAGGTAACTACTCTTCAGCCGTCTACATCGGCATTTTAGGGGTCGGTGTGAACACCAATCGCCTGAAAGAGAAAAACCTGCCAGAGCCGACGTGCTGGAAGGATCTGACCAACCCGATTTACAAAGGCGAAATCCAGATTGCGGACCCGCAGAGCTCCGGCACCGCCTACACCGCACTGGCGACTTTCGCGCAGCTGTGGGGAGAAGATCAGGCCTTCGATTACCTGAAAAAACTCAACACCAATATTTCGCAGTACACCAAATCCGGCATCGCCCCGGCGCGTAACGCGGCACGTGGGGAAACCGCCATCGGCATCGGTTTCCT
>Ga0209847_1000552_pt1 | contig 14995 bp, 13 predicted proteins | sample OrgsoiDNA_201060_FD_185808 | JGI IMG/M metagenome (GOLD analysis project Ga0209847, IMG submission 185808) | Permafrost soil microbial communities from the Arctic, to analyse light accelerated degradation of dissolved organic matter (DOM) -... | ecosystem: Environmental > Terrestrial > Soil >... | reverse complement strand
ACTTGACGATGGGCGAGAACATCGCCGACCTCGGCGGGGTGACGCTGGCGCTGGACGCCTATCGCGCCTCGCTGCACGGCCAGCCGGCGCCGGTGCTCGACGGCTTTAGCGGCGATCAGCGGGTGTTCCTGGGCTGGGCGCAAGCATGGCGCGGCAAGGCCCGCGAAGACTATATCCGCAATCAGGTGGTCAGCGACCCGCATGCGCCGCGGCAATATCGCGGCAGCACGCCGGAGCGCAATATCGACGCGTGGTACGAGGCGTTTCACGTCCAGGCCGGCGATCCGCTCTACCTCGCGCCCGAGCAGCGCGCGCATATCTGGTGAGCTAGCCGCACGGTAGTCTTGTCCGCATGGATGCTCCGATGCTGCCAGGGAGGGGCGCAGCAGCTCCCTCTTTTCGCCGTCCGGGAAATTATTCTGGGCGGTTGTTCACGCCAACGCGCACGCGACGGCCGGCCCGGTCACGGTGCGGCGTCGGCCATGGCACCCGACAGCAGGATCTCGCCGCTGTCGAAATCCACCAGCAGCAGGCCCAGCACGCGCGCCGGCTGGATGCCGGAGACCAGGCTGGGGTCGAGGAAGCCGCCGAACTTCATTTTGTCGTTGTCGACCACGCGGAAACGGCCTTCCGGCTGCATCACGAAGAAGAAACCGGCCTTGTTGTTGAGCAGGCGGCGCTTGATGTCCTCGGCCCGCTGCAGGTCGTCGATGGCGAGATACTGGAAGGCTGGATTTTGATGGTTCCAGTTGCTGGCGCTGACGCAGGCGGTGAGCTTGGTGCGGCGGAATTCGTCGTAGGCGCCCGAGCACTGGTAGCTGTCGGCCGACTTCGGTTTGCTCACTTGCAGGCTCAGCGCCAGCGGGAAACGGTGGCGCGTAAAATCGTATTCGCCCAGCTTGGCGTTCAGCGCCACCAGATAGCCCTGCGCGTGGCGCAGCGCGTCCATGCGGCCGGCCAGGAAGGGGGCGAAGCCCTGCAGCGTCGCATGCAGGCGGAATTCGTTGTTGTCGTTGAGATCGCGGGCCGCTTGCTGCAATTCGGGCGGCAGGCTCTGGCGACCGTTGAGCAGCAGGACTTTGGCGTTGTACGGCTTGCCGCTGTTGAGCGGATACAGCAGCGGTGTGTTGATGTGGTCCATGGCGACGTAGCCGGCGCTTTCCAGTTCATGGAAATTGTCGGCCTGCGGCATGGTGGCGGCGGCGGCCGGCGCGCCGGCCAGCAGCAGCGCGGCGATATGCAAGGTTTTCATGTGGTCGATTCCTGGGTTAGTCCGGCGGGGAGGCGGGAGCGGTGCGGGCGCCGGGGTGATAGCCGAATGCGTAGCCGCCCAGTGCGTACCGGCGGGCCGCTTCGAACACCGGGTAGGCTGGCACTTCGGCGTGGATCACGCTGCGGGTGAAAAACATGGCGGCGCGGCCCTGCCAGCGCGGCGCGTCGCCGCCCAGCAAGGCGCCGCGCTGTTCGAAATAGCGGTACAGCGGCTTGGCGGTGATGTCGGTGGTGGCGATGTCGTGGAACGTCGCCAGTACGCCGAACGCCAGCAAGGGCACGCATAAACCTTTGACCAGGCCATACGTGAAGCCGCGCCCGCTGGCCAGTTGCAGCAGGAATAGCGACAGCTTGATCAGGTGCACCAGCGCGCCGACGATGGAAAAGCCCAGCGCGATCGGCGGCACGGCCAGCGCGCGCATCTGCCCGCGGCCCAGCTCTTGCTGGCTGCCGCCATCGGCGAAGGCGGCCGATGGCGCGTCGTAGCGGCGCAGCAGTTCCTCGACGTCGGCGGCGATCACCTTGTCATAGATGGCGCGCTTGAAAAACTGCGGGGCCTGGGCCGGCGGCGGCAGCTCGACCGGCAGTGTCACGCCGGCGTGTGCGTAGCCCAGCCCCTTGCGCCAGGCTTGCTGCACCGCCGGATGGCTGAAGAAGGCGCGCTGGTCCAGTCCGGGCGGGATCGCGGCGCCGCCTTCGAGGCGCTTGGCCATGCCGTTGTGGAAACCGGCCTCGCTGGCGCCGCGCACGCGCTGGGCGACGGCGCGGTCGAAGCCGGCGCGGTCGGACGGAACCCAGTCGCCGCCGACCTGGACGCCGAGCTTTTGCACTTGCTTGCGCGCCTTGGGCCAGTAGGCCGGCGGCAGGCGGTCGGGATCGGTGCCGCTGCGCCGCAGGCCGCTGATATATTTGTCCCAGGCGCTGCGTTGCTGCCCGGCGATGCCGTCCAGGCTGCGCTGGTAGGCGGCCGAGGCGGGGACATAGCCATTGTTATAGCGATCGATCATCTGCTCGCGTGCGTTGAGGAACTGGTTGTAGCCGACGCTGGCGCCGCCGTGCAGCTGCTCGGCCATCGCACGCAGGATGAGCGGCTTTTGCGCATGCAGCGTCTTGTCCAGCTCGTGCGTGGATAGGGCCAGCAGCGGAAACACGGCGAGGAAGGTTTTGCCGTCGGGCTGGTTCAGCTGTTCCGGCGTTAACGGCAATTCGTCCAGCGTCACGCCGTGGCCGACCAGGGCGTTCTGCAGGGCGACCAGATTGGTGGCCAGATAGCGCTGCTCGGCGCTGGAGCGGTCGACGACGCCATCGACCAGGCGCAGCTCGGCCACATAGACGACGCTGCCGATGCCCAGGCTGAGCATTCCCAGCAGCAGCGCGGTGGCCACCGGGTGCCGGCCGGAGGCGGCGGCGCGCTTGAGCACCCACGGCCAGAACACCAGCGCCACCGCCAGGCCGGACAGGCTGCGGCCGTACATTTCGATGCCATCGACGGCGGCCTGGTCCGGCATGCCGCCGACCACGTCGAGCAGGCGCGAGTTAAAGCCGCACTCGACTGTCAGATACAGGCCGGTGACCACGGCCATCAGCCATACCCATGGCGCGCGCGGCTGGCGGCTGAACAGCAGATGGCGCCCCTGCACGGCCACGCTCATCGTTGTGGTGCGGCGTCGGCATCGCCGCCGTTGCTGTTGCGCAGGATGATGCGGGTGGGCGGCAGCACCTCCCCGGCGGAGCCGGTGGCGACCGGCAGGCGCGCATAGTTGCCGGGGTCGAGGCGCTTGCTGCTGTTGGCGGGCGCGGCGAGCCCGTTGTTGTTGTTGTTGTTGTTGTTGTTGTTAGCGTTGCTGCTGTTGCTGCTGTTGCCGCTGCCGGCGCCGGGGCTGCCGGTAGCGCGGTTGTTGCCGCCGTCTGCGGACTCGAAGCGCATGCCCGAGGCTGGCTTCGCCGCCGCTGCCGGGGCAGGCGCGCCGGCGCCCGGTTCGCCGCTGGCCATGCGGCCGCGTTCGCCGGTGGCGGCCGGGCCGGCGGGCGCGGTGCCGCTGATCAATTGCCCGCCCGACCAGGCCCATGTCGTGCGGTCGGGGCGGGTCGATTGCTGCTGCGCCACCCAGGCCTGGGCGTCGGCGCTGAACGACAGTGGCACGCCGCAGTTGCCGGCGCGGTTGTTGAGGTCCCACATGCCGACGTCGTAGCCATGCAGCTGGTACAGCCGATAGGCGTATGGACAGCTGGCGGTGGGCACGTGCAGCAGGATCAGGTCGTAGCCGGGAAAACGCAGCGCGTCGCTGACGCGGACCTTGTCGATCCGGCCCAAGTCGATCAGTTTCATCCGGTCGTAGAGTTTGAGTTGCACCTGCCCCTGCGCGGTCCGGCGTAGCACCCCGCGGGTGTCGCCGAGCTGGAATTGCTGCAGCGTGGTGGCGTTCAATTCATCGGGGTCGCTGCCGAACTGGTAGCCATCGCCCTGGCGCGACACGGCGCACGCGCTCAACAGCAAGGACAGGATCAAGGCAAGCGTGCGGAACAGGCTGCGGGTAGGCGTCATGGTCAGTGTTTCTGGTGCGTGATAGTGCGCCGGTCCGCCGGGGACGGACCGGCGTGGGCTTACATTTCGGCCAGCAACTCGTTGGACGGGCTGTACAGGCGGACCTTCATGATCTGCAGCTTGACGCGTCGGGCGCTCGGATCGGCGTCCTGGGCGTAGCCGTAGATTTCCATGCGCAGCTGGGCGTACTTGGCCAAGTAACCCTCGATCGCGCGCGCCTTGGCTTCATCGGGCACGCCCAGGTTGGAGAACTGGGTGGCGTTGGTCTGGCCCAGCGTGTACTGGCTGTTGTCGTTGAAGTAGGTGTAGCGGTCGTTGCTGGTCAGGCCGGTGACGGTGAAGCTTTTCTTGTCGAAGTTGTAGCGCTCCAGCAGCGTATTGCCGCCCTGTTCTAGCATGACGTAACGGCTGGTCTTGGCGCGTTCGATTTCCTGGTCGATGCGCGGCTGCAGCGCCTTGATGATGTCTTTGCGCTGGAAGCTGTCGCTGGTGCGGGCGTACTCGGCCGAATACACCTGGGCCACGTCTTCATACGGCACCGGCAGGTTTAGCATGCCCAAGTACAGGAACATGACCTGGTGGCCGCTGTCGATCTTGCGATAGTTGGCCAGCGGCGTGGCCGGATCGCCTTGCGGCAGCGTGCTGTTGACGGCCTTGGCCACCGCTTGCGGGTTGTGCAGGTCGGCCAGGCTGGCCGGCGCGGCGGGCGCCGACGCGCCGGCGTCCGGCGTCTTGCTGCAGGCGGCCAGGCCGGCCAGCAGGGCGGCATGGCAAACGATGAGGGCGGCGTTACGGAGAGGGCGGGTCATGTCGAGGTCCTTGCGATGGAGGTGGGTTAGTTGCGGGCGGCCAACACTTGCTGGACACCGAGCCAGGCCAGGTACAGGGCTGCGGCCAGCGCGATATAGAGGCCGTAGCCGACCGACAGCGCCGCCATCACCTGGCTCATCATGGCGCTGGCCAGGTCGCCCATCTGGCTGCCGCCGAAGCTGCGCATGCTGTCGGTGGCCGCGCTGGTCAGGCTGTGGATCTTGCTGTAGACGCCGATGGCGGTCAGCAGCATGAAGCCCAATGGCGCGAACAGGCCGTAGCGCGCCCACTTTTGCAACAGGAACACGTGGGCCAGCGGCGCCAGCATCGCCAGCACGCAGAGCAGGCCATACAAGCCGCTGCTGCCGCCGCCCGCCTGGCCCAGGTTTTCCAGGCTGGCGCCGGCGTTGGCCAGGCGCAGCAGGTCGAACAGGGTGATATTTTGTGTCATGACGGCGTTGACGTGCACGCTCACGGCCGGCAGCCAGATCCACGACACCGCCAGCACTGCAACGGCGCCCAGCAGCGGCTTGCCGATCTGTTCGACCCGCGCCAGGAGCTTGGGCAGGTAAGTGTCCTTGAGCGCGTTGAGGTCGGCGAGCTGCTGCGGCGTGAGCAGCGGCGTGGTGGCGGGCGTCACGCTGACCACCTGGCCGGCGGCGTCGAGTACCACGTCGGCCGGGTTGTTGACCTGCGGCGCGCTGCTGCCGCGCCAATGCTGTTCCAGCGTGAACGCCAACTGGCGCCCGTTGACCGACAGCAGGCCAGGACCGGCGTTGGTGTCGCGCAGGATGTTGCCGCGCAGCGCAGACGGCGCGGCCGGCGCATCGACTTGCGCCGGCGCCGGCGTCGCGGCGGCGGCCTTGACGGGCTTGCCGCAGGACTCGCAGAAATGCGATTCGGGGGCGACGGTGACGCCGCAGGTGTTGCAAAAAGCGGGTACGGCAGACATGGTGATACTCCTTGAAAGTGGAAGGCCGCGGCCGGGTGGGGGGCGTTGTGGTCAGTGGACGGCCGTGGCGCCGCGGCCCGCATCGGCGTAGGTGGCCGGCACGGTGGCGACGGCGGCGATCTGCAGCGCACCTTCGTTGGAGGTGGCCAGCTTGCCGTTCAGGTAGAGCTGGGTACGCAGTTTGTAGATGCCTTCCGGCGCGCCTTGCGGCAGGCGCAGCGTGAAGCTGTTGTCGAACTCGCCACTGCCGGTCTTGTCGTTGACGATCTTCTCGCCGCGCTTGAATTCCTCGCCGCTGGGCGCGTAGGCGGTCAGCACCTCTTTCACTTCGCGCACCGGCTCGGCGCTGCCGGAGACGGCGCGGATGGTCGATTGCACCTTGATCGGCTCGCCCGATTTGGCTATGCCCTGCGGCGTGACGGAAGTGGTATAGGCCAGCACCTTGGCCGCCGCCGGCAGCGTGTTGTGGTTGGCGCTGCGGTACTTTTGCTCGACTTCGGCCGAGGAGGTGGTCTGACGGCTGGCGATTTCCACCACGGCGCAGGCGGCGAGGCCGGCGACGGCTCCCTTGAGGGCGCCGCTCTTGCCGCCGAGCAGGCCGCCGAGCACTGCGCCGCCCAGTGCCAGTGTGCCGCAGCGCATCGCGGTCGTGGTGTTGCCGTTGTCGCCGGCCGGAGCGGCGCCGGGGCCGTTCGGCGTGGCGCAGCCACTGAGGGCGGCGGCCAGGCAGGCGCCGGCGGCGAATTGGACTTGGTTCATGGTGGACCTTTCTGCTTCTGGTGGTTATTCGATGGAACTGCCGGACTTTAGTGCTTCATTTTGCCGTGCTTGGGCTTTGGCCAGCGTGGCCTTGGCGGCGCCGTTGTGCGGATCGAGATCGAGCGCATTGTCGGCGGTGGCGATGGCCTTGTCGTACTGACGCAGTGCGATGAAGTTTTCGGCCTTGTCGACCATGGCGGCGATCTTGCCGTCGAGCGCGTTGCCCGCCGCCGGCGCCGACGCCGGCGACGCGGTCGGCAGATGGATGGCGCGCGGTGCGAGCGGCGGTGCTGCCAATACGCTGGTCGTGGCGGCAGCTTTGGCAGGACTGAATATCGGCGCCGGGTTGCTTGCAAGCGCAGCGGGCGCAGGAGCAGGAATCGGCGCTGGTGCCGGGGCTGACGCCTCGGCGGCGGGCGGCGTGGCGGGCGGCGCAGGTGGGTCGGCGGCGACTGGTGCGGCCACTGGCGCGTGGCCGCTGGCGGCAGTCGCCGGCGTGGCCGCCGGTGGTGTTGGCGTCGATTTCGGCGCCAGCCACAGGTAGGCAGCGCCGCCGGCCAGTGCTACGAAGATGACGGTGTTGACGGCGATCCACCAACGTTTGGTCGTGGGCGGGGGCGGTTCTTGATCCGGCGCAGAGTCCGGCGCCGGCGGCATGGCGTCGCGGACCGGCGCAATGGGCTGCTCGCTAACGTCCGGCTCCCGCGCAGTGGCAGCCAGCACGGCGACCGGTGCGCGCTCGGGCAAGTCAATCGGTGCGACGACAGGTTCGGCAACGCGGGGCAGGGCGTCGTCCGGCAGGGCAATTGGCGTGAAAACCGGCTTGGCAACGGCTGCCGCCACGTTAGCCGGAGTGTCGTCGGGCAGGACAATGGGGGCTGCGATCGGTTCGGCAACAGGACGCCGGGCGTCGTCCGGCCGGGCAATTGGCGTGAAAACCGGCTCGGCAATGGTGGCCGGCACGATAGTCGGAGTGTCGTCGGGCAGTGTAATTGGTGCGGCGACCGGTTCGGCAACGTGGCCCGCTACGGCGACAGGCTGCGGCGCGGCAGGGAACGGAGCGGTGACCGGCGCCGCTTCGCTTAGCGGTGGCAGCGGCGCGAAGATGGGTTCAGGTAATGGCGCTGGCGAGAGTTCGACCACGGGGGCCGCGGCGGGCACGGATGCCGGCAGCGGAATCGCCTCGGCGACTGCGGCCTGCGCCGGCATGCCGCAAGCGCGGCAGAATTTCGCGCCCGGAGACAGCGCTTGCTGGCAACCCGTGCAGACGTGCCCGGCTGGTCCGGCGTGCGTGTTTTGCAGTGAAGAACCGCAGCCTTTGCAAAACTTCGCCTGAGGAGTGTTAACCGCTTGGCATTGATCACATACTGTCATTCTGTTACCCGATCAAAAGAATTTTGTATAAAATGCACCTTAATCTTACAAGTAATGTTGCGTGATCACAATCTAATATTTGTTAAATTGAAAGCTATTTTTGATAATTAATTGCAAAATACCAAGATAATGAAGCGGCTTGTCTTGGCTGCTGTATCGCGGGCGCCTCGGCTTTGGTTCAAACTTTTTTTCTCTTTTTATGCAAAACCTGCCGCGCACGGAAGTTAAAAATTTATTGAACCGTATCGCTGATCGCGACGATCAAGCATCAAGAAGGCTGTATGCCGTCTACCAGCCGCAGTTGTTCGGCTATGTCCGCTGCCGGGTGTGGAGCGACGAAGCGGCGGAGGAAATCACCATCGACAGCCTGTTCATCGCCTTCGACAAGCACGCGGCGTACAACGGACTGTCGGAGTTTTCCACCTGGCTGTGCGGCATCGCCAACAAGCGCATCCTGCAATGGCGGCACGGCGTGGCGGCCGAGCCTCGGATGGTCGGGATCGACGATGACGAGCTCGACCAGGCGCTGGGCGGCGACTGGGACGTGCTGTCGCGGCTGGAGCACGACGAAGCCGGCCTGGCTATCTTGGCCTGCATCGACAAGCTGCCCGACGGCCAGCGCGAGGCGATTTACTGGACCGCGGTGGAAGACTACGGGCTGGCCGAGGCCAGCCGCGAAATGGCTGTCCCGGAAGGGACGTTGAAGTCGCGGTTGTTTCATGCGCGCAACCGCATCCGCGCCTGTCTGGAGCGGGCACTGGGCAGCGATTATGGAGTCGAGCGTGGTTGAAAAAAATACCGAAGAGCAGCGTTTGCGCTTGTTGCTGCCGTTTTACCTGAATAACACGGTGGCGCCGGCGCAGCGCGCCGAGATCGATGCCTGGCTGGCGACGGACGCCGCCGCGCGCCAGGAACTGCAGTTCCTGCGGGCGCTGACGGCCGCCGTGCGCCAGCCCGGCAGCGCGCGCGCGCCCCTGCGGGGCTACGAGATACTGGCCGCGCGGCTGTCGGCCGGCCGGCCGGCGTTATCGTGGTGGCGGCGCCTGGGCACGGCGCGGTGGGCGCCGGTGACGGCCATGGCGGCGCTGCTGTTGTCGGTGCAACTGGGCTGGAATTACTGGCGCTTGCCGGAGCCGGCCGACGGCGTCGTCTACCGCGGCGTGGTGGCGCGCGTGGCCCGCGCCGCCGATTTGAAACTGGTGGTGCGGCGCGATGCGCGCTTTGCCGACCTAGCCGAACTGCTGGCCCGGAACGGCTGCCATGTGGTGTGGGGACCGTCGGTGTCGGGCGAGTTGTGGGTGGTGCTGGACGAGCCGGCCACGGCCGAGGCGACGCGCCGGCAACTGGCGCGCTCGCCGCTGATTGAAGACGCCATGCTGCTGGCCGCTCCATGACGCGCGGCTGGCTGCTGGCTTGCTGGCTGGGCTGGGCCCAGCTGGCGTGGCCGGCCGACTCCTTGCCGGCGCCGCCGGACAAGCTGGCGCTGGTGATCGGCAACGGCGCCTATGCCGGGGGGCTGCTGCCCAACACCCGCGCCGACGCCGACTTGGTGGCGGGCGCCTTGCGCCGCGCCGGCTTCCGCGTGACGCTGGCCAAGGACCTGGGCCGCAGCGCCATGTTCGACGCGGTGCGCCAGTTCGCCGCCAGCGTGACGCCGGCCGCCACGGCGGTGGTCTATTACGCCGGCCATGGCATGCAGATCGACGGCGTCAACTATCTGGTGCCGGTCGACATGACGCCGACCAGCGCGGCGGGCGCCGGCCTGAAGGCATTCCCGCTGAGCGTGCTGAACGAGCGCATGGCGCTGGCGGCCTCGGCGGTCAACGTGGTGATACTCGATGCCTGCCGCAACAATCCCTTCCAGCCGGTGCCGGCGGTGCGCATGCGCGCCTACGCCGACTTGGGCCTGGGCGCGGCCAGCGCGCCGCGCGGCACGCTGATCGCGTATTCGACCGCGCCGGGCCAGCTGGCCGAAGACGGCAGCGGCCGCCCGCACAGTGTTTATTCGGAGACGCTGGCCGGGTTGATCGACCGGACCGGGCTGCCGGTCGAGCAGCTGTTCCGCGCGCTGGCCGACCAGGTGCGGCGCTCGACGCTGGAGGACCAGCAGCCGTGGTTTGAATCGTCGCTGGTGGGCGAGGCCTATTTCCGTGCGCCGCCGGGGTGGCGCTATGCGCCAGCAGCCGCGTCAAGGGCGGTGCCGCCGCTGGCGCCGGCCGCGCCACCGCCGCGCTACCGCTCCGCCGCCGGCTCCATCGGCGGCGAGGGCCAAGCCGCGTGGTACCGGCATCTGGACGAGCGCGGCTGGACCGAACTCGATGCCGACCTGCAGCAGCGCGCCGTCCAGGCCGATGGCGCCGAGCAGGCCGCCCTGAAGCGGCGCGCGGCGCAGGGCAACGTGGTGGCCATGACCACCCTGGGGCTGGTCGAGCAGGCTTGCCGCGGCGGCCAGCAGGCGGCGTGCGCGCGCCGCGCGGCGGCCTGGTTCCGCCAAGCGGCCGAGCTGGACTTCCCGGTGGCGCAGACCGAGCTGGGCGAATCATATTACCGGGGACGGCAGCTGCCCAGGGATTGGGCGGCGGCGCGCCGCTGGCTGGAACGGGCGGCGCAGGCGCGCTATCCGCGCGCGCGGCTCGACCTGGCGCAGCTCACCCTGGAGCAGGACCACTCGCCGGCGGCGGCGCGCGAGCTGTTGGAGACGCTGTTGAAAAGCGATCAGTCGATGATGACGCCGCCCCGGCAGTAAAGGGCGCACATGAAAAAGGAAGGCCAGCAATGACAGACAAATTCCAGGCGCCGGAAGCGGGGCCGATGGCGTGGTTTTTCAAGGAGCGCATCGCGCCGCTCAACGCCACCATCCTGTTCAGCAGCACCGTCAGCGGCGTGGTCGACTTCGCCTTTGGCCGGGCCGCGCTGTGGCTGGAACTGTGCGCGCTGGCCTGTGTGTTGCTGCTGCTGTTCGTGCTGAGCGTCTCGCTGCTGCCGGCCGGCGCGGGCCTACCGGCCACGCGCCGCCTGTGGGCGACCGTGCGCGCCGCCGCGCGCGGCCTGCGCAAGGGCGGCATGCTGCTCTACCTGCTGGCCGCCACGACGGTGTTCGGCAGCGCTGCCTACGCCTCGGAACAGCACCGCGCACAAGGTGGCGTGCTGGCCTCGACCTTTCCAGACCTGGCGGCGCTGCAGCAAAAGCTGGACTTGCTGCATCACGACAACCAGCAAATGCTGCAGACCATGGCCGGCTTGAAGCAGGAGACCAGCAGCAATCCGCGCAAGGAGCTGGCCAACCAGGGCATCGCCTGGAACAAAAATAATTTCCTGGCCGCCGTGCGCGATCAGGACGTGCAGGCGGCCGCGTTGTTCCTGCAGGGCGGCATGCCGATCGATATCGGACCGGTGCAGCTGGCGTTCGAAGGCGGCAACGCCGCCATGCAGCAGCTGTTCATCGGGGCAAGCCAGGAGCTGGGCGGCACCGACTGCAGCGGCTTGATGATGTATCTGAAAACCGACCTGATGGCGGCGGCCGACGCCAGGCAGCGCGCGCTGCTGGCCAAGGCTTGCGGCAGCACCGCCGGCCGCGCGGCGCTGGCAACGGTGGTGCGCGAGCAGCGGGAAAATACCGCCGCGATGGCAGCCGAGCGTGCGCGCTTGCGTCTATGGGTGGGCACGCCGGAGCACTGCCAGGCGGCGGTGCTGGCGGGGCACGGCCCCGAGTTGCGGATCATACACAACCTGGGCACGCTGCTCGACGAGCGTAACGGCGCCTGGGAAGAGCAGCGCCCGGCCGCTGCGGCGCACTGCCAGCGCGTGCTGGAAACGATCGCCGCTTACCTGCCGTACGACGGCATTTCCAACAACGCCACCTTGGTGCAACAATGGATGCAGTAATTCCCCTGTCTGTTTCGGCCGCCCAGCATTGCACGGAATGCGGCACGGCCTACCCGGCCGACGCCCGGTTTTGCGACCATTGCGGCGCCGTCGCGCTGCTACCCGAGCCGGCGCCGCTGGTGGCGGCGAGGCCGGGCGCCGAGGCGCTCGAGCTGGTGCGCGCGCTGGTGCGCGACAAGACCCGCTTCGAGCCGGAAGACTTGCAGCAGCAGAGCGGCGCAGACGTCCAGCAGCCGCTGACGCTGAGCGCCAGCTACGCGCTGGCGACACGCCTGGTCAGTCGCGACATCAATGGCGCCAGCTTCTTCGGCCGCAGCCATGATCTGCGCAGCCATAGCCGCTATGCCGTCGAGTCCGATGCGCTGGACGACAGCGGCGACCGGCTGCGGCTGGCGCAGGCCCAGCTGGAAGCGCAGCTGGCGCGGGACGACACCGCCTACAACGGCGTCGGCGACGGCGTCTACCTGGGCCACGCGCGCCGCCACTGGCACCTCGACACCTGCGGCGCCTGCCACGGCGGCGGCCGCGTCAGCTGCCACACCTGCTACGGGCGTTGCCGCGAAACCTGCTACCAGTGCCACGGCGCCGGCCGGGTCAGCTGCACGGCCTGGGGCTGCTTTGGCGGGCAGGTCAACTGCAGCAGTTGCAACGGCAACGGCAGCACCACCCACAGCGAAAGCTATACCGAGGCGGTCAACGTCAGCGCCACCACCTATCACGACGGCCAGTACCACACCAGCTACCACACCGAATACCAGACCAAGTACCGCGACGTCTCCAGGCACTGCTCTTCGTGTTCCTACGGCAAAGTCCAGTGCATGACCTGCAACGGCACCAGCAGCGTCAGCTGCATCACCTGCAATGCCGCCGGCGACATTACCTGCCGCACCTGTCTCGGCAACGGCGACCTGCAATGCAGCCCGTGCGCCGGCTCGGGCCAGTTCGGCGGCGCGGCCTGGATCGACGTCGACGTCGCGGTCACCCATGCGCTGGAATTGCCGGCCGGCGTGGCCGACGATGTGCGGCGCGTCGCCAGCGCCGCCGGACCGCATGGCGTGGTCGCGATTGCCGATGCGCTGGCGTTGCGGCAGGTGGCGGTCGCGCCTGGGCTGAGCGGAAGCGTGCGCGCCGACTACCAGCTGCTGCTGCGCATGGTGCGGCTGAGGGTGGCCTGCAACCAGCACGAATACGGCCTGGTAGCGTATGGCCGTCCGCTGGCGTGGCTGACGCTGGACGACATCGTCGAAGACCTGTTGCGCCAGGACTTGCGGGCACTGGGCCAGGCGCTGGCGCGCGTGGCCGATGACGGACTGTTGTCGGCCGATGTCGAAGCGCTGCTGCGGCCGCTGCAGGCGGTCGCCGCGTCCGAGCTGAACGCCGATGTCATCGAATCCATCCTCGACGGCGCGGGCGTGCAGGCGCACGTCGCCGTGGTCTCGTCCGACTATGCCGAGGAAGTGCGCACCGCCGTGTTGGGCGCGCTGCGCCACGTCTATACCCGCCAGGCCAAGCGCAGCTGGTGGCACGGCGCCCTGGCCGCCGCCGGCGCGACCGTGCTGGTGTGGCTGTTCACGCACCTGGGCTGGGGCTTGCTGGCCGGGCTGGCGGTGACGGCCGGCAGCTTCCAGCTGTTCCGCCGGCGCATGCTCGAGCTGCTGACGCACGCGCTGGGCGGTGTCGGCCAGGCTGACCGCGCCATCTCGCTGGCCACGCGCAGCCAGCGGCAGCAGCGCGCCTATACGCTGATCGTGGCGCCGACGCTGCTGTCGCTGGCGGCGCTGGCGGTGTTGCTGCCGGCGCACGGCTGGCTGTCGGGCGCCGCCGCGCAGGCGGCCGGGCCGGTGGCGCCGGCCCCGGCCAGTCCGGCCGAGCGCGCCGAAGTCGATGCGCTGCTGAAGCGCTATGCCGGCGGCGAGCTGGCCTATGCGCGTCGGGCGCTGGCGCCGCTGGCGCTGCGCGGCAATCCGGCCGCCTTTGGGCCGTATGGCTGGATGCTGCTGCTGGCCGAAGGACTGACGCCGCAGGAAGTCCAGGCCGACGGCGGCCCGCTGGCGCGCCAGCACCGCGCCCAGTCGTGGATCGATCAGGGACTGGCGCGCGGCGACGTGTGGGCGCAGGCGGCCGAAGGGGCGCTATTGCTGGGAAATAGCGACGACGAGGCCGGCGCCCGCAAGGCGCTGGCCATGCTGGAGGCCACGGCTGGCCGGGGCCATGGGGCATCGATGCACTACCTGGCCAGTATTTATATCCAGGGCTTCCACGTGCAGCGCGACGCGCAGGCGGCGCGCAAGTGGTATACGCAGGCGGCGGCATTGAACCAGCCAGCCGATCTGTATAACCTGGGCTTGATGGAATGGCAGGGCGCCGGCGGCGCGCGGCCCGACCGGGCCCAGGCCATGGCGCTGTGGCGCCGCGCCGCCGCGCTGGGCGAGCCGACGGCGATCAGGGCGGTGCAGCGTGGCCGGCCCGGCTGAGCGTCAGCAATCCGCCATCCCGCGCCCGGCGTCGTGTATTCGATATCGGGCCGGGACGTGGGATGGCGTAGAGCGGCATCGGATGCTACTATTCATCATGATATTAAATTGACCAGAAAATAAGCGATGGGACTCCTATGCGCAAGAACACCACCGTCCTGACCCTGGCCGTCAGCGCCGCCTTCGTCGCGGGACTGGCGGCCTCGCCGCTGGCGCAGCGCGTGTTTGCCGAGGCCCACGCCGAGGCGGCGCCCTTGTCGCCGGCCATGATAGACCTGGCCGCGATCACGCACGCGTCGCTGCCGCGCACCGGCAATCCGGAACTCAATTCCAGGATGCTGGTCAGCGCCGAGGGCGCGACGATCAGCATCCAATCGGGCAATATCGCCAAGCATTTCCATCCGAAGACAGATGAAATTCAATACATCATCGAGGGCAGCGGCGCAATGTGGCTGGGCGGTGAGCGCAGGGAGTTCAAGCCGGGCACGCTGATTATCATCCCCAAGGGGACGGCGCACGGCGGAACGCTGGTCAGCAGCGGGCCGGTCAAGTCCATCGCGATCAAAATACCGCCGCAGGCCAAGGATGATGTCGTGTTTGTCGATTAAACCGGCCGCGCCCCTGCGGCCCGGAACCTGAGATCGGGGGCGGCAACTGACCCCGATGGCCGCGACAGTTGCCGGCGCGGCGCTGGAGAGTGCCGATCTCGGCGCCGCGCTAATCAAGCCCGCATTGTCCGGCCTTAGCCGTAAGTCGCGCCCGCCACGCCGGCCACCTCCAGCCGCACCGAGAACAGCGCGCCGGCCAGCGGATCGGCGGCGCGCTGTTCGGCGTTCATGCCCTGGTGGGCGCTGGTGATGTACAGGGTTTTCAGGTCGGAGCCGCCGAAGACGCAGGAGGTCGGCTGCGTGACCGGCATCTGGA
>Ga0209847_1000548_pt1 | contig 15018 bp, 18 predicted proteins | sample OrgsoiDNA_201060_FD_185808 | JGI IMG/M metagenome (GOLD analysis project Ga0209847, IMG submission 185808) | Permafrost soil microbial communities from the Arctic, to analyse light accelerated degradation of dissolved organic matter (DOM) -... | ecosystem: Environmental > Terrestrial > Soil >... | reverse complement strand
AAGCGAAGAAATTGTTGACTGAAGCCGGTTATGGCCCGTCTAACCCGCTTAAGTTTAATCTGCTGTATAACACGTCAGAATCCCACCAGCGTATCGCGATTGCCGCCAGTTCCATGTGGAAGAAAAGTCTGGGTGTTGACGCCACGCTGCAAAACCAAGAGTGGAAAACCATGCTCGATACCAAGCGTCAAGGCAACTATGACGCCATCCGTTATGCATGGATCGCCGACTACAACGAGCCGTCGACCTTCCTCAATACCTTACGTACTGGGGACAGTGAGAACTCCTCGAAATTCAGCGACGCGGCTTATGATAAAGCCCTTGATGATGCGTTGAATGCCACAGATAAACAGCAGGTAGGCCAGTATTATCAACAAGCTGAAGATATCTTGAGTGAACAGGTGCCGGTCATTCCGCTGTATCAATACGTCAGCGCAAAACTGGTCAAACCCTATATCGGCGGTTATGACAACCACAGCCCGCTGGGTTATATCTATGCCAAAGATTTATACGTAATCAAACACTAAGCCACTGAAGTTGCCGGCATTTTTCAAAGTGCCGGCAACTGCCCCCGCATTTCCAGTCCTTTCCCCTTTTCCGCCGTTTTATCTTTCGCATCACAACGCCACTTGCCACACCGTGCTCAGATGGTAGATTGTAGAAAAATCACGCAGTCGGGAGGAAAGATGAAGTTCTCGGAAAATGAGATTCAGCCTCTATGGGATGAAGTTTCACGCATTATTGGCGATGCGGTGATCCATCTGCATCACCGAGGGGAAAACCTTAACGCGTCTTCACTGCTCGAGTATCTCGATGAACAGCTGAGTGCGACACAAAATGTAAAACGCCGCATCCTGTTGGGCGCGGCGATTAATATGCTAAAAACCAATCGAGTCAGAAACTGATTCACGCTGATAGGGCGATTTCCGGCGTTAACGTGCGTAAGCATTTTTCCAGAATGACATAACTTCCCTTTTCACCATACAGATGCCCCGTCAGCACCATCCAGTTCAAGGTCGCCTCAAAATCCGCAATCAGTTCGCGTACCTCTAAGCCCGGTTCTTCGACCCTCGTATTCTGCGCATCAACAAAAAAATAATCGTAATTCGGCACCGTCACAAACATGCTACCCGGCGTGTCCGAGTTCATTTCTCGGCCAATCGTCCACCCCGCTTTCGCTTCACCAAGCTCCCCCTGTAAAAGTGCCTGATTCAGAATAGCGAGCGTGTCAAAATCCACCGGTCGCGGCAGTGCGTCAATTAATGTGGTTCGAATCGTTTTGTAAAAAAGTAGGAAGTTTTGCATAGCCACCTCGGCCAAATAAACACGCACAATTGCACAGCCACACAGGTGGCCAGCGGAAAACATCAAAAATAGGTGACTGAATTATTTTTTCGTCACTTTTTAGACTGGGCCGCTCGTCCTTGGGCGAAAAGAAATATTCGTTGGGTGATATCATCAGCCCCCAAAATATTGCCTTTCTGTTCCAGATTGGCTCGGGCATAAGCAATATCATGTGCCTGATCCACCATGGAGATCACTTTATCGCGCGTTTCTTTGTCAAGGGTTCCCAGTAAGGTCGTGAGGATCGCCTGATAGGCATTGGATGCATAGATCAGTTGTTTCTCACGTTGCTCAAGCACATCAATTCGGGCTACCAGAGACTGTAAAAGGTCATGATCAGACATAGTGATATCCTTCCGTTCTGGTGAAAATGACCCTGTGCAATGGAGGATAACGGGCGCTATCGTGGCCAGTTAGGCTTAGGCAAATGGGTGCTTTCTTAAGTTTAGCAGAAACAAGAAAAGTGCTTTGTCCGCAATATCCCTGAGCGTTACTTTTCGTAGTGCGCCCCGATATAAATCAGCGGCTGATAGCATTCCATAAAAGTGTCGGGTTTGCTCAGAGGCGAGAAACCATATTGTGCATACAAGCCATGTGCATCACTGGTGGCCAGTGTAATACGGCGCAAACCTTGTAATTCGGTAGCGGCCATGATTGTTGCCATCATCACTTTGCTATATCCCTTGCCTCGATATTGCGGCAAGACAAAAACGTCGACCAAATTAGCAAAGGTGGCAAAATCGGTGATCACGCGCGCGAAAGCCACCTGCCGATCCTGCAGATAGCCGCCGAAGCACAGGGAACCTTCAATCGACCTCTCCACCACAGACCGTGGGATCCCTTTTCCCCACGCCGACTCTTCGCTCAAAAAGCGGTGGATCAGCTCAACGTCCAAACGCGCCTTATCAGTCGACACCAACAATTCCTGCATCATTGCCTCTCCTCAACGGAAAATAACGGCCATAAAAATCCGGGCTCACCACCTGAATCACCTATTATTTATTAAACCAATATTCAACAAGTTATCAAGTCAATCAGCGGATAAATAGAGTTGTAACCGCCCTGCATCACATTGTTGTTCGGCCGAATGCCACGCCTGCTGGCTTGCCAATAAGAGGAAGGTGAGACCGCCAGGAATGCGTAACAATTGCATCAACTGGTTACAGATGGCCCAATGGAATAACACCCCACTCTATGCCATTTTCATCGCAGGTTTCCTGCAATTCTTTAGCGCGATGAGATGAATTTATGACAAGAAAAACGATTTACACTCTGGCCCTGACGGCATTGTTATCCGTCAGTTCACTGGCTCATGCTGAAGGTTGTCTGAAAGGGGCAGCCGTTGGCGCAGTAGCAGGACATATTAAGCATCACGCGGTGCTGGGTGCCGTCGCGGGTTGTGCGGTCGGGCATCATTTAGCGGCGAAAGCCAAAGAAGAAAAAGCGCAAACAGCAGCGAATAAATCGTAATCAGTGAGGGAGCCACCCGCTCCCTCACTCTTTCAGCCAATACCCGCCATCTTTACTACAGCTCAACAATATCAAAACGCCCATCAAGCAAAGGTCTGCACAGGATCTTGTAGCCGTCGCTGTCAAAATTCGTCGACACAGATTGCAGTTGTCCCGCGTGGCTCAGCGAGTCCACCGTGCCCAAATAAAACCAGTCCTGCACGATGTGGTATTGCGTAAAAGTCAGGCCTTTCTCAACAACTGCAATTCTGCCCGGCCAGTTCCAGCAATGTAATCGCAGTGCTTCTAGCGATTGCAATAATCGCTGGTCATGCGCCTCGCGCGTTTCAACACCACAACAGGCACCCGCACAACGTTTTAAGCTAAAGCGAAAACAGGCGCGGTTTTTAGTGACTTTCTCGATCCCCAGCAAGCCATAACAAAGCCGTTGTTCATCCGCAAGTTCGCGCAACTTCTCCAGCGCGACGGTGCGGTTTGAAAACAAACCAAACAGATTGGGCGCCGTCGCGAAATCGATCTCTTTGGCATACACCACTTCCACCTTGCCCTCTTGGCATTGCAGTGAGCAAAGCTGTTTTGAACGACGCAGGCGTTTATTAAACAGCGGCTGCTGTTCCTTAATCATTCGCGCTTCGGTTAGCAGAGCCCCCAATTCTCCGGCGGTTTCTACAAACGAAATTCGGGTGGTCTGACGCAGCATTCGCGCTTCGTCTTTGGCGCGAAAATGCGACATGACGCGCGTGCGGATATTGACGCTTTTGCCGATATACAATGGCATCTGATCACTCAGGCCATGAAAGATGTAGACGCCGGGAACAGAGGGAACCTCCGTCAGGCTGTCACGCAAATGCTCGGGGTATTGGTAAATTTCGGCGCTAAACTCGCTACGGGACAAATTCCTCAAATGCTCTCACTTATTTCAATCACTATTCTTAGCGAACAGAGTATTACAGCGACGTAACTACTCTATCTCGCCCTTGCTTTTTTGCACGATACAGGGCTTCGTCGGCTTTTTTCAAGATACTTTCGGTCTGACTTTTGCCCGACGGTGCGGATGCCACTCCGAGTGACACAGTGATGCTATTCACGTCACCAATGGTCATCTCTTTGACTAATAAGCGTAAACGCTCCGCAATTTGGGCGGCAATCTCCAAGGCCGTACCGGGCAGAACCATCAAAAACTCTTCGCCGCCGTTGCGACATAAAATGTCACTTTCTCGCGAGCTGGTCCGAATTTGCAGCGCAAGCTGTCTGATCACTTCGTCGCCGACATCATGCCCGTAAGTGTCATTAATCTTTTTAAAGTTATCGATATCCAGCGCAATAACCGAAAAACTCATCTTCATTTGCTGGATATATTCCAGTGCTGTCGCCAGCCCACGGCGGTTAAACAGCCCGGTCAGCGGATCGGTTTGCACTTCAAACTTCAGCTTGCCGATTTTCTTTTGCAGCAAACTTATCCCCACCAGCAATGCACGCTTTAGCTGCGTCACTTCGAAATACCAATCGGGGATCAGACGAATATTGTTTGAGACGTCGGGCTTATCCATCTCATTAGCACTGCGCGCTAATTGACGTAATGGCCGTGCAATCAGGCGAGACAGCAGCCATACGCAAAGCAGCGTCACCAAGGCCAGCGGCGTCAGATGGCGTAAAACTTTAAACATTAAGCCCTGCAACGGCTTAAGCGTTGAATCCGTCGGCCTAAGGGTAATGATCCCCCATCCGGTTGAAGGCACCACCGCAAAGCCTGCCAGCACATTCTCGCCGCTGTCATTAACCATCACCAGACTGCCGTTTTCGGATTGCTTGAGCGCCTGAGTGATCGGGCGGACGGGCAGCACTTCGCCAATCAGTGCGGTATTCGGGTGGTATAACACCCGCCGGTCGGCATCGAGAACCGAAATATAGGAGCCATCGCGATAATAATGTTCACCTAACAACTCATTAAGAATACTTTTCTGCTTGAGATAAATCGTGCCGCCGATATACCCACGATAATGGCCCTCAGACGTAGTGATTGGCGTCGAAATATTAATCACCAAATTATTGGCCGCAGAAAGATAGGGCTTACTGATCACTGGCCGCCGCTTTTTAAGCGCTTCCACAGCGCCGGGGGTACTCAACGTACGCCCCATCAGCTGCAAACTGTCGGGCGACGTCGCGCGTACCACCCCATGGGCATCGGTTATCACCACCGAGTTGAAACTGTCACTTTGATATTTGAGACGTGACGTCTCGGCTTGTAATAAAACCGGATCATCAAAATGCGCGGCGGCATTCCGGCTGCTGTAAAACAGCTGTTTTTGCATGCTACGAATAAAAAGCTCAGTGCTGGACGCCAGTTTGGTGGCATAAACGCGATTGGCCTCCAGCGTGTTGTCGATCAACAGCTGGCGTTGCACGCTATAACTGGCATAAAAGCTGTTCGCGAGGGTTACAAACGCACTTGTCACGGCCAAAATCAAAATAAGTCGACGCAGATCGAGACGGAAAAAACCGCGAAAAACAGATGAGAGTGACAAGGAAAATAACCCCGGGGGAAAAAGTGGCTCATATGTACCACCGCACATCATTTCGTACAAGAAGAGTGCTATCAAAAGCCATAAAATCAGTAGATAGCGTGGCTAAACACACTTAATACAGACAATAAAAAACGGGAGCTTCTGCGCTCCCGTTGGACCAAACCTAAAGGCTTAAATTACATATTCGCGATCATGTCGTCGCCAAACTCGCTACATTTACGCAGCTTAGCGCCATCCATCAGACGTTCGAAATCGTAAGTCACGGTTTTGTTAGCAATCGCGCCTTCCATACCTTTAACGATAAGGTCAGCCGCTTCGAACCATTCCATATGACGCAGCAGCAGAGTGAAGGAAAGAACCTAATTCGTTGTTTTTATTAGATAAAAACTATAATTAAATCGGTAATAATAGAAAAAAATGGCATTTGCTAACCATATGAATTTGCTATAAATAAAATTAGTTTTGCAGAAGGAGTTTTGATAGTAGTAAGCTCAAACTTGAGGCAATCCTAAACAGGAGTTCTGCCTCAAAATGCGCTAGCAATCCCCATAAAGTTAAATAACCACACTGAGTAGTTCAAAGAACTACATTTTCATTAATCAGATCCTTTAAAACTTCCCTAATATAAGTGAGGAATTATGGCTGATATTGCCTCTGGTCTGGCAGCACTTAAAACAGCATTTGATATTGCTAAAGAATTAAAAAATGCAACTAAAGCATATAATGACGCCGAAATGCGCCTGAAGTTTAGCGACCTTTATACGGCTCTTTCTGATGCTAAAATTGAGCTTGCAGATACTCAGCTTGAAATGCATGCACTCAGGCAGCAAATAACTGAATTGCAATCTAAAATTAACGCTTCGGATGATCTCGACTTCCGAGACTCAGTGTACTGGCGAACCACTCCAATCGAGGGTAAGCCGAATGGTCCATTCTGCCCAAAATGCTACGAAGGACCTCACAAGAAATTATCTTCAATGAGTAAAGTCACCGGCCATTTTAGTAGTTTTGGCAATTACAAATGTAATACCTGCGTCTCATATATTAAGTAACATAAGAAAGTATTTATCATTTTTAGGTTGGGGGTTCAAATCCCCCCAGCCCCACCAAATTTAGATGGACAGCAGCAGGACAAGCACATAAAAACCAGTAACTTATGTGCAGAGTTAGGACTACGCACTGACACCATCTAGACAGAAAAGGATACGTAAAAGATACGCGACTCCTTCTGTCAAGAGAACCTCTGCTACAAGCAGAGGTTTTTTTTCGCCAGACTCCGGTCACTTTGCGGCGTACATAGCGTCGTTCAGTAAAAAAATTAACGAATGCGCATCCGCTTTTCACGGTCTAAGTTTGAAGTCATCAAGGCTATCGTCAAACACATCCCCGCCGAGCGCAGCTATCTTTATCGAAAACAAATAATCAATTCCCTGACCAATCGACACAGGATACTCCAGAGCGAACTGGAAGAAGTCGTGCATCACCTTCACCGCTCTTGAGTTGGCTTACGCTAGATTTTTAAGTCTATACCAATGAATTGGCCGCCACCTTTAGAGGTGACTTCAACGTTAAAAGGTTCTAAAATTCTTCAGTTTGATTGATGTGTAGATATCGAAGAGTGTTGACTTTTAGGGTGTAAGGTAGCCATCTTATCCAAAAGAAAAAAGGCCGCTGTAGTCGGTTTTTATCTTAAGCGGCATTTAAAACAAAATACTAGAGAGTAAAATGAACGAATCCATACAGCAAAAAAAATTGGGTTTCATACAGGGTTTGAGAGGTATTGCCGCCTTTCTAGTAGTCCTTCATCACGCTAGAATATACATTGATAGCTCGGGGGGGGCGTCTGAATTAGCTAGTTCCTTTTTCTATGCCGGGTATTTTGGTGTTGACTTATTCTTTGTTATCAGCGGATTTATCATGGTTATTACCACATGGAAATCAGACGGGTCATCAGCTTATGTTAAAGATTATTTTATAAAAAGAATATCCAGAATTGTCCCTGTTTATTCTCTGCTAACATTTTTGTGTATATTTGCCGTTTTCAATGGAATTGATTTCTTTTCCTCCCCAGCAAATGTTGATATTTTGCTTCGATCAATTCTATATATCCCACAAACTTTAATTGACCAAAGACCATATTATGGAGGTCCAACGCTTTATGTTGGTTGGACATTAAACTATGAGATGTATTTTTACATTGTATTTGGTGTTAGCTTATTGTTTAAGTCGTTAAGATGGGTGGCGCTAACATTAATAATGATTACGACACTGATTCTTATCCCGTTAGTTACTCACGGATCATTTTCATTGAATCCATTTGTAATGTATGATTACAAAATAATGTACATGAATTTGATGACAAACCCAATAATATGGTTTTTCGCTTCTGGGGTTGTCATTGGTGTAATGTACAAATCTAATATCTCAATAAAAAACAAGACCACGTGCTGGGTTATTGCTTTATCCTGCTCTGTGTTCTTAATATGGCAATATTTTTCAGGGTACAGAGTCAATCATGGCGTTGCATTTTGCGGGTTATCTGTTATACCTTTTGTGGCTGCATTAACGTTATCCAGCAAAACAATTGATATAAGTTTTGGAAGGGTGATTGAAAAGCTAGGTGACATTTCGTTTAGCCTGTATCTTATTCACATATCTGTTTTTGCAATCATCGACAAAATATCTGTTCATTTAGGAACTCCAACTCATGGATTATGGTACTTCCTCGTAATGTCGATATCAGCAGTTATTGCTGCAATGATTTCCCACTCCTTACTCGAAGTAAAACTATCTTGTTACATGCGGTCTTTGCTTGAGAGGGTTTTGTTCAGATCAAGTTCTGTCAATGATGCATCTAAAGCATAATCAAGCGCCCGCATGGCGGGCGCTTGTGCTCTGCTGCATATTAATTGAGTTGGAAAGAAAGTTAGTTAGGGGCTTTGGGCCATGTAATATCAGGTGCTGAGGATGCGTCAATGCGATTTATAGCAATGCGGTACTGTTTCCAAGCCTTTAATGCCGCAAGTTCAGCATTGGTTGCCTCGTTTAAATCAACAGCATCCTGAAGCGGAGCAATTGCAACTGTGGCTTGTGCAAGCAAGTCAGATTTCATCCCATTGGCTGTAAATATAGACTGCTCTTGAGTTTGACTTGCAGCATCGACCCAGACCGGGAGTCCGACTGAATTAGTGCCGCGTTGTTTCCCTGCTGGCTGATTACAGCCATATTCGACAAAGACCGACTCGTCTACCTCCACAACGTCACTTAAATCAAAACCGGCATTCTCGTATTTTTCTTTATCATCGACAGGGAAAAACACCAGACCTTTAGCACTCCAATAATAGTTTTTCATTTATTTACCTATCGCTATCCAATATGCAGCATAACCCGCCGTATTTGTATTTTGCATAATACGGAAGGCTGCAGTGTTCAAGATTTGTGTTGCAAAATTTACAACGATATTTGATCCGGGCTTGGCTTGATCGCTCGTTGCAACAACAGAGTAATTTGTTGACGTAAAAGGAATCGGGAAAGCGGTATCAATAGGTGAGCCCATTACACCACCTGCTGTAAAGCCGCGCTGTATAATTGTTCCATCGGGAAACTTGACATAGCCGCCATTTTGCCCGTTTGAGCTGATGAATGATGACATATCAGGAATTTGTCCAGCCCCGGTGCCAACATTGGCTTTTGATGCTGTGCCCAGACCAAGATTAGTTATTGCTGCATTAAGTTGTGCCAAGTTGATGGCATGACTGCTCGCCGTCGCTGTTGCTACAGAAAATAATTGAGTTGCCAACCCAGCTAACGCAGCAGCCCCAATGTTTATCCTTGCTGCTTCCTGTGCAGTGGCACCAGCAGTTTTAATTTCTGAAAGATTATTCTCCTTTTGTAATAGCAAAGCTTTCAGTGCAGTGAGAATCTGATCATTTTTATTTTTATCTAAAGCTACGTCCGTGGCTTCAATAATTGTCGCCAATTCCTCTTGAATGGCATCGAAATAATCGTTATTCAACGCTGTCGGCAGTTCACCCGTCTGGGGATTGCCGCCCGTAAATCCATTTTTACCCGTACCAAATTTATCTTTTTGAGCGGTAGGTGTATCAATACGATGCATAAATTACTCCGATGGATATTTGAAAATTACGTAGGTGTGGGATGGGCACAGCTTCTGAATGACGCATTCCGCGATAGTATCCCCCCAAAATCTGAGGCTTTCCGTACAGTCGCTAAGACACGTCATGTCGGTAATAGTGGTTGATGACGGCATATTAACCTGCCAGTAATAACGCCATTCCTCACTGTAAAGTGAGTCAGTACAACGTGAATTACAGGTAAACGTTTCTTCCTGGAACGTGGTTATCGTGGCAGTGGGATAGCCCAGTGCAGAAAGTTGCGCAAGATAGAACTCTGGATTAATCCCGCCGGTAACATTTATCTTGGCGTCCAGTCTCTGCTGACGCTGTTGCATTGTCTGTAGGCCGACCGGTGCGCAACTGTCAGGTAACCCACATATTGATTCATAACGATTGATGAGTTCCGTCGTGCGGCGCGGATCAATTTCTGACATTAGGTCATGGCTGCGCTGATGCGCGGCGGCAAGCGATGGCGCAAGCCCGAGTAACAAGGGATCGTCTTTACTCCATGCTGGCCCGCGCGGCAGCAACGCTGCAAGCATGTGAGCGTATTGGTCAGTTAGCTCCACGTTACCTCCCCCAATACCGCCAGCTCAGATTTCCCAATCGGGATATTAACTGTCGGACGAACGAGAACGTGTTTGTACTCACCTGTTGCAATACTGATTGCTTCATTAATTCTCGAAATATCAAGTTCACCTGCGGGCACGCCATCGCGCTGGAACATGGCCCGCAACTCAGCTATCACCGCAAAACGAGTGGTTGCAGTATCAGGCGTTATTCGGATCGACATATCAACAACGTGTACAGTAGGCGCAAACACTGTAAGCATGGCACCAGCAACAGGTGCCAGAGGCGCGATATGTTCTTTTGCGGCGGTGACAATACTTTCGGCAGGAATGGGGTTAACCAAATCGCTGTTAGCGACCATAACACCTACCGTTCCGGTACCGGACCAGTGTCGATAAGTCCATGCACGGGTAATTCCCGCGACCTCCTTCGCCCAGATCACATAATCAGAATCAGCCCCCCCCTGAGGCGTGTAGTACCAGCGTTCTATAACGCGCGCACGCCAGACATCCAGATCCTCAATCTCTGCACCGCCTTCAAAACTGTCAGCGGCGGCGGTAGAGGGCAGACCACTGACCGGGCTGTTCAAGGTAAGTACGCTATTATCATCAATGTTCCCGACTGTACCGGCCACCGAGCAGACTACCGGCAGTTTCAGCACCCCATCAATTGAGGTGGCAGACGCCGTCGCGGTGAACTCTGTCAGGTTGCCATCCTGAAGTATTGCACCGGCAGGGACCGTCTTTTCAGCAGGAACGCCTTCCCAGCGCGCGAACCCTGACGAATAGGTTTCTGCTTTACGCGGGCACCGCTTCATATTTGCGTGGCGAACTAGCCAATCCTCATCACACAGATCAGGCAGGAGGTTGCGAGCAAGGTAATCGAGGTAACCATAAACGGTATGAACTGCGCCAGCCTGCACGCGGGCATAAACCTCAGCATCCAGACGTCGCAATACGGGGTCAGTGTTCATGCGGGTCAGAATGTCAGAGCGGATGGTGGTAATAAGTTGCGGCAGGGTCTGGCGATTGAAACCACTTTCAGCCATTGAGCTCACTCCAGATGTCATCAAAGTTGAGGTTATGCACAGAATCGTCGACCTTATAAATTTTTATGTCAGCAAAGATCTTGTCGTTTCCGCTGCGCTCGGTCCGCACGTCTATCCGTGCGGCCACGCCATCCTCTTTCATCCACGTCAGCGCCTGCTCGATGTAGGTCTTTGCGTCCAGAGGTGTTTTTGACGTCAGTTTTCTGCGCCGCATGAGATAAAGACGGGAACCGATTCGGTCGTTCTGGACTGTCGGGTAAGTGTCTCCCCACCAGCCGGTGGGCTCGTCGTAGTCGTCGTCGGTTTCTTTACGGCGCCAGGTAAATAAGGAGATAACGACGGCGCGTGTCAGGGGGTCCGTCGGGGCGTAGACCGGTTGCTCAACGCCGTTGATAATGAGGATCATTAATCCGCCCCCATTTTCTGATTAGGTTTACCCGTGGTGCCGCCACTGTTGCCCCGATGATCGTGGTCGTTATACTGCTGACGCATCTCCGCCATCGTGCCGGTTTTATCCGTGATCTCGCCCTTGGGCACTTCCACCAGCGGTGTGTTAAACGTCACCTTTTCTGTCGCGTTTACCACAAAATGCGCGGTAGTCACTTCAACGCGATTTCCGCGCTTCATAATGATGCTGTCGCCTTCATCGGTATAGATAGCGACTTCCCCCGCTTCCAGACCTTGCAGGCGGTAGCGGCGGTCTGCCACCATCAGCACCACGCCGTGTGAGCGGTCACCATCGAAGAAAGCAGCCAGCGCCTCGGCCCCCGACAAAGGCGCTGAGGTAAAGCCATAAGGTTCGAGGTGCTCTATATGGTCTTTACCCTCATTTGCCACCATGCTTATCTGCAGCATTTGGCACTTTGAAGCCGTATTAATGGCGATAACAACGGCTCGGGCCAGAATATTGGAAATGCCGCGCTGAAGTGCGCTAATTGCCCTTTGCATTAGAAATCCTCATCGTCAGTTTTCTTGCGCCTGCTGGATTTAATAGCTTTTGCTTTTGGGAGATAAGCCTCCGGCGGCCCTACTCTAATTTCCGTTGTTGTACCGGTGTCATCCTGCTTATAAGTCACCTCGGCTATTAACATTTCTCGATTGTTGAAGCCCAGCACCGGATCATAAACAACGACCGTCTGATTAGATTTCCAGAGTGAGCCGTCACCTTGTCTCCAACCTTGAACGGTGTATGTCACTTCATCCGTTCTGGCCGCACGCCGATACATTTCGAACTCACTCCGGTCTTTGCAGGTTTGTCCCGTAGCGTTACCGGTTTGTTTTATGATCAGGGGGCGATAACGCTTTACGCCAGCGTCAACGGTCTGCGCACGGATCGCGCTCGTTGTAGCCGCGCCAAAATCATCATTGTTTCCGGCGCGCTGTCCGGCAACGTCGTACTGAGAAAACCGGTCTCGAATACTGCGCTCGGTATCGCACGACAGAATGTTTTGCCCGAGCACCAGCGCCGTCACCGTGTGCTCTGCCCCGGTAGGGCCTACAACCAACTGTCCTTTTTCGTTGTCATAGGCCAATACCTGTTTCAGCCCTATCATTTTGTTCAGCACGTCCATGACTGTTTCACCGTGATCTGCCTGCAGCCCAAGCATCGCTCCACTTTCAACACCCGCGTCAATAACACCCACGCCAAACGGCGCAGCAAGCTGTGTGGCAATCTGAACCAGCGTGCGGCCGGTAAATTGTGTTGGCGCGGCGGAACAGTCAATCAGGTCGGCCGTTTTGCTTCGACCAACAATACCAACGCTGATGCCTGAGGCGTCATAGCGCACTGGGGTCGCATCAACGTATCCCGTGAGAACGAGATCATTCTCAATACTGACCTCCACGGCATCGCCATATTTTACCCGCGGCTGCAGCTCTGCCTTATCATCCGCGCCCGGCCACTGGCGGGTGATGGTGACATTGAAATCACGCGCTATTCGCTCAACACCGGCAGAAATAGAGAGGGCTGTCCATCCGCCCCATTCGCGCCCGTTAACGCGCAAGATAACCAGGTTATTTTCATTCATCGCACGGCTACCTTTAAGGTCTTAAGGGGAACAAAGCCCGGGTGCTTAATGGCATTAAGCCGAATTATTTCGCTACCCCTTGCTGCCGAGTCATACCAGTCGGCAGCAAGCACCAGGGCGGGAAGTACCTCGGAAGGCGTGCGAGAGGTCGTTTTATCAGTCTGTTGAAGGCGTGCAGAGATATCCCTGTTTACGTCAGCCCGAACAGTGATCAACGCCAGATATAACTGGTCGTCAGTGACGCGCAACGTTTCCCGATCAATAGCAGCATTAATCGCGTCACGGCTTTCAGTTAAATCATCCCAGGAAGGAAGCGTGTTTCCGCCTGCTTCCCCCTCTCCCACTGACGAAGGCACCAGCCCTGCAGCATTACCCGTAGTAGGGATACTCTCGCCCAGTGCAGGGTGTTGAACGACAACCTGATTGGATTGGGTACCGCTGGCTTGCTGGTTAATCGGCTGGCGGGGTGTTGGTAAATTAGTGACTGCATAGGCCGCTTCACTGATGGCCGTCGTACGGATCGCCTGAGAAACGTAATTACTCTGCTGCTGCTGCTTCTGAACTGTGGCGCTGTCCGTTTTCCACACACCGCGTGGTGCCAGTCCATGATCAAGCGTGACGCCCGAGAGTCCTTTGATCATGCTGAGTAGGTCACTGGAATTACCCAAAAGGCGGCTACCGGAGCGCCACATTTTTTGCAGCTTATTGACGAAATCCATTCCGCTTGAAGGGGGGCTCAGTATCACGGACAAATCCCCCTGCATCAGTCTTGCAGCGGCGGACACACCACTGTCGACCAGGTCATAGACGTTCGTTATGGTGTCAAACATCCCCATGGCTTCATCAATAACGCCGCTCTGTAAAAAATCGGGCATCCCATCCATACCGAAGGATGAAAAAGCAGAACTGATACAGTCATCCAGAGCAGAGCAGGAAGAGATCAGTTTTTTTCCCGTGGCCGCACCAGACGTCGGAAACGAGAGCTCGCCAGCCTCCACAAAAGCAAATTCAATACGGCACATGCGCCCTTCAGTTTGGCTATGACTGACACGCAAGGCACCATCGATATTTACCTTCATTTCACCAAAGAAAGGATGGACGAGCGTCCCCGGTCCCGGCCTTTCGATCACCTCAATCAGCTTGTCGCGCTGTAGCGCAAAATCCTCACCAATCACGTAAGCCGAAATAGTTATGCGCCGCGTTGCGCGACCAAGATCTTCCGTATAAGGCTTATCCCTGTTTGGGTATTCATGTGTCTGTACCCTTCGCCCGAATGTCCCTTCGTCGTCAGTGGTTTTAAAAGGTACCCCACGGAAAGAGGCGGCCTGTAAATTATCAATCCAGCCCATACGTTCTCCAGAAACAATAAACCCGCCGAAGCGGGTCTGTTAATTGGGGGTCATCCCCCTTTCCAGTCATTGGCAAAGCGGCTATAGCCAACGTCATAACCAAGACCAAAACCGGGGATGTTGGTCTGCATGTTATTAACCTTCATCCCCGGCGGCGCGTTCTGGAATTCCACCGTCATCTGACCTTCTAACCGTTTCTGGGCGCCATTCATCGGCGGCCTGTTCAACATAGAGCCAGGCTGGCCGGTTCCCCCCGTTGGGTTGAAGAAGTCGGAAAGGCTTCCCATTACCTCTTTAAACCGTGGAACAAACCCCTGATATCCTCTATCGGCTTCGTTTTTTTCTCTTTTTTCCACCAAAAACTGACCGATAGGTTTACCGCTGTCTCCTGCCTGTTTTTGCAAATCATTGAGTTGCTTAAACAAGCTAATAAGCACACTAATAGCCAGTATCTTGCCACTGAATGCAAAGAGGTTTTTCAGTTTGGAAGTAAGACCAGCGACCGCTAAACCACCGGCATTAATACCGGTAAGAAACGACATCAGCCAG
>Ga0209847_1000547_pt1 | contig 15020 bp, 11 predicted proteins | sample OrgsoiDNA_201060_FD_185808 | JGI IMG/M metagenome (GOLD analysis project Ga0209847, IMG submission 185808) | Permafrost soil microbial communities from the Arctic, to analyse light accelerated degradation of dissolved organic matter (DOM) -... | ecosystem: Environmental > Terrestrial > Soil >... | reverse complement strand
CCCAGGTTGACCAGCATGGCGCCCTTGTCGTCTTGCGGCGTGGCGGAGAGGAAGGTGACGATGCGTGGCTTGGGTCCCGCCAGCATCCGGCGCAGGCCCTCGGCCTGGTCGAAATCGAAATTAGCCAAGGTGCACCTCGCGCAAAGCGCTGTCGTTGCCGGCGCCGGACATCAGCAGCGGCAGTTCGGCATCCAGATATTGGGACGCGACGGCGTCGCGTTTGAGTTTGAAGGCGCGGTCGATCAGATAGGCCGGATCGGCCAGGTGCAGGTCTTCCGGCACGCGCTGGCCGTTCGAGACGTAGAACAGATTCAGTTTTTGGCGGATCACCACGTCGAGCACATTGCCGATCGACGCCGCTTCATCGAGCTTGGTCATGATGCAGCCGGCCAGGCCGCTACCCTGATAGGCGCGCACCACTTCGTTGAGCGTCTCCTGCGTGGCGGTCGAATTGAGGCACAGCAGGCGCTTGACGTCGGCACCGGCGCCCTGCAGCATCGCCACCTGTTCGGTGACCATCTGGTCGCGCTGGCTGACGCCGACGGTGTCGATCAACACCGTGTGCTTGTTGCGCAGTTCTTTCAGCGCGATGCGCAGGTCGGCTTCGTCCTTCACCGAGTGCACCATCACGCCGAGGATTTTGCCGTAGATGCGCAGCTGCTCGTGGGCGCCGATACGATAGGCGTCGGTGGTGATCAGCGCCAGTTTTTCCGGGCCGTGGCGCATCACGCAGCGCGCGGCCAGCTTGGCGGTGCTGGTGGTCTTGCCGACGCCGGTCGGGCCGACCAAAGCGAACACGCCGCCCTGGTCGATCATCGCGTCTTCGTTGGCCATGGTGTTCAGGTTGCGCGTCAGGACGGTTTTAATCCAGCGCATGCTGTCGGCCGCGTCGCGGTTGGCCGGCAGCTTGTCGATCAGGTAGCGCGCCAGGCTGGCCGAGAAACCGGCGGCCAGCATCTCGCGCAGCACGGCCGCTTTCTGCGGCTCGCGCGACTGGGTCGAGCCCCAGGCGATTTCGGCGAGCTGGGTTTCCATCATGCCGCGCATGGCGCGGATCTCGCTCATCATGCCGCTCATTTCAGCGGCGGCGTTGTGCTTGGCGCTGGCGACGGCGGTCGCCACCAGTTCCGACACGCGGGCCATGTCGAGCGGGTTGGCTGGCGCGGCGACCGGCGCCGAGCTTGGCGTCGCGGCCGCTGCGGTGGCTGTGGCGTATGAGGAATGCGAGGCGACCACGCGGCGCACCGGCTGCGCCGGCAATTCCAGCTGCGGCTCGGGATGGGCCATCGGCGAATAGTCGGCCGGCGACGTCAGCGAGGCCGCGTCGTCGTTGGCCAGCGCGAGGATTTCGACCATGCCGTCGCTCTGGCGATTCGACAGGATGACCGCGTCGGGACCGAGCGCCTCGCGCACTTTGCGCAGCGCCTCGCGCGAGGTCGGCGCGGTGAACTTTTTGACGTTCATGACTGCGCTCCCATCGTCTGGCATGCTTGCGTTTCCGGCGTTCCGGTATCGGTTATTTTGGCCATCATCATCGACTCCTGTTACGTGAGCGCCGCGCCTTCAACATGGAGACGCAGTGCACTCTGATGGCTTTGATTATTGACGATGCACAGAGGAAACGATCGGTGGAACAGGCGGGGAAAGGGGGCGTATATCGGTTTTGCGCGGTTTTGCGGCGCGGACCCGTCGGCGGGCCCGGCACGGAAGGCTTAATTGTCGCGGAAAACGTCGTCGAGCGTGGCGGCCGACAGCAGGCGCAGCGACCATTTTTCCAGCTGCTCGTCGCTGGCGCCGGTCAGGCGTTTGCGCATATCGCGCGGCGAGTAGCCGAAGCGCGCGCTCAACTGCCGCGTAAGCATTTTCACCTGGCCTTTCAGCTCACCTTTTTCTATCCCAAAACGCTCCGCCGAACAAATATGTCGCATGGTCATTTTCCTTTCCAATGTCATCACGTCGCGATGCAAATCCCGCTCCAGTTCGGCAGGCAAACGCATCATCCAGTCGATCACGAAATACAGGTCGATGATACTTTGTTTGTCCCAGTTGCGCAGATACAGCAAGCGTGTGAGACGCCACTTTTCGACGTGGCGGCGGGCCGCGTCGCCGCGCGTTTTGCGGGTCAGCAAATGGGCCGCCGTGACCAGCGCGAACGGGTTCGGATCGGCCAGCAAGGCGGCGATCCGGTCGACGTGGTCATTGAGTTTGACGGCACAGAAATCGAGCCGCATTTCGCAGCCGAACAGGCGATAAGAAAACGCCTGCGGCCGCCAGCGCAGGCCGTCATCGGCCAGCACGACGAGGCTGGCGACCGGCCTTCGGTAGCGGTCATACGCCCGATAGTTGTAGGTGAAAATCCGCTCGGCGAAATCGCGCTCGCGACCGCCCTGCACTTCCACATGGATCAGCACCCATTGCGCGCCGCCGTCCAGCGTGTGCACTTGCACCAGCTTGTCGAGCAGGCGCTTGCCCAGCGCGGCGTCCTGCGTCAGCTGCGCCAGTTCCTCATCGAGAAAGACATGCGGACGCGACCAGTCGATCGCCGCGTGCGCGCGCGGAAAATAGAAAGCAATGAAATCGGGGAAGTAGCGCGTCACCGCCAGCTTCCACGGTGTGTCGTAATCGTCGTTGAGACCGTCCATGCGGCCAGTCTAGCGAAGCGGCGCGGCCCCGCTTGCGGATCGCGCAAAGAGCGGCGGCATCCAGACCGCCGCTCCCGGCATTCAAACCGATCAGCCGGCCGGCTGCGCGCCCACCAGCGACGTCACGCGTATCGTCTTCGCTTCCGGAATCTCGGCGTGCGACAAGACCTTCAGCTGCGGCAAGGCGCGCTTGAGGAAGCGCGACAGCAGCGCGCGCAGCGGACCCGGCACCAGCAGCACCGGCGTCAGCCCCAAAGCCTCCTGCTGCGCGGCGGCAGCCTGCGCCTGCTGGGCGATGGTGTCGGCCAGGCCGGGCTCGATGCCGGCGCCGTCCGGGCCGCTGGCCGCCAGCGCCTGCATCAGCAAGCGTTCCAGGCGGTTATCCAGCGTCATCACCGACAGCTCGGCCGCGCCGGGGAACAGCTGCTGGACAATGGCACGACCCAGCGCAATGCGCACCAGCGCCGTCAGCTCGTTCGGGTCCTGCACGTGTCCAGCGTGTTCGGCCAGCGTCTCGATGACGGTGCGCATGTCGCGGATGTGCACGCCTTCGACCAGCAGATTCTGCAGCACTTTTTGCAGCGTCGACAGCGACACCAGCTTAGGCACCAGATCCTCGACCAGCTTGGGCGAGTCCTTGCCCAGATGGTCGAGCAGCGCCTGCACTTCCGAGCGGCCCAGCAGCTCGGAAGCGTGCGAGGTGATCAGGTGATTCAAGTGCGTCGCCACCACCGTGCCGGCGTCGACCACCGTGTAACCCAGGTTCTGCGCCTGGTCGCGCAGGTTGGCGTCGATCCACGTGGCCGGCAGGCCGAAGGCCGGATCGGTGGTCACCAGGCCGGGCAGCGTGCCGCTGGCCATGCCCGGATTGATCGCCAAAAACTGGCCGTTGAAGGCTTCGCCGGCGCCCACTTCCACGCCCTTGAGCGTGATGCGGTAGGCCGACGGCTTCAGTTCCAGATTGTCGCGGATATGCACCGGCGGCGCCAGGAAACCGACTTCCTGCGCGAACTTCTTGCGGATGCCCTTGATGCGCTTGAGCAGCTCGCCGCCCTGGGTCTTGTCGACCAGCGGGATCAAGCGGTAACCCACTTCCAGGCCCAGCGTATCGACCGGCATGATGTCCTGCCAGCTGGCCTCTTCCTGCTCGGCGGCCGCCGGCGCCGCCGCCTCGGCCTTGGCATCGACCGCCGCGGCCTTGGCCGTGGCGTTGATGCGCGACAGCAGGTAACCGGCGCCGCCCAGCACCGCCGCCAGCATGATGAACACCAGGTTCGGCATGCCGGGAATCAGGCCCATGCCGCCGATGATGCCGGCGGTGATGTACAGCACCTGCGGCTTGGCGAACAGCTGGCCGATCACCTGGGTGCCGATGTCCTGCTCGCTGGCCACGCGCGAGACGACGATACCGGCCGCCGTCGAAATCACCAGCGATGGAATCTGCGCGACCAGGCCGTCACCGATGGCCAGCAGCGTATAGTTTTTCAGCGCGTCGGCGAAGCTCATGTCGTGCTGCAGCAGGCCGACCAGCAAGCCGCCGATGACGTTGATGACGGTGACCATGATGCCGGCCACGGCGTCGCCGCGCACATATTTACTGGCACCGTCCATGGCGCCGTAGAATTCCGCTTCCTGCGCCACTTCGCTGCGGCGGCGGCGCGCGTCGGCCTCGCCGATCAGGCCGGCGTTCAAGTCGGCGTCGATGGCCATCTGCTTGCCCGGCATCGCATCCAGGGCGAAGCGCGCGCCGACCTCGGCGATACGGCCCGCGCCCTTGGTGACGACGGTGAAGTTAATGATGGTCAAGATGATGAAGACCACGATACCGACCGCGTAGTTACCGCCGATCAGGAAGTGGCCGAAGGCTTCGATGACCTTGCCGGCCGCGTCGGAACCGTTGTGGCCCTCGGTCAGCACGACGCGGGTCGAGGCCACGTTCAGCGACAGGCGCAACATGGTCGAGATCAGCAGGATGGTCGGGAAGGCCATGAAGTCGAGCGGCTTGACCGTGTACAAGCTGGTCAGCAGCACGATGATGGCCAGCGCGATGTTGAAGCTGAAGAAGATGTCGAGCACGAAGGCCGGCAGCGGCAGCACCATCATCGCCAGCAGCATGACGATCAGGATAGGCGCGGCCAGGCTCTTGTTGGCGCCGCCGGCCAGGCTGAGCATCCATGGCGGGAATTTGATGTTGCTCATGAAACCGTTCATGGTGTCGCTCCGTCAGTCGTATCGGGTTTTTGTTGTTGCGAGGCCGGGTTCAGCGGATCGAGTTCCGGCGGCACGTCGACCTTGGTCGGACGGTCCGGATATTTGCCGCTGCCGCGGCTGTACATGCGCAGCTGGAACACATAGGCCAGCACTTCGGCCACCGCCGAGTACAGCGCCTCGGGTATCTCGTCGCCGATGTCGGTGTGCTTGTGCAGCGCGCGGGCCAGGGCCGGCGCCTCCAGGATGGCGACCTTGTTTTCCTTGCCGATTTCGCGGATCTTGGCGGCGACCTCGTCGGTGCCCTTGGCCACCACGCGCGGCGCGCCACGCATGCCCTCGCCGTATTTCAGCGCCACCGCGTAGTGGGTCGGGTTGGTGACGATCACGTCGGCGGTCGGTACGTCGGCCATCATCCGGCGGCGCGCCGCTTCGCGCTGCAGCTGGCGGATCTTGGCCTTGATCTGCGGATTACCGTTCGATTCCTTGTGCTCCTGGATCAACTCCTGGCGCGTCATCTTGAGCTTATTGGCGTAGTGCCACATCTGGTAAGGACCGTCGACGGCGGCGATGAAGCCCAGCGCGCCGACGATGAACATGAAACTGCTCGACAGCATGGACATCAGGTGCACGCTGCCCAGCTTGAGCGGCTCCATGGCCAGGCCCAGCACGGCTTCCTTCTGGTGCATCACCACCAGCCAGGCCACCAGCCCGACCACCAGCGTCTTGGCGATGGCCTTGACCAGCTCCACCAGCGCGTTCGAGGAAACCATGTTGACCAGGCCGTTGAACGGGTTGAGCTTGGCGAAATTCGGCGCGATGGCCTTGCCCGAAAACAGCCAGCCGCCCACCAGCAGCGGCGACGCCAGCGCCACCACCATCACCGCCACGCCCATCGGCAGGCAGGCCAGCAGCACGCGGCCGACGTCGACGCCGACGCGGTGGATCAGCACGTCGGTATTGAAAACTTGCTCACGGTCCAGCGCCAGGCCCGACACCATCGCCGCACTGAGGTCGCGCACCATGCCGCTGCCGGTAAACCACAGGCAGGCGCCGGCCGCCATCAACACCGTGAAGGTTGCCACTTCACGGGATCGGGGAACGTCGCCTTCTTCGCGCGCCTGCTCGAGGCGCTTCGCTGACGCGGGTTCGGTCTTTTCTGCGTCGCTGTCGTCTGCCATCAAAAACTCCGTTGATTTCCATCGCCCGCCGCGCCGCGCCGCTTGGGCGCACACGTAGAGTCACAGGCATATTATTGACGCAACCGCGCGCCGCTCATCGCCGGAACAGGCTGGGTTTTGCCCGCCTGTTCCCTTTTGCCATCAGGAAATAAGAAAGGCCGACGCCGCCGACATGACGGCGTAAGGCCGTCAGCGCGGTTTGCGCGCCTCGGCCCGCTTAACGGTCTGCTCGATGGCGCCAAACACCGACTTGCCGTCGCCGTTCAGCATCTCGATGCGTATGGTGTCGCCGAAAGCCATGAAGGGCGTCGCCGGCGCGCCGTCGACTATCATTTCCAGGCAGCGTTTTTCGGCGATGCAGGAATAGCCGCGCTTGGCGTCCTTGTTCGACACCGTGCCCGAGCCGATGATGGAACCGGCCCGCACATTGCGCGACTTGGCCAGGTGCGCCACCAACTGAGGAAAGTTGAAGACCATGTCGACGCCGGCGTGCGGCTGACCGACCAGCTTGCCGTTCCATGTCGAGCGCAGCGGCAGGTGCACCTTGCCGCCCTTCCACGCATCGTCGAGTTCGTCGGGCGTGACCGCCACCGGCGAAAAGCTGGTGGCCGGCTTGGCTTGCACAAAGCCGAAACCCTTGGCCAGCTCGTCGGGAATCAGATTGCGCAGCGACACATCGTTGGCCAGCAGCAGCAAGCGGATTTGCTGGTGCGCCTGGTCCGGCGTCGCGCCCATGGGCACATCGTCGGTGATCACGGCCACTTCCGCCTCGAAATCGATGCCCCATTCTTCATGGAACAATGCGATGTCGTCGTGCGGGCCAAGGAAATCGTCGCTGCCGCCCTGGTACATCAACGGCTCGTCCCAGAACGAGGCCGGCAGCTCGGCCTTGCGCGCCTTGCGCACCAGTTCGACATGGTTGACATAGGCCGAGCCGTCGGCCCACTGGTAGGCGCGCGGCAGCGGCGCCATGCAGTTTGTTGGATCGAAATCGAAGCTGCGGCGGCCCCGGCCGGCATTGAGTTCCTGGTACAGCTGCTGCAGTTGCGGCGCGATAAAAGACCAGTCGTCCAGCGCGCGCTGCAGCGTCGGCGCGATGCCGTCGGCCAATTGCGCCGATTTCAGGTCGCGCGAGACGACCGCCAGCTGCCCGTCGCGGGTGCCGTCTTTAATTGTTGCAAGTTTCATCGGAGGGAATGCGAACGGAAAAACAATCAAAAGACAGCGGCTGCCCGTGACGGCAGCCGCGATAGAGAAATTACGACGACATCAGGCCGGTGCCAGCAGCGCCAGTTGCGCTTCGGTCAGATAGCACCATTCGCCCTCGGCGATGCCGAGCGATTCCAGTGTCAGCTGGCCGATGGCCGAGCGGTGCAGCGCGCTGCAATGGTTGCCGGCGGCGGCCAGCATGCGCTTGACCTGGTGATACTTGCCCTGCTCCAGCACGATTTCCAGCTGGTGCTCGCCGCGCTTGACGCATACTTGCGCCGCCAGCGGCGCCGGTTCGTCGTGCAATTGCACGCCGGCCATCAGCAGCTGAATCAGTTCCTGGCTCACCGGCTCTTGCGTCGTGGCTTGGTAAATTTTCGGTACATGACGCTTCGGCGACGATTGTGCATGGATAAATGGACCATCGTCGGACATCAGCAACATGCCGGTCGTGTCATGGTCGAGCCGTCCGACCGGCTGCACTTCGCGCCAGGTGAATTGCTCCGGCAGCAAGGTCAGCACGCCGGGATGGTGGCTGGGCTTGCGCGAACATTCGAAATTGGCCGGTTTGTTCAGCGCCAGATACAGATGTTCGCGGTACTCCCACTCTTCGTCGCCGAAAATGGTCAATACCAGGCCATCGGTTTCGATGGTGGTGCGGTAATTGTCTTGCACGACGCCGGCGATACTCACCTCGCCATCGTCGATCAGGGAACGGCAGTACTTGCGCGTACCAAAACCCTGCGATTGCAGGATGCGGTCTAGGGATAATTTGCTCATGGCGAGACTTTAACAGATGCGGCTTCGAGCGTGAAGGCAAGCCCTTCTCCCTCTTGAGCGCAAGGTGTTCAATTGACGCAGATCAAATGGCGCCGAAGTTGTATTGATACACTGAAACTCCAGTAGGAATCGGCCTAACACCCATTGGGAATTCAAGAGGGTTGAGCTCCACAGAAATCCGCAACAGACCGAAGCGAGGAACAAGATGAACGCCATCCCGAAATCAGGCCAATCCGACGCTGTCTCGCGCGGCCAGGACGATGATGCGCACGCCCGACTGGCGAGCGAACAGTCGTCCATGCATGCTGCGCGCGTGTCCATCGCGCGTTGGCGCGGCGGCAATACCACTGCGGAAGGGCCGGCGCCCGACGCGATGCCGCAGTCGCGCTGGCACGCCACGGCCCAGCATAATTTCTGCGCCTGGCTCGATGCTGGTGGGTTTAGGCAAGCCGATACCACAGACGCGACGCGTCCGGAGCCGAGCTGCCTGCACTGTGAATAAGCGGAAAATAAATATACGACGAGCCAGGTGGCCCGCGCAGAAATGAAAACAGCGGCTTGCGCCGCCGTTTTCAAGCCCCGTTGCGGGACTATTGCGAGGAATCTAAATTCTCTCTACTCCGCATCAAAGATGCAGCTTGAGTAGTCCCATCTAAATAAATTCAAAGTTGTGCTGACAACAAATTAAACTGTTTATATCGGCCCCCCCTTGGAAAGAACTACAAAACCACTATAGTCCACGTCGCAGAATATACAATCAAAGTCAGATTGATAATATTAATCGCCGTACCAGCTTACGCAGTGCTTGCACTAAAACGATGCAAGCCTAGCGCAAGCTCGGTTTCACGCCGGTGAACGCCGACTTCACCGCGCCCGCGCCCATCGCGGCGCCAAATTTCTTCAGCACACGCTCCGGCAAGTTCTCGCGCTGGGTGTAATCGATGATGTCCTCGGCCTTCACGACGTCGCGCGCCACGCTGTCGACGGTGCCGTAGCCGTCCGCCAAGCCCATGTCGATGGCCTTGGCGCCGCTCCAGAACAGGCCGGAAAACATTTCCGGCGTTTCTTTCAGGCGCTTGCCGCGGCCGGTGCGCACCACGTCGATGAATTGCTGGTGTATCTCGTTGAGCATGCTCAAGGCGTACTGCTTATGTTTTTCGGTCAACGGACTGAACGGGTCCATAAAACCCTTGTTTTCGCCGGCCGTCAGCAAACGCCGTTCGATACCGACCTTTTCCATGATGCCCGTGAAGCCGAAACCATCCATCAGCACGCCGATCGAGCCGACGATGCTGGCCTTGTTGACGTAGATCCGGTCGGCGGCGGCGGCGATGTAATAGCCGCCCGACGCGCAAATCTCGTCGACGACCACGTACAGCGGCTTGTTCGGATAGCCTTTGCGCAAGCGGTAGATTTCGTCGACGATCATGCCGGCCTGCACCGGACTGCCGCCCGGGCTGTTGATGTGCAGCACGATCGCCACGGAACCGCTGTCGGAAAACGCCTTGTTCAGCGCCGGAATGACCACTGCCGCCGAGCCGCTGCCCTCCGATTCGATGGCGCCTTCGATTTCGATCAAGGCGGTGTGCCGGCCCAGCGTATCGGAATCCTGGCCCGGCCAGCTGAAATCGAAATAGGCGGCAAGACCGATCAACACGATCACGGCCGTCATGAACTTGAAAAAGATGCCCCAGCGGCGGCTGGCCCTTTGCTCCCTGAGCGTGGCGAACACCAGTTTTTCCAGCACTTCCCGTTCCCAGTTCGGCCCGGCGCCGGCCGGCTTGCTCATTGATGGATTCAGCGCCGCGTTGGTTGCGGCTGGAGCCGGAAGTTCGCTGGCGCCAGCGCTGTCGCTTGTGTTTTCACTCATGGATAAGTTTCTTGTGGATGTACGGAAAACCGGCCGCCTCAGGCGCGCACGGGTTTGACATAGTCGTCGGGCTGCCAAAAGATCTGGCCGTCGCGCTCGACAACGGGGATAGGCCGCAGCCGGCCGCCCCGGCACGGCCCGCCGGCGCAAAAGCCGCTCTCCGGCACATAGATGGCGCCGTGCGTCGAGCACATCAGGTACAAGCCGCTCGACTCGAAGAACTCCCCCTCGGCCCAGTCCAGCTCGATGGGCACATGGGCGCAGCGGTTCAGATAGGCATAAGCCTTGCCGTCGTAGCGCACGACAAAGCCGGTGGCCTTGTCGCCGCCGGCCTCAACGGGAAAACGCACGCCCTTGCCGCCTTCGAGCACGCTCTCACCGGCACAGATCAGGATATCGGCCACGCTATCGCCCATCATGCGTTCTCGTTAAGCCATTGATGCAACTCAGCCACCGTGGCCGCCGAATACAGCGGCAGGCAGGCGTCAAGCTGATCCGCCGGATGGGCGCCATATTGCACGGCCACCGCGGCCGCGCCGGCGTTGTTGGCCATCAACAAGTCGTGGGTGGTATCGCCTATCATCACGGTGCGCTTCATGTCCTGGCCCAGTTCGCGTGTCAGTTCCTGCAGCATGGCCGGATGCGGCTTGGAAAACGTTTCATCGGCACACCGCGTGGCATCGAACAGGGACAGCAGTTTGAAAGTATTCAGCGCACGGTTCAAGCCGACGCGGCTCTTGCCGGTCGCCACGGCGAGAAAATACGCCTGCTGCGACAGCTCTTGCAACATCTGCTGTACGCCGGGAAATAACGACAGTTCGTGGTCTTTAGACAGAAAATGATAGCGGTATCGCTCCACCATGCGTGGATAATACTTCGGGTCGACATCCGGCATCGCCGCCTGCATCGCCTCCGACATGCCCAGTCCGATGACGTGCGAGGCGACGTCGTCGCGCGGCACCGGCAAGCCGAGGTCGCGCGCCGACGCCTGTATGCATTTCACGATCGTTGATGTGCTGTCCATCAACGTGCCATCCCAATCAAAGACGATTAAATCAAATTGCTTTCTTGCCATGTCTTCCGACCGCTGCCGCCGCCGGCTCCTTAGTATTCGCTCAGTTATCGATGACACCGCACATGTCTAGCGTGCCGCGTCTATATTCAGTGGTTTCCCCAAGCTTAACAAGAATCGCTCACATTCGGCGGCCAACGGTGCGTTCAGCGTCATGATTTTGCCGCTGTCAGGATGGGTAAACGTAATCTGATGTGCATGCAGAAACATGCGCTTCAGCGCGCCGCGCGTCGCATCGGCCTTCAACAAGGCGCGGTTGAGCGCAAAATCGCCATATTTATCGTCACCTGCGATCGCGAAGCCAGACGATGAAAGGTGTACGCGAATCTGGTGAGTGCGGCCGGTTTTCAGCTCGGCTTCCAGCAAGGCGAAATCCTTGTATTTCTTGAGCAGGCTGAACACCGTATGCGACGGCAGGCCGTCGGCCTGCACCGCCACCCGACGTTCGCCCTCGGCCGTCGTATACTTATGCAGCGGCAGCTTGACGTGCTGGCGGGCGTTCTTCCAGTCGCCGGCCACCAGCGTCAGGTAACGCTTGTCCGTATGGCCGTCGCGCATTTGCTCGTGCAGATTGGTCAGCGCCGAACGTTTCTTGGCTAATAACAATAAGCCGGACGTGTCGCGGTCCAGGCGGTGCACCAGTTCCAGGAACTTGGCGTCCGGCCGCGAGGCGCGCAGTTGCTCGATGACGCCGAAGGAGACGCCGGAGCCGCCATGGACGGCCGTGCCGGACGGCTTGTCGATCACCAACAAGTGGCTGTCTTCAAACACGATCTTGAATTCGGCGGCCGGAACCGCGCTGGTATCGCTCTTTTCGGCCACGCGCACCGGCGGTATCCGCACCACGTCGCCGTCTTGAAGGCGATACAACTGGTCGATACGGCCCTTGTTCACGCGCACTTCGCCGGAGCGCAAAATACGGTAGATATGGCTTTTCGGCACACCTTTGCAGACGCGCAACAGGTAGTTATCTATCCGCTGCCCGGCCTCTTCTTCGGTGATTGTGACGAATTGTGCTTGCGGCTGAACCAGTGTTGAAGGGGGAACAACATCATTTTGCATCTTCATTTGCTCTGTCTTCCCAGAAAATCTCTCTAAGTCCTTCATTTTGAATATATAATTGTTTCGCGGCGGTTCGATCTGCTGCAAGTGTAAGAATAAAAGCACATTTTACACAGGGGCGTCTCCACTGGCCTCGCCAAATTGCAAATTCAGAGGAAAAAATGTATATGCACCATTCCTGCTTCGATCAAGGTTGCACCGTTGTTGTAATCGGATAGGGGCAAGAGTGCGGAATTCGATGGTTGGATTGTAAGGATAAGTCCGGCAAGCATGGTCAAGAGCCGTGCTCGCTGGTTGATGAAGTTGATAACGCTTGCCGTTTTCGCCAGACCCCACGCTTGTTGCAGCTATGGATGGAGGCTGATAAGAGCCGCGTGTCTTAGCTGTTGAAAAGAAGTAAAGCCTGGCCAGGTTCTGGCTCATCGACGTTGCTCACGCCTGCATACTCTGCCCCCGGTCAACCGGGCTGCATGGATGAATCGCAGGTGCTGCGTGCACTCGGCATGTCGATCGACCTCTCAGCGCCCAGTTGCGGCCGCAACGCCTGCGTTGCTGCGCCAAAACATCAGGGCATACCCACCGCAACCATTTCATTTCCCGCATATCCCTGTACTCGCCGCTGATTTTTCAATAAATCAGCAGCATTGAGATGGCCCTAGGGTCGCGGAGTTTATAAAAATGAAACGCATGTTGTTTAATGCTACGCAGCAAGAAGAGCTGCGCGTAGCCATCGTCGACGGTCAGAAACTGATCGATATCGACATCGAGTCGGCCGGACGCGAACAGCGCAAGTCGAATATCTACAAGGGCGTGATCACCCGCATCGAGCCGTCGCTGGAAGCCTGCTTCGTCAGCTACGGCGAAGATCGCCACGGTTTCCTGCCGTTCAAGGAAGTGGCCCGCACCTACTTCCGCGAAGGCGTCGACGTACGCACCGCCTCCGTCAAGGAAGCGCTGCGCGAAGGCCAGGAAATCATGGTCCAGGTCGAAAAGGAAGAGCGCGGCAACAAGGGCGCCGCCCTGACCTCCTTCGTTTCGCTGGCCGGCCGCTATCTGGTCCTGATGCCGAACAACCCGCGCGGTGGTGGGGTGTCCCGCCGCGTCGAAGGTGAAGAGCGCCAGGAACTGCGCGAAACCATGGACAAGCTGGACTTGCCGCCAGGCATGTCGGTGATCGCCCGCACCGCCGGCATCGGCCGCAACGTCGACGAGCTGCAGTGGGACTTGAATTACCTGATGCAATTGTGGCGCGCCATCGAAGGCGCCGGCAAATCGGCCTCGGGCGCCTTCCTGATCTACCAGGAATCGTCGCTGGTGATCCGCGCGATCCGCGACTACTTCCAACCCGATATCGGCGAGATCCTGATCGATACCGACGATATCTACGAACAAGCGCACCAGTTCATGAGCCACGTGATGCCCGACATGGTGCACCGCGTGAAGCGCTACAGCGACGATGTGCCGCTGTTCTCGCGTTTCCAGATTGAACACCAGATCGAAACGGCCTACTCGCGCACCGTGCCGCTGCCGTCGGGCGGCGCCATCGTCATCGACCACACCGAAGCGCTCGTTTCCGTCGACGTCAACTCGGCGCGCGCCACCCGCGGCTCCGACATCGAGACCACCGCCTTCAACACCAACTGCGAGGCGGCCGAGGAAGTGGCCCGCCAGCTGCGCCTGCGCGACCTGGGCGGCCTGATCGTGATCGACTTCATCGACATGGAAGTGGCCAAGAACCAGCGCGAAGTCGAGCAACGCCTGAAGGACGCGCTGCACCACGACCGCGCCCGCGTGCAGATGGGCAAGATTTCCCGCTTCGGCCTGATGGAACTGTCGCGCCAGCGCCTGCGTCCGTCGCTGTCCGAAGGCTCGCATGTGACCTGCCCGCGCTGCTCCGGCACCGGCCACATCCGCGACACCGAATCGTCGGCCCTGCAAGTCCTGCGCATCATCCAGGAAGAGGCGATGAAGGAAAACTCGGCCACCATCCACGTCCAGGTGCCGGTCGACGTCGCCGCTTTCCTGTTGAACGAAAAGCGCGGCGAAGTGCTGAAGATCGAAAACCGCCACCGCATTTCCGTGATCCTGATCCCGAACAAGCATCTGGACACGCCGCACTACAAGCTCGAACGCATCAAGCACGACGATCCGCGCCTCGAAGACAGCCAGGCCAGCTATTCGCTGGCTGAATCGGCCGAAACCGACATGGCCTACAGCAAGCGTCAAAAAGAAGAAGCCAAGCCGCGCCAGGAAGCCATGGTCAAGACCATCACGCCTGACCAGCCGGCACCGCTGGTCGAGCGCAAGCCGGCCGAAACGGTCAAGGCCGCGCCCGTCGCCGTAGTCGCGCCGGCATCGAAAGGCTTCTGGGCCAAGCTGATGAGCGTGATCATGCCGGAAAAGGAAGTCGCCGTGCGCGCTCCCGTGGCACCGACCATCGTGACCAAGGCCGCCCCCGCCGGCGACCGTGGCGACCGCAACGCCCGTGGCCCGCGCGGCCGCAGCCGTAACGGCAAGCCGGGCGGCCGCGAGCGCGACGGCGAACCGGGCGCCGCGCGTCCGGCGCAGGACGAGGCCGCCAAACCGGCCGACGCCGCAGGCCGTCCGGCCCGCCCACCGCGTCCGCCACGCGAGCCGCGTGAACCGCGCGAAAACCAGGTTGTCGAAGGCCAGGCGCCACGCGAACGCGGCGAACGCCCTGAACGCGCCGAGCGTCCGGAGCGCGCCGAGCGTGCCGAGCGCACACCACGTCCACCGCGCGAACCGCGTGCCGACAAGGCTGTCGTGGTGGAAGCTAAAATGGAAGAGCTGGCATTGTCGCCGATCGCCGCCGAGCCGGTGGTATCCAACGGCCCTGCCGTTGACGCCGCCGCGACCATCTTGAAACCGGTCACCAGCACCGGTCCGGAAGGCGAAGAAAACGAAGCGGCCGATGGCGAAGAACCGCGCCGTCGTCGTCGTCGTGGCGGTCGCAACCGCAATCGTCGCGACCGTGA
>Ga0209847_1000541_pt1 | contig 15163 bp, 12 predicted proteins | sample OrgsoiDNA_201060_FD_185808 | JGI IMG/M metagenome (GOLD analysis project Ga0209847, IMG submission 185808) | Permafrost soil microbial communities from the Arctic, to analyse light accelerated degradation of dissolved organic matter (DOM) -... | ecosystem: Environmental > Terrestrial > Soil >... | reverse complement strand
GGCCTGACCTTGTGCCGCAAATTGCGCGCCCACTCGACGCTGCCGGTCATCATGCTGACGGCGCGCAATGAACCGCTGGACCGCATCCTCGGCCTCGAAATGGGCGCCGACGACTACCTGCCGAAACCGTTCGAGCCGCGCGAGCTGCTGGCGCGCATCCGCAGCGTGCTGCGCCGCAGCCACGCGATGCCGTCCAATTCCAGCAGCGACCAGGCGCAGCAGATGCGCTTTTCCGGCTGGACGCTGGACCTCACCGCGCGTCACCTGCTCAATCCGGACGGCATCGTCATCATGCTGTCGGGCGCCGAATTCCGCCTGCTCAAGGTCTTCCTCGAACATCCGAACCGCGTGCTCAACCGCGACCAGCTGCTGAACCTGACGCAAGGCCGCGACGCCGATCCGTTCGACCGTTCGATCGACATCCAGATCAGCCGCCTGCGGCAAAAGCTCGGCGAGGACGCACGCCTGCCGCAAATCATCAAGACCGTGCGCAACGGCGGCTACGTGCTGGCCGGCCAGGTCACCGTGGACGCGCCGACGTGAAGGCTTTCCTCGCATCGATGACGGGCCGGGTGTTCCTGGTGCTACTGCTGGGCATCGTCGTCTCGGCCGCGCTGACGCAGTGGCTGGCCGTCGGCGAACGCCAGCACGCGCTGGAGCGCTACCGCGACTTCCACGCGCTGGAGCGGGCCGAGCAGCTGATCCTGTCGGCCGACGCCGTGCCTTCGGCCGCCCGGCCCAATTATCTGAAAGCAGCCAGCCGCAGCGGCGCCATCCGCCTCGATCCGATCACCTCGCCGGCCGACGCCGCCGCCGTGAGCGCGTCCCTGCCGCAGACCGACTTCTCGTCCGCGCTGGCGCTGCGCATCGGCGGCGACTTCCAGCTCTCGCCGCTGCCGCAGCGCCCGCCCGCCTGCGACGCGCCGCGTCCGCCGCCGTCGATGTTCGGCCACAGCCAGTGGCGCGGCGCCTGCGAAGCATTGGCCGTGCGCATGCGCGACGGCCAGCAGCTGCGCCTGTCCGTGCTGCCGCCGCGCTCTCCGCCCACCGGCGGCAGCGGCAACGAGCTGCTGGCGATGCTGCCCTTCCTGTTCAGCATCGCCGTGCTGGCCTACGTCGTCACGCGCATGACCATGCACCCGCTCAAGCAGCTGGCGCAGGCGGCCAAGGACCTCGGCAACGACATCAACCACCCGCCGCTGGCCCTGACCGGCGCCGGCGAGATCCGCCAGGCCAGCGCCGCCTTCAACGCCATGCAGGCGCGCATCCGCCAGCACATCTTCCAGCGCACGCAGATGCTGGCCGCCATCACGCACGACCTGCAGACGCCGCTGACCCGGCTGCGCCTGCGGCTGGAAAAAGTCTCGGACGCAGAGTTGCAGCACCGCCTGATCGACGACCTGTCGGCCATGCAGCAAATGGTCAAAGAGGGCCTGGACCTGGCGCGCAGCATGGACACCACGGAAACCATGCAGGCGCTCGACCTCGACGCGCTGCTCGACAGCGTGTGCGCCGACGCGGCCGACGCCGGCCAGCAGGTCGCGCTGAAGGGCCGCGCCGCGATGGCGCTGATGGGCCGGCCGATGGCGATCCGGCGCTGCCTGGTGAACTTGATCGACAACGCCGTCAAATACGGCCAGTACGCCAACGTCGCCGTCGAACGGCTGGCCGGCTCGGCCCGCATCCGCATCCGCGACGGCGGCCCCGGCATCGCGCCCGATTTGATGGCGCAAGTGTTCGAGCCGTTTTACCGCATCGAAACGTCGCGTTCGCGCGAATCGGGCGGCACCGGCCTGGGCCTGACCATCGCCCGCAACATCGCCGAGCAGCACGGCGCCAGCGTCGCGCTGGCCAACCACCCGGACGGCGGCCTGGAAGTGACGCTGATCGTACCGGAGTTTTACGCGGCCCGCTGAGCCGTCCAGCCGTTTTTGGCAGCATCGCCGCAAGCTTGCTGTCGTTGAGCATCGACAACACGCCGCGTCGAGCGCTTCCGTATCATGGGCCACCGCCTGTGCCACGAGGAGCGATCAGCGATGAAGCGTATCAGCGTCACCATCATCGGCGTGGGCCCGCGCGGGCTCAGCGTGCTTGAGCGTATCGCCGCCATGGCCGGCCAGCACCAGCTGCTGCTCGACGTGGCCCTGGTCGAGCCGGGCGAATGCGGCCCCGGCGTGCATGGCGCGCGCCAACCCCAACATCTGCTGATCAACACCATCGCCAGCCAGGTCACCGTGTTCCCGGCCGACGGCATGGTGCAGCCGGCGCCGGTCTGCGCCACGCCGTCGCTGACGCAATGGGCGCGCGACAGCGGCTACCGGCGCGTCGGCGACGCTTATTACCGGCTGGGCCAAGGTGGCGCCGGCCACGAAATCAGCGACCTTGATTATCTGCCGCGCTGCCTGCTCGGCGCATACCTGGGCTGGGCCTACGGGCGGATCGCCGCCGCCATGCCGCGCAACGTCACGCTGAGCCACCACCGGCTGCGCGCCTGCGACCTGTGGCAACAGCCGGACGGGCGCAGCGTCATCGAGCTCGACAACGGCTTTATTCTGCTCAGCGACTTCGTTTTCCTGACCACCGGCCACGGCCGCAACCTCCCCAGCGACCACGACGCCTGCTGCGCCAGGTTCGCGCAAGACCACGCGCGCTACAACAGCAAGCTGGGCTATGTCCGCCACATCTACCCGCTGGAGCAGCTGGTGCGCGTCGGCGCCGACGCCCGCGTCGCCATCCAGGGCCTGGGCCTGAGCGCCCACGACGTCATCGCCGAGCTGACGGTGGGACGCGGCGGCGTCTTCGTCGATGCCGCCGACGGCTTGACTTACCGGCCGTCCGGGCGCGAGCCGAAGCTGCTGCTGTTTTCGCGCAACTGCCTGCCCAGCGCGGCGCGCGGCGTCAACCAAAAAGGCTTGAGCGGACGCCACCGTCCCCACTATTTCACACCGGCCGCGATCGAGGCCCTGCGGCTGAGCGCGCTGGCCCGGCGCGGCAGCCGCCAGCTCGACTTCGACGCCGAGCTGCTGCCATTGCTGCTGCGCGAGATGGGCTACGTCTACCGCGCCACGCGCGACGGCGCCGCGCCCGACCCGGCCACCTACACCGTCAGCGAAGAGGAGGGCGCCGTGCTCCGCGGCCTGCTGTTCCCGCTGCGCGGGCGCCAGTTCGCCAGCCTGGCCGCGTTCCGCGCCTTCGTTGTCGATTCCCTGCGCGCCGACCTGCGCGAAGCGCGCCTGGGCAACGTCGGCAGTGCCGTCAAGGCCGCCACCGACGTGCTGCGCGACGTGCGCGCCAGCCTGCAGGCCGCGCTTGAACACGGCGGCCTGACGCCGGCCTCGCACCGTCGCTTCCTCAAGGTCTACCACGCCGCCATCAACCGCGTGTCCTTCGGCCCGCCGCGCCGGCGCAACGAAGAATTGCTGGCCCTGCTCGACGCCGGCATCGTCGACATCGCCGCCGGCCCCAACAGCGGCATAGTCATCGATGAGAACGCATCGACGTTTCTGCTGCAAAGCAAGTTCGGCGCCGGACGGCACAGCGTGCCCTTCGATGTGCTGCTGATCGCCCGCCTGGACGCTTTCCATCCCGAAACGGACGACGCGCCGCTGACCCGCAAGCTGATGCGGCGCGGCCTGGTGCGGCCGTATTACAACGGTATGTTCCATCCCGGCGGCATCGACATCGACGCCGCCGGCCACCCGCTGCGCGCCGACGGCAGCCCGATCGCCACGCTGTGGGCGCTGGGCTATCTGGTCGAAGGCGTCCACTATTACACCTACGCGCTGCCGCGCCCGCAACTGCCGTCGCGCCAGGTGCTCGACGCGCAACGCTGTGTCGGCGCCATGTTCGCCGCCATCGCTAGCGCTGATGAGCCGCGCCGACCCGACAGCGCCCCCGTCACCGCGCCCGCCACCCCGGCCGAGCGCCGGTTTGTAAGCGACTGATACACACGGTAACAATACCGTAACATTCATCAAGACGCGGCTCTTGTAAGCTACCGGCAGTACGGGCTAGGCGCCCCACATTACAGTACACTGCGGCAGTAGTGCCTGATGGTCCGGCCGGTTTGGGTATGGTTCCCAAAACGGCGGGACTCTGGCACTATGGCCGCATTTTGTTGACCTCGCCCCAAGAAAGTTCGATTTATTTTGCTCGACACCAGCCACACCCATTCAGCGGATTCCGAGTACTGCGAGACCTGCGGCCAGCGCCTGCCGCCGGGGGGGCAATATACGAGTACTTACGGCCAGCGCAGCAAATCGAACCGCATCGGCATCGCCATTTCCGTCGGCCTGCACTTGCTGGCCGTGTTGTACTACCTGTTCAAGCCGGCCGAGCCGTTCCACCGCTCCAAGCCGCCGTCGGAAGGCACGATGGTCTACATCTCGCCGCTGCCGCAAAAGCCCAACAAGCCGGAAAAGAAAACCGAAGTGGCCAAGGCCAAGCCGCCGCCGCCGCAAACCCAGCGCCGCGTCGCCACGATCACGCCGCCGGCCGCCGCCCGCCCCAAACTGGAAACCTATGTCCCGCCCGTGGTCGCGCCGATGACGCCGCCGCCGGTGGAAGACATGGCCGACATGATCGCCAAGCGCCGCGCCCAGCGCCAGGCCAACAACCCGACGCCGGCCGAACCGGCGCCGGAGACCGCCGACGAACGCGGCAACCGCATCGCCAAGGCCAATATCGCCCGTGCCCAGGGCGGAAAATCGGCCGGCGCCGACCGCGACGACACCGGCGGCGTGTTCTCCATTGTCGACCAGACCTACCACAGCGCCGACGTCAAGTTCCGCGGCTGGAACACCAACTTCAAGCGCAACTGGAGCCAGCAGGTGCACGTCGAGCAGGGCAGCGAGATCGACATCGAGACCGCCATCGTCAAGAAGATGATCGAGCTGATCCGCAAGGAAAAGCCGGGCGACTTCGTCTGGGAATCGCACCGCCTCGGCCGCGAAGTGCCGATGAGCGCGCGCAAGGAAGACGAGGCCGAGCTGCAAGCCTTCCTGCTGAAAGAATTCTTCCCCGAGTACCGGCGCGGCGCCAGCCGTTAAGCTTCACGGCGCTTGCCCCGGGCTTAAAAAAATCCCCCATCGACGCTCACGCCGATGGGGGATTTTTCATGAGGGCAGGGCCGTTGTCAGGCCTGCACCTTCAGCTTGCGCGCCACGTCCAGCGCGAAGTAGGTCAGCACGCCGTCGGCGCCGGCGCGCTTGAAGGACAGCATCGCCTCCATCATCACCTTGTCGTGGTCCAGCCAGCCGTTTTGCGCGGCCGCCTTGAGCATCGCGTACTCGCCGCTGACCTGGTAGGCGAAGGTCGGCACCTTGAACTCGTCCTTCACGCGGCGCACGATGTCCAGGTAGGGCATGCCCGGCTTGACCATCACCATGTCGGCGCCCTCGGCCAGGTCCAGGCCCACTTCGCGCAGGGCCTCGTCGCTGTTGGCCGGGTCCATCTGGTAAGTGTTCTTGTCGCCCTTGCCGAGGTTGCCGGCCGAGCCGACCGCGTCGCGGAACGGGCCGTAGAACGCCGACGCGTACTTGGCCGAATACGCCATGATGCGCGTGTGGATGAAATCCTTCTCTTCCAGCCCGGCGCGGATGGCGCCGATGCGGCCGTCCATCATGTCCGACGGCGCCACCACGTCGACGCCGGCCTCGGCGTGCGTCAGCGCCTGGCGGATCAGCATATTGGTGGTGATGTCGTTGATGACGTAGCCGTGCTCGTCGATCAGGCCGTCCTGGCCGTGGCTGGTGTAGGGATCGAGCGCGATGTCGGTCAGGATGCCCAGCTCGGGGAAGTGTTGTTTCAGCGTGCGCACGGCGCGCGGCACCAGGCCGTCCGGATTGGTGGCTTCGATGCCGTCCGCCGTCTTTTTCGACACATCAATCACCGGGAACAGCGCCAGCACCGGGATGCCCAGCGTCACGCATTCCTCGGCCACCTTCAGCAGCAAGTCCACCGACACCCGCTCCACGCCCGGCATCGACAGCACCGGCTCGCGCTGGTTCGTGCCTTCGAGGATGAACACCGGGTAGATCAGGTCCGACGCCGTCAGCGTGTTTTCGCGCATCAGCGCGCGCGAGAACGGGTCGCGGCGCATGCGGCGCATGCGGATGCCGGGGAATTGGGCGGTAGCGTGGGGAGTGTGCATCGCGTGAAATCCTGAAAAAAGTTAAGCGTCCGCGTCGGGCTTAGGCTCGGCGGCAACTGCGCCATCCGGCTCGACGTCGTCTTCCATGTCGATCAGCTCGACCTGCGCGGCCGCCTCGTCGTCGCTGACGCCGGCCAGTTCCAGGATCTTGTCGTTGGCTTCCTCGATGCCGATGCGTTTCAACGCCGAGAACAGCTGGACCGTGAAGGGGAAGCCTTCGCCGTCCTCGTCGACATAGCTGGCCAGCTTGGCCTTGGCCTGGCGCAGGATGTTGACCGACTCATTGCGGTTGAGCTTGTCGACCTTGGTCAGGATGCAATGGATAGGCTTGCCGGTCGGCGCGAACCATTCCAGCATCTGCACGTCGAGGTCGGTGAACGGTCGGCGCGAATCCATGATCAGGATCAGCGCGGCCAGCTGGTCGCGGCGCTGCACGTAGTCGCCCAGCAAACGTTGCCAGTGCAGCTTGGCCGAACCGGACACTTCCGCATAGCCGTAGCCCGGCAAGTCGACCAGCAGGCACTCGATTTCCTCGACGATGGTCGGGTCCTTGCGGTGCTGCGCGACGTGGGCGCCGCCGATCGAGAAGTAATTGATGTGCTGGGTGCGGCCCGGCGTCTTCGACGCGAAAGCCAGCCCTTTCTGATTGCACAGGATGTTGATGGCGGTCGATTTGCCGGCGTTGGAGCGACCTGCAAAGGCGATTTCCGGCACCGTGGTGTCGGGCAGGTCGCGCAATTGGTTGACGGTCGTAAAGAAACGGGCTTGCCAGAGTTTGGACATGGAGTGGGAGAAAAAGCAACAAAAGGGAGCGAAGACGCTAGAAAGCTATTGTACAATAAGGGGTTACGAATTGTTGCCATGCATATTTCGTGCAAGGTCGGGCTGATGTAGCACAAGACGGCGGCGGGCGAAAATCCACCACTGTTATTGACTAATTTATTGACTAATCCAAGGTGTCTGAATGAATCGTGCATTTTCACCGTTAGTACAATCCTTGTTCGTCGCACTGCTGGCCTTGACGGCGGGCGCCGCGTCGGCCGCCGAAGCCGCCAAGCCGGCCGCCGCGCCTGTCGCCAAGGCCGATCCGGCCAAGGGCGGCGCGCTGTTCGGCGACGGTGACACCGCGCGCGGCATTCCGGCCTGCGTGTCCTGCCACGGCGCCGGCGGCAATTCGACCATCGCCGCCAATCCAAAACTGGCCGGCCAGCACGAAGCCTACATCCACAAGCAACTGGTCGACTTCACCACGCCGGACCGCAACCAGGCGATCATGACCACCTACGCCAAGCTGTTGACGGACGAGGAAAAGAAAAACATCGCCGCCTACCTGAGCACGCAAGTGGCCAAGCCGGGCGCCGCGAAAAACAAGGACACGGTCGAACTGGGCAAGAAAATCTACCGCGGCGGCATCGCCGACAAGCGCATCCCGGCCTGCGCCAGCTGCCACGGCGCCAACGGCGCCGGCGTGCCGGTGCAATATCCGCGTCTGGCCGGCCAGAACCAGGACTACACCTACGCCCAGCTGGGCCTGTTCAGCAGCGGCCACCGCAGCAACGGTCCTATGATGGCCACCATCGCCAAGCGCATGTCCGACGATGAAATGAAAGCCGTCTCCGACTATATCGCCGGCTTGAAGTAACGTTTGTTGTGCCGCGCTCCGGCGTGGCGGCTGACATGAAAAAAAGGGCGGCAGCGTAAGCGGGCCGCCTTTTTTGTTGGTATGCTCCCGCGTGTCCTTCGTGTCAGCCCTTAAAGAAAATCATCACGCATGAACGCCCCCAGCACCACCGGTATTGAACTGAAAACCCGCCGCCCCTTTATCGGCGAATTCGTCGAGCTGATCTCGTCGATGCGCTTCGCCATCAGCCTGCTCACGCTGATCGCCGTCGCCGCCACCATCGGCACCATCATGAAACAGAACGAGGCCATGAACGGCTACGTCGACAAGTTCGGGCCGTTCTGGTTCGACCTGTTCGGCAAGCTGGGCCTGTACGCCATCTATTCCAGCTGGTGGTTCCTGCTGATCATGGCCACCCTGGTGACGTCGACCTCGCTGTGCGTGATCCGCAACGCGCCGAAGATGATCAAGGACATGCGCAGCTGGCGTGAAAATGTGCGCGAGCAGTCGCTGCAAAACTTCCACCATAAAAATGAATGGCGATCCAGCCTGTCGCGCGCGGCGCTGGCGGCGCAGAGCGCGGCGCGCCTGAAGGACGCCGGCTACCAGGTCAAGCTGGTCGACAAGGAGCAGGGCACGCTGGTGGCCGCCAAGAAGGGCGCGGCCAACAAGTTCGGCTACATCTTCGCGCACTCGGCCATCGTCATCATCTGCATCGGCGCGCTGTTCGATTCGGACATGCCGATCCGCTTCCAGGAATGGTTCCTCGGCAAGACGCCGTTCGCCGGCAGCGGCGTCATCGCCGACATCCCGGCCGAACACCGGCTGGGCCTGAACAACCCCACCTTCCGTGGCAACACCATGATCCCGGAAGGCGCGGCCAGCGACAGCGCCATCATTCCTCGGCCGAACGGCGTGCTGATCCAGGACTTGCCGTTCACCATACAGCTGAAGAAATTCAACATCGATTTCTACAGCACCGGCATGCCGAAACTGTTCGCCAGCGAGGTGGTGATACGCGACCATGAAACCGGCAAGAGCTTCCCGGCCACCATCGAAGTCAACAAACCGCTGATCTACAAGGGTCTGGCCGTCTACCAGTCGAGCTTCGAGGACGGCGGCAGCAAGCTCAAGCTGACCGGTTTCCCGATGAGCGGCACCAGCACGCAGGACTTCCAGATCGCCGGCGAAGTCGGCAACACCACGCCCATGGGCGCCGACTACACGGTCGAATGGGCCGGCTTCCGCCCCTTCAACGTTGAAAACATGGGCAGCAGCCAGGACGCGCGCGCCGTCACCAAGGGCCAGAGCCTGGAAAGCCAGTTCGCCGTCGGCCTCGACAAGCGGCTCGGCTCGGCCGGCAAGAACGCCCACAACAAGGACTTGAAAAACGTCGGCCCGAGCGTGCAGTACAAGCTGCGCGACAAGACCGGCCAGGCGCGCGAATACCAGAACTATATGCAGCCGGTGACGCTGGACGGCGCCACCATCTTCCTGGCCGGCGTGCGCAGCAACCCGAACGACCCGTTCAGCTACCTGCGCATCCCGGCCGACGACGGCCATTCCGTGCACGAGTGGATGCGTCTGCGCGCCGCGCTGCAAGACCCGCAACTGCGTCTGCTGGCCTCGCAAAGCTACGCCGCGCGCGCCATGCCGCAGTCCAACGGCGCCGTGACGGCCGAGATGATGCGTTCGCAGCTGCAGCAGTCGGCCTTCAAGAGCCTGGGCATCTTCGCCGGCGACGGCAAGGAAGCCGGCTTCGTCGCCATCTCGCGCTTCCTCGAACGCATCCCGCCGGCCGAGCAGGAAAAGGCCGCCGACGTGTTCATGAAGATCCTCAACGGCAGCCTGTGGGACCTGTGGCAAGTGGCGCGCGCCAAGGACGGCCTGTCCGCCGTCGCCACCGACGAGCCGCACGCGCGCTTTTTGCAGCTGGCCACCAACGCGCTGTCGGACAGCTTCTTCTACGGCGCGCCGGTGTATCTGCAGCTCGACGACTACACCGAGATCAAGGCCTCGGTGTTCCAGGTGACGCGCTCGCCGGGCAAGAAGGTGGTCTACCTCGGCTGCATCTTCCTGGTGCTGGGCGTGTTCTCGATGTTCTACATCCGCGAGCGCCGCCTGTGGGTCTGGATCAAGGATGACGGCAATGGCAGCGATGCGCTGATGGCCATGAGCACGCAAAGAAAAACCCTCGACTTTGAGAACGAATTCTCCAGTTTGAGGAATAAACTGGCGCAATCAGCGTAAGCTACGCAGCAAGTTCAGGAGATCATGATGGAATTGGCACAAAATCAAATTTATTCGCAGGCGCCGGGCTACTTCAAGCGCCTGACCCTGATCGACTGGCTGTTCGGCTTCGCGCTGCTGGCCGGTTCGCTGTTCGCGCTGAACCGCTACGGTGCGCACATGGACGTCTACGAAAAAGGCATCCTCCTCGCCGCCGCGCCGACCTTCGCCGCGCTGGGCTGGAACTGGAAGTCGGTGCGCTGGCTGATGCCGCTGCTGTTCGTGCTGGCGCTGTTCTCGATCTCGCTGTACGCCGGCGACCTGGACTCGGCCAACCACAAATTCCTGCTCAAATACCTGCTGTCCAGCCAGTCGGCGATTTTGTGGATGGGCACCTTCTTCTTCTTTTCCACGGCGTTTTACTGGATAGGTCTGGTTTCGCGTTCGCCCTTCGGCGGCTCGGTCGGCTCCGTGCTGTGCTGGGCTGGCGTCATCTTCGGCCTGACCGGCATGCTGGTGCGCTGGTACGAGTCCTACCTGATCGGCGCCGACGTCGGCCACATCCCGATCTCCAACCTGTACGAAGTGTTCGTGCTGTTCTCGATGATCACCGCGCTGTTTTATTTGTACTATGAACAACGCTACGCCACGCGCCAGCTGGGCGCCTTCGTGCTGCTGGTGATTTCGGCCGCCGTCGGCTTCCTGCTGTGGTACACCGTCACGCGCGACGCCGCCGACATCCAGCCGCTGGTGCCGGCGCTGCAAAGCTGGTGGATGAAGATCCACGTGCCGGCCAACTTCATCGGCTACGGCACCTTCTCGCTGTCGGCCATGGTCGCCGCGGCCTATCTGCTCAAATCGAGCGGCCACCTGGTCGACCGCCTGCCGTCGCTGGAAGTGCTGGACGACGTGATGTACAAGGCCATCTCGGTCGGCTTCGCCTTCTTCACCGTCGCCACCATCCTCGGCGCGCTGTGGGCCGCCGAAGCGTGGGGCGGCTACTGGTCGTGGGACCCGAAAGAAACGTGGGCGCTGATCGTCTGGCTCAACTACGCGGCCTGGCTGCACATGCGCCTGATGACGGGCCTGCGCGGCCGCGTGGCGGCCTGGTGGGCGCTGGTCGGCCTGCTGGTGACGACCTTCGCTTTCCTCGGCGTCAATATGTTCCTGTCCGGCCTGCATTCCTACGGCAAGCTCTGAGTTGAAATGTAATCGCAACGTAATCAACTGCGGCGCTGCTTTGGTGTAAGGTTAAGCCTGTTCGGACAGACCAAGGGATAACAAGACATCCCGACCGTCTGTCCACTACCTTATTCCCCGGAGTAGCCATGCTGATCAAACGTAGTCCCAACGGCATCGACCTGCCGTTTTCGTCGGAAATCACGCCGCGCGACGTGTTCGAGTCGCGCCGCGGCTTCATCAAGCAAATGGCGATGGGCTCCATCGCCGGCGCCGGGCTGCTGGAAATGGCCATGCGCGAAGCCCACGCCCAGGGCGGCGACAATCCCAAGCTGCCCGCCAAGCTCAACCCTGCCTACTCGGCGATGGACAAGCAGACGCCCTACAAGGACGCCACCACCTACAACAACTTCTACGAGTTCGGCACCGACAAGAGCGATCCGGCGCAGAACGCCCACACGCTGCGCACGCATCCGTGGACCGTCACCATCGAGGGCGAGGTCAAGAAGCCGATGACGCTCGATCTGGACGCGCTGATGAAGCTGGCGCCGCTGGAAGAACGCATCTACCGCCTGCGCTGCGTCGAAGGCTGGTCGATGGTGATACCGTGGAGCGGCTACTCGCTGTCCGAGATCATCAAGAAGGTCGAGCCGACCAGCAACGCCAAGTACGTCGAATTCGTTTCGCTGGCCGACAAGTCGCAGATGCCGGGCGTCAGCAGCCGCGTGCTGAACTGGCCGTATGTCGAAGGCCTGCGCATCGACGAGGCCAACCACCCGTTGACCTTGCTCACCCTGGGCATGTATGGCGAAACGCTGGCCAACCAGAACGGCGCACCGGTGCGCATCGTCACGCCGTGGAAGTACGGCTTCAAGTCGGCCAAGTCCATTGTCAAGATCCGCTTCGTCAAGGACCAGCCGCGCACCTCGTGGAGCTTGTCGGCGCCGAGCGAATACGGCTTCTATTCCAACGTCAATCCGGACGTCGACCACCCGCGTTGGTCGCAGGCGTCCGAGCGCCGCATCGGCGAGGACGGATTCCTGACCCGCAAGCGCAAGACGCTGATGTTCAACGGCTACAGCGACGTCGCGCCGCTGTACGCCGGCATGGACCTGAAAAAATATTACTAAGCCATGGCCTTCAATCCCACCCCGCGCCAGACCACGGCGCTGAAGAGCGTCATCTTCGTGCTGGCGCTGGTTCCCTTCGCGCGCATGGTCTATCTGACCTTGGCCGGCCAGCTGGTCGAGCCGCTGGAATTCATCACGCGCGGCACCGGCGACTGGACCTTGTATTTCCTTTGCTTCACGCTGGGCGTGACGCCGCTGCGCAAGCTGACGAAATGGAACTGGCTCATCAAGCTGCGCCGCATGATAGGCCTGTTCGCCTTCTTCTACGTGGCGCTGCATTTCCTGGCCTTCTTCTGGTTCGACCACTTCTTCGATTTGCAGGAGATGTGGAAGGACGTGCTGAAGCGGCCCTTCATCACGGTCGGCTTCATCGCCTTCGTGCTGCTGATACCGCTGGCCGTGACCAGCACCAACGGCATGGTGCGCCGCCTCGGCGGCAAGCGCTGGCAGTGGCTGCACCGCTTGGTCTACGTCGTCGCGCCGCTCGGCATCCTGCACTTCTGGTGGATGAAGGCGGGCAAGCATAATTTCACGCAGCCGATTATTTTCGGACTCATCGTCGCGGCGCTGCTGCTGGTGCGCGTGTACTGGAGCCGCAGCAAGGCCAAGGCCTATGCGTCGGCCAAGCCGCTTGCCGCCGCCCAAGCCGCCGCTCGATAAACAAAATCAGAAAGGGTCGCCAATGTCAAAAGTTGAGGAACGCCTGTCCGCGCTTGGGCTAGTTTTGCCGCCACCGGTGATTGTTCCGGCCGGTGTCGTGCTGCCCTTCCAGTTCGTGCGCGTGGTGGGCTCGCGCGCCTTTATTTCCGGCCACAGCGCGCAACACGACGACGGTTCGGTCGCCGGCCCGTTCGGCAAGCTCGGCCAGGAGTTGACGGTGGAGCAGGGCTACGCGATGGCGCGGCTGACGGCCTTGTCCATGCTGGGCAGCTTGCAACGCACGCTGGGCGACCTCGACCGCGTGACCGCGTGGACGCGCGTGTTCGGCATGGTCAACTCGGCCAGCGGCTTTCACCGCCAGCCCAGCGTCATCAACGGCTTTTCGGATTTGATATTGGAGGTGTACGGGCCGGACATCGGCGCGCACGCGCGCAGCGCGGTCGGCATGGCCGAACTGCCATTTAATATTCCGGTCGAGATCGAAGCGGAAGTGGAAATTAACTAAACCGACTAAACCGTATAAACCGTATAAATCGTTTGGTTGATTCGCGGTGTTTCCCGCAACAGGCAGCGCTGTTGCGGGAGCGGATCACTTATTTCAGCGTCGATTCCAGCGCGAACAGCTCGGCCGCTTCCTCGCGCCGGCGCACCAGATGGCTGCTATCGCCATCGACGATCACCTCGGCCGCGCGGCCGCGCGTGTTGTAGTTCGACGCCATCGTCATGCCGTAGGCGCCGGCCTGCAACATCACCAGCAAATCGCCCGCCTCGACGGCCAGGGCGCGGTCGCGCGCCAGCCAGTCGCCCGATTCGCAGATCGGACCGACGATGTCATAGGTCAGCTTGTCGGCCGCACTCTGCACCACCGGCTGCATGTCCATCCACGCCTGGTACAGCGCCGGACGGGCCATGTCGTTCATGGCCGCGTCGACCACGCAGAAGTTTTTCTCTTCGCCGTGCTTGATGAACTCGACCTTGGTCAGCAGCACGCCGGTGTTGCCGACGATGGAGCGGCCCGGCTCGAAAATCACCTTGATGGGCTTGCCGTCGTGACGCGCCGCGCGCCAGGCGTCGATGCGCTGGAACAGCCGGCCCAGGTAGTCGCCCACCGGCACCGGCGCCGCCTCGCCGGCCTCGCCATAGCTGATGCCGATGCCGCCGCCGATGTCCAGGTGATGCAGCACGATGCCCTCGTCGCCCAGCGCGTCGATCAATTCGATCAGGCGGTCCAGCGCCTCCAGCAGCGGCGCGTCGTCCAGCAGCTGCGAGCCGATGTGGCAGTCGATGCCGGCCACTTCCAGGTGCGGCAGCTGGGCCGCCGCGCGGTAGGTTTCCAAAGCGTCGTCGAAGGCGACGCCGAATTTATTGGCCTTCAGGCCGGTGGCGATATACGGATGGGTCTTGGCGTCGACGTTGGGATTGACGCGCAGCGACACGCGCGCCCGCTTGCCCATCTTGCCGGCCACGTCGTTGAGGCGGTGCAGCTCGGGGATGGATTCGACGTTGAAGCACAGGATGTCGTGCGAGAGCGCCAGCCGCATCTCGGCCACGCTCTTGCCGACGCCGGAAAAAATCACCTTGCGCGGGTCGCCGCCGGCGGCGATCACGCGCAGCAGTTCGCCGCCGGAGACGATGTCGAAGCCGGCGCCCTGGCGTGCCAGCAGGTCGAGGATGGCGAGGTTGGAATTGGCTTTCATCGCGTAGCAGACCAGCGCGTCGCGGCCGGCGCAGGCGTCGGCGTAGGAGGCGTAGTTCTCCAGCAGCGCGGCCTTGGAGTAGACGTAGGTCGGCGTGCCGAACTGTTCGGCGATGGCGCCCAGCGCCACGCCCTCGGCGTGCAGCACGCCGTCGTGATAAGAGAAATGCGACATAAACTGGATGTTTAACTTTTTATTGTTGGGCCGGCGGCAGGGTGGACGGGATAGGTGGCGTCGGCGTTGGCGCGTCCTGGCCGGGAACCCGGTTGGCCTTGCTGTTGGCGGGACGGTCCGGTTTCGGGATGTAGAGCGGGCCGGGCTGGCCGCAGGCGCTGAGCAGCACCGACAGGCCGATGATCATGCCGACAGTAGGGACAAACAACGCAGGAGTGGTCTTCACGATTAGAATCACGGTTTGACTTGAGAGATGGGAGTGTAGCATGGGCGAATCAGAATTCCTGGCGCAGGCCGAGGCGGCGTTGCACGCGATCGAGGC
>Ga0209847_1000537_pt1 | contig 15196 bp, 6 predicted proteins | sample OrgsoiDNA_201060_FD_185808 | JGI IMG/M metagenome (GOLD analysis project Ga0209847, IMG submission 185808) | Permafrost soil microbial communities from the Arctic, to analyse light accelerated degradation of dissolved organic matter (DOM) -... | ecosystem: Environmental > Terrestrial > Soil >... | reverse complement strand
GCCGCCGACATCTGCCCCAGCGCCGCCAGTTTGGCCGATTGCACCAGACCGTCCTGGGCGGTGCGCAGGTCGCGGGTGCGTTCTTCCACCAATTGTTCGAGTTCTTCGCGGCTGCGCTGACGCATTTTCGCCAAGCGCCAGCGCTGGTAGAGGAACAGCAACAGAAACACCACCGCCAGCCATAACCCGGCGGCAGCGAGGCCAGCATTGCGGCTGTCTTCGAAAGCGACTTGCGGGCGGCGCAACAGGTGCAAGGTCCAGCCTTCGGCGGGCAGCGGCAGGGATTCCCACAGGTAATCCGCCGTGCCGTCGGGGCCCTCGACTTGCGCCAGGTCGCTGTTGTCGTCAAAGCGCCGTTTCGATTGATAGGCCAGCGGCGACAGCGGTTGCTTGTCGTATTGGCGCGTGTTCTTGAGTTCGGCGTGATCGCTGTCGATCAGCGGTTTCAGCAGTCGATAACGCCAGCCCGGTTGGTTGGCGATGAAGATAATCCCACGGGCATCGCTGACCAGCAGGGTGTCCGTGCCCTGGCGCCATTCGCGCTCAAGTTCGGGGAATTCGAGTTTCACCACCATCGCGCCGAGGAACTCGCCGTTGTCGCGAGTGACTGCGCTCGACAGGAAGTAACCGGGAATGCCGCTGGTCACACCCACCGCATAAAAACGCCCGGTGCCCTGGGTGCGGGTCTGGCTGAAGTAGGGGCGAAAACCATAGTTGTGGCCGACATAACTGCTGGGCAAACGCCAGTTGCTGGCGGCCACAGCGAGGCCGGTGTGATCGAGTAATTCCAGGGTCGAGGACTGCGCGGCGCCGTTGATCTTTTCCAGTTTGCGGTTCAGCAGGTCCTGTTGTTCAGGACTCACCGGGCCATCGAGGGCCGAGCGCAATTGCGGGTCCAGCGCCAGCACGGCGGGCAGGGCGCGGTAGCGGTCGATCAGGGTGTGCAGGGAATTGGCGTACAGCGCCAGTTGCTGGTTGGCGCGGGCGGCGTCTTCTTCCAGGGCCTGACGTTCGGCGTGACGCATCGCCAGCCCCGCAGCGAGGGCTGCGCCGGCGAGGATCAACAGGGTATACAACGACAAACGCAGGGTACGGGAAGTCGGCAGCATGCTGGCGCAAATAGGTGGGAAGTCGGGCGGGCACCATAGCATGGTGGGCCCGCCGGGGGAGATGGTGCATGGCAGAACATCTGATGGCGCGAATAGCTAGAGTCTCGTTCCTCCATATTCCCTGACAAGACGGCTGGAGCCAGGGGTGCCCCCAAGACGATGAGCACCCTGGTCGGAGCGTCTTCCGAAGTCATCCGGAATGTAATCCTTTTCATATCCCTTGAGAGGCCCCATCGCACGAAGCCTTTCCAATAAATTAACTGTTTGGGGCGAAGAACTCCCTAGCTCTTTTTCGGCCAGGAGTAACTCACTAATGAGCAGGTTTTGTGCTTCCTCAGTCACTGTTTGATTCAATTTAAGCGTAAACATTTCCTGCTCGATTCTGCCCATACGCGCGGCTCCCTGAGCCTTTGTCGCAGCCTTACTGGCTTTAATTACGCCGTCCCTGAATTCATCAACTCGCTTGTTAATTAGGGTATGAAGGGGCCCTAGGCTGGCTCCTGTCGCACTTGCCACAAGTACATAGTTGGAATGCACCATATTATGGTGCTGGGTTACTTCGAATATCTGCTCTTGATACTCCGGATACCCGGGATCGTCCGGACCAACAGGGTCGGGAACTCCGGGCCACATGCTCCAAATCGACCATGCTGGATTAGGATGAAGAACGTTTGTCAGGGCCTGCGCCCCGTATGTCCCGGCGGTCGAAATGATCCACGGGGTCAAAGAACCTGTACCGCCTTCAGGGAACACGAGTTTTGCCAGCCAGGAGTTGGCTATCGTTAATCCCATTTTTTCCGTTTTTTGCTTCCAATAATCTTTATCACGCAACTGACGGCCCCAGACAGTCCATGAGTCAGGCATCGGGGGAGGATTGTCTTGCGGGTTTTCTGGAAGATTAGGGCCAAAGAAAACCGGCTCAGCTGCCAAGTCGTTCATTTCAATACTGACAGCAGGGTCCGATGGACTTCCTCCTGTGTCATCCACTAGGCTAATCGGGTTATTCCGCACCATCCGAAACACATTCAACCCATCCACAACCCCCAACGGATCCGGATTCACCCACCGCCCCAACCACGGCGCCAGATACCTCAACCCGTAATACAGCAACCCGCTTGCGTCCTGCTCCTTACCTGAATACCGAATGGTCTTGTAGTCCGCCTCAATCTGCGAGCGCGCCGCCCACCACGCCGTGCCGCCATAGGGGTAATACCCTTCGTGGCTGATGACGGCGGCGTTTTTGTCCAGTTCCAGGCTGCTGGAACCCAAGTGATCATCGACGCTGTAGCGCAATTGATCCGGTTTGCCAGCGACCCAGTGCAGGCAACGCACGCTGCCACGGCCCAGCGCCACACTGATCACTTGCAGTTCTTCGTCGCTGTCCAGGGTGCGGATTTCCAGACCCGGCAGGTAGCGCACTTCCCGCTGATTCACCACGGTTTTGGCTTGGGCCGAGCTGACTTTGCGCACCCGCGCACCGCTGCTGTCGTAGCGGTAGTACTCGTCATCATTGGCGCCGTTGTCACGGTTGACCGTCGTCAGTTTTTGCAACTGATTGCGCCCGTCCCACAGCATCGGTTGTGCGCCGGGCACCAGGGTTTTCAGGTTGCCGTTAGGGTCGAATTGTTGCTCGAAGTCTGGCGCCGGTGCACCTTCCTCCCACGGCAAGGCGCGGTTGCTGCCCTGCGCCACGCGCATCGTGCGGGTGTAGTTGTTGCCGGCGCGGATGTGCCGCAGCACGGTGAAATTGCCGCCCTCGTCGTATTCATATTCCTGGGTGTAATTGAGCAACAGGCTCGGGTCGATGGGGCTGATCAGGTCCGGTAAACCGGGTCGGATGCTTGCCCCGACGGCTTCACGTCCCCTGGCGGTGGAGAGTTGATAGAGGCTGTCGTAGGTGTAGGTGGTTTCTGGTTCCACCCGCTGATTGGCGAAAAAGCCCAAGGGCTGGAGGTGGTCCATTTGGAGGGTAATGTTGCCCACTGGGTCGTATTCGTAACTCAGGTTTTGCAACGTGCCTTTACTCGGGGCCGCCGCACTGAGGCGTAGCAGCCTGCCGGTGCTGGCCTCAAAAGTCACCGTGGTGACCACCGCGTTGGCGGCGGTCTGGCTGAGTAATTGTCCTTCGGCGTTGAAGTCCGTGGCCGTTAGCAGTGGTTCGGGCGACTTGCCCTTGAGGGTCAACGCAATGCTTTTGAGTTGGCCGGCACGGTCCAGGGCCCAGTGATGTTGATGGTCGGCGGCATCCGTCTGTTCAATCAATTCACCCGCGGGGCTGTAGCGCTGAAGGGTGGTATAGCGTTTGTCGGATTCGAGCAGGGTATCCCGTGCGGCGATGTCCAGCGGCCAATCAGCGGCTTGTTCATCCGGCAGAAAGCGTCGGGTCTGGCTGATGACTTGACCGGTCAGGGCCTGTTGATTGAACAGCAGCGTGCCGGCGGGGTCGTCATGGCGCAGCAACTGGCCGCACTGATTGCGCGCGGCAAACTCGGTGGCGTTGGTGGCGTAGGTCAGGCGTTCTACGGTGTGTGCCGGTTGCCCGGCCATCGTTTCATACAGCGCGACCGGGCGCAGGTGCAGGTCGTACTCGCTGCGCCGATAACTGCCTCGCCCGTCCCAGCTTTCCAGCGTTTGCTGCGCCTCTGCGGGCAAACTCAGGCGCCAGCCGGCGTCCACACTGTCACTGCTCAAGGCTGCCCCGGACAGGCTGTAAACCGTCTGCAGGTTGGCCCGCAGGGCGGGTGCCAGAAAGCGTGGATCACGCTGTTTCACCAAGCGACCGGCCGCGTCGTATTCCGAGCGCGTGACCCGTGCGACGGCAACGACACTGCTGTCGCGACGCCAATACGCGACTTGGCGCAGTGGCTGCCCCCGGCTGTCGATCACCGCCAGGTTCGGAGTGTGTCGATCGAGGCGGGTGTTCATGGCGTCACCGTTTGCGTGGCCTGCATTTCGGCCATGGCTTGTTCATAGGTATCGTTTTCATCGAAAGCGATGGTGTACCAGGTGCGGTACCACACCTCTTGGCGCAGTGGTTTTTTCGCCAGCAAGGTACGGGTCGGCCGGCCGGCGGGGTCGTAGAACTGTTGGTCGTGATAGCCGGTTTTGCGCAGTGCTTGTGTGTTGATATGACGGTACTGATCAGCGAAAAACGGCCGGTAGACCCGCACCTTTTCGCCTTTGTTGTTGTACTCCACCGGCTCGCTGACCCGCCAGCGCCGAACGGCCTCGGCTTCCTTTGGCGTACCGTCGGGGTTGAGCGCCAGGTCGCCTTTTTCGTCGACCACCCAGGCTTTGCCCGGTTCGACTTCCTGCTTGGTTTGCAAGGCTCGGCCAAAGCCGTCCCAGCACGCCACGCTCACGCGGATTTGCAACGCATCATCGCCAGGGTAACGGTCGGCTTGCAAGGCGGCGATGTGGACCGGTTCGCGTCGGGCTTCGTCGACGTACTGCTTGAGCAGCGTCTCGTCGGCAGACGGGTTTTCCAGACCTTCAAGGTGTAACCGGGCGCGGGTGCAGATATGGCCGGTGGGCAGTGCGTAACCTTCGGCGCGGGCCCAGATCAGCCAGGGCGTTGTTGCCGCTTTTGAAACGCGGCCCATCCAGCTGAACGGGTCGCTGAAGCTGGCCGTGGCGTAATCGCCGAGGACGGTTTTTGGCGCGTCGATAGCGTCCTGGGGGTGACGGTCCGGCGGAGGGACATAACCTGCGAGTTTTTTGAAGCCCACCTCTTCACCCAGTTCTGTCCCGTGAAAACTCGTCACCAGCACCTCGCCAAAGGCGTTATAGCAAGCCTCCTGAATGTTCTGGTTCGGGTCTTCGATGGCCGCCGGCAAGAAGGAGCGGTAATCAGTGTTCAGCGTGCGAGTGGCGCAGCCATCCGGTAACGTCACCGCCGTGGCCAGGCACCAGTAAGGCTCGTCGTAACTGACCTGGGTGATGCCGTGACTTTGGGTCTGGCGGAATTCCTTGACGTTAAAAAACTTGTCCAGCCCGTGGTAGACGGGGAAGCCGCGCCACACTGACCATAAATAGTTTTTGGCGTCTGTGGGATCGGCGGGTTCGCCTGCTTTGGCATCGGGCAGGAACGGCACCATGATGTGATAACCCACTTCTTTGGATTCGAGCTTTTCCTTCAGGTTGAACGGCATGTTGCCGCCAGCGTCCTTGAGTTTGTCGTAGGCGCTCAGGGCTGTGGCATCGAGTTCGGCTGCTTCCAGATAATCGGGCAAGGCCTGGAAGGTCGCGTTGCCGGGAGGCATCACTTGGCCGGTGGTGGGATCCTGGTAGTGTTGTTGAGACATCCCCATCAATACCGATGCCTTGGCCCAGTCACCGTCGTACTCGGCCCATGTCAGAAAGTTTTCATGGTTGATGTCTTGCGGGCGCAGTTCGTTTTTGGCCAGCACCAGTGCATTGCCGCGCTGGCGATACGGCAATCGCAGACGCCAGGCTTGTGCATCATCGAGGTGGATGTACTCGGCGCGTGCCTCGGTCAGGTACCAGTCTTGCTGGGCGGGATCATGGGCGTCAGTCCACCAGGTGTTTTCATAGCACTCGTCGCGATCGTCACCCGCTTCGCACACGATAAAAGGGGGAGGGTCATCGACGGTGTTGCGCCGTGCGTAGTGCACGGTAAAACCATGGATCAGGCCGCCGAACTTGTCCCACTCCAGATTCACCGTGTGTTGGCACAGCGGATCGTCGGCGACTTGCGGTTCGTATTGATAGGCGATGCTTTCCAGTGCCAGCGGTTGCAGCACCGCGTAGGGCTGATGCTCGCCCTTGGGCCGGAGTTCGCGCACCAGGAAACGGCTTTCCTGTACGGCGTAGGGCACGGCACTGGCGGGGTCATCATCGGCGGCAAACACTTCTGTGCGCAGTACCGAACCGCTGAGGGTGCGGGCCATCTCTCGGGCCAGGCCCTCGTCGGGAACCAGCGAACGGCCTGCCGCATCATTGAGGTGGTATTCCTGCAGCAGGGTGTTGCCCAGGGGCACCGCCAAGGGATCGCGGTTGTAATAACCGTCGTAGCGCAGGTCCACGGCTTTACCGGTATGAAACCAGGTTTTACTGAGGATCGGCGCGGTGAAGCCCAGGCTCGTGCGTTCGGCGGCCGTCGCTTCGGTGTCGGTTTGCAGCAACAGGCCAAAGCCGCGGAACTCCCGTTCGTAGCGGTCGTAAAACCCCTGGCGATAGCTGAAGCCCTGAGTCAGGCAGTTACCGGTGATTTCATCGAGTTGGGTTTGTTGCTTGACCAGGTGCATGGCAAAGGGAAGGTCGGACACCGGGTCTTTCCCGGCAGCAATCAACTGCACTTTCTCATCCAGCCATTCCTGGGCCGAACTGCGATAGGTCACGCCGGTGGCCGCGCCCATATTGTTATTCGTGGCGTTCACCAGATAAGGCTTGGCCTGCACAAAATCGTAGCGCCAGTGCCTCGGTGACATGTGCGGCACCGTCAGGATCAGGCTGGAACAACCCAGCCCTTGCAGGTCCGCGGTGCTCACCTGGCTGAACCGGTCATAACGTACCCCTTCGGGCCAGGGCAGGTCGGTGGAAGTCGGGTCATAACCATTGCCGGCGCGGTTCATGAACACCCGAAAGCGGTCGGACTCAAGGTAAATCAAGTCCGCCGCGCCGGAACCGTCGAGGTCGGCCAGGCGCACCTGCGCCGCGTTGAACGTGGCGTAATCAAAGGGCAGCGCACAGAGCACAAAACCCTTGCCGAATCGCCCGCGGCCCAGGTTTGGCCAGCATTTGACTTCGTTGTGACGGATGCGAATCAAATGTTGCTGGCCGCTTCCGAGCACATCGCTGAAGGCCACCAGTTCAGTCTGACTGTTGCTCAGCAAGGGCAGGGCGTCGTCATCGTGGGGCACATCGTTGCCGTGGGCGAAACCGGTTTCGCGACGGCTGGCGTACAGCCGCACGCTGCGGGTGCCGATCAGTGCCAGGTCCGTCAGGCCTTTGCCCACCAGGTCGGCCAGCTGCGCCGAAGGGTGGAAGAATTCGCTGGGGAAGGCGTCATACGCCACGAAATTCGACCAGGTGCGATCCGGGTTGAGGGTGAAAAAACCGCTGAGCCCCGGTTGAGCAATCACCCAGTCGAGCTTGCCGTCACCGGTCAGGTCGCTCAAGGACTGACGCAGCGGTTTGCGGCTGTCGGCAACGGGAATATGCGGCAATAGATGCCAGTCACCGTAACGCACATCATCGGGGCCGTTTTCGCCCCGTTCGGGCTCGCGGTAGTACCAGGCCTTGTCACTGCGAAACAACACGCCAGGCAAACCTTCGCCGTACAAGTCCACCAGTTGGTAGGGCTGGCCGTCATTAAGACCAGGCATGGCCGGGAACTCGACATAACCCTGGCGCCCTGGGTCGAGTTCGAAGGCGTTGTACATAAACTCCATCGGCGGGCGGCTTTCCATCTGACCGCGACTGTCATACGCCTGGATATGCGCCGCCGTCAGGTGGTTGTAGCCCAGAGGGCTGGGGCGATGTTCCAGTAGCAGGCGCTGGACCAGCACCGGGGCGGGCTCCAACTCGACGGGGAAATGATGAAACATCAGCACCTGCCGGCACAGGCGCCGGGTACCCAGTTCGAAGCCGTAGGCATAGTTCCAGAACGGATCGCTGCGCACGGACCAGTCGTTGTACGCATCACCGGGCTGTGAATAGGGCGGGCCGTAGACCGGTTTTTGGCTCAGGTCGTCGCTGCGTTCGCCGTAATCGAACAGCAGGTGGAAATGCCATTGCACAGCCTTCCAGCCATTGGCGTCCCAGGCGTACAGGTCGGCGGATGCCACGGAATTGCCATAAAGCACCCGATGCAGGTAACGCTGGGCGCGATAGTCACGAAATTGCGGGGCGGCCGGCTCGTCGACTTCGGCCAGGTATTCGTAAACCACGTGCTCGCCACGAAGAGTAAGGCTTTCGTCGATCAGCCAGACGCCGACATGCGTCTTGTCCTTGGCATCGGCCCGGCGCGAAGCCTCGGTTTTGCCGTAGCAGTGCAGGCTGCCGTCGGCTCCGTGGATCAGCCAGAACCCCGACGAATCGGCGGCATTGCTCCAGTGCTCGATCAAGTCGAAGGCGCCTTCGACCCGTGGCCAATAGCGCACGACCTGATGACTGCCAACGTTTTTGCCGTTGTACGCCGAGACCGTCCTGGAGATGATCCGTCCGTCATCACCCTTCTCGGGCATCCACACGTCACCGCTGGGCCCCACGATCTGGTTGCTGCGGTCATAGGTCGGCACGCCTTGGGCGGTGCGCAAGGTGATGGCGTTAGTGGTCAGCCGCCAACCGATGCCAAAGGGGCTGTTGCCCACATCGCTGCTGTAGCCCAGACCCAGCGCCGGCACCAGGTCGCGATTGGGCGCCTTGCTGATGGGCAGCGGCAATTCCAGCGATGCCGCACCGTTGGTGCCCACCGCGCCCTGGCCCTTGCCGATGCTCTGGATGGCACCGCCACCCTTGGGAAGGGCGGGGGCGTTGATGTCGAGGGTGCCTTGCTGTTCCGTGGCCATCTGCATATCCGCCGTGAAGGATGCAACGATGACTTGCAACTTATCAGGTAGTACGAAGGCTGTGACCTGTCAGATCTGACAGGCTGAAGGGGAAGTCTTAGAACGATTCGCTGACCCTGTCGCTCTTTTAATCGCCTTTTTTCAGGGGAAAAAAAACCGGTCTATCGTTACGGATAGACCGGTTTTTGACTGGCAAAAAGTACTTACTGCACTTCCACCGCCAGGCTTTCACTGATCTTTTTCTGCCAGATGGCAGGACCGGTGATGTGTACCGACTCGCCCTTGCTATCGACCGCAACGGTGACCGGCATGTCCTTCACGTCGAACTCGTAGATGGCTTCCATCCCCAGTTCGGCGAACGCCACGACGCGGGATTTCTTGATCGCTTGCGCCACCAGGTAAGCCGCGCCACCGACCGCCATCAGGTAAACGGCTTTGTGGTCCTTGATCGCTTCGATCGCGGTAGGGCCGCGCTCGGATTTGCCGATCATGCCCAACAGGCCGGTTTGCTCAAGGATTTGACGGGTGAACTTGTCCATCCGCGTAGCAGTCGTCGGACCGGCAGGGCCAACCACTTCTTCGCGCACCGGATCAACCGGGCCGACGTAGTAGATGAAGCGACCCTTGAGGTCGACCGGCAGGGTTTCACCCTTGTTCAGCATCTCGACCATGCGCTTGTGCGCAGCGTCGCGACCGGTGAGCATCTTGCCGTTGAGCAGGACGGTTTCGCCCGGCTTCCAGCTCTGCACGTCTTCAGGCGTCAGGGTGTCGAGGTTGACGCGGCGAGCCGATGGGCCGGCTTCCCAGACGATTTCCGGGTAGGCGTCCAGCGGTGGTGCTTCGAGCGAGGCCGGGCCGGAACCGTCGAGCACGAAGTGCGCGTGACGAGTGGCGGCGCAGTTCGGGATCATGCACACCGGCAACGAAGCGGCGTGGGTCGGGTAATCCATGATCTTCACATCGAGCACGGTGGTCAGGCCACCCAGGCCCTGTGCGCCGATGCCCAGTTGGTTGACCTTCTCGAACAGCTCCAGACGCATCTCTTCGATACGGTTGGACGGGCCGCGCTTTTTCAGCTCGTGGATGTCGATGGATTCCATCAACACTTCCTTGGCCATCACCGCAGCTTTCTCGGCGGTGCCGCCGATGCCGATGCCGAGCATGCCAGGTGGGCACCAGCCGGCGCCCATGGTTGGCACAGTTTTCAATACCCAGTCGACGATCGAGTCGGACGGGTTGAGCATGGCCATCTTCGACTTGTTCTCGGAGCCGCCGCCCTTGGCCGCCACGTCCACTTCCACGGTGTTACCCGGAACGATGGAGTAGTGGATAACGGCCGGGGTGTTGTCCTTGGTGTTTCTACGAGCGCCCGCCGGGTCGGCGAGGATCGAGGCACGCAGGACGTTTTCCGGCAGGTTGTAAGCCTGGCGCACGCCTTGGTTGATCATGTCGTCCAGGCTCATGGTGGCGCCATCCCAACGCACGTCCATGCCCACGCGGACAAATACCGTCACGATGCCGGTGTCCTGGCAGATCGGGCGGTGGCCGGTGGCGCACATGCGCGAGTTGATCAGGATTTGCGCCATGGAGTCACGGGCCGCTGGCGATTCTTCGCGCAGGTAGGCTTCGTGCATCGCCTGGATGAAGTCAACGGGATGGTAATAGGAAATGAACTGCAGGGCGTCGGCAACGCTCTGAATCAGGTCGTCTTGCTTGATCACGGTCATGAGTCGCGCTCCTCTAAAAGACGGGAACATTCAATAAGGTGCTTGCAGCTTGGGTGCATCGGTCGGTTGCAAGCACCTTTACAAGGCACGCCGGGGCTGCTGGCGCGACGCTAAAAAGGCGCGGCAGTATAACTCGGCTCGCGGGTCGGCACACATTGGCTTTTGGTAGGAGATGACCTGTGGCGAGGGAGCTTGCTGTGGCGAGGGAGCTTGCTCCCGTTGAACTGCGCAGCAGTCCTTATTTTGGGGCCGCTTCGCAGCCCAGCGGGAGCAAGCTCCCTCGCCACAGAAGCGGTCATGCCCATAAATACGAGTCAAACGGGCCATGCTTTTGACGCCAGTTTTTCGCCCCGAGAATTGAATGGTTATTTATCGGTCACGCCACTAAAGTGGCAATCGGCCTGTAGAGTAGGACACTCTTTCAGCCTCTTTTCCTTTGGTGAGTCAACGATTGACCCATAACGCCATCCAGCGCCTGTTGCTCAAACGTTTTGCCCTCGCGGCCGGCACCTATGCCCTGGCATTGCTGCTGCTGTGGCTGGCGTTTTTCACCGGGCACTACGATGAGCCACTGGCCGGCGTCGCCGTTGGCAGTGCGTTGGTGGTGATCAGTCAGGCGGCGTTGTTCGCAGTGTTTTACAGCGGTTGCAACCTGCGCTTTAGCGACCCGAGCCTGACCGAAGTGCAGGTATTGCTGGGCCTGGGCTGGCAAACCTGGTTGATCTTTCACCTGGACGGGGCCCGCGGCGCGTTTCTGGTGTTCTATGTTCTGATTCTGCTGTTCGGCCTGTTCCACCTGTCGCGTCGTGCCTTTGTGCGGTGTGCGTTGCTGGTGTTCTTCAGTTTCAGCGCCATCACCTTGTGGGACGGTTACCACTTCCAGTTGCCCGATCCGGCATTGGCGCTGTTGCAGGTGTGCGTGCTGTTTATGGTGCTGGTGTGGCTGGTGCTTTACGCCCGTTACGTCCAGGCCTCGCGTCAACTCATGCGCCAACGGCGCTTCGCCTTGCAGGCGCATCAAGACACTCTGCGCGGGATGATGCGCCAGCTCGAAGACCTGGTGGCCACCGACGAACTCACCGGGCTGTTCAACCGCCGCCACTTCCTGCGCCTGGCCTCCCGCGAGCTCAACGCCATGGACGCGAGCGTGATCCACGGCTTGGCGCTGATCGACCTCGACCACTTCAAACGCATCAACGATGTGCATGGCCACGCCGCTGGCGATCAGGTGTTGCAAGCCTTCGCCGGGGTGGCCACGGCCTGCCTGCGTGATGGTGATGTGCTGGCCCGTTACGGCGGCGAAGAATTCGTGGTGTTGCTGCCCGACTGTGATGCCGAGCGCCTGACCTCCTGTTGCGAACGGCTGCGCATTGCCTTTACCGATGTCGAGTTGTTCGGCCTGAATGTTCGCAACCTCAGCTTGTCCGCCGGCATGACCCTGCTGGAGCTGGGCGATGACCTCGACGATGCCCTGCAACGTGCCGACCAGGCGCTATATCGCGCCAAACGCGACGGTCGTAATCGTTGCGCGGCGGCGTGGGAGAACATCGATGCCTGAGTTACGAGTCGGCGAACGCCAGTGGTCGGTGGCGGCGGGCAGCAACCTGCTGGATGCCTTGAATCAAAAGGGTGTATCGGTGCCTTACAGTTGCCGCGCCGGCAGTTGCCATGCATGCCTGGTGCAATGTGTACAAGGCACGCCCAGCGACAGTCGCCCCGATGCGCTGAGTGCCGAGCAACGTCAGCAAGGTTGGCGCCTGGCCTGTCAGTGTTCGGTGGTTGAGGACTTGCAAGTACACGCCTTCGACCCGCAACAGGACGGTCGCCCGGCTGAAGTCGCCGCCGTTGATTGGCTCAGCACCAGCGTGTTGCGTTTGCGCGTGATCCCTGTGCGTGCGCTGCGCTACAGCGCCGGCCAGCACCTGGTGTTGTGGGCCGGCAACGTGGCCCGGCCGTATTCCCTGGCCAGCCTGCCGGAAGAAGACCGCTTCCTGGAATTTCACCTCGATTGCCGTCAGCCTGGCGAATTCAGCGACGCGGCGCGCCAGTTGCAGATCGGCGACACACTCCGCCTCGGTGAACTGCGCGGCGGTGCCCTGCATTACGACCCGGACTGGCACACTCGACCGCTTTGGCTATTGGCGGCCGGCACCGGTCTGGGGCCGTTGTTCGGGGTGTTACGTGAAGCGTTGCGCCAGGATCATCTGGGCGCCATCCGTGTCATTCACCTGGCCCATGACGCCAACGAGCATTACCTGGCCAAACCCCTGCAAGCCATGGCCGTTGGCCGTGAAAACCTCACGGTCGAGCTCTGGACCCCGGCCGAGTTGCCACAGGCGTTGGCGCAACTGCGGCTTGTTTCAAGGCAAACCCTGGCCTTACTCTGCGGTGCCCCCGACAGCGTCGACGCCTTTGCCCGGCGCCTGTACCTGGCGGGATTGCCGCGCAATCAACTGCTGGCTGATGTCTTCCTGCCCCGTGGTTGAGCGCTGACCGTTTAACGACGCGAGACTCGCCATGCCCGATGCCATCCAGATTGAACGCGAGCGCGGTCTGCTGACTTTGCGCCTCAACCGCCCCGACAAGAAAAACGCCCTGACCCGCGCCATGTACAGCCGCTTGGCCGAAGCGCTGAAACAGGCCGACACTGACCCCGAAATCAACGCCGTGCTGATCACCGGCAGCAGTGAGTGCTTCACCGCCGGCAACGACATCGCCGACTTCATCCAGCAACCACCGAGCAACCTCGACAGCCCGGTGTTCCACTTCATGCTCAGCCTGCTCGACTGCCGCAAACCGGTGATCGCTGCCGTGGCCGGTGCGGCGGTGGGCATCGGCACGACCCTGCTGCTGCATTGCGATCTGGTGTACGTCAGTCGGGATGCTCGGTTGCGCATGCCGTTTGTAAACCTCGGGTTGTGCCCGGAGTTTGGTTCCAGCCTGATCCTGCCGCGTTTGCTCGGGCATGCCAAAGCGGCTGAACTGTTGCTGCTCGGTGAAGGTTTCAGCGGTGAACAAGCCGCCGCGTGGGGGATTGCCACCGAAGCGTTGGGCAATGGCGAAGCGGCATTGGCCAAGGCGCGGGAGATGGCGTTGAGGTTTGAATCGTTGCCAACCGAGGCCGTGCGCATCAGCAAACAATTGATGAAAGCGCCGGACCGGGAATTGATCCGCAAAGTGATCGAGGAAGAGGGGTTGTTGTTTACCCAGCGGCTGCGTTCGCCGGAAGCGATGGCGGCGTTGTTGGGGTTTATCAATCGGCATTGAGTCTTGTGGTGATCGGGCGGGTCTCTTCGCGGGCAAGCCTCGCTCCTACAGGTTTTGTGGTTGACACAAAATTTGTGAACACCGATGAACCTCTGTAGGAGCGAGGCTTGCCCGCGAAGGCGTCAGGTCAGTCACCACGCTTCCTGGATCAGAAACCAAAAAGCCCCGCCATTCACATGGCAGGGCTTTTGTTTTTCTAACAACCGATCACTCAGACCATCGGGTCGCCAACGTGCAGGATTTTCATCCCGTTGGTGCCGCCGATGGTGTGGTAGCTGTCGCCCTTGGTCAGGATGACCCAGTCGCCTTTCGCCACGACGCCGCGCTTGAGCAACTCGTCGATCGCGGCCTGGCTGACTTGCTCAGGTGGCAGCGATGCCGGGTCGAACGGTACGGTGTAGACGCCACGGAACATGGCCGCGCGGGCCTGGGTTTCGCGGTGCGGGGAGAACGCGTAGATCGGCACCGAGGAACGGATGCGCGACATGATCAACGGCGTGTAGCCACTTTCGGTCAGAGCGATGATCGCCTTCACGCCCGGGAAGTGGTTGGCGGTGTACATGGCGGCCAAGGCGATGGACTGGTCGCAGCTCTCGAAGACCTTGCCGATGCGGTGGCTGGAGGTCTTGCTGGTCGGGTGCTTTTCAGCGCCGACGCAGATGCGCGCCATTGCCTGCACGGCTTCCAGCGGGTACAGACCGGCGGCACTTTCGGCCGAGAGCATCACGGCGTCGGTGTAGTCGAGCACGGCGTTGGCCACGTCGGACACTTCGGCGCGGGTCGGCATCGGGTTCTGGATCATCGACTCCATCATCTGGGTCGCAACGATCACAGCCTTGTTGTGGCGGCGTGCGTGCAGAATGATTTTCTTCTGAATGCCCACCAGCTCGGCGTCGCCGATTTCCACGCCCAGGTCACCACGGGCAACCATCACCGCGTCGGACGCCTTGATCAGCGCGTCGAGGGTGTCGTCGTCGGCTACGGCTTCGGCGCGTTCGATCTTCGCCACGAGCCAGGCAGTACCGCCGGCCTCGTCGCGCAGTTGACGGGCGTATTCCATGTCGGCGGCGTCACGCGGGAAGGACACGGCGAGGTAGTCGACTTCCATCTCGGCGGCGAGCTTGATGTCGGCCTTGTCTTTTTCAGTCAGGGCTGGAGCGGTCAGGCCACCGCCGCGACGGTTGATGCCTTTGTGGTCCGACAGCGGGCCGCCGATCAGCACGGTGCAATGCAGCTCCGTGGCGGTGGCGGTATCGACGCGCATCACCACGCGGCCGTCGTCGAGCAGCAGCTCGTCGCCTACGCCGCAATCCTTGACCAGGTCCGGGTAGTCGATGCCGACTACTTGCTGGTTGCCTTCGGTCAGCGGATGGCTGGTGGAGAAGGTGAACTGGTCACCGATCTTCAGCTCGATCTTCTTGCCGGCGAATTTGGCGATACGGATTTTCGGGCCTTGCAGGTCACCCAGCAGGGCGACGAAGCGGCCGTGCTTGGCAGCGAGGTCACGCACCAGCTTCGCGCGAGCCTTGTGCTCGTCGGGGGTGCCGAGGGAGAAGTTCAG
>Ga0209847_1000535_pt1 | contig 15213 bp, 11 predicted proteins | sample OrgsoiDNA_201060_FD_185808 | JGI IMG/M metagenome (GOLD analysis project Ga0209847, IMG submission 185808) | Permafrost soil microbial communities from the Arctic, to analyse light accelerated degradation of dissolved organic matter (DOM) -... | ecosystem: Environmental > Terrestrial > Soil >... | reverse complement strand
CATCGATTCACTATTGTACTCCGGCTTCCCTCCATTACCCCGGGCCCTCAAGGACCTTCCCGTAATCCAGTCAAGTGCAGAGTTTAATACCCGATATATATTGAAAAGCATACAATGGAATTATGGCCCAACCCAGTGGCACTATCGACGGGATTCAGCGCCACGCGACGGATGCGGAAGCCGTGACGCGATGAGACTCGTGCTCGCCGTCGTTCTGTTCGCGGCGCCGGCCGGCGCGCAGACATTCACGTCGCATAGCGGGTGGAGCTTCGACGATACGCTCCAAACCGCGACCGATGTGCTGGTCGGCGACATTGTCAATGGGACCGGAATCGACGACGGCTCGCAGGTGACCGTCAAAGCGACGCTGCGGGTCGTGCGCGCGCTCAGCGGCGCGACTCCCGCCGGCGCCGAGTTGCCGCTCCAATGGCAATACCGCCCGATGCCGCTCGAAAGTCCGGCTGGCACCTCCAAAGTCCCGCTGGTTCGAGGTCTGTGGTTTCTCCGCAAGAACGCCGAAGCCAAGTTGGAACCGCTGCAAGCCAGCAGCATGCTGCCGTCGCTGGGCGGGTATTACCTGCCGGCCGGCGACGCTCCGGGCTATTACGCCGGCAACGCGCCGCTTCAGTATAAGATCGCGTGCGAGGTCGCGCCGGTCCTGGAGGACTTGGCGGCACGCAACGCCGCCGATCTCGGGCCGCACGCGCCGGAGCCGCCGGTTCGCGGCGTCCTGGCGCCGTGGGTGCAGACGCGCATGCGCTATCAGGCGCTGATCATGGTCCTCCAGGCGCTCGATAAGACGGCGACTGCCGAGGCTTACCGGCGCTTCTCGTCGCTCCCGGATCTGAATCTCAAGATGGTGGGAATCGAGGGCCGGCTCAACGCGGGCGACACCAGCGCCGTATTCGATCTGGAGAAGAATCTCGCCAGCTTCGCCGGGGCGTCCAGCGTCAACAGGCCGCCGGCGATCATGGGGCCCAATCTCCGAAGCGACTTACCCGCGGCGCATGCCCTGGCGCGCATGGCGCTCAGCGAGACGCCGCTCGGCCTGGAGGGCGCCCTGGCGTTTCAGTTGGCTACTACGCGCAGCCCGGAGTTTCTGCCGTACCTGGCGGTGATGCTCGGAAGCCCCAATTCCGGCACGCGCGACGGCGCGCTGATGGCGTTCTGCCAGCTTCTCGGCCCGATGGGTGACGCTGTGAAAGCGCATCCGCTATGGCGGCCCGGGATGTCCGGGTATTGCCCGAACCATTCTCCAATGAACGACCGCGCCGCCCAGGATAAGGACATCCAATTCTGGAAGCAGTGGTGGGATTCGAATCGCCAAGAGATCGCGAAGACCGTAACGCTCCCGGCGATCTCCGCGCCCGCGCGATACAGCGTTACCGAGAACACCGGCTGGCAGGAAGTTATAGAGATCCCGTTGGAGATCCGCTTCATGTCGCTGCTGAACATGAGCGGCGCGCAGCCGGACCACTACCACGACGCCCGCGGCGGGTTGGTGGAAGGTCCGTCACCGGGTCCGCACGATCCGGTGAGCGCGCAGATGGCGCCGTCAGACCGTGAAGCATACGGGCAGGTGGCCGGCGCGGTGAACGCCAAACTCGCGGCTGTCCAGAAGGGATCGGAGGACATGCTGAACGCGGCGCGGATCGCGGAGACGATGCCCGACGCGAAGCGGTCCAAAGAGTTGAACCAGCAGCGTATGGCGGCGTTGAAGGCCGGCCTGGACGAGCTCCGCAATCGCCTGTCGCCGGCGGGTTGGCAGGCGGTCGAGCGTTTCCTGACGCAGATGGGAATCGGGATGATGAGCGGGGTGCGGCCGAGGTAGGGCATTCCGTGACCCGGACCCGGCCGATTGGCGCGCGGCGTGTCCATCTGGTAACCTAAGCGCTTCAAGGTACGTAAATTAAACTGTACGTGTGCCGGCGAACCATGACGCGCAAGATCCACTGCGACAGGAAGCTCCTGGTTGTCCTCATCCTGTTGTGTGTGACCATACTGGCGCAGTCTTCGGCGCTCTCGGCGCAAAGCGAAACGCACCATTCTCCGGATCATTGCTGCCTGCTCTGCCACGTGGGGCCGCTGCCGTTCCTGCAAACCAGCGTTTCGGCGGCGCTGGCGCCGGTTTTTCAGGTGGTATGGCTGGCTCCGCCGGCGCACGTTGAAACCACTTCGGATGTCCGGCCGGTCCCCAGTTCCTCGCGGGCTCCTCCTGCCGTTTAGCGCCTTCCCAAAATGAATCCGGCGGTCCCCACCCGGTAATCCGGCGCGGGACCATCGGGTTTTTTCAAATCGGAATCGGGAGAAGCATTTCGTCATGACGGCTGAAATCGTGCGCTGTCGCGGGCGGCTATTGCCGCTGTCTTTGGGACTGGCTCTGGCGTGGCTGCAACCGGCCTGCCGCAAGGCGCAGCCGGCGGAGTCCAAGCCGTATGAAGCGGCCAACGTGCAGCCCGGACTCTTCAGCGTGCCGCCGGACCAACTGGCCCACCTCAAGACCGCGGAGGTGCGGGCGGCCAACTGGCCGGTGGCCATTCACACCACTGGAACCGTTGACTGGGATGCGGACCACACCACGCAGGCCATTACCCAGGCGAACGGCCCGATCACGCGGATTATGGCGGACCTTGGAACGCCGGTGCAAAAAGATCAGCCGCTGCTCTACGTCTCCAGTCCCGACGTGGCCAACGCCATTTCCGTCTACCGCAAGGCGCGCAACCGCGAGGCGTTCAACAAGCGGATTGTGGACCGCATGAAGGAACTGCTGGATCGCGGCGCGATCGCGTTGAAGGATTCCCAGAGCAGCGAGGCGGACTACAACGACGCCACCACCGACGTGCAGAACAGCCTGCAGGCGCTGCGCATCTTCGGCATCACCAGCCAGGATATCGACGCGGCGGAGAAGCAGGGGTCGGCGGTCAATACGGAACTGGCGGTGCGGTCGCCGATTGCCGGAGTGATCGTGCAGAAACTGGTCTCGCCGGGCCAGTTGATCCAGGCGGGCCAGACCGTGTGTTTCGCCATCAGCGACGTTTCCACGGTTTGGGTGCAGGGGCATATCTTCGATCGCGACCTGCCTTCGGTGAAGAGCGGAGACGCGGTGGATGAAACCAATCCTTCGTTCAATCGCGCCTTCCGGGGCTCGGTTTCCTACATCGGATCCTCGGTCGACCCGAGTACACGCACCACGCCGGTTCGCATCGTGACGCAGAATCCGGGCGGGCTGCTGAAGAAGGACATGTTCGTGGATGCGGTGGTGCACACCGGGATGCGCAGCCACATGCTGGTGGTGCCGGTTGGGGCGCTGCTGCGGGACGACAAGAACGAACCGATTGTTTACGTGCAGTCGGAACCCGGCAAGTTCGCGCAGCGCAGCGTCACCGTTGTGGCGCAACAGGACGGGCTGGTGGCGATCTCTGGCGGGCTGCAGGAGGGCGAGACGGTAGTTTCCGACGGCAGCCTGTTCCTGCAGTTCGCCAACACCATCAAATAAGGCGCAAACAGAATGATCGCGAACCTAGTCTCCTTCGCACTCCGGCAGCGGTTTCTGATTGTGCTCGCCTCCGTGGCCCTGATGATCTATGGCGCGATCTCGTTTCAGAGGCTGCCTATCGACGCCTATCCGGATCTTTCGCCCCCGCACGTGGAGATCGTCACGCAGTGGCCGGGACACGCGGCCGAAGAGGTAGAGCGGCAGGTCACCATTCCCATCGAAATCGAGATGAACGGCATTCCGCAACTAGATTCGCTGCGCTCCAATTCGCTGTATGGCCTCTCTTCGGTGCAGATGAACTTCGAGTACGGCGCCAACCCGTACTTCGTGCGCGAGCAGGCCTTTGAGCGCGTGGGCAACGCATCGCTTCCGTCGGGGTTGCAGCCCTCGCTTTCGCCCCTGTTCAGCCCCAGCGGCCTGATCTACCGGTACGTTTTGCAGAGCACGGACCGCTCGCCGCAGGATATGAAGATTCTTGAGGATTGGGTGCTGGAGCGGCACTACCGTTCCATTCAGGGCGTGGCGGACGATTCCGGCTTCGGCGGCACCACCATGCAATACCAGGTGCTGCTGGACCCCAACAAGCTGTTCGCCTACGGCATCAACGTGCCCCAGGTGGTGCAGCAACTGGGGAACAACAATGCCAACGCGGGCGGCGGTTTTTATTCGCAGGGCGGGCAGTTTCATTACATCCGCGGGCTGGGCCTGGTGCGCGACACGGCGGACATCGGCAACATCGTGCTGCAGCAGAAGGGCGGCATTCCGGTCTACGTGAAGGACATCGCGAAAGTGCAGATCGGCTACGCGCCGCGGCTCGGCCAGTTCGGATACATGAAGCAGGACGAGGCGGTGGAGGGCGTGATCCTGATGCGCGTCGGCGAGCAGGCGCAGGTGATTCTGCGGCGCGTCGAGGCCATGACCAAGGAGTTGAACGAGCGCGTGCTGCCGCCGGACGTGAAGGTGGTCCCGTATTACGACCGGCAGAGTCTGATCGCGGAAACCACCAATACGGTGGAAGACAACCTGCTCCGCGGCATGCTGCTGGTGCTGGTGATTCTGGGCGTTTTCCTGTTCAGCTTGCGAACGGCGCTGATTGTGGCGGCCACCATTCCGTTTGCGCTTTTGTTTTCGTTCATCTGCCTGGACTGGCGGCACATTCCGGCCAACCTGCTCTCCATCGGCGCCATCGATTTCGGCATCATCGTGGATGGCGCGGTGGTAATGGTGGAGAATATCTTCCGCGAACTGGCGGCGCGTCATGGCAACGAAAACCACAACGTGGTGGACGTCATCCGCGCCGCGGCGCACGATGTGGAGCGGCCCATCTTCTACGCCATCGCGGTGATTATCGCGGGATACCTTCCCATCTACGTGCTGGTGGGGCCTTCGGGGCGCCTGTTCCAGCCCATGGCCGATACCATGACGTTCGCGCTGCTGGGGAGTTTGCTGTGCGCGCTGACACTGCTCCCGGTGCTGTGCTCGTACTTCCTAAGTCAACGCATTCGCGAGCCGCGCATGGTGCTGTATGAATGGGTTCGCGGCGGATACGGCTGGCTGCTGGGCCGGTGCCTGCGCAACCGGCTGCTCACGGTGGCGGTGGTTCTGGCGATTTTCGGGTCCTCGCTGCTGCTGATTCCGTTGATCGGCGGTGAGTTCATGCCTCACCTGGACGAAGGGGCGCTGTGGGTGCGGGCGACCACTCCGTACACTATTTCCTTTGAAGAGGCATCTAAGCTTTCGCCGCAGATTCGCAATATCCTGATGAGCTTTCCACAAGTCACCACGGTGGCCAACGAACTGGGGAGGCCGGACGATGGCACCGATCCCACCGGCTTCTTCAACAACGAATTTTACGTGGGGTTGAAGCCCTATTCGGACCGATCCTGGAAGGGCGGGACCAAGCCCAAACTGATCGAGGAAGTGCAGAAGAAGCTGGCGAGTTTTCCGGGGGTCATCTTCAACTACACGCAGCCGGCCGAAGACGCGGTGGACGAGGCGGAGACGGGGTTGAAGAGCGCGCTGGCCGTGAAGATTTTCGGCCAGGACCTGGCGACGCTGGAACAGAAGGCGTTCCAGACGAAGAACATACTCTCGAAGATACCGGGCATCGCGGGGATTACGGTGGTTCGGGAACTGGGCCAGCCGAGCCTGACCATTACTCCGGACCGGGCGAAGTTGGCGCGCTTTGGATTGAACGTGAGCGACGTGAACACGCTGGTGGAGACGGCGATGGGCGGTACGGCGGCCACGCAGGTGATCCAGGGAGAGCGGCAGTTCGACCTGATCGTGCGTATGCAGGAACCGTACCGCAGCGACGAGAACGCCATCCGGAACATGCTGATCGCGACGGCCGACGGCCAGTATCTGCCGCTGAGCCAGTTTTGCGATATCCGCGTGGAGAACGGCGCGTCGTTTATTTATCGCGAATCGAACTCCCGCTACATCGGGGTGCAATTCAGCGTGGAGGGGCGCGACCTGGCGAGCGCCGTCGGCGAAGCGCGGCGCAAAGTGGATGCGGCCGTGAAGCTGCCCATCGGCTACAAGTTCGATTGGGGCGGGGAATACAAAGAGTACCTGGCATCGCAGGAGCAGATGAAGATCATCCTGCCGCTGACGGTGCTGCTGATTCTTCTGATTCTTTTCGCGTTGTACGGGAATCTGAAATTCCCGCTGATTATTTTCCTCAGCGTGCTGGTGACCGAACCGGTGGGCGGCCTGCTGGCGCTGTACCTCACGCGCACCAATTTCAGCGTCTCTTCCATGTTGGGGTTTGTGGCGTTGATGGGGGTGGCGGTGCAGACCAGCGTGATCCTGTATTCCTTCATCAACAAGCTGCGTTTGGAAGGCCGCGACATTCCGACGGCCACGCTGGAGGCATCCATGCTGCGGCTGCGGCCCATCATGATGACGGCGCTGGTGGCCTGTTTCGGACTGCTGCCGGCGGCCATGTCCACGGGAATCGGCAGCGACTCGCAGAAGCCGTTCGCCATCGTGATTGTGGCGGGACTGGCTTCGCGGCTGCTGCTATCGATCTTTCTGTCGCCGGTGCTTTACGCGCTGGTGGCGCGCGACGGCGATACGTTGCAGGTTTAACTGAGGCAGGCAAGAAAATGCGGCAGGCGAGAAAAATGCGGTGCATCATCCGTTATGTGTGCGTGGGCCTTTCGATAGCAGGCGGCGCGGCCGCGCAGACGGCGCTCACCTGGCAGCAGGTTCAGGATAAGTTTCGGGCGGACAACCCCAACCTGCGCGCCGGTCTGCTCAATATTCAGGAATCGAAGGCCGCTGAGATTACGGCCTACCTGCGTCCGAATCCCAGCCTGACGGGGACGATCGACCAGCTTCAGCCGTTCAGCGGCAACCCGTATCGCCCGCTGGGGGCCGTGCTGCCGCTGGTGGCGGTCGACTATCTGCACGAGCGGCAGCACAAGCGCGAACTGCGCCTCGACAGCGCGCGGCAGGGGACGGCGATCGCGGAATCGCAGCAGCAGGACCTGGAGCGCAGCCTGCTGTTCAACCTGCGCACCGCTTTTGTGCAGACGCTGCAGGCCAAGGCCCTGCTGGCCAATGCCAGGGAGAACCTGGACTATTTCGATAAGCAACTGGCCATCAACCGCGACCGCTTCAAGGCCGGCGACATCGCGCGCGTGGACCTAGACCGCATCGCGCTGCAGCGGGTGCAGTACGAATCCGACTTTCAGACCGCGCAGGTGAACGCGCGGACGGCCAAAATCACGCTGCTGATGCTGCTGAACGAGCGCACTCCGGTGGACCAGTTCGACGTCACCGGCCCTTTCGAGCTCAAAGAACAGACTCTGGCGCTGGACGATTTTCATACCCAGGCGCTCGCCGCGCGGCCGGATTTGCGGGCGGCGCTGCAGACCGTGGAAAAAGCCGGCACGGATCACAAACTGGCGGTGGCCAACGGTTCCACCGATCCCACCTTCGCGGTGGATGTCGGACGCAACCCGCCGCTCACGCTTTACATGGGGGTGAGCGTCAACATCCCGCTGCGGATTTTCGACAAGAACCAGGGAGAGAAGGCGCGCACCCAGATCGATATCGCGCATGCCGAGCGGCAGAAAGACGCGGCGCAGGCGGTGGTGTTCAGCGACGTGGATTCGGCGTACTTCACCGTGTTGAGCTCGGTGACCCTGTTGCGGCCCTACACCGCGACGGACGGTTACCTGGAGACGGCAAAACGCGTTCGCGACACGATCTCGTTTTCCTACCAGCGCGGGCAGGCGTCGCTGGTGGAATACCTGGACGCGCAGAAAGACTACCGTGCCACGGAAGTGGCGTACATCAACCTGGTGGGGGCGTACCTGACTGCCGCGGGACAGTTGAACATGGCGGTGGGGAGGGAAGCCATTCCGTAATAGAGTTAAGACGCTGTTTCCGAAATGACCTCGGGCACGGCGATGTGACTCATCGGAGAAGGACTTGAAAGCCCTCTTGTACGAAGTGCCGGTCGTTGGTTAGGACTTCCGAAATCCGCTGGCGGCGCATCGTAGTCATGGATATGCAGTCCACAAGACTATAGCCCTTGTCATAGCGCTGCTCATACAAACGCAAGCCCGACATAAAGGATTCATGCGACTGCGGATGAACCCTGACGCGCCGATCCTCAAGGATCTTTCGGACGGCACGGGCGGCCGCCTCCCGCAGATGCGTGCCGCGCTGGGCCAAGCCGTCCAGGAGTTCGGTCAGCACCTCGTCAGTCGTAACCAGGCGGATTTCCCCAAGCACCTCCCGAGTGCGGATTACCTGCGCCCGATACGGATCGTGTGGATGAAGTACCGCACCCCAGTAGAGGGTGTCAGCGAAGACCAGCCTCACTTCTTCTTTGGTGCGCCGTGAAGGTAGTGGTCGAGGTTGGCGAAGTAGTCCGCGGGGACCTTCGCCCATTCTCGGGCCGGCACCGCTCTCCCAATAGCCGACAGCTCAGTCTCGAGCGAGCCGGCAGCGAATTCCGCAGCAACGCGCGGGTGCGAGCCGTTCTTCCTTCTCGCCGTCCCCGCGGTTCGCGGTCTTGGTTTGGTCGCGGTAGCCATTGTTCTCCTCCAGCCAGTATACCCTGCTGCTATCCGCTTGCCGATGCCTGGCTGCCGGGAACCGGGGTTTCACGGGACTAAACCTCCGGATCTGGGTCCCAAATGATCGGTACAAAATGGAGTTATAAAGCCCGTCAGCGTTACTCGAAAACGGAAACTCACTGGAGCGTCGGTACGCCTCCTCGCCAAAGAGTCGTGACGCAGGGGGCTGGGGCGAGACGCGAGTGTGGTAATCTCCGACTTAATGGCCCCGCGTCACGAACACGTTTCTCTAGAGGGTGGCTGTTTCGCCCTGATCTCTGGCCTGCCCAACCCATGTCGTGCCGTCGTTTTCGTGCACGGCTGGGGTGGAAGCCCAGCAGCTACGTGGTATCGTTTTCAGGAGTTGGTTGATGATGAGGAGGGCGAAGCCGAGGTGTGGGCCTGGTGGCAAGAAGCCGATTTGTACTTCTTTAGTTACGAATCGCGGCGCTTCAGTATTTCCGAGCACGCCGAGAAATTCCTGCGCTTTCTGGATCAAGTCTTCCCGCTCAGGCTAATTTCGCCTCTTCGAGCGCCAGACGCGACGCGGGATCACCGCTATGGTGAGCTGTACCTCGTTGGGCATTCGCTCGGTGCGGTTGTGTTGCGCGAAAGTATTCTGGACCGCGCCGCAATAGCAGCCGCCACTGCGAGGCCCATTACTCGGTCAACAGATCTCCTCAACGGGCAACTTCGCCTCTTCGCACCCGCAATGCATGGCGCAAAGCCGAGCGGTTGGCTTGGGCTGGCTTATCACTTGCTTCGTGAAATCAACGAAATAAAGCCCTGGTTGGAAGCCGCCATGGAGAGTCAGACCATCGTACGGCAATTGCACTCGGAGTCGGACAAGCTCAAGCGGTTGCGGGATGATACTGAGAAGCTCGCAGGAACAACGTTTCACTCTGCTCTTGTCGCGGACGTGGTGTACGGTGAGAAGGAACATATAGTCGAAAGAGACAAGTTCCGGCTTGACAGGATTGAATTGCCGATCACCGGGAGGAACCATACGTCGGTCTGTAAGCCTGATAAGGACTATCGCGACCCGCTTCAGTTTGTGATGAGAGGCAAGCATGCCTAATGCGTCTTCACTTATCGAGTATTCGGACTCGGCGTTTCGCCCGGCGGTTGTCGCATGGGAAAAGGCCCAATCAGGTTTGCCAGCGAAGCAGCGATTTGCCGCCGCCTCATTAGTCGAATCATACGGCTGGATGAGCATTGGAGTCCAGGCCGGAGCGTTTCCGCCGGACTTAGCACGGAAACTCGTTACTCCAAGTGTAGAAGTAGTAATGGCGGCGAACAAACTGGCGGATCGGCAGGCGTTGTTCCAGTCCGGGGTTACCGGTCAGAACCAGAGGCTGCTCGCATCTAAAGAAATGTTTCCGTCGCAGTTCCGTGACAGATATCCCAGTAAGTTTGCTGAATTCCCCGAGGTACCAATACTATTCTCACTTGGGTGCTCAGAATCATTGGCTTTTGCGCAGTCTGACGGAGGGTTCGCCGAAACACTCAATTTCGCCATCGAGAATGACTGGGACGTCGTGCTTGGTCGGCTGAAGGATGAGCCTTTTTCGTATGAAGTTGCCACGAATTCTGAGCCAAGTTTGTTCGAGGGTTATATGCGTGCGTTGCTGCACATGAACCGGGTTGCGGACCTGATGGGAGGCGAAGGTGCGCGAACTGCTAGTTGGCCGGCTCGGGCTGTGATGAGGGTTGAGGTAGGTAATATCCACGGATGGCGGCTCAACTTCCAGAGTAATGTGTTCGGGCCGCGGTTCGATGCGGTTACTGAGGCTGTAGAGTCACGTCTCCGAGCAGAAGCCACAGCGGACGCGGTTGAACTACGAAAGGGTGGCTTCGTTGGCGGTGTTCGAGACTTGCGACAACGGTATGGTGAGGCCCTGGGCTATGTCTCGATAACGACGAGCGCGTGATCTATCTAAGACGACTCCGCTTTCATCTTACGTTTGGAAACCGAATGGATTGAAGGGCCTGCGCACTGTGCGGTATTGCTTCCGTGAAGTCCGGGTCGCGTCAACCGGCCGTGTCGCGTGCAACTGCGTTACGGTACTCTCTCAGATGACGTTAATATGGTCAAGCACAAACCTGCATGGAGTGAACAGGACGTAATCGAGCGTCTCCGCGGGCGCGTCTCTTTACCCGTTACCGGCGGACTGGTCCTCGGGATCGGCGATGACTGCGCGATTTTCCGGCCGCGAGGCTCGGCCGAGGACCTGCTGTTCACTACCGACATGCTGATCGAGGGCGTACACTTCCTGAGGGAAACCCACACCGCGGCTGATATCGGCTGGAAGTCTCTGGCGCGCGGCTTGAGCGATATCGCGGCCATGGGCGGGGAACCGCGGTTTTGCCTGCTCTCGCTGGCGCTGGCGCCATGGGCGGATGCCCGATGGCTGGGTAGCCTTTATCGCGGGCTGCTGGGTTTGGCGCAATCGGCCGGCGTCACGCTGATGGGCGGCGACTTGGCGCGTAGCAGCCTAGTGATGGCCGATATCGTGGTCTGCGGCGCCGTGCCGCGCGGCAAGGCGCTGCGGCGCGACGGCGCGCGGGCGGGCGACGCCATCTATGTCTCAGGCGCGCTCGGCGGTTCGGCGCTCGGCCTCGCCACCGGCCGCGGTAGAGCCGGCCGTGAAAAAATATGGCAGCGCCATGTGCGTCCCGAACCGCGGCTGGCCCTTGGACGGTTTCTGCGGGAACGCTTGCATGCCACGGCGGCCATGGATTTAAGCGATGGCCTGTCGATCGACCTCCATCGCATGTGCCTGGCTTCCGGGTTGAAAGCCGAAATCGAAGAGCCGCCCAAGTATCCGCGTGCCACTTTGGATCAGGCGCTGCACGGAGGCGAGGACTACGAACTGCTCTTCACCGCGCCGGAGCGTGTTGCCGTGCCGGCCGATTTCGAAGGCCTGCCGCTCACGCGAATTGGTACCATGCGCAAAGGGCGTAAGGGCGCGGTGCAGTTTCGCGGCGCGCCGCTTCAGCCGCTGGGTTACGACCACTTTCGCAACGACCACTTTCGCAAATCATGAGCCCTCCCGATCCTGCAATCGTCATCGACCTGATCGAAGCCTTCCGCAGGTCGAAGACCATGTTCGCCGCGGCATCCATGGGGATCTTCGATCTTCTGCACGAAGCCCCCGCCGGCGCGGCGGATCTGGCGGCCAGGTTATCCGCCAATGCCGATGCCACCGAACGCCTGCTGGACGCCTGTGCCGCCCTGGGCCTGCTGCGCAAGCGCGACGGCATTTACGAAAACGATCCGGTGGCCGATACCTACCTTCGCGCCGGCAGCCCGCACACGCTCTTCGGATACGTTCGCTATTCGGACGCTGCCCTGTACCCCATGTGGAACAACCTGGCCGATGCCGTTCGCGAAGGCTCGCACCGCTGGACGCAAACCTTCGGCCTGGAAGGGCCCATCTTCAGCCACTTCTTTCGCACGGACGATGCCATGCGGGATTTCTTGCGCGGCATGCACGGCTTCGGTCAGTTGACGTCGCCCAAAGTGGTTACGGCTTTCGACCTGGGGCGCTTCCGCCGGATCGTCGATCTGGGCAGCGCCACCGGCCACCTGGTGATCGCGGCGTGCGAGCATTACCCCGAACTGCGCGGCACGGTGTTCGATCTCCCGCGCGTCACGGAGGTGGCACGGGAGGAGGTGGCGCGGTCGGCGGCGCGGGACCGGATCGAGGTTGTGGCCGGCGATTTCTTCGAGGATGAATTGCCGCTGGCGGACCTCTACTCCGTGGGACGGATTCTGCACGATTGGAACGACGGCCGCGTGGGCCGGCTGCTGTCGCGCATCTTCGATCGGCTGCCCGCGGGCGGCGGCTTGCTGGTAGCGGAGAAACTGCTCGCGGAAGACGGCGTAGGGCCGGTTCCGGTCAACATGCAATCTCTCAACATGCTGATTTGCACCGAGGGCAAAGAGCGCAGCCTGAGCGGGTACACGCATCTGCTGCGCAGCGCGGGATTTGGAGCCGTCGAAGGCCGCCGGACGGGCGTCCCGCTGGATGCGATTCTGGCCCTGAAGGAATAGGGCGGCACGTCATGTCTCGACCGTTGGGTGTCATACGTCCCGGCCCCGCAATCGTCATCAACCCGATCGAAGCCTTCCGCGGACACGCATGTTGCTCCCCGATCGCGTTTAGCGGTTGATCATCCGTTGCGCGCCTTCAGAGTAACGAGCCCCTTGGACCTTGATCCCGGATGTGGCGCTCTCAATTTCGCGGAGATCTTCATCGCTGAGCTCGATGGCGGCTGCCGCTACGTTCTCCTCCAAGCGATGGAGTTTCGTCGTCCCTGGAATCGGAACCATCCAGGGATTCTGAGCGAGAACCCAGGCGAGCGCGATCTGAGCCGGTGTCGCCTTTTTGCGCTGAGCGACTGTCTCCAGCAGGTCTACCAACGCACGGTTCGCCTTCCGAGCCTCCGGGTTGAAACGAGGAACGGTGTTGCGGAAGTCGGTACTATCGAACGTGGTATTCTCGTCGATCTTGCCGGTCAGATACCCTTTGCCCAGAGGGCTGAACGGAACGAAGCCGATTCCGAGCTCTTCGAGAGCCGGAAGGATCTCCGCCTCAGGCTCCCTCCACCAAAGGGAGTATTCGCTCTGAAGGGCGGTGACGGGCTGAACCGCATGCGCGCGGCGGATAACCTGCACGCCTGCCTCCGAAAGTCCGAAGTGCCTGACCTTACCTTCCTGAATCAGGTCTTTCACCGCCCCCGCCACATCTTCAATTGGCACGTTTGGGTCGACACGATGTTGATAGAACAGATCGATGACACCAGTCTTGAGTCGCTTGAGCGAGGCGTCGGCGACCTCCTTGATGTGCTCGGGCCGGCTGTTCAAGCCAGCTTGTTTCCCATTCGCGTCGAAGTAGAACCCGAACTTCGTGGCGATCGCGACCTGCCCACGCAAGGGCGCGAGGGCTTCACCTACGAGTTCTTCATTGAGGAACGGGCCGTAGACTTCCGCGGTATCGAAGAACGTGACGCCCAGTTCCACGGCTGCCCGGATGACAGAGATCAGTTCGTGCTTGTCTTTGGGCGGACCGTAACCGAAGCTCATTCCCATGCAGCCGAGGCCGATGGCTGAAACTTCCAAGTTGCTCTTTCCAAGTTTGCGCTTCTGCATATTTCTCCTTTGGAGCCGATTCTCCTGTTTTCAGGTTATAGTCTTCGCTCGCCAAGCGCTCCGCCAAAGGAGTCGGTCAATAGTCTTCCCATTCGGTTGCCGGCGTGCGCTAATAGGACGATGACCCGCAGAACCCTGCTGAACGCCCTATTCGCTTCTCCCCTGTGCCTGCGCGGCCAGATGGCATCTCGCGGCGTCACCGCCGCGCCGCGAGGCAAGAGCTCCGGGCTCCCCTTCAACGCCCGCTTCACCGATGTGGCGGCGCAAGCCGGACTCACCGCCCCTGTGATCTACGGAGGCGTGGACCACAACGCCTACATCGTCGAAGCGATCGGCTGCGGCACGGCGTTCTTCGATTACGATAACGACGGCTGGCTGGATATCCTGCTGCCCGGCGGTACGCGTTGGGAAGGCGCGCCTGCGGGCGCCGGCAACCGATTGTACAAGAACAACCGCGACGGAACCTTCACGGATGTTACCGAAAAGTCCGGCCTGGCGCGCACCGGCTGGTTCTGCGGAGTGACCATCGGCGACTACAACAACGACGGCTTCGAAGACATCTTCCTCAGCGGCTGGGAACAGAGCTGCCTCTACCGCAACAACGGCGACGGCACGTTCACGGATGTCACGAAAGCCGCCGGCCTTACCGGCGAGCGCGCGCGTTGGGGCACGGGTTGCACTTTCGTCGATTTCGACCGCGACGGCAATCTCGATCTCTTCATTTCCCACTATCTGAAATTCGACCCGCGAAAGATACCCGCCGCCGACAAACAGAGCGACTGTAACTTCAAGGGTGTTCCGATTAACTGCGGTCCGCGCGGACTGCCGCTTGAGACTCACTCTCTCTACAAGAACAACGGCAATGGCACGTTCACCGATATCAGTGCCGCCTCCGGGATCGCCAGGGCCGCCGGTTCCTACGGCCTGACAGCGGTGGCGGCCGACTTCGACGACGACGGCTGGCCCGAGATCTACGTCGCCTGCGATTCCACGCCTAGCCTCTTCTTCCACTACAACGGCGACGGCGCCTTCGAAGAGATCGGACTGGAAAAGGGCGTGGCCTTAAGCGATGACGGCCGGGAACAGGGCGGCATGGGCGTGGGCGTCGGGGATTTCAACCTCGATGGCACGCTCGATATCCTGAAAACTCATTTCACCGAAGACACGGCCGCGCTGTATAGCAATCATGGCAAGGCCGGATTCGAGGACGTCACGGTTCGCGCCGGGCTCGGGGTGGAGAGCCGCTATGTGAGTTGGGGCGCGGGAATCGTCGACCTGGATAATAACGGCTACCCGGATATATTCTGGGTCACCGGCAGCGTGTATCCGGAAGTGGAAAAGAAGCTGCCGCAGTTCCCGCACCGCACACCGCGCGTTCTATTCCGCAACCTGGGAAACGGAAAGTTCGAGGAGTTGTTGACCGAAGGCGGCCCTGGAGTTACTGCCGCGCACTGCAGCCGCGGCTGCGCCTTCGGCGATTTCGACAA
>Ga0209847_1000531_pt1 | contig 15276 bp, 13 predicted proteins | sample OrgsoiDNA_201060_FD_185808 | JGI IMG/M metagenome (GOLD analysis project Ga0209847, IMG submission 185808) | Permafrost soil microbial communities from the Arctic, to analyse light accelerated degradation of dissolved organic matter (DOM) -... | ecosystem: Environmental > Terrestrial > Soil >... | reverse complement strand
GATCGTCGCCAGCCTGGCGGAATTGCCGGTGCAGGACGACTTCGACGAACGACTCAAAGGCATTCGCCAGTGCTTGCACTGGATCAATCGCCGCTTGGGCCAGGAGTTGACCGTCACTGCCGGGCGCCACGACAGCATCATGGGCAGCACCGTGGTGGCGCTGCTGGTAGAAGGCAGTCGCGCGGCCTGCATCTGGGCCGGCGACAGCCGTTGCTACCTGTGGCGTGGCCAGCGGTTGTATCAGCTGTCCAAGGATCATTCGCTGCAACAGCAACTGATCGACGAGCAAAACATGAGCGTCGAAGACGCCCGCGCCCATCCTTCGGCCCATGCCTTGACCCGTGCGGTCGGGGCAGCCGATGTGCTGACGCTGGACGTGCTCGAACTCGAGGTTTACCCCGGCGATACGTTCCTGTTGTGCAGCGACGGTTTGTACCAAGGGCTCAGCAGCGATGCCTTGGGCAACGCCCTGAGCCTGACCGCGCCGCACGTTGCGCTGGAGCGTCTGTTCGACGGCGCTCTGCGTGGCTCGGCACGGGACAACCTGACTGCCGTGGTGATCCGCCAATGACTGAACTCATGCGACCGATCGACGACCTGCTGGTGAGCGAAGAGCAGGACAACAACCTGACCTACTTTGCGTTCGCCAAGCCCAATCAGGCTTCACCTGCGCTGGCGCCGACCCGGGCCAGCGTCGGCGAATTGCCCGACGTGCTCGCAGGCCGTTACCGCATCGAGCGCCTGCTCGGTGCCGGTGGCATGGGCGCGGTTTACCGTGCCCGGGACCTGCTGAACGAACAGTTCGGCGATCCCGACCCTTACATCGCGCTGAAAATCCTCAGCGAAGAATTTGCCGAATCGCCGGACGCCAGTGCCTTGCTCTACAGCGAGTTCGCCCTGACCCGACGCCTGCGCCACGACAACGTGCTGCGCTTTCACACCTTTGAAGTCGACACCGACTGCCAGCGCGCCTTCATCACCATGGAACTCATGCGTGGGCTGACCCTGGACAAATTACTCTGCGAGCGGCCCCAGGGCATGCCGTGGAAAGAACTGCGCGACATCGCGCTGCCGCTGCTCGACGCGCTGGCCTACGCCCACGCTCGCGGCGTGCTGCACGGTGACATGAAACCGAGCAACGTCATGCTCAGCGAAGAAGGCGTGCGCCTGTTCGACTTCGGCCTCGGCCAGGCAGAAGAGGGCATCTTGCCCGGCCTGCCGCACTTGAGCCGCAGCCGCTTCAACGCCTGGACCCCCGGCTACGCCGCCCCCGAACTGCTCGAAGGCCAACCGCTGACCGCCAGCGCCGACGTCTACGGCGTGGCCTGCGTGCTCTACGAATTGGCGGGCGGCAAACACCCGTTCCGCCGCTTGCCCTCGACCCAGGCCCGCGACGAACGCCTGGAGCGCGAGCTGCATGCACCGAAGAATTTACCGAAACACTGTTGGCCAGCCCTGCGAAAAGCGCTGACCTTCAACGCGGCTGATCGAACGATCACTGCTGCCCAATTGCGTGACGCCTTGGGCGCCACTTCGTCTTTGCTGCAACGCCTGCGACGTCGGGCGTAACGGATGACTACCGAACAGGGAGCAAGCCATGTTCAACCCAGCTAACGAAACCCACTTCAGCCTCAAAGTCGAAGACTACGAAGGCGACCTGCAAGTGCTGTCGTTCACCGGCACCGAAGGCATCAGCCAGCCGTATCGCTTCGACATCGAACTGGTCAGCGAAAACCCGGACCTGGACCTGGAAAAACTCCTGCACAAACAGGCGTTCCTCGCGCTCGACCCACAGGGCAGCGGCGTCCACGGCCAGATCTACCGCGTCGCCCAAGGCGATGCCGGCAAACGCCTGACCCGCTACAAAATCTCCCTGGTGCCGCAACTGCAATACCTGCATCACCGCACCAACCAACGCATCTACCAGCAGATGTCGGCACCGAAAATCATCGCGCTGATCCTCGACGAACACGGCATCAAGGGCAACGCGTACAAATTCCAGTTGAGCGTGCCGTGCCCGGACCGCGATTACTGCGTGCAGTACGACGAAACCGACCTGCATTTCGTCCAGCGCCTGTGTGAAGAAGAAGGCATTCACTACCACTTCCAGCACAGCGAAAAAGCCCATCTGCTGGTGTTCGGCGACGACCAGACCGTGTTCCAGAAACTCGGCCAGCCCACTGCGTATGTGCAGGGCAGCGGCATGGTGGCCGATGAGCCGGTGATCAAAGGTTTCAAGCTGCGTTTGGAAACCCGCACCAGCCGTACGACCCGCCGCGACTACGACTTTGAAAAGCCGCGTCTGCAACTGGAGTCCGCCTACAAACCCGAAGGCGAAAGCACCGAGCCCGACCTCGAAGACTACGACTACCCCGGCCGCTTCATCGACCGCGCGCGGGGCAAATTCCTCAGCCAACGCGCCCTCGAACGCCATCGTGCGGACTACCAACAAGCCGAAGGCTGGGGCGACCAAACCACGCTCAACAGCGGCCACTTCCTGGAAATCTCCGACCACCCGCGCACCGAGTGGAACGACCTCTGGCTGCTCACCGAAATCTTCCACGAAGGCAAACAACCGCAAGTCCTCGAAGAGTCAGTGACCAGCGACACCACCGACAACAAAGACGACTTCCACCAGGGCTACCGCAACCGTTTCCTGGCCACGCCATGGAACGTGTTCTACCGCCCAGCCCTCGAACACCCCAAACCCCGCGTCCTCGGCAGCCAGACCGCCCTGGTCACCGGCCCCAAAGGTGAAGAAATCCACTGCGACCAGTACGGCCGCATCAAAGTGCAATTCCACTGGGACCGCGAAGGCCTGGCCGACGACAAAACCAGCTGCTGGATGCGCGTCTCATCCAGCTGGGCCGGCGACCGCTACGGCGCCATCGCCATCCCGCGCATCGGCATGGAAGTGCTGGTGACCTTCCTCGAAGGCGACCCCGACCAACCGCTGGTAACCGGTTGCCTGTACCACAAGGAAAACCAGGTTCCCTACGAGTTGCCGGCGAACAAAACCCGCACGGTTTTCAAAACACTCAGCTCACCGGGGGGCGGCGGGTACAACGAACTGCGGATTGAAGACAAGAAAGGTGCGGAACAGATTTACCTGCATGCCCAGCGCGATTGGGATGAAAACATTGAGCACGACCAGAAGATCCGCGTGGGGAATGAGCGGCATGACACGGTGGAGAAGAACACCTACACCGAGTTAAAGGCTGAAGAGCATCGGACGACGATTGCGGATCGGAAGATTGAAACGCGGATGGATGACCACCTGACGATTGGGCAGAACCAGCATGTGAAGCTCGGGACTGCGCAACTGACGAGTGTGGGGAAAGAGATTCATCTGAAGGCTGGGGCAAAGATTGTTATCGAAGCGGGGATGGAGCTGACCGTAAAAGCAGGTGGCAGCTTCATCAAACTCGATGCTGGCGGCATTACCGTTGTTGGGCCGGTGATCAAAATCAACGCTGGCGGTTCGGCGGGATCGGGCACGGGGATTGGGATTAAGCCTCCCGTTTTGCCGGGCGCCGCCGACGCCGACATCGCTGGCGACGTGCCGCCCCAGGCACTTGGCAATGCGCCGACGCCGATGCCGCCACCGCCAGTCTGCAAGGAATGCCTGGCCCGGGCCAAACGAAACGCCCAGGCCCTGGCCGCGCGATAAAGGACGAATTCATGACCACAAGCAACCTGCACTGGCTCGACGAGTTATGGGTCAACGCCCAGCAACTGCAACACCAGCACCTCGACCTGCTGATCGACGCCACCAGCCTCGACTACCCGCTGCTGCAAGAACTGGCAGAGCAAACCGACGCGCCACAACTGGCCAAACTGTTCGAGAACACCCCGGAAGTCGCCATCGCCGACTTCGGCCCGTTGCTGCTGCGCGTAGAAACGTCCCAGCGGCCCTGGCTGAAAACCTTTATCAACGCCGTCGATTGCAACAAACACGTCGTTGCCCTGTTCAGCCCTTGGGCCTTCGACGAGTTGGCTAATCACCTGCGCAGCTTTCTCCAAGCCCAATGGAATCAGGGCCGCTCGGAGGGTGTGTTGCGGTACTACGACCCCCGCATGCTACTGCCGGTCGCTGAAACCTTCACGCCCGCACAAAGCAACGCGTTCCACGCTGCCGCGATTTCCTGGCACTGGCTCGACCGCGACCAACGCCCGCAAAGCCTGCCCGGCAACTACGTCCGCCACGTCGCCGCCCCACCCAGCGCCCCAGTCATGTTCGACCACCCACAAGTCGCCAACCTGCTCGCCTGGACCGAAGCCGACGCCTACCGCATCGACCACTGCGCCATCCCGCAGCACTATGGTTTAAGCCGTAATGAGAGCCTTATTCGTCATCTGTATCGCAGCCAATTGGCGGCGAATCAGAAGGGATTGAAAGAGCCGGAAGAGCGGGAGCCGTTTATTGATCAATGGCTGGTGGAGAACTCGGCGTTTGTGATTGATGAGCCGGTTAGGGCGTTGATTTGATGAGTGGGTTGGCGGGGGTTGCAGGGGAGGCGGTGTCTTCCTGGCTGGTCCGTGGGTTGATTTTAATGAGTGTAATGACGGTGGCGGGGTGCCAGGCGCGGCCGGAAATTTTGGGTGCGCCGGTGAGCGGATACAACCACACCTCCGCGGCCATAAATTGGTTCAGTGTTAATGGCGCAGCTGGGCCAAATATTGGGCCTTTTCAGGGGGGGCTCAGCTCTCAGGTGTGCTGCACCATTATCCCTGTAGTTTGGAATCCGAGGTTAAGAGCGGTTGTGAAGTGGGAGAAAGATCCTTTTCCAAGTGAAAATATCCAGCGTGATCAATACGGTCAGATTGTTATGGAGGCCTATAAACGCCATGCCGCGAAATATTCAACGCATGAGGCGGTCGTCGAAATTCCTCAATACACAGACGAGGTGTGTGCGGTACAGGTCCATTTTTTGCCGTGTGATCAGGTAAGAATTTCCACTACCTGCTACACCCCAGCGCATCGGAATTATCCCGATCATGCCTACTTCAAAATAAAGGAGTCGACGAGATGTTCGATTCTTTAAACGACAGCGTGCGGCAGATAGAAGGAATGGGAGAATTTCCCTTGCGGGAAAATTTGTCTATATGCAAGCAGCATCAAACCCGGTTCTCCGGGCATTCAAGTAGCTACCCGAAAAACATGGAGGGGTCGAAGATATGTCCACACCTATAAGTATCGTAATCAAGGCGAAAATTTTTGCGGTGTTGATACTTGGAATTTTTCGCCAAGGGCGACGATTGTCTATGATTTCTGGCAGTAAATATTCGCGTTGCATCCGTGCATTTATATTGCCTGTCAGTTTGCTGACGGTAGGTGCATGCCAAGCTGAGTCGAAGATGCTGTCTGCGCCTGTGACTGGTTACAACCACACGTCAGCTTCCATTACCCGCTTCACTATAAATGGGGCCGGGGGGCCAAATTTGGGCGCCAACCAAGGTGGCGGCGCCGAAGTATGTTGTGGCGTGGTCCCTCGGGTATGGACCCCAGATCTCAAGGCCATTGTTGAATGGCAAAAAGACCCAGATCCGTATGCTTACGGTAAATGGAAGGAAAAACCCTTCTCAGATGCTTGGAACTTACGTATGGAGGAGCACAAGCGCCTACTCACGAGGCATAGGGTAGTCGTTACTATTCCTCAATACGGAGAGAAAATTTGCGCTTTGCAGGTTCATTTTCTGCCATGTGATCAGGTAAAGGTTTCGACTACATGCTTTACACCTTCGAATCCTAACTATCCCGACAAAGCATATTTTCAAGTTAAGGAACCGGCCACATGTCCGAACCTTTAAAAAATATTAAATCACCGCACCCTAGTACTGCATCAATAGCGCCGACATTTCCGGTTGAGGGGCGTCTTCCACTAGATCCAAAATTACTATCAGAAAATATTAAGAAGCAGAAACGCGACGAGGTGATCTTCGCGGATAAGCAGCGAAAAGAACTTCAGGCTAATGGCGCCGCCTACTCTGGGGTTTCTTGCAGTAAAACGTTGCATGTCACAGTTGCGTTTGACGGTACTAACAATAATGATCAAGCAGACAGTGCATCGGTGCCTTCAGCGAGCAGTAATATTGCCCGTATATTTCATGCCAGTCTCGGTGGTGATCCTACAACTGAGGCAGAAGGATTTTTCCGTTACTACAGCCCAGGAGTAGGAACTGTATTTCCGGATATTCGGGAATACACGCCTAGTGATGGCGGGCTAATGTTTGCCACTGGTGGTGAAAATCGTATTAACTGGGGCTTGACACGGCTTATTGATGCGTTGAAACAAACGTTAGAGGGAACCCGTCTTGAGCTCTCGGAGACTCAAGCACTTTTGGATGCTATGGCAACAGGAAATATTACTTTTCTAAGTGGTGGTCTGCTTGAGAATGGTGAGAAAAAACGTGAAGCCGCGATGCGTCCAGAAATAAAAAAGCTGGAAGAAGCTTTAGTTAAACGAAATGAGGCAGATCAAAAGCCGCATATCTTAGCGCTGCGATTATATGTTTATGGTTTCTCTCGTGGTGCGGCCCAAGCTCGAACCTTCGCAAATTGGCTACAAGTATTAACTCGCTGTGCCAGTGAAGGAGGGCGAATGGATTATCGTTTTGCCGGACTTCCTATCTCAATCGAATTTCTCGGTATTTGCGATACTGTAGCTGCAGTTGGTATGGCTGATAGCATGCCGTTTGCTGCTGGTCATATGGGGTGGGCTGACGGCACCATGCGCTTGCCAGATGAGTCGTTGGAAAAGTGCATGAATACTGCGCTACCAAATGACTGTCACTATCTCAAACGTTGTGTACATCTTGTCTCTGCTCACGAACAGCGGGCTAGTTTTCCATTGGACTCAATACGACGTCGGCCGAAAAATGCTGATGGTCAACGTGACACAAATCAAGCATCCGGCTATCGAGAAGGAACCCAGGAATTTATATACCCAGGAGTACACTCTGATGTTGGGGGCGGCTATCCACCGAGAGCTCAGGGCAAAGCAAACGCCGGTTCCACTTACGTTTTATCGCAAATAGCTCTACAGCATCTATATGCGGAAGCGTTTACGGTAGGTGCTCCGCTGCAGACCCCTCAGGAAGCTCTACTCCCTGACGTTCATGAAGTGTGGCGCGCAATGGACGCCGTTACTTACCAAGAGTTCGGTGTATCGGAAGCTCTGATGAAACGCTTTAATGCGTGGCAATCCCAAGTCAAAGCCGGCACTCTTGAAGAAATGATTAAGAGAGAACAGGCGCTCATCACTGGCTGGCGTATTGATCGTTATGCGGGTGGTCTGGCGCAGCGTGGCTTCTTTGCGAATGTCGACAAAGACATGCCCGAAGCCCAGCAGGATGCTTGGACTGCTATCTATAAACGTCGTTCCGCAGAGTCTGCTGCCGCTGCACAAGGGCAGCCGCTGCCGACGTATACCGAGCCGCAAGAAAAAGAATACCAATTGAATGTTCAGATCGTCGGCGGCCAGGAAAAGGTAGACAACATCCGATTGGAAAAAGCCTTCGATCCACCACTCGATCAAAGACAGCTCTTGGGGGCAGCAGCCGAATTTCGTCATGACTACCTCAAAGAGTGGGGTATTTTGGACGACTGGAAAATTGGCAGCACTATTGTCGATATGTTGGTTGGCGGCACGGTCTACGCCATCAACGAAGAGGATGAAGCTGAGGAGTACAACTACCTTTACGACAATGGGACGGCGCGATACAAAGAGATGTTCATCGCTCCGAACAAGGTACGTCAGGGCCAGGAAGATCTAGTCGCATTATTTGATGATCAAATTCATGACTCTCGTGCTTGGTTTATGAACACGTCCTTTATTGGGCCTCGGGAGCCATTTACTGACTACTTCCGTATTCGTCTCGTTCACTTCGATAACGAATCCAACAAGCAACTGTCGCTAGTAGCAACCGCTGGTCGCGTCATCGGTGTGGGGATTGCTTTAGCCAGTATTGGTTTGAGTATTAAAAAGCGCGACCCAAGAATGCTGTTGGCGCTCCCTTTGATGAACGTAGCACGTCCTATTCTTACCGGAAAAGTTGGTCTGCCTGACGTTAGTGCCTTCGACCCCCTTACCGGCATTGCGCTGCCGATGCTCACCAATCTCGATTCATTGAAGGGCTTCACCAAAGCACCAGGCGACATGGTGGCCAAAGTCGCCGCATTACCAGCGCTGCAGCCGCTAACCGGAGCCAACGCTAACACTCCCGCCCTTCAGAAAATCCTGGTGGCGCATCAGGCAGTCGAAGCCGCCCGCAAGAAAGATGCTGGCGCCTTGGCCAGTCTGGTGGCGAAAGCGGCTAACGATGAGGACAAACCCGGTGGTTGGTTGGACATGGTTGCCGATCAGGCTGGCAATTTGAAGTCGTCTGAAAAGAACGTGTAACTGCAAAACGATGAAGGGCGGCTCTTGATGAGCCGCCCTTTGCGTTCGTGTGTTCAGATTTTTTGAACCGAGCCAGCGACCAGTTTGGGGAGTCGACGTTATTGGGTTTTATAATATTAGTAAGAGGGAACAAATTTATTTATGGGATGGTGCTATCCGTCATTCACTTAAAGTCGCTCATTTCTCCATTTTCCCCGAAAGCGTATGGCATCCAAATCAGAGACTGAAATATGAAATCATTTAACAGATTCGTTGTGCTATTTATCGGATGTCTATCAGCTTCAAATGCGTTTTCCGAAGAAGAATGCAAGGTCATTACCGCGAGCGCACAGGTCGATAAGTGCGCCGAAATCGCTCGTAAGACCGCTGACGTAAAACTGAATACCAGCTTCAAAAAACTGCTGGCGCGGTTTGAGTCTCAGCAAAAGGCTGACCCTGAGCAAGGGAAGGTCTTCACGGCTATGGCCAAAGACGCTCAACGTGCCTGGATAAAATTGCGAGACACCAGTTGCCCGCTCGAAGCAACGAACATCGAGCCCGGCGCAGCGGCGCATGTCACGACGATCAATAACTGCATTGCCAGAATGAGTCAGGAACGCTCTGCTTATCTGGACGGGATTGTGACTGATGGTTCGGGCGATGAGATCAACCTCAACAAGGTCTCAAACGCTGGCATCAGTCGCTTCGGCGATGTCGTGGCTCGCTATGTAAATATCCTCGGTAGCCCGTGCCTCAACGTTCAGATTCTTGCGCCTGACGGAGGTTGGAGAGTGCTGTCGTCTGCCCGGTTTTGCAGTTTTGACGGCAAGTCATTTGGGGACGGTTATGCGGATGCCGGGTTTGATGGGTATGTGTTTGCTGCCGATGGGTTGCACGTGACGCTGAGCCTTACGGAGCTTCGTGGGAATGGTGAGGAACGTCGTAAGTGTCTTATTCCGATTCAGGGTTCGGAAATCAAAGAGCTGAAATGCGGCGCGCCGGAGCCTGTGTGAAAACAGGGTGTAAAAGGGAAATGATTTTCGGAGAGTAAAGATTGAAAAGGTCCTGTCTGTTGCACGGGTTAATCGTCGTATGCATGACCGCTACACCCGTTTTCGCCTCCGAGGTTGATCGCATTGGCACAGTCGTAAAGGTAGGTGACGACCCAGGCGATTCATCCCTTGCTTCTGGAAAGTCGGTCGCTTCAATCTCTCAGGGAGATTGCAAATATTCCTTGGCCCTGCTTGAAAATCAACACGTACAGTTTCACATCCCCTGATGTTGTGTTTCTTGAGTCCAAGGTCATTCCGAAGGTTGAGCATTGGCCGCGTCTTGCACAGGTAGAAATGTCTGCGGGGTATGACTGGAGTTTTGAAGAGAACAGTAATTTCAAATCAAAATGGTTTGGGTTGATGTGTGAGAGTGCAGAGAATTTTGGTTCGCTTCGTTCGGATCAAAATAAAAGCGCTGATGACGATAGTGCGGAGCTTCAGTTTGTTAAAGAGGCGAACGACCTTAAATGCCCCGCGACTCTTACAAAGAAAGGGTGGGTGCCAAATGCTAACGCAGGAAGTCCGGAAAATTATGTTTTCCACGAACTAATGGGTGATAACTGGTCTGGCTTTATATTCGGTTTCAAGAATGAGCTTGCGGGCAGTATGGCGCGTATTAATTTTTGTTTGGTTCACGATGGGGATGTTTTGCTGGGTTCAGCTATAAATAGTTCTAAGCCCTCATGGATTAACGAAAAAGCCTTTGAGGAAATTGAATCAACGTTGAAAGCTGTAATTTTCGTGCCGTGATCGCTGCGTTCTGGGTGGGCGGGTTATATTTTTGTTGTGAGGCTTCACGATAATTTGGGGCGTTAAATGATAAGCGCAAAGTCGATCGCGCTATTGGCTTTTCTGGCTTTAGCTCTTGGGCATGTCTGGGCAGATGCTGGAAAGCTTGACTGCGATCAATATTCAAATGTTTGTACTGTTGCTTCTGTTGATAATTACTGTGGCTCAGGGGAAGTAGCTAAAACCAGATGGGATATGCGTTCTGATCAGTATGTGCTCAGTTGCGAATGCAACTGTACATCGCAGGAGAATTCATTTTGGCTTATAAATAAGCCCGATCATTTTTCGGTCGCCCTGGTTGAAGCGAGTAAAGTGTTAACTGCTGCAGAGTTCGATAAGAATAAGACGGGGGTATCAGATATTTTTGGGTTGGTGCCGTATTGTTCAACTTCGCAGGCATCTCAAGGGGCGCTAGAGATATTAAACAAAATACCAAGTCCCGCTGGTGCCCCTCAACCTTATTGTTACGTGTTGGCTGATTCAAGCGTGCCAAGTTCTTGCGAAACGGCTGACTGTAAAACAAAAAAAGAACTCGTTCAGCGAATTGATTTAGGTATTAGAACTGAAGCGTTGAGCGAGTTCAAAAAAGCCACCGGTCGGCTTTATCTTGATGAAACGCATTTTCGTGAATTCCCCAAGCGCTCATTTGTCGAGCGTTACATAGCGCGCAATGGTTACTCTAAGGTAGATCAGCAGTTTTACAATGATATTGCTTACTACTGGCAACAAGCCGGATTTAATGACGATGCTATCTGGTTGCTTGAAATAGTGATCTCTAACAATCCGGAGCGTGCGGTTGCCTATCTCAACTTGGCGGACGCCTATTGGGGCCGAAATGAACAGCGCGTTGCGTCGGGGTATTACAAAAAATACTCGGAATTAATGGTGTTGTCGGGCAAGCAACAAAAAATTCCGGAGCACGTTAGAGAGCGAAGCAAGGGATTGGAGGATGTGCCCGCTAACGCCGCGCCTTCCAATCTGAAAATAAAACCCACATTGCCCCCCGCCATGATCGCAGCCATTGAAGGGGAAAATCATATGTCGGCGCACGAACTTCGCCTGATGCCAAAAGGTTCGGTGAGTTGGAAAGGGAGTGTTATTGGGGGTATGGCGTTTGAGGATTCGATAGGCAATTGTTCGATTTTTACCTATCAGGGCGGTGTTCTGGGTGAGGTGTTCTCGAATGCGCCGTGCAAGTTTAAAGGCCCGCCAAAGCTGAAATCCGACAGGAAAACGGCGCTGCCAGATGTAGTGTTCGCTTTGGAGGTTTACCTGCCCAACCGTGACGCGATGGTGAATCACATCGTGGCTTTATATTTCGATACGGAGAAAAACGCGTTTTGTTCGAGTGATTCGCTTGCTGATTGGTATCTGTCCGACGGTAAAAACATGGCACCAGATCTTCAGGACAGAAGGTGTGCTACGGCATCTTGATCAACGGGTCGCGCTTATTAAGCGGCGATGTGAGTTTGGCTCAGCAGGAAGGGGACATTACATCCCCTTCCTATTCCTACTACACCTTAGCCCGATGCTCCCCCGGATTCGGCGAATCAATATGATCCAGCGCTCGTTCGACCAATAACCGCACGCCATCCGCCAATCGGCTCAGCGCCAATGCGACGGAGCGTCGTGGGCCGTCGATGTCGTCGGCCAGGTTGGCGGCGATGGTGCTGATGGACAGGAGGTCTTCGGACGCGTTGGCCAGGAGGGCTTCGGTGTCGATGTCGGGGGAGACGCTGAACAGCGCGCCTTTGCGGGGTTTGGGTTTGGTTTTCGCCTCGGGGTTGGGGCCGAGGTGGTAGTCGAGGGCGCGTTCGGCGGCTTCGTGGAGTTTTCTGGAGTCGAGGGATTCGTAGGGGGATGTGGATAAGTCGTCGGGTGGGTTTGGTGTTGGTTTGATCATAGGTGTAACTCCGTAATTTATGGAGCTGGCACCAATTCGCTTGCGCTTCGAAAAGGTGGCAGCTGTGTATAGGTGTGCAAGACCGGCGGAGCTACAACCCGGCAGACCCGAAGGCCTCCCATACACAGCAGCCATAACGACTCGCGAGCATAGGAAAACACTCGATGAATTGCCATAACCAAATTGTGTACTCCGTCAGACTTGCACGTCCGAGTCACCGATTTTGCGATGACGAGAACGAGGTTATCGATGAACTCAAACCCCGCCTAGTTCACCAACACCCCCACGTATCGAAGGAAATCTCCGATGGTTTTGCAGGCATTGTCAGCGGATGATCCGACACTTTTAAACACAATCACCACACCGCTTAAACAAGGGCTTTTCGAGTGATCGACATGGATTGTTTTGTGAACAAAAACCGCGCAGTACTGATGGCCGCTTTCCTATTCAGGCTGTTCCTGGCCATGCCGCAGGCGAACGCTGCCGATCAACCGTGCCCCTTCGACATCCCTCCAACCGCCCTGAAAGTCGCAAGCTGCATGCAGCAAGGGGACGTAAACATCCTGAAACTCGTGCCCCGCAACGAACCTGTGTCCACCAACGAAATCGAAAACCTACCCACCTTCATCGTCTCGGGCAAAAACCTGCCAGACGTTCTGGCTGTCGTCGGCATCAACGACGCGCAGCGCTATAACAGGCTGATCGCATTGCCTCACGGCGACACCCTCATGGCGTTTTCAGACGCCGCGTCGACAGCAAAAGCGGCGATGAAACAACCGGGCTGGACATTGTTGGAGATGAAAGACGCGATCTACCCTGGCCCCGGTGGTGCTGAAGGTTTCGGATTGATCTGCAACACCCTTCAGGCGCAAACAGCGCAGGGCTTTGTCGTCGTATCCCAGTGCAATACCTTCTCTAAAGAGGATCAATCGAGCCTGAAAAAGATCCTCTCGGCGATCACCTGTGCGCCCCCAAAAAGTGAAGCCTTTCCGGCGCTGCAAGCAGACTCGGGCGCTATCGTTTTCAACTACGTCAAATTGCCGGAAGGCGAATCCCAAGACCCCGACGACATGGCCATCGACGTCGATTTTGTGGATTGCGCCGACGGCTCCAAAAAGAACATCGCGGGGCTACCGTTTTTGGCGGCCACGGGGACGGTCAAAGCCGCTTTCTTCGCAACGACCAAACCCGGTGCCGAGCCCGAGCTAATCATCGTCCACGCGGTCGGGATCAGAGCCGATACCGGCGTTAATTATTTGGGCGATTACTACACCCTTCACGCCTACGCCCACACGCCAGCGGGTTACGTCAGGGATGAGCGACTGTCGAACTACTTCGGCAATGGCGGCGATATCGCCCGCGATGCCGAGTCGGAGGAGTTGGTCTACACCTTCCCCTATAAAACGGCCGAAGCCATCGTCGCCAAACTCAACTCCCCCGCCTATCAACACTGGTCCGCAGGGGACGAGGTGAAGCTCTCGATTAACAAAAAGACCCCGATTTACAGTTCGCCGGTGCTGGCCGAGGCGACGAAGATGTACCTGATCAAGGGCGATTCAGTGTTGCAGGAAGGGGTTGAAGCCGGGTTTCTGAAAATCATGTTCAAAACGCCCAAGGGTAAAGCGATCCGAGGCTGGGTTAAGTGCGCTGATGCCGACGGTTGCTAGTCCAGGCCCCGGCCTGTATGGCTGAGGCAAAACGGGCTCGGGGATTAATCACTAAATCTCCCGTTTTCCTTTAGACTTGCCCCCCTCACGGAAGACCTCAGGACACGGAATGCCAGTCCCCGCAAACACCCGTCGCAAAGCCCTGGTCGCTTGGCTATACGCCATGGCCCTGGTGCATCTATTCGTCAGCATCGTCCTGACCTGGGCCGGCCATTCGGGCATGCTCGACGGCTACCTGCATACCCTCGACCACGCCTTCTGGGCCGCCGACACCTTGCCCGTCGCCGCCCGCGAGCAACAGCTCTGGTGGCTCGCCGTATTCGGCGCCACGCTGCAAAGTTATTCCCTCTACATGCTCGCCCTCGTGCACCTCGGCAATCGATTCAAAACCCCCATCGCGTGGGGCGGGTTGATCGCCGGCATCGTGCTTTGGGCACCGCAAGACCTGTGGTTTTCTCTGGACGCAAAGCTCTGGTTGAACCTGTGGATCGACGGCGTCGCGCTGCTGACGTTGCTGCCGCCGTTGTTCTGGCTCTATCGCCACGACCGTCGCGCCAACGCTTCAAAAAACGATGCCGTTCACCTGTCCGATACCTCGGCGAATCCGTTTATGGGCGGCGCTTATAAGCGCGTTTTGGTCACTGGCGGCACCGGGTTTATCGGCGAGGCGTTGGTGAATCAGTTGCTCGACGCCGGCCACTCCGTCAGCGTGCTTGCTCGCGATCCGTTGAAAGCCGCGAGTCTGTTTGATGGCCGCGCCCGGTGCGTGCGCTCGCTGAGCCTGCTCGGCTATGACGAGGCGTTCGACGTGGTGATCAACCTCGCGGGTGCGCCGGTGGCCGGGCCGCGCTGGAGTGCCGAGCGGCAGGCGCAATTGCTGGCCAGTCGGGTCGATACCACCGAAGCGCTGATGACTTGGCTGAAGAGCGCCAGGCACACACCAGGACTGTGGGTGCAGGCGTCGGCCATTGGTTTTTACGGCGTGCGCGATGCCAGCGAAAGCCTGGATGAAGGCGCGAGCAAGGGCGACGGTTTCATGGCCGAGTTGTGCGCCAAATGGGAAGCCGCCGCGCAACCGGCCACCGGGTTGGGCGTGCGTCAGGTGGTGCTGCGACTGGGCGTGGTGTTCGGCCCCGGCGGCGCGTTGTTGCCGTTGCTGATGCCGTTTCGACTGGGCTTCGGCGGGCGCATGGGCGATGGTCGGCAGATCATGAGTTGGGTGCACCGCGATGATGTGCTTCAGGTGATCGCCCGGGCGTTCGACGACAACAGTTTGAGCGGCACGTACAACCTGGTGGCGCCGGATGCGGTGAGTCAGGGTGTGTTCGCCGAGCGCGCCGGCAAAGTCCTGAAACGCCCGGTGTGGTTCCACATTCCGGCGTCGCCGGTGCGGGCGCTGGCCGGGGAGATGGCGGAGCTGTTTTTCGACGGTCAACGGGTGGTGCCGAGCCGACTGACCGAGGCGGGTTACACGTTCCGGTTCC
>Ga0209847_1000529_pt1 | contig 15303 bp, 10 predicted proteins | sample OrgsoiDNA_201060_FD_185808 | JGI IMG/M metagenome (GOLD analysis project Ga0209847, IMG submission 185808) | Permafrost soil microbial communities from the Arctic, to analyse light accelerated degradation of dissolved organic matter (DOM) -... | ecosystem: Environmental > Terrestrial > Soil >... | reverse complement strand
GACGTTGGAAAATCCGGCGATCCTGGAGCAGCTCAAGGAAGCTTCGTAGGCGTGTTGGGGAGGCGCAGCAAATTTTGTTGGTACTCCTTGGAATTCTTGCTATAATCTGCGGCTCCTCGAAAGAGGATAAGTTGCAGGAGAGGTGGATGAGTGGTTGAAGTCGCACGCCTGGAAAGCGTGTATAGGTTCATAGCCTATCGGGGGTTCGAATCCCCCTCTCTCCGCCAAGGAATTTAACTCGTTGATTTAATTGATTAAATCAGGCGATAAAGAATGGCAACCTTAGCCACCAGCAATGTTCTTGTGTGTTTTGGGCTAAATTTGGGCTAGATACTGTATGCTAGGAGCCAGCTGAGCGTAGCTCAGCTGGCTCCTAGCAGCAAGTTGCCGAACTTAATTGCCACATTTAGGCTTGTTTATGTGACCTAGATCACAATGTAGTGAGTGGTGGTGAGTTATACTAAATTTCGTAGCGCTTCCTAGGAGAAAACCATGAAGAATCGTAAACAAGAAGGCATTGGCGGTGCTTAAAGCCACATCGTTTTACTTAAGGCCCGGCGTAATGCTGGGCCTTTTGCTATTTGCAGGCTGGATGTTGTTCTTCTCGTTTTTTGCTTGGGAGAAGATTTTCCTAAATTGGTGTGTGTTTGGGTTCAGCCAGCCGAAGCTTGTGGTTACGAATTGGCTGCTGATTTTTAGCACCCTCTTCGCAGTGACTGGCTGGATCATTTCAGCAATGATGACCCTGCGGAATTCGATTAAGCAGCATACGGTGAACACCGTATTGCAGTCTCGGCTTTCTGCTACCTACATGGGCAATGCTGAGACCATCAATACGACGCTTTTTTCGCCAACTGCACCGAAGGATTCGGTAAGCGTAGAGTATCTGACGGACCCTGCCAATCTGGCGATTTTGAAGTCAGTGCACTACGTCCTAAACTATCTGGAGTTCGTCTCTGTTGGTATCCGACTTGGTGACCTGGACGAGAAAATCTTGTGCTTTACCATGAGGGGTATCGTTTTGCGATTGTACGAGAAGGTGCTGCCGTACATGAAGCACATGCGCGAGGACGATGGTGTAAAGGTAGGGAAGCCTGAGCAGTTGGAGCATGTTACGTGGTTGTATCAGCGCTGGAAGAAAAGAAAATAAGCCGACAATTGTCGGCTTATTTTTCGGCTGGCGCCATTGACTAAGTTTGGGAAAGCTCCGCGATTCCCCTCTCCAGCTTAACCATTTCCCGGTCATCGTTCTGGCCGTCGATCCATTTGGCATAGACCTTGAAAAACATTTCGAGGCTGTGCCCGAGCTGGCGGGCCATGAAGGCCGGGTTCACGCCTGCCATCAATCCGATTGTCGCGTAAGTGTGCCTGGTGTTATACGCGCGTCGGTGACGGATGCCGCACCTCTTGAGTGTCGTTGCCCAGAATGCCGAGTCTGTTATGCGCTTGTACAGCCACGGTTCGTTGTAGTAGGGATCGTGGAAGACCTTGCCGCCTATCTTGAACGTGTGGGCTTTCTGCCGCAGCAGCGCCGCCAGCGCCTCGGTGGTCAGCTTCACCTTTCGCGCCGTGTTGGTCTTGGTTGAATCCTGCTCCTCCTCATACACCACGACCGTTTCCACCAGTACGCCGTGCCGGGCACCTGGGAGGTTGCAGCGGCTCATTTGGGGATGACGTCTATGCCTTCCTCATCATCCAGCAAGAGTTCCTTGCGACCTCCCAGGAATATATGGATAGTGATGAGGACTTCCAGCAGCAAGAGGAGCGCCTGGCGTGGATGGCCGACCGCAGTTAAGGTAACGGCCGCAGCCCCAGCTGAGCGCTGGCGGCGCTGCATGAGAACAGGTAGTGGCGCTGGTCGAACGACACTGATCGCCCACATGGCGCCATCGATGCGTTCTGTAGGCGCGCACCGCGATTGCGGGCGCGCCGACTTCATTGCGTCAGAATTTATACGCCGCGCCGATGTTGATGAAGCGCCCGATTGCGCCGGACGAATGCATCACCAGATTGGTCGATGGGCCGTTGCTATACGAGCTCATGTCGATCGGCGGCGCCTTGTTGAACAGGTTGGTCACCGACGCGTGCAAGGTCCACTGTTTGCCGAGCTTGTAACTGGCCGACAGGTCGGTCTCCAGGAAGGAATCGACCTTGCAGTATTGCGCAGGGATGTTCCCGCTCGGGAATTTGCCGTAGAACGCGCCGCCGGCCGCGCAATCGTCGACCTGGTATGACGGATCGGTCAGGTCGAAGCTGGAGGTCCAGTGGAAGGTCGTGGCCACTTCCAGCGGTCCGTTTTCCCACGTGAAGCTCAGCTGCGCCTTGTCCTTGGGATTGCCGGTGTTGGCGCCGACGCTGGTCGGTCCGTGCGTGCCGGCCAGTTCATACGCGACGCCGCCGATGGTTTCGATATAGTCGAACGCATGGGTCAGCTGGAACTCGGAGGTCAGCTTGCCGGCGCCGCCGAGGTTGAGCTTGTAGCGCGTGTCGAACTCCATGCCGCGCGTTTCCGTTTCATTGGCGTTGATGTAGGGGTTGGGGAAGTAGGCGATCAGGCCGACGCTTGGCGTACACGTGTAGCTGCCGCCGTTGCCGTCCGCGCAGAGGGTCTGCACCGGCGTGGCGCGGGTCGGGTCGGCCGACGAGGTGCCGCTGATGATCTGGTCCTTGATGCGGATGCGATACAGGTCGACGGTGCTGCTCCAGCCCTTGACCGGCTCCAGGATCATGCCCAGCGTCGCCGACGTCGAGCGTTCGGGGTTGAGGTTGGGATTGGTCGTGTTCAGGTAGACGGTCGACATATTGCAGGCCTCGATCACGCTGCCCTTGGCGATCTTGCCATTGGCCGGCACGCCGGCCGGGCACAGCACCGGATCGTTCATATTGCCGCTGCCGCCGATGTTGGCGGCGTTGCCGTTCTCGGTCGCCGACGGTGCGCGGAAACCTTTCGACAGCGTGCCGCGCAGGGCGAAGCTGTCGCTCGGCGTGAACTTGAAGGCCAGCTTGGGCGTCGTCGCGCTGCCGGTTTCGCTAATGTGGTCGTAGCGCAGGGCGCCGTCGATTTCCAGCGACTTCCACACCGGCGCGACGAACTCCAGGTACACGCCGGCATCGGTCTGGCTGCCGAACGCGAAGGCGGTGTTGCCGCTGACGACGCCTTCTGCGGCCAGCGTCGCCGCGGGCGACGACAGCACGCGGTGCAGGTATTCGCCGCCGGTGCTGAGCATGAAATCGCCGCCGGGCAAGGGGAAGACCGGGCGCGCCGCGTGCAGTTCGGCAAAGCTCAGCGTCGACGTGTCGAAGGCGGACACATTCGGGAAGATGGCGGCCATGTCGGCCGCTGTGTTGGGGCCGGTGATCGAGAACGGATTGACGGCGCGGTTCAGGGCGGCGTTCAGCAGCGGCTTGTTGATGCTGCCGTAGATGTCTTCCGACAGCGTCACGCGGGTGTAGCCGAGCGAGGCGTCGATGTCCCACAGGCCCAGCGCGCCGCTCAGGTCGGCTACCGCGCGGTAGGCCTTGGCGTCGGTCTTGGCGCCGGGCAGCGGCGCGCCGGGGATGGCGCCGATCACCTTGGCCGCCACGCCGAGCGTGTTGCCGGGATAGTTGGCCGGTACCGTGATGGCCGGGATGGCCGTGCCGACAAAGTGCGGCGCCACGCCCGACGAGATCGCCACCAGCGGGCTGGACGAGGAAGGGAAGTTGGCGTAGCCGGCGGTCGGCAAGTCGTCGCGGCTTTCAAACATCGACGTCTTGAGGTCCAGCTTCCAGCCCTCGCTGAGTTGCTTGGTGAAACTGCCCAGCACGTTGATGTTCTGCACCCGCGACTGGATTTCGCTGCGCGCCTGGTAGGCGCAAGCGCCGGCGGCCAGCTGCGCGTAGCTGCTGCACGCACCGGGGAAGAAGGCGGTGCTGTCGGCCGCGCCGCTGAACGGCACGTTGGGATTGACCAGGTAGGGCGTCAGCGTGGCGGGGCGCGGATTTTGCGGCGTGATCACGCCCGGCGTGGCGTTGACGCCGCCGTACGGCGCCCAGTTCAGGCTTTGCCACTGGCCGTCGCCCTGGCGCTCGGAATAGTAGATCGGGTTTTGCTCGCGGAACTCCAGCGCCAGGTAGGCGTTGTAGCCGTCCTCGTCGAGCTTGCCGATGCCGTGGGTGAGGGTGGCGTGCGTGGTGGTGCCGCCGCCCTCGGTCGAGGTGCCGGACTCGGCCGACAGCATGGTGCCGACCAGGTTCTTTTTCAGGATCACGTTGACGACGCCGGCGATGGCGTCGGAGCCGTACACGGCCGAGGCGCCGTCCTTGAGGATCTCGATGCGCTCGACGGTGTCGAAGGGAATATTGGACAGGTCGACGAAGGAGCGCTGGCCATCGTCGGCCAGCGGGTAGGAGGCCATGCGGTGGCCGTCGATCAGCACCAGCGTCAGGTTGTCGTTCAGGCCGTGCAGCGACACGCCGCCGCCGCCGGCCGCGAAGCCGTCGCGGAAGCTCTGGATCAGCGCGCCGGCGCCGTTGGCCGTGATGTGCTGCATGACGTCGGCCACCGAGGTGTAGCCGGAGTTCCTCAGGTCTTCGGCGGTCAGCACTTGCACCGGGCTGGGCGTTTCGGCGTCGGCGCGGCGGATGTTCGAGCCGGTGATTTCGACGCGTTGTATAGCGGCCGCGCCGGCGCCGGCGTCCTGCGCCAGCGCCGCTGCCGCGACGAGCGAGGAAAACGCGCCGGCCGCGACGAGATGGGCGATGGCGAATGACAGGGGTTTCAATCTCAAAGACATGGTGAGGCTCCTCTTTATTGGTGTGGTTTATTTTTGGATGCACGGTTCCGATCGCCTGCCGTGGGGCAGGACGTCGCTTGTTACCCGGTGGTTTTAATGCGTGGCGTGCGGCCGCACACCACGCTGGGTCTTAGTTGCCGACTGAGTTGCCGGCTTGTTTGCCGGAGCTTGGCTTGTGGCCGTCGGCCGGCAGCAGATCCCAGACCAGCACCTCAAATGGCTTGAGGTTCACGGTTTCTGCCGCGCCGCTGCGGATGGTGCGCGGCTGGCCGGGACCGAAGGCGGGGCGGGCGCTCCAGACACCGGCTTCGCCTTGCGGCAGTTCCAGCGCCTGCCGCAGTTCGAGTTTGAACTGCTGCGGCCGGTCGCTGGGATTGCGCAGCGTGACGATGGCGCGGCCGGGACTCCACGAGGCCCAGCCATACACGTCGAGACGGGCGGGATCGCCGCCTATCCAGTGGCTGTCGCGCAGGGTCACGGCGTTGGCGCGCGCCCACTTGGCGGCGCCGGCCAGCGTGTCCCAGTTCTGTTCGCTCAACAGGTCGGGCGAGATGTACATCTCCTGCAGCCCGGTGCCGCTGGCGAAGTAGGAATGGACTTCGTCCGGAAAGTCGTTGCCGGGATCGGTGTTCAGGCCCTGGGCCTTGCGGGCGTAGATCATGCCGTGCAACATCAGCGAGTTGAGCGGGAACAGCGGGCCCTGGCGCACGATGCCGCCGTAGGTGTCGGCGTCGCGGTAGGTGATCCAGCGCTGGCGGTTGCTGCCGACGCCGGCGAACTTGTGGTCCTCGCCGCCGCGCCAGATCGAGTCGGCCGTGCGCAGCCAGAACGGCGACGGCCAGGTGCCGGTGGTGAGGTTGATGAACAGGTCGGGCTTGATGGCGCGCAGGTCGTCTATCAGGCTGATGGCGGCGGCGAAGTCGCTGTCGAATTCGCTGCCCGGCGTGACCTTGTCGGGGCTGCCGGTGCCGTCGAGCTTGAATTGGTTGATGCCGTATTGGCGCAGCAGCTCGACCGTCGTGTCGTGGAACAGCGGGAAGTATTTTTTGCCTGACAGCGCCAGTCCCTGTGCATCGACTTCGTAGCCGGCGGCCTTGGCGGCGCTCAGGCGCTGCTCGCGCGGCGGGCCGTAGCCGCCCCACGGCGACAGCCACATGCCCGGCTCGGCGCCGTACTGCGCGGCAGCCTGGTGCACCGGCGTGAAGCCGTTCGGGAAGTCCTTGCTGAACTGCCACAGCTTGCTGTGATCGTCCCAGCCATCGTCAAACATGAACGAGTCCAGTTTGACGCCGCGCTGGCGCACCAGTTTTTCGCCGTAGGCATGGATGACGTTGACGGCTTCGTCCTGGGTGTACGGCGTAAAATAGCCGATGTCATACCACGAGTTGTAGTGCAGGAAGGTGCGGAACGGGGTGGCGCGTTCGTTCTCCAGATAGGCGTTGAAGCCGCGCCGCAGCTGGCCCGCCGGCGCCACGCCCAGCACCGCCGAATAGTCGACCGCGACGCCGGCGCGCAGCGGCAGCAAACGTTTCAGCCAGGCCGTGCCATGGCCGTCCAGCGCCAGCGTCTGCGCCATCGGATGCTCGAAGCCGAAGAAGTCGTCGCCCGAGACCAGCGGCGAGCCGTCGGTGTCGCCGGCAATCCACGGCCGTTCCAGCTTGAGGTCGATCAGGCGCACCGTGGCCAGGTCCAGCGTATTGGCCGATTCGAAGCTGAGCTGTTCGCGCAAGTAGTTGGCGCCGTCGCGCAGCACGGCGCGCCAGGTGACTTTCAGGCCGCTGGCCGGGTCGCTGAAATGCGCGGTCAGGGCGGTGCCGGCGCGCCGGTCGGCCGCGCGCGCGGCCGTTGGAATGGCCGCGATCGGCAGGCACTCGAGCGCGCCGTCGAGCTGGAACTGGCTGGCCGGCAGGGCCTTGCCGTCGCGCGTGGTGACCGCGAACAATTCGCCGTCCAGCGCCTGCGAGGTATGCGTATAGCCATTGTTAAGCAAGGTCGGTTTGAGGCTCTTGCCCTGCGGCGCCACGTCAAAGCGCAATACCGCGTTGCTCAGCGACGCCAGGTCGGCGCCGTGCTGGCAGTGGGCCAGGCCGGGATCGATGGGCAGCCACGGTTGCGCAAGCTGCTGCTGCGGCGCTGCCGAGGCATCGACCAGGTGCGCGATCGTCATGCCCAGCAGGGCGGCTTTGAGGGGCGACGGTGTGAAAATTTTCATGTGCTTACGTCTCTTTATGTTGTGGCTCATTATCCAGGGCCGGGCAAACTCCGGCTCGGGCGGCCGGATGCAAAGATTTTCAAAACAGAAAGCCTTCAATTGAAAGCAAACTTTACAAAGCCTATCGCAAGTAGTCAACAAAAAAGAAAGAAATAACTTATTTATGTTGTGAAATGCTTGACTGTGCTGACGAATAACGACAAAATACGTTCATTATCTTTCGTTTTAGATGTTTTCGAAAGAAAAGCTTTCCATTTGAATTTGACACCATCGCCAACTGGCGCCCGACAGCGAAACATAAAATGACCACATTGCTACAGTTTCAACCCGAAGAATGGCTGCGCATCGGCGGCTTGCATACCGCTGAGGAAATCGCACAGCAACCCCGGCTCTGGCGCGCGCTCGCCGCCGGGCTCGGCGCGGATCCGGCGCGCATTGCCGGGTTTCTGGGCGACTGGTTGTCGAAGCCCGGCCATAGGGTACTGCTGACCGGTGCCGGCAGCTCGGCCTTTATCGGTGAAATCTGCGCCGATGAGTTGAACATGGCGTGGCCGGCACAGATCCGCGCCGTCGCCACCACCAGTTTGCTGACCCACCCGGAAGCCTATCTCGATCCGCGCGCCCCGACCATGCTGGTGTCGTTCGCGCGCAGCGGCAACAGCCCGGAAAGCCTGGGTGCGGTCGAGCTGGTGCGGCGCATGCTGCCGGGCGCGCGCTTCCTGAACATCACTTGCAACGCCGCCGGCGCATTGGCGCGCCAGTGCGCCGGCCGTGACGACAGCCTGACCGTGCTGATGCCCGACGGCAGTTGCGACCGCGGCTTCGCCATGACCAGCAGCTTCTCCTGCATGGTGCTGGCGGCGTTGGCGATCTTGTCGGCCGACGCCATCGGCGCTGCGCTGGCCCGCATCGGGCAGCTGGCGGACCTGGCCGAGGCGTCGTTAAAAAAATGGGTCGCGCCGGTCGCGGCGCTGGCGGCCCGGCCGGACCAGCGCATCGTCTATCTCGGCAGCGGTCCGTTGGAAGCGCTGGCAAAGGAAGCGGCTTTAAAAGTGCTGGAGCTGAGCGGCGGCCGCGCGCTGGCGCTGGCCAACACGGCGCTGGGCTTGCGCCACGGCCCCAAGTCGGCCGTCAACGCGGACACGCTGGTGCTGCTGTTCTTCAGTAACCAGCCATCGGCGCGGCGCTACGAGCAGGACTTGATCGACGAGCTGCGCCGCGACCGGATCGCCGGCGGCTGCATCGCTATCGGTCCCGACGCCGCCGACGCCGACCTCGGCGCCGATGTGCCGGCGTGCAGCGATGCCTGGCTGTCCGTGCTGTGGCTGCTGGCGGCGCAGCTGTTTTCGCTGCATAAATCGGCGGCGCTGGGCCTGACGCCGGACAACCCCTTCCCGGACGGCACGGTCAACCGCGTCGTGCAAGGCGTGACCATCTATGACTAAGGCGCAGGCTTTCCACGGCATCGATATCGGCGGCAGCAAGATCGAGCTGGTCGGTTTCGAGGACGAGCATGGCCGGCTGGTCGAGCGCCACCGCCGCCGCGTCGCCACGCCACGCTGCGACTTCGACGAATTCATCGCCGCCGTGGCCGGACTGGTCGAAGAAGCCGATGCGGCGATGGGGCAGCGGGCGGTGGTCGGCATCGGCCTGCCCGGCATCGCCGATCCGCATAGCGGACGCCAGCTCAGTTCCAACGTGCCGGCGCTGAACGGGCGTCTGGTGCGCGAGGCCATCGGCGAGCGCCTGCGGCGGCCTGTCTTCATCGGCAACGACTGCCAGTGCTTCGCGCTGTCCGAAGCGCAGGGCGGCGCTGCCGCGGGCCTGCCCAGCATGTTCGGCGCCATCCTCGGCACCGGCGCCGGCGGCGGCTTTTGCGTCGACGGCGCCCTCGTGGCCGGCTACAACGGCAGCGCCGGCGAATGGGGCCACTGGAGCCTGCCTGCCACGCTGGCGAGCAAGTACAGCCTGCCCTTGTTGCCCTGCCCATGCGGCCGGACCGGCTGCCTGGAACGCTACGTTTCCGGCAGCGGCATGAGTTTCCTGCACCGCCATCTGTGCGGCGGGGAGCGCGAGGCCATCGAGATCGCGGCGCGCGCGGCGGCCGGCAACGCGCCGGCGCTGCGCACGCTGGAGATACACCTGGACTTGCTGGCCCATGCGATGGCGGCGCTCATCATCGCCTACGATCCGCACGCCATCGTGCTCGGCGGCGGCTTGTCGAGCCTGCCGCACCTGTATCAGCAATTGCCGGCGGCGATCAGCCGCCACTTGTTCCACGGCCTGCGCCTGGTGCCGGTGCTGGCGCCGTATTTCGGCGCTGCCGGCGGCGCGCGCGGCGCGGCCCTGTTCGCCAGACTAAGGTATTTATGACCACGCCACATCCTGTTTCGCCGGTACTCTCCATCGTCAAGGCGCATCGCCGCGGCCAGCCGGTTGGCATCTACAGCGTTTGTTCCAGCCACGAGCTGGTGTTGCGCGCGGCGCTGCGCGTCGCCATGGAGCTGGACACGCCGCTGCTGGTCGAGGCCACCTCGAACCAGGTCGATCAAAACGGCGGCTACACCGGCTTGCGGCCGGCCGCCTTCCGTGCCTATGTCGAAGCGCTGGCCACGGCGCTGGGCTTCCCGCTGGCGCGGCTGGTGCTGGGGGGCGACCATCTGGGGCCGAACACCTGGCAAAAGCTGCCGGCGGAGGTGGCGATGGCGCACGCGCGCACGCTGATTCACGACTATGTGGCGGCCGGCTTCCACAAGATCCACCTCGATTGCAGCATGGCCTGCGCCGACGATCCGCAGCGGCTGGACGACGCCACCGTCGCGCGCCGCTCGGCCGACCTGGCGGCGGTGGCCGAGGCCGCCGCGCGCGACGCCGGTTTGCCGCCGCCTATCTATGTGATCGGTACCGAAGTGCCGGTGCCGGGCGGCGAGGCGTCGCTGGCGCAGGCGCTGGCGGTGACCGATCCGGCGGCCGCCGGGCAGACGCTGGAGATCCACCGGCTGGCCTTCGCCGCCGCCGGGCAGCAGGCCGCCTGGCGCCGCGTGATCGCGATGGTGGTGCAGCCGGGCGTCGATTTCGACCATAGCCAGATCCAGCACTACCAGCCGGAGGACGCGGTGGCCCTGTCCGATTTTGTCGCGCAGCGTCCCGGGCTGGTGTTCGAGGCGCATTCGACCGACTACCAGCTCGAATCGTCGCTGCAGGCGCTGGTGCGCGACCATTACGCCATCCTCAAGGTCGGCCCTGCGCTGACCTTCGCGTTGCGCGAGGCGCTGTTCGGGCTCAGCGCCATCGAGGCGGAGCTGGTGCCGGCCGGGCTGCGCGCCAGGCTGCCCGAGGTGCTGGAGCAGGAGATGTTGAAAGCGCCGGGCCACTGGTCCCGGCATTACCTGGGCAGCCCGGGCGAACAGCTGCTGCTGCGGCGCTACGCGCTGAGCGACCGCTGCCGCTACTACTGGGGCGAACCGGCCTTGCGCGCCGCGCAGCAGCGGCTGTTCGCCAATCTGGACCAGCGGACCATCCCCTTGCCCTTGCTGAGCCAGCACTTGCCGGCACAGTACGCGGCGGTGCTGCAAGGGCGCTTGTCGGCGCGCGCGCAGGACCTGGTCGAACACAAGATCGGCCTGGTCGTCGAGGCCTATGCACGGGCTTGTGGCAAACCGAAAATGGAAAGCCCGATCGCGGAGCTTTGTTACACAGTGTAAGCTTTAGCTTTCATTCAAAAGCTAATAGCGAGGCATTATGCGAAACACGAAAAAACGCCGCGAAGAAATCCTGCAGCTGCTGGCGCAACAGGGCAATTTGCAGGTGTCCAGCCTGGTGAGCCGTTTCGGCGTGTCTGCGGTCACCATCCGCACCGACCTCGGCGTGCTGGAGCAGCAGGGACTGATACATCGCAGCCACGGCGGCGCCGCGCTGAAGGGCAACCTGCCGCCGGAGCAGCATATCCACCAGAAGGACGCGATCAACACGCCGCTCAAGGAGCGCATCGGCGCGGCGGCGGCGCGGCTGGTGGAGGCGGGCGACAACATCATCATCGACAGCGGCACCACCACCTTGCACATGGCGCGCCATCTGCGCGGCCTGGAGCGCGTGGCGGTGATGACCAACGGCCTCAACATCGCCTGGGCACTGGCGGACACCGAGGGCATCGAGCTGATGCTGACCGGCGGACGGCTGCGCAAGCAGTCGCTGTCGATACAGGGCGCGCAGGCCGAGGCCTGCCTGGACAATTACGGCTTCGACAAATTGTTCCTCGGCGTCGACGGCCTGGACCTGCAGTTCGGCCTGAGCACCTACCACGAAGCGGAGGCCAGCCTGAACCAGAAGATGGTGGCGCGCGCCAAGAAGGTCATCGTCCTCAGCGATGCCTCCAAGTTCGGCCGCATCAGCCTGCATCGGATCGCGCAGCTCGACCAGGTGGACATGGTCATCACCGACGACGGCATCAGCGCCGAGTACAGCGAAGGGCTGCAACGACTGGGGATAGAAGTCATAGTGGCGAGTTGATAGATGAAGGAAGAGGCATGCGCAACATAGCAGGACACATCCTGACCCCGCAGGGCTGGCGGCACGGGAGGCTAGTTTTTGACGAGCGGATAGGGCGGCTGGAAGAGGCCGCAGCAGCGGACGACGCGGCCCAGCGCTACATCCTGCCCGGCTTCATCGACCTGCACGTGCATGGCGGCGCCAACGTCGACATCATGGAGGGCGGCGACAGCGCGGCGACCGTCGCGCGGGTGCACGCGCGGCACGGCACCACGGCGCTGCTGGCGACGACGATGACGGCGCCCGAATCGAGCATCGTCCGCGCGCTGCAAGGCATTGCGCCGGCGATGGCGACCCACGCCGCCGGCGGCGCGCGCATCCTCGGCGTGCATCTGGAGGGACCGTTCCTCAACCGCGAACGTTTGGGCGCGCAGCCGCCGCTGGTGGTCGAGGCGACGCTGCAGATGGTGCAGCGCTTGCATGCGGTGGCGCCGATACGCGTGCTGACCATGGCGCCTGAAATCAGCGGCCACCTGGCGCTGATTCCCCGGTTGGTCGAGATGGGCATCCGCGTGCAGATCGGCCACAGCGCAGGCTCGTATGACGACGGCGTGGCCGCCTTGCAGGCCGGCGTGTCCGGCTTCACACATCTGTTCAACGGCATGAGCGGACTCAACCAGTACCAGCCCGGCATGGTCGGCGCGGCGCTGGCACACGCCGAATATGCCGAACTGATCCCCGACCTGCAACACGTGCATCCCGGTGCGATACGCGCCGCGCTGCGCGGCATTCCCAAGCTGTATTGCGTCACCGACGCCACGGCCGCCACGGGCATGCCGGATGGCGAGTACGCGCTCGGCTCGCAACGCGTGTTCAAGTGCCTGGGTTGCGTGCGCCTGGCCACGGGTTCGCTGGCCGGCAGCGCGTTGACGATGGACCAGGCGCTGCGCAACCTGGTCAGCATCGGACTCGACCTGGCCGACGCCTCGAACCGGCTGTCGCGTTATCCCGCCGCTTACCTCGGCCTGCGCGACCGAGGCCAGCTGGCGCCCGGCGCCTGGGCCGACATCGTCGTGCTCGACGCAGCGCTCAATGTGCTGGAAGTCTACATCGAAGGCGTAGCCGTCCAGCTGTCCTGATTTCTCTCACCGAAGGCCTCAGATGCATTCCTCCACGCTGTCCGCCATGCCGAGCACCCGAACCTCCTGGGCCATGCGCTATATGTTAGTCATTGCCGGTATGGGCGGGCTGTTGTATGGCATCGACATCGGCATCATCGCCGGCGCGCTGCCGTATCTGGAATCGACCGCGTCGCTGGCGTGGCGGCTCAACGCGCAGCAGTTGGGATACATCGTCGCCGCCGTGCTGCTGGGCAGTGTGTTCTCGTCGCTATTCGCCGGCGCGCTGGCCGATCTGGTCGGGCGCAAATGGGTGATGCTGGCCAGCGGCGCGCTGTTCACGCTCAGCATTCCCATCATCGCGCTGTCCGACGGCTACAGCGCGTTGCTGCTCGGGCGCATGTTGCAAGGCGTTAGCGGCGGATTGATCGGCGTGGTGGTGCCGCTGTATCTGGCCGAATGCCTCGGCGCCGACAACCGCGGACGCGGCACCGCCATGTTCCAACTGTTGCTGACGATAGGCTTGGTGGTGGCCGCGCTGATCGGCTTGTACGAAGCGCAGATCGTCGAGGCGGCGGCGACGGTGGCGGCGCAGCGGCTCGGCACCAGCAGCGCCCGGGCTGATAGCCTGTTCGCGGTCAAGGACCACGCCTGGCGCAGCATATTCTGGATGTGCCTGCTACCTGGGGCGGTCTTCACCATCGGCGGCTTGTGGCTGAGCGAATCGCCGCGCTGGCTGGTGCGGCGGGGCCGCATTGCGCAGGCGCGCCAGGCTTTGCTGCGCAGCCGCCCGCCAGCGCAGGCCGAGCTGGAACTGCGCGACATGCTGCAGACGCTGTCTCCCGCAGCGGAGTATGCGCCCCGCGATGCGCTGGTCAGCCGGCGCTATGTCGTTCCCTTCCTGCTGGCCTGTCTGACGCTGGCCTGCACGCAGGCCACCGGCATCAATTCCATCCTGGCTTACGTCGTCAATATCCTCAACCAGGCCGGCCTGCCGGGCCGCATGGCGAACCAGGCCGACGTCGCCATCAAAGTGCTGAACGCGGTGATGACAGTCGTGGCCGTGCTGCTGGTCGACCGCAAGGGGAGAAAATTCCTGCTGATGTTGGGCACCGGCGGCATCCTGCTGTCCTTGCTGGGCGCGGCGCTGCTCTTCCAGTCGGTCGAACACGACGGCCGCGATGAACGTGCGTTGCTGCAAGCGACGGTGGCCGACGATGCGTTGGAACTGCGTCTGGATCAGGCCACGCTGCGCAGCATGGGCATAGCCGAGCCAGCGGCGGCGCCGCTGCAATTGACGCTGTCGTATTCCTACGGTGCGTTCACCAATGTGCAAGCGCGCCGCAGCGACGAACCCGGCCAGCCGGTGCTGCGCATCCGGCGCGACGAGACGGTGCAAGCGGACGGCGTGATCGGCGCCGTGTTCCGCCGCCTCCACCTGAATCCGTTCGCCGACCCCGCCGAGGCGGCCCACGCGCCCTTGTTGATCGAGCGCGCCCAGCTTGGCGCCGTGCCGGGCACTGGCCATGGCTGGCTGGTGGCGTGCTGCATCTTCGCCGTGGTCGCCTTCTTTGCCGTGGGGCCGGGCGTGTGCGTCTGGCTGGCCTTGTCGGAGCTGATGCCGACCCGCATCCGCTCCAACGGCATGAGCATCGCACTGCTGATCAACCAGTTCGTCTCGACTGTTATCGCCGCTGCGTTCCTGCCTACCGTCGGCCAGCATGGCTACGCGGCGATGTTCTATTTCTGGGCCGGCTGTACGGCCGTCTATTTCCTTACTGCGACCTTCCTGCTGCCCGAAACCAAGGGCCGCACGCTGGAGGAGATCGATGCACATTTTCGCGGCGCGGGCCGGGTTCGACAACATGGAACGTGAGCGGATAGCTTGCGATACGCCACATGGGAATTGCGGCAATGGCGATAGGCGGTAACTGAACTGGCCGAGTGGGGTGAGGGAGGAACGTTGGAGCAGTTTCTTGTATAGGGAATTCAGAGCAGTATCAACAATGAAAATCGGTTTTCAATATGTGATCGTAAGGCGGCTATGTGGACCACCTCGCTCAGGCGCGCAAGGCCAGCCGGTCCATCTCGGCCAGCAGGTCGCGCAGCGCCCGGTTGAGCTCAGCTTGAGGCTGAGGAAGCGCTGCTGCCACAGCGGGCCAGCACCCAGCCCGTGACTACCAGCACGGGTTTTCCAGCGTGGCCCTGTCCTTGGGGCTGTAGGCGCCGGCAGCACCGCCACGCCGTAATGTTCGGCCAGGTCGTGGCAGGTCGGGTTGAGGTTTGGTTCGTAGCGCGACACCTGCCGCCGTGGGAACGCGTTGCGCGCCGCTGAGCGAACGGTTGCTGGCCCAGCGCCGCATCCAGGTCTTTCGCAGCTGCCTGGGCGTTTCTGTATCAGAATCGTTATGCAAGAATTGCAGTTGGAGGTTCTACACAGGAATACTACGCATTGGTGTGTAGAAGCCCCAAAACGCCCAGTAAGGTAAGGAATTTTGAGGTGGCAACTTGAATCCCCATTTGCCACCGCTGCGCGCAGCGCCAAAAATTCCCGCCAACACTATTTCAGATAATCAAATTGTCCGAATATCGGCACTCATGCCGATAACGCTGGCGACCTTGGTGGTAATCATATCGACAGCCGGTCCATTCGCGCCGTGCGGAATAATGACATCGGCGTAACGCTTGGTCGGCTCGATGAATTGCTTGT
>Ga0209847_1000528_pt1 | contig 15311 bp, 14 predicted proteins | sample OrgsoiDNA_201060_FD_185808 | JGI IMG/M metagenome (GOLD analysis project Ga0209847, IMG submission 185808) | Permafrost soil microbial communities from the Arctic, to analyse light accelerated degradation of dissolved organic matter (DOM) -... | ecosystem: Environmental > Terrestrial > Soil >... | reverse complement strand
ATTCAGCGGCGGCAACCTGCCTCCCAAGGAATCCATCCGCGAGATCCGCATCAACCAGAACCCCTTTTCGGCGGAGTATGACAAGCTGGGCTTCGGCCGCATCGAGATTCTGACCAGGCCGGGCACGGACCGGTTCCGCGGCGGCATGAATTTCAACGATAGCGACGGCATTTTCAACTCGCGTAATCCTTTTTCCAATAACAAGCCGGATTTCTCGAACCGTAATTTTGGCGGCAACATCGGCGGCCCGATCAACAAGCGGTCCTCATTCTTCCTGGACTTCACGCGGCGGCAGATCACGGACAACGCCATCGTTTTTGCGCCATTCATCGACCCCAACACCCTGCAGCAGACTCTGATTTCGGAGTCTGTGCTCACGCCCAATACGCGTACCGGCATTGACGGCCGCGTGGATTACGCGCTGAGCACCAATAACACCCTGGTTGCCCGCTTCGAACAGGGGTGGAACTCGCGCCAGAACCAGGGCGTGGGTGGACGCACGCTGCCGCCGCCCTTCGGAAACACGGCCTTCAACTCGACTGGCGATAACCAAAACCTGATGCTCACGGAGACCTCGGTTCTCAACCCCAAAACGGTGAACGAGACGCGCTTCCAGTACACGCGGAATTTCACCAATTCAATCGGCAATCTGCTCCCCGGTCTCAGCGTGTCGGGCGCGTTCAACGCGGGCGGAGCCAACGAGGGAACCAATTTCGACACGCGGGCGCATTTCGAATTGCAGAACTACACTTCGAGAATCCATGGGGCGCACACCTTCCGTTTCGGGGCGCGCCTGCGCCGTGAGTCGGACCGCGATCTGTCGCCCACCGGTTTCGGCGGCAATTTCATTTTCGACGGCGGCGTGGCGCCGGTGCTCGATGCCAACAACCAGATTGTTCCCGATCAGACCACCACCATCCTCGCTATCGAGCAATACCGCCGCACGCTGTTGGGCCAGCAGTTGGGCTTTACGCCGGCGCAGATCCGCCAGTTCGGCGGGGGAGCATCGCAATTCGTCATCGACGCCGGTAATGCCTACGCCAGCATCGTCCAGTATGACGCGGGGCTGTTCGCCCAGGATGACTGGCGCGTGAAGTCGAACCTGACCTTCAGCTACGGGTTGCGCTACGAAATTCAAAACAATATTTCCGACCACAAGGATTTCGCGCCGCGCTTTGGTTTCGCCTGGGCTCCCGGCAGCGCCAAGAACGGGCGGCAGAAGACTGTGTTCCGCGGCGGCTTCGGAATGTTCTACGACCGCGTGAACGAAAGCCTGATCGAGCACGCCCTGCTGCTGAACGGCGCCAATCAATTGAGTTTCACGGTGACGAATCCGGATACGTTCCCCAACCCGCCGTCGATTGCGGGATTGAGCCCGTCGCAGAACAGCATCTACAAACTCGACCCCAGGCTGCGGCCGGATTACATGATGCAAAGCGCCATCGGCGTGGAGCGGCAGTTACCGCACAATACCACGGTGGCCCTCACCTACACGAATACGCGCGGGCTGCACCTGCCGCAGACCGTTCCCATCAACACGCCGCTGCCGGGCACTTACATCGTCGGCCAGGCCGACAGCGGAGTTCGGCCCTTCGGTTTGGCGGCCGGCAATCTTTTTCAGTACGAATCGGGCGGGCTGTTGAAGCAGAACATCCTGATGTTCAATTTCAATACGCGCTTCAACAGCAAGGTTTCGCTGTTCGGCAACTACAGTTACAACAATGCGTCGGACCTGCCGGGAACTCCGTCGAACCCTTACAATTTCCTGCAGGATTACGGCCGGTCTTCGCTCGAGCGCAAGCATCGATTCCAGTTGATCGGTTCGGTGCTGGCGCCGGGCAACATCCGGGTCAGCCCTTTCGTGACCGTCCAGTCCGGATCTCCCTATGATGTCACTCTGGGGCGCGACATCTTCGGCGACACTCTGAAGAATGCCCGGCCGACGTTCGCCGGCAGTTCGTGCCTGGTTCCGGAGCAGACGCCGCTGGGCGATTTCTGCACCGATCCCAATGCGGGAGCGGCCAGCAACCTGGTGCCGCGCAACTTCCTGACCAGCGCCGGCCTGATTTCGGTGAACATGCGCGTGGGCCGCACCTTCGGCTTCGGTCCGCCGCGCAGGGGCCCCGCGATGGTGGGCGATATGGGCGGCGGTCCGGGTGGCGGACGCGGAGGCGCGGGCGGCGGTGGCGGCGGACGCGGCGGCGCGGGCGGTGGAGGCGGCATGCGTATGGGCGCCGGCGGTGGCGGACGCGGCGGCCCGGGCGGCCCAGGCGGCGATCTCACCGAACACCGCTACAACGTGACTCTTTCGGTGTCGGTCAATAACATTTTGAACCACCTCAACCCGGGCGGTTACACCGGCAATCTGAACTCGCCCCAGTTCGGGCAGCCTTCGAGCGTCAATACCGGTTTCGGCGGTGGGGGTTTCCCGGGAGGCGGGCCGGGCGGCGGAGGTCCCGGTGGAAGCGTGGCGAACAACCGTCGAGTGGACATGTCGCTGCGTTTCACCTTCTGATTTCCAATCGGCGCGGGCGAGGCATCCGATAACGGACAAGTTGCCTCGCCCCTACAAGCACATGTAGGGGCCGGGCATGCCCGGCCCATCCTGCCCACAGTCCTGCAATCTCTAGTAGGATATAGATGATTCCATCATCAGCTCCGATGAACATCTCAGTAAAGGGTGAGTACGCGTTGCAGGCGATCTTTGACCTGGCCTCGCAGCCGCCGGGCGAGCCCGTGCGAATCGCCGATATTGCCGGCCGCCAGAAGATTCCCCAGAAGTTCCTGGAGTTGATCCTGGCGAGCCTCAAACAAGCGGGCTTTGTGGAATCGCGCCGCGGCGCCGAAGGCGGATATCTGCTGGCGCGCCCGGCCGACTCTCTAACCGTGGGAGAAGTGCTGCGCTTCGTCGAAGGCCCGCGGCAGGGAAAGAGCCGCTCGCGCCGCAAGGCAGACACGCCCTTCACCGGCATGTGGCAACGGGTGGACCAGGCGGTTTCCGGCATCATCGACAAGACCAGCTTCGCCGAGTTGCTGCGCGGCTGGCAAGAGAAGAAGAACAAGTACGTATTGAACTGGGAGATCTAAAGTTGCGAGTCTACGACGATAATTCGCTCAGCATCGGCCACACTCCGCTGGTTCGGCTGAACCGCGTGACCGATGGCGCCAAGGCCACCATCCTGGCCAAGATTGAAGGGCGCAATCCGGCCTACTCCGTGAAGTGCCGCATAGGGGCTTCCATGGTGTGGGACGCCGAAAAGCGCGGCATTCTGAAGCCCGGCAAGGAACTGATTGAGCCCACCAGCGGCAACACGGGCATCGCGCTGGCGTTCGTGGCGGCCGCCCGCGGCTACCCCATCACCCTGACCATGCCGGAGACGATGTCAGTGGAGCGGCGGAACGTCCTGAAGGCGCTGGGCGCGAGTCTGCTGCTGACCGAGGGTTCGCAAGGCATGGCGGGGTCCATCGCCAAGGCGGAGGAAATGGTGGCGGCGGAGCCTAAGCGGTACGTGCTGCTGCAGCAGTTCAAGAACCCGGCGAATCCCGACATTCACGCGCGCACGACGGGCCCGGAAATCTGGGATGACACCGACGGCGCCATCGACGTGCTGGTATCCGGAATCGGCACCGGAGGCACCATTACGGGCGTCTCACGCTACATCAAGAAGGACAAGGGGAAGAAGATTCTTTCGGTGGGTGTGGAGCCGGTGTCGAGCCCCGTGATCACGCAGCATCTGGCGGGCCAGGCGATGCGGCCGGGGGCGCACAAGATCCAGGGAATCGGCGCTGGTTTCATTCCGGATACGCTCGATCTGAAGATGGTGGATCGCATGGAATTGGTCACTAACGAGGAAGCCATCGACTATGCGCGGCGTCTGTCCAAGGAAGAAGGAATTCTGTCGGGCATTTCGTGCGGCGCGGCGGTGGCGGTGGCGGTACGGCTCGGTAAGCTGCCGGAATTCGCCGGCAAGACCATTGTGGCCGTGCTGCCCGACGCCGCCGAGCGGTATCTGAGCACTTCGCTATTCGAGGGGATGTTCGATGAATAAGAAAGAGCGGGCGCGTTTGGGTGATAGGGGTGAGTGCGCCCGCTGTCGTAACGGGGATTTAACTCAGTAGACGGTAGAACCCGCGAATCAAGTTACAGGTTGCGGTGGAATTATTTATTTTCGATATAGCCATTTCTAAGTAGCCCCTTAGAGCTATGCAGCGCTTAGTCCCAGTCATGTTGGCAGCGATCGCGGCGCTGGCGCAGGACCAGCCGCCCGCCGCTCCGGCGCCTCCTCCAACTCAGCCGATTCTGGAGAATGCCGGCAAGCCGATGCTGATGCCGTTTCAGTGTTCGGAAGAAGATATCCAATCCGCCGGACTGGCCTGCTCCGAGGACGATCCCTGCCAGATTTATCTGGAACTGGCCGCAACCAGTGCCGCCGGCGCCACTCGGATTTTCGCCGCCGGTAATATTCACGCCGAGGCGGCCACGCTTGATTCGGTGTTGTTAGGCAGCGAAGACTCCGGGCACACCTGGCGCGAAGCGCACGATCGCATTCGCGGCGCTGGTCTCGATCACATCCAGTTCGTTGACGCCGAAACCGGCTTCGCGAGCGGCCTTTCCCTTTCTCCCCTTCCGCGGGACCCGTTCCTGCTGATCACCCGCGATGGCGGCAAGACGTGGCGGCAAAGCATGATTTTCCCGGAATCGCGGATTGGCTCTATCCAACAGTTCCTTTTCGACGATGCCAGGAGCGGCAACTTAATCATCGACTGCGGATTGGGCAGCGACGGCGACCGCTACGAGCTCTACGGATCGCAGGATGGCGGCGATAGCTGGACAATTAAGCAGACCAGCGTGAAGCCGCTGCGGCTGAAGTCCGCCCCGGCGGCGAATCCGGATTGGCGCATTCGGGCCGATGCCGCGACGAAGTCATTCCACATCGAGCACCGGCGGGGAGCGCGGTGGACCACCGAGGCGGCGTTTGGCGTGAAGCTTGGAGTTTGCAAACCCTAGCGCTGCCCTCCCGAAATTGGCCCCTCGAACCCGAGCGATCGGAATCTGCGCACCAGCTCGCGCCGCGAAATCGGTCGGGCCATTCGCTCACGCCGCTTTCAGCGACAGATTCACACGTCCAAGTCGCGGGATCGGATCGTGGTCGCGAATCTTCAGAATCAGCCACTCTTCCAATACTTCCTGAAGAACCGCCTCACACCTCTCCTGCGCCTGTTCGTTGGCCCACACACCAGCCAGCCCAGGGATCTGTCCGAAGTAAGTTCCATCATCCAGGGTCTGGTATCGAGCCCGCTTCATGGCCGCACCGATGTAACGGGTGAGCATAATCCCAATCATAGCGCGGAAGCATCCATGTGTCGCCGAGCAACACTGCACCCCTGCTGCCGTGTTATATTCGTCAAAATTGAAAGTATTGGTGCGCAACCAGACCCGCGGCGCCGTCTTGGGCCATTCAGTCGATGTGGCGGATACCAGCGCCACGCGGCGTGCCGGCCTGCTCGGACGCAAACGGCTGGAACCGGGTGAGGGACTGTGGATCAGCCCTTGTGAATCGGTCCATACGTTCTTCATGAAGTTTGCGATCGACCTGGTCTACCTGGACAAGAGCCGGAAGGTTCGGAAAGTCAGGCACGCGGTGCCGCCCTGGAGGCTGTCCATGTGTCTGAGCGCGCATTCCATTCTGGAACTCCCGGCCGGAACGGCGAAACAGACGGGTACGGTAGCGGGTGACGTTCTGGCGATGGAGGAACTTGGCTAGGCTCGCGGCGCGTATCATTAGGAATAAGGACGACGGGGGGAATGAGGACGACTGGATATGAAGGCGGCCAACCTTTATGATCGCGACTTCGCCGAATGGACAGCTCGAAACGCGACATTGTTGCGGCAGAGGCGCTTCGACGAAGCCGACGTGGAGCATGTCGCGGAAGAAATTGAAGACATGGGCAAACGAGACCGGCGTGAAGTCTCCAATCGGTTGAAGGTGCTGATCGCTCACCTGCTCAAGTGGGCGGCGCAGCCGGACAGGCGCGAAGGATCTACCTGGTTCGCCACCATCGGCGAACAGCGCTCGGAACTGGATGAAATCTTCGAACAGTCTCCCAGCCTGCGCGGTTATGCGGACCAGGACATGGCTCGGATCTACGGCAGGGCCGTGAAGCTGGCCGCCAGGGAAACCGGCCTGGAGCCATCCGTCTTTCCTCAAGAATTTCCTTACACCCTGGATCGGCTACTCGACCTGGACTATCTTCCGTGACCAGAGGCCGGCTACGGCGATCCGGGGCGGGCTGTCGACGTTAGCACTATCGTATTCGGCGGCGTTGAGTAGGGTAGGCCTCCAGGCCTGCCATCGCCGAAGGCGCGCTCCGCACGCCAGGCAGGCCTGGAGGCCTACCCTACCTCAACGCCGGATCCACTGGAAAATACGGCATCGTAATTCCGAACATCGGTACTAAGCCACCTTAGCTACCTAGCTTAGCTAGGTTTTCTTGAAAAGCCTGTCGAAGGCGTTGCGGGCGTCGTCGGCATTGCGGGGGGCCGCAGGGCCCACATTTGCCGACGGCGGGGCAGCGGGCTGGCTGGCGGTGCCGTCGCGGGCGACGGTCACGCGCGCAGTGAAGAGGGTGCACTCGTTGGTTTTGTCCTTCAGCGGAATGCGCACCGGGATGGGCTTGAGGCACTGGAAACGGGTGGCGGGCTCGAAGTGGGAGCATTGCTTGCAGCAGTGCAGCTCGGCATTGCACTTCGGGCAGGTTCCGCTGAAGTCCGTACCGGGTGGAATGGCCGTCGAACAGTTGTAGCACCGGGAAGCGGCAACGTGTTGCACGAGGCGGGGAAGCCGGGGGCCGGTGATATCGAGAGGAGGCCGGGGACCCTGAGGTTTGGAACGATCTTCGCGGAAGGCTTTGCCCTCGCGGTCCGAGTCCATGTAGCCGTTTTGTCTATACTTGCGATCGTCCATTGGGAAAGGTTGCTCCGTAACTAGCGGGACGAAAATATTTCTGTGGGACTTGAGGGGATTCCCGAAGGCGCGACGCAAAAACAGGTTCGGAGACCCGCCAATGCTTCAAATACATTTTTACCACGGATCGAGGCCGTTTGCACTGACCATCTGGCCCTTGCCGTATTTCCGCACGCAATTCATGCGTGTCACGTGACCGCACTCCACGTCAGCAGACTGCTGCAGGGCCGCGTCAGGGGGTCGTCGAAATGATTGGGGCTGATCCGCAGCGCATAACCCAGGCGGCCGGTGCGTTCGGGAACCATCTCCTTGCTGAATATCGCCACCGCACCCTGCTGTTCCACCGCGGGCAGCACCATGACTTCGGTTTCTTCCAGGTGGCCGTTGCTGTCCACGCGCCCAATCACGGCCTCCACCCGCACGTCGCTGGGGCTTAGGCCCGCCAGGTCGATGGAGGCACGCACGGCGACCGGTTTGCCGCTGGTCACGGTGCCGGAAAGTCCGGGGCCGCCTTCTACAAACCGGACGCGATCCCAAACGTCGCGGATGCGCGATCTCCATTGTGCCTGCTCACGGATCTGGAGGTAATCGCCCTGCAGCAGGCGGACGTGCTGGGAGTGGGCCGGCTCGTACAATTCGGTCATATACTCGCGCACCATGCGGCGGGCATCGAACTGAGGGCTGATGTGGGTGAGCGACTCTTTCATGCGGCGCATCCACTCCCGCGGCGTCTGCTCGCGGTGCTCGTAAAACATGGGGACGATCTCGTTTTCGAGCAGATAGTAAATGGCGCTGGCGTGCAGCGCGTCCTGGTCCTCCGAATAGGGCTCGCGATCGCCGATGGCCCAGCCGCCGGAGGTCTCATAGGCTTCGTCGAACCAGCCATCCAGAATGCTGAGGTTGAGCACGCCGTTGATGGCCGCTTTCATGCCGCTGGTGCCGCAAGCCTCCTCGCCGCGCCGCGGAGTATTCAGCCAGACGTCGACGCCCTGGATCATTTCGCGCGCCACCCTCATGTCATAGTCTTCCAGGAAGACCACGTGCTTCCATAGATCCGGGTCGCGCGAAAGTTGCACCACCTCGCGGATATAGCTCTTGCCGGGCTGGTCCTTGGGATGCGCCTTACCGGCGAAAACGACCTGCACCGGCATATCCTTGTTCAGCAGAATCTTCTTCAACCGGTCGACGTCGCGGAACAGCAGGGTGGCGCGCTTGTAGGTAGCGAAACGGCGAGCGAATCCGATGGTGAAAGCGTTGGGGTCAAGCACCTGGCTGGCGCGCCGGACCTCAGCGGCGGAGGCTTGGCGGCGGACCGCCGAGGAAGTCTGGCGAGTGCGCACGAAATTGATCAGGCGGCGTTTGCGGCGGCGATGAACTTCCAGAAGTTCCTCGTCGGGGATATCTTTCACCTGCTCCCAGATGGTGAGATCGTTGAAACGATCCCGCCAGTCGGGCTGCAGGTACTGATCGTAGAGCGCGGCCAGGTCGCCGTTGAGCCAACTGGGCAGGTGAACGCCGTTGGTGACGGACGTGATGGGCACTTCCCAGAGCGGCAACTGCGGCCACAGGTCGTGGAACATTTCCTGCGATATTTCGCGGTGCAACCGGCTCACCGCGTTGCGGTAGGACGATGTGTTCAACGCCAGAACGGCCATGGAGAACCGCTCATCCCGGTTGTAGGCGTTGCGCCGGCCGATAGCCATCAACTGCTGGAAATCCACGCCGGTTTCGCCGCAGTAATCCGAAAAGTAATGGTACATCAGGCCGGGATCGAATAAGTCGATTCCGGCCGGCACCGGCGTGTGGGTAGTGAAAACGTTGCTGGCGCGGGCGGCGTCGAGCGCTTCTTCGAACGTGAGCTTCCGGTCGCGCATGTAGTGGCGGACCTGCTCCAGCGCCAGAAACGCGGAGTGGCCCTCATTCATGTGGAAGACGGTGGGCTTCAGCCCCATGGCCTCCAAGGCCCGCATGCCGCCGATTCCCAACACGATCTCCTGGCGGATGCGCGTATCGATATCGCCGCCATAGAGCGAGTCCGTGATATCGCGGTCTTGCGGCAGGACGTTCTCGGGGATGTTGGTGTCCAGGAGATAAAGCGCGATCCGCCCGACATCGATCTTCCATACCTGGATGAAGACATTGCCGGTGGGCAGCTTGACGGTGACCTTGAGGTCCTGGTTGTCGGGGGTCTTGACGGGAGTCAGCGGCAGGGTGTAAAAATCGTTCATCGGATAGCGTTCCTGCTGCCATCCGTCGGGGTTGAGAAACTGGCGAAAGTATCCCTCCTGGTACAGGAGGCCGATACCGATCAGCGGGTAATCCTGGTCGCTGCACGACTTCAGATGGTCGCCCGAGAGGATACCCAGGCCGCCCGAATAGACCGGCAGGCATTCGGTAAGGCCATATTCGGCCGAAAAGTACGCGATAAGCTTGCCATCGGGGGGCGGCGCCCCTTTGCGGACGTGAGCGTCGTAGGTGTCGCATGCCGTGCGGTAGTGGGCCAGGTAACGCGCGTCGGAGCCGGCCTTCAACAGCGTGGCCTGGGAGACGCGGCCCAGCATCAACACGGGGTTGTATCCGCATTCCCTCCAAAGAACCGGGTCGAGGCGGCGAAACATCGAACGAATGATGGTTTCCCAACTCCAGTGGATGTTGCACCCCAACTCAGTCAAACGCGACAGAGACGTGGGGAGGGTGGGACGCACGAGGAATTCGCGGAGGGGCTGAATGTGGAACGGCATACCGGAAGAGGAACTACCTCCAAGATAGCAGATCGGCAAGAGTTAAACCTGCTACTCCACGCTTGGGGGCCGGAATGCGTCACAATATATAGGGACTAATGCGCACCTTTGGACTCTTGTTGATTCTGACCGCCGGCTCGGCATACGCGGGCGAATATGCCGTTCTCGCCAGCGGGTCGCGGCTGCATGTGGACCGGCACGAAACCGACGGCGCCAAAGTCAGGCTTTACCAGGACACCAGCTTTGTGGAGATGGACGCGGCGGCGGTGCTCGAATACGAGAAGGACGGCCGGGTTGCGGCGCCCTCGGTTGCAATTCCCGCGGCCCCTGCGCCGGCCGCTGAGGTAGTGGTTTCGCCTGCGCTCTCAGCCGGAGAACTGGCTGATCGGGCGGCGGACAAGTACGGATTGCCGCGCCATTTGGTGCGCAGCGTGATGGCCGCCGAATCGGGCTTTCAGCCGCTGGCCGTTTCGCCGAAGGGGGCGATCGGGCTGATGCAACTGATGCCGGGGACGGCCGCGGACCTGGGCGCGGACCCCTACGATCCGGCACAGAACGTGGATGCGGGCACGCGTTACCTGCGCGATCTGCTGACCAAGTATGACGGCGGGCTGCGCCACGCACTGGCGGCATACAACGCCGGTCCGGCCGCGGTGGACCGGTACAACGGCGTGCCGCCGTATCGCGAAACCGTCAATTACGTGGTTCGGATTGAAAACGCTTTCAAGAAGGCATCGGGCGGAACGCTATAGCGGCGAGGGCGCGCTTACGCGTGAGGCACGTGAGGTATCTGATCGATCTTGGCCGCCAGGATGAAATCGCTCTCCGTGAGGCCGTCGATCTTGTGGGTCCAGATTTTCACCTCCACCTTGCCCCAGGAAAGGAACAGGTCGGGGTGGTGCCCTTCGGCTTCGGCGATGGCGCCCGCCTGATTCACGAAGTCCAGTGCCGTCCGGAAATCGGGAAATTTGTAAGCCTTGGTAATATGGCGTCCGGCCACCACCTGCCAGCCGGAAACCTGCGCCTTCAACTTTTCCAACTCTTCGCCCTGGAGAGGAGGAACGCCTCCCCGGCACGGTACACAATGCTTCCCGGCTAAACTCATTTTCTAAAATTAGCATGGATTCAGGTATTGCGCTCATCATTTGACTATTCGCATTTTTGCGAATAGTCTGAAATAGGCGCCAAGAACGCGGGTACTGATATATCGAGAGCTGGATGGAACGGCGCCATTCTTGCAATGGTTGCTTGGCTTGCCCTCGTCTGCCCAGGACAAAGTTCGGCTGCGAATCGCCCGGCTGACCGAGGCCGGACACGAACTACGCCGCCCCGAGGCAGACTATCTCCGCGACGGGATCTACGAACTACGGGCAACGGTACACGGAATCCATTACCGCGTCCTGTACTTCTTCCATGGGCGCGTGGCGGCAGTCGTCGCCCAAGGGATCATTAAAGAACAGCGAGTTCCAGAGCGTGAAATCGATCTGGCAATTCGTCGAAAAGAGAACTTCGATCAGAAACCGGACAAACACACACTGGAGAGATTCTGACATGCAAAAGCGTAAAAAACCTACGACCGATGCCCTCGAAATCATCGACAGACTGATCTACGAGGGTAAGCCGGAGCGCCTTCAGCAACTGGAGGAAGTCCGGGCCAACGATGAAATCGGCCGCCGGATCTACGAACTTCGGACCAGGGCGCGCCTCACGCAGTCGCAACTCGCAAAGCTGGTGGGTACTACGGCTTCGGTGATTTGCCGCTTGGAAGATGCCGACTACGAAGGTCATTCGGTCGCGATGCTCCGCCGGATCGCCGCTGCGCTGAACAAGCGAGTAGAGATCCGATTCGTGCCTGCACGAAAATCGGCATGATGACAGGCCGGGAGCCCACTCACCGGCCGGACGAACCGAACCCTCCATCGCCGCGGGTGGAATCCGCCAGCCTTTCTTCCAGCCATTCCACGGCCTCGTACCGCGCCACCACCATTTGCGCGATGCGGTCGCCAGAGTGGACGGTGTAGGGTTCGCGGCCCAGGTTCAGGAGGATCACGCGGATTTCGCCGCGATAGCCGGGGTCGATGGTGCCGGGCGCGTTGGGAAGCGTGATCGCGTGTTTCAGCGCCAGGCCGCTGCGGGGCCGCACCTGCGCTTCGTACCCGGGCGGAACCTGGATGGTGAGGCCGGTCGGCGCCAGGCGCGGCACGCCGGGTTCGAGCGTCACATCCTCCACCGCGTGCAGGTCCATGCCGGAGTCTTCGAGTGGTCCGTGGGCGTAAGCCGGAAGGATGGCGTCCGGGTGAATTCGCTGGATTCGAATTTGCATTCCCCGCTATGATAGCGTCTTGACCCCCACGAAACGCGTGATCACCGTGGCGCCCATGCCGCCGGAGAAGAGCGCCTACGCACTGGCTCGCTATAGCCGGTCGCCCGATTCCATTCGCGATTCCATCCAATGGGTGCGCACCCACGATTCGCAAAAATTCCTGGAGAGTTTTTACTTCCAGTACGGCCACGCCTCCATCGCCGACCTGGGCCACACGGTGATGTGCTTCGAGGGCATCTCGGAGTTGGCCGCCACCGAGATTGAGGAGGAGCCGCTCTGGGACGGTCAGGCGAAATCGTCGCGCTACCAGGATTTCGGCGGCTCCGGATTTGTGACGCCGCCCGAGCTCGCGGAAACCGATGCCGCGGCATACCGGGCGGCCGGCCAGGCATTATTGACGGCTTACGGCAAGGTGAAGGAGTTGGCTTTCGCATGCCTGAGCGGGCGCCTGCCGCAACCGGCCGGCATGAAGCCCGAGGCCTATCAGCGCAACCTGGCGGCGCGCGCTTTCGATGTGGCGCGGTATCTGCTGTTCTGGGGCGTGCCGACCAACGTCGGACAGGTGATCAGTATCCGGACCATGGAGAAACAAATCCGCCGCCTGAAGGCTTCCGGGTACGCGGAATTGCGCAGCCTGGGCGAGGAGATCGCCGTAGCCTGCGCCGCGGAGCCGGACTGCGTGTGGGACCCGAACGCCCGCCCCGAACCGCTGGCCCCCACACTGGCGCGCCATGCCGAACCCGACCAGCACGCGGTGCAATCCCGGCAGGATCTGAAGCGGTGGGCGGAGCAGAACATGCCGGCCGATGCGGGTATGGCTTGTGACCGCGTGGACCTGTTGCGGCCCACCAACGTTCCCGCCGATATCGTCGCCACCCTGCTCTACCCCGTGACCGGCCGGCCCTTCCGGGAGTTGTACGAACTGGCATGCGGCTGGACCGGGCGGCAGCGGGCCGAGGTGATCGACGTGGCACTGGGATCGCGCACGCGGCGCGATGAGATTCTGGGCGGATTCCGCGGCGGGCTCTACGCCTACGACTTCATCATGGATATAGGCGCGTATCGCGACCTGCATCGCCACCGGCGCTGCCAGAAGTTCCGCCAGGCCTATTCCGGTAAACTGGGTTTCGACACGCCGAAACTGGTGACGGAGTCGGGCGCGGGCGAGGTCTACGATTCAGCCATGAGGGCGGCGTTTGAAAGCATGCACCGGCTGCCCGCGCCCGCGGCGGATTACCTGCTGCCATTCGGCGCACGGTCGCGGTTCCTGTTCAAGATGGATTTCGCCGAGGCCGAATATATTTCGCGGTTGCGCAGCGGCGTGAAAGGGCATTTCAGCTATCGCCAGATTGCCTGGGAGATGAAGTGCAAGATGGAGCAGGTGGAGCCGGAGTTGGGCCGGCTGATTCAGGCGACGCCGCCTTGGGTGGAGGATCCGCTGACGCGGTAGGCGGCTGCCGGGGTGAGGCTCACTTATCCCTCACTCGCCAGTTCAGAGCCACGGTTAGTGACGACGTGTCGGAGGAGTTCGCGGTAATGATCAGGAACCGGTTGCCGTCGGGAGCCAGGTCCCAACTCATCGGGCCGTTGCGAATTCCGGTGTCCACTATTTCTGTCTGGAACAAAGCATGCGGAGTGCCGGACTGGAACACGGGTTGCGTGGTGACCTCCACCGACATCATTTTCGAGTCCTGCGAAATATAAAACAGCTCTCTGCCGTTGCGCCGCCAGCGCGGCTGCACGCCGCCGCCTCTCGACACCAGCCATTTCACGCCGCTGGAAGATGGCGGAAACGGGATCGCGTAGATCTCGCTCTGGCCGGACTCGTTCGAAGTGTAGGCGAGCCAATGTCCGTCGGGAGAGAACTGCCCCTGGTTGTCGGTTGCCGCAGTCTGTACCACCACAAATGGCTTTCGATCGCCGGTTACCGGAATCGCGAGTAAGTCCGCTCCGGTTTCCGGGTTGATTTGCACATAAACCATGAAGCGTCCATCCGGCGACCAGCTCAGCGGAACCGCCAGCTTCTTCGTTTGAACCAGCAACTCTTCGCCGCCCGCTCCGTTGGCGGGCTTCCGATAGATGCCGGCCCCGCCCTTGCGGTACGCGATATAGGCGCCATCGGACGACCAGATGGGATCCCGGGTGCCGGGCGGCCCGAACGTCAGCCGCGTGGCAACTCCCCGCGCGAATTCCAGCACCCACGTGTCTCTATCGCGGTCGCCCACCAGCCGCTTTCCATCCGGGGAGATCATTGCCACAGCTCCTGCACCCGGGAAAGCTCCCAGATTTCTGCCTTGCCGGTCCCGCCAGACGTACTCCCGGCCGCCGCGCTGCCCGGACACATACGCCAGGACTCCCTGGTTGGATGTCGCGGCCAGCCGGTAAAAAGTATTCCCACTCGCCGCAACCCCTGGCGCTATGGGGAATGCATCCCCTGCTGCTTCCAGCCGCTTCATATCGAATGGCAGGGCCATCAGCGTGCCCCCGCGCGTGAAAACCACAGCCCCCACGCGGCCTCCAGGCGGCGGTCCCATGAGCTGGGCATTGGAAGCATCCGGCAGAATGTTCCGCGAGTCCGGTCCGTCCATCGAGCCGAGCCACACGCCAGTCTCTGCCGAAGGCGCCGCGCGGGTGGCCAGGTAATGCTGTCCATCGGGCAGGAAGAAGGGATAGATCTCGGTCACCACCGCGTGTTGGGGAAGGTCAAGGACCGGCCCGCCCGCCGATGAGACTCTCTGCAATCTCCACAGGCCGCCAAACAGGATGTCGCCATGGCGATTCCACGTGCCGCCGAGCGCCCCCAGCGAGTCGCAGAGCGTTTGCACCGGCCCTCCCGAACGATCGATCTTCTTGAGCCTGCCATCGGCAAAGAATCCGATGGACCGGCTGTCGGGGGACCAGAACGGATCCGCGGCCCCATCGGTTCCCTCTAACGCGGTCAGTTCGAGCGAATCCAGCGCCCGGATCCAGATTTGCTGCCGTCCTTCCTTGACCAGAACCACCGCGATGGCGCGGCCGTCCGGAGAAACCGCCAGTGACAGCGGGCGCGACCTTTAGGGAAGCAGGACCGTCAGGCGCGCCGCTTCCCGCAGTGCAGATGGTTCGCGGAAGTAGACGTAGGCGAGCGCGGCCAACAGCAGCGAGACCAGTCCCAGAGCGGCCCAGACCGGGGCGGCCCAGATCGGGGCGGCCCAGATCGTCGCGCTCCTCGAAGAGCGCGACGAAGCGGGGCCGGGCCCGGCTGCGCTCGACTCCAACTCCCACTGCAGATCCCGCGCCGAT
>Ga0209847_1000525_pt1 | contig 15386 bp, 13 predicted proteins | sample OrgsoiDNA_201060_FD_185808 | JGI IMG/M metagenome (GOLD analysis project Ga0209847, IMG submission 185808) | Permafrost soil microbial communities from the Arctic, to analyse light accelerated degradation of dissolved organic matter (DOM) -... | ecosystem: Environmental > Terrestrial > Soil >... | reverse complement strand
TTATTTGGTACACTTATCCACAGCTACTACTCAAAAACGTAGCGCCCCGCCCTGGGTCATTTTTCGATCGGCACGGTGGGTCAGTATTGGGTCGGCGCCAACACTTCAAGCGCTCACGAAGAGCGACTCGACGGCGAAGATCGCTCTGCTCGATATCGAGTATCAAAAGAAGCGCAAGCTCCTCGAGGTGAACGGTGATCTCGCGGCGATGCAGGCGCTCGACACGCTGCACGCGGCGGATGTCGCGAAGGTCAAATATGGCGATGGGCAGACGAAGAATAATCTGCTCAAAGGCGGCGAGAAGACGACGGAGATGCAGGTCAACGCCGATGCGAAGAACGGCTTGCTCACGACGTATGAAGCGCAGCAGAAGATCGTCGAGGCGAAGCGGGCAGAGGGAGCCCAAGAGCTGCTCAATCTCGCGGCGATGCAAGAATACGCGGACGCGATCAAAGACCCGGCGATCATTGAAGCGCTGAAACAAGCTCAAATCGAGGCGCAAGGCCTGGTGGACACGCTCGACGTCGGCGCTCAGCAATTCCGCGACACGTTCCACTCGTCCATCGAGGGTGGCATCAACGATCTGCTCAACGGGAAGTTCTCGTTCAAGAAATTCTTCGACGGTATTTCGCAAGAGCTCAACAAGTCGATGTCGAAGGATCTGTCTGACACGATCACGAATTCGCTGTTCGGCGATGGCGGCGCGATGCAGGGTGCCGGAGGTTCTGGAAGCATGTTCGCCGGGATGTTCGGTGGCGGAAGCTCCGGCGGGGCCGGCATCGGAGGCATGCTCGGCAAGCTCTTTGGCGGCGGGGCAGCGGCGAACGACGGGGCCATGTTCGGCGCTGCGGAGGGGAATGACGATATCGCGAACAGCATTTTCGGCGACATGCTTTCGTTTGATGTCGGCGCGGACAGCATCCCCCGCGACATGATCGCTCAGATTCACCGGGGCGAGATGATCCTTCCGGCCGACACGGCAAGCCGGGTTCGCAGTGGCTTGTCGAGCGGAACCGGAGGGGGCTCAACGATTCATCAAGAAAATCACTTCCACATGCCGCAGGGCGGCTACGACCGGCGCACGCAAGATCAAGTGGCGAAGACGGCTGGGCAGGCCGCACAACGCGCGTCACGGCGCAACGGATAGGGGACGACATGGCATTCGCAGAAATTCGCTTCAACGGTGATCGGATCATCTACGGCACCAAAGGCGGCCCGGCTTACAAGACGGCGCTCACGCAAACGAACGGTGGCAAAGAGCAGCGGAGCGCGGTATGGGATTTCCCGCTGAGCATGTTCGAATTCGACGATAGGCTCATTCTCGATGACGAAAAGGACTACATCGTAAATTTCTTTCATGCGATGGAGGGCATGCTTACGGGTTTCCGTTTTAAAGACTGGTCCGATTTTGAGACCAAAGACGGCGGCGTGCTCAATTCTGGCTACGGGAATGGCTCAGCGACGGGACAGACGTTCAAGAAATACGTCGCCGGCTCGATTTCCAAGTTCCGCAAGATCTCAAAACCCATCGGCAGCACAGTTGTGATTGCCATGGATGGCGCTCCGGTCGCGTGCTCGCTCGACGACACAACGGGGATCGTGACGTTCAATCCGGTGGTCAAGAGCGTCGCGGGCGGAGTCGCGGAGGGGACCGCGACGCTGCTCTTGAATGTCGCCGGCCATGGCTTTTCCGCGAACGATGTGATTGTGTTCAATTTCGCGGCGCCTTGGGGAGCTCTGAGTGGCTCCCGCTCGATAATTGCGGTTGTGGACGCGGACCACATTCGCGTGCCAGGCAATGCGAGCCTTCTTGGAGCATTCACCGCCGGCACGGCGACGTGGTTCCCACAAGCGCGGAACGCGCTGACATGGGACGGCGAGTTTGATCTGCCTGTTCGTTTCGACAGCGATGTGATCGACATGCAGATGTCGTCCGCCGAGGTCATTTCAAGCGGAGTGCTTGGTCTAAAAGCATTCAATTTCAGTGGAACAAAGATCGTCGAATTGAAGCTTTGAGCTGCGCGGCCCTTGCCTTCGCTGCCCGCATTTGGGATAACCAAGGCACAAGAAAAATAAAAAGGGGAACGCATGCGTCCAACGCCGCCAGCGCTCATCGCATACATGTCCGGCGACAGTCTGACTTTATGCAATCTTTGGAAAGTCACGCTCAGCAACGGGAATGTGCTGACGTTCGCTGATCTTGATCGCGATGTCGTCTACGACGACGGCATGGGCCTGCGGACGTATTCGTCCGGGACTGGCTTCCTTCCTTCGGCGATTGAGGGCACGGGGGAACTCGCGGTGAACAATCAAACGGTGAGCGGCATGCTCGATCCGTCGATGATCACAGATCCCGATCTCCACGCGGGCCTGTGGGACAACGCGGACGTGATCATCTATCGCGTGAACTATCGCGACTTGACGATGGGGCACGAGATCATCAATCGGGGAAGCATCGGCAACGTGACTACGGGCCGCATCTCGTTCGAGAGCGAGATCCGAGGCTTGACGCAGCCTCTGCAGCAGCAAAGCAATCGCACCGTTCAGCCAAAATGCACGGCGATTTTCTGCGACAGCCGTTGCAAGCTCTCTGCGGCCACTTTCACGCACAGCGGAAGCGTTGTCTCAGTCGCGAGCCGCCAAACCTTCGGCACCGATCTGACGCAGACGGTGGGCGTCTTCGCCGACGGTTCGATCAAGTGGCTCACCGGGGCGAACGCGGGTCTAAAAATGGACATCAAGTTCTTCGCGGGCGTGCCAAGCTTCGAGACGACGACATATTCCGGGACGATCACGGGTGGCGCAGTCACGGTGACGATCCCGGCGGGCAAGAGCTTCGCTCGCGACTACGGCGTTGTTGACTCCACCGGGCTGTCATACACGCTCTCTGACACGCCCACGTCGGCGGGCGACTACTCCCCGTCATCTTCCGGCGTTTACAGCTTCAACTCGGCCGATGAGGGCAAGTCGGTGACTGTCACCTACGCCGTGATGGAATACACCGACACGGCCGCAGGCCAAGTCGATTTGCAGCTCGAAATGCCCTATGAAATCAGCATCGGCGACACGTTTCTCGCGGTCGAGGGATGTGACAAAGATGTCGGAACCTGCAACACGCGGTTTGGAAACATCCTCAATTTCCGTGGCGTCCCGCATCTGCCGGGCCGCGACAAACTCACGTCGGGGCAGTGATGGAATCGGATGAATTCATCGCGGCGGCTCGAACCATGCTCGGCGTTCGCTGGAAGCATCAAGGACGGCATCCGCAATTCGGCGTGGACTGCGCGGGTTTCGCAGTGTGCGCCGCGCGCATGTGCGGCCACGGCACCATCGACCGGACCGATTACGCGCGCGCTCCGTCAGCATCTGACTTCGTCGAGCAACTCAAAAAGAATGGCGACATGATTCGCATCGGTGACGAGCAGCCCGGCGACGTGATGATTTTCGAGTTCGGCGGCAACCCCCAACACCTGGGCATCCTCACCGCAGTCGATCCGCCAATGATGATTCATGCATTCGCCACGGCTCGAAAAGTCGTTGAGCATCGAATGGATGACGAATGGCTCGCGCGCCGCCGCTTCATTTTCCGATTGAGGGATCAATAAATGGCATCAGCAGTCCTCCCCATCGTCGGCGGCGTGATCGGCGGCATATTCGGAGGCCCAGCGGGCTTCCAAGCTGGCATGCTGCTTGGCTCCGTCGCCGCGAACGTGTTCTTCCCACCACCGCCGCAGGAAGGCCCGAAGCTGTCCGATCTGAAAGTCGGGACATCTGCATATGGCATGACGCTTCCAGTTGTCCGTGGCACCGCGCGCATTGCCGGCAATTTGGGTTGGTCAACGGATCTCGTTCAGCACAAGCATACGAACTCGGTCGGAAAGGGCGGCGGCCAGCAGACGAACACATACACATACACGGTGTCGCAATTTTGGATGCTGTGCCAAGGGCCGATTTCTGGAATCAGCCGCATCTGGGCGAACAGTGTTCTCGTCTACGACATGACGAACAACAGCGCGTCGGGCATCATCGCATCGACGAAATTCAGCGCTCAAATTCGCATCATGCTTGGCACAGAAGATCAGATGCCCGATCCGCTGATGCAAGCAACCGACGGTGTTGGATCGACGCCGGCTTATCGCGGCATAGCCGGGATCATGCTTCAAGATTTGGACCTCACGCCGTGGAACGGCGCCGTGCCCAATCTCGAATTTGAAGTTGTCGCAAACGGCGCCACGGTCGGCGGTCGCCTGCTCAGCTTCGGCTCGTTCGCGCTTGATCAAGCTGGATCCGCTGAGCGCGGCCAGCTTTACACTCCCGTGACGGAGGGCGACTACCAGGGCGGCCAGTCGGACGGCTACGCGATCATCGCGAGCGTGGCTTCGAACGCGATGGATGTCGTGGCGATGCACTTGCCCGACGGTCGGCCGGAAAACGAAAAGCGGTGGACGTTCGACGAGGTGGGGAACTGCGTCGCTGCTGGATCGCTCGGCAAAGATTATCCCTACATCCAATCGGTCATCGGCAGCTATAACTCGCCGCCGGACTGGCCTACGCCGCACGGCGGAGCGTATCAAAATCAGTGGATGGGCAAAGCCGGCGAGCTGCACATGTATTTGAATCGGGGCGGTCCGCTGGAGATTGGCGGAGTCTGGCTATCAGACAATGTCGGAGGCTTCCCATCGACTTACGATCCGATCATCGTGGGCGGGGCGGGCGAGACGTTCGATTCGAGTGGCTTCTATCGCCAGCTCTGCTCCGTTGCCACGGGCTTCATCCATGGGGTCTTTCCGTCGCACGACGGAGCATTGTGCATTGCTACGACCGGACCATCGCGGCAGGATGGCGAATCCACGTTCTGGCATCGATTTTCATTCGCGGGCAAGACTTGCACATACGAAGCAAGCGGCCCCATTGCCGCCGGCAATTTGATCTGCGGGTTTGGCCGGCAGACGGGAAATTATGGCGTTGAGCAATCCGGCATGGCCGAGGAAGATGGCATTCATTTGTGGACTGTCGCGGGAGACAATTCCTCGACTTTGGCGTGCTATGAAATTGGTGGCGACGGCACGATGTCAGAGGCGCTTTCCATAGCTCTGCCGTCACATGCGGGCTTCCAAGTGCCCTTTTCGATCTTCGCGAGCGGCGGCGTCGCGTTCATCGCAAGCAATATTCACTACGGATCAGCGACGCGTCAAGCATCGGTCTCGACCGCCACGGTCAGCCTCGCCTCGGTTGTCCTGGACATCTGCTCGCGGGCTGGCATGAACACTGAAAACGTGGACGTGAGCTCGCTTGATCAGCAAGTGGCGGGCGTCGTCTTCGCGAATCAAATGACGTATCGCTCGATGCTCGAATCTCTCTTCACGGCGTATTTCGTAGACGCGACGGAGAGCGGCGGCAAGCTCAAATGCGTGAAGCGCGGCGGCGGCGTCGCAGTCGTCATTCCCGAAGACGATCTCGCATGCCGCGATGCGATGTCGCTCGATGAGCCGCCCGATCAAATGAAGATCAGTCGCATTCAAGATCTGGAATTGGCATGCAAAGTCAAAGTCGATTACTTCGCCATCGGCGCCGACTTGATCGACGGGAGCCAGGAAGACACCGTTCAACTCGGGACGAGCTTGAATGTCATGAGCGTTTCCTTGCCAATGGCCCTGACGGACGACGAGGCCGCGACCATCGCCCGCAAAATGATTTATTCGCAATGGGCCAGTCGCGAGACGTATCAGTTCGCGACGAATCTTAAATACTCTCACATCGAACCGACCGACATCGTCACAGTCTACAAAGACGCCGATCCGAAGACTATGCGGATCACAAAACGCACGGACGGCGCCGACGGTGTCATCTCGTGGGAAGGCATCAGCGAGAACCCGACGGTCTACGATCAGACAGCCATCGGCGGGATCGTCAAGGGCAGTTCGCAAGTCCTGTCGCTGCCCGGGCCGACCGATTTGCTCGTGCTCGATGCGCCGGCTTTCACCGACAATTACGGCGTCGCTCCGCTGGTCTATCTCGCCGGCAACGGGTTCGACACGACATGGAATGGCGCGAGCTTGATGCAGTCGCTCGACGGTGGCGACACGTATCAAGACACTGGCGTTTCGCTGTCCGCTCCGTGCATCATTGGCCGCACGTCCTCTGTGCTGCCGCCCCCCGCGATCTTCGGCATGTGGGACGAGATCAACACGCTTGACGTCTTCTTGTCGAACGGTGCCGCCGAACTCACGAGCGACACAGAGCTCAACGTGCTTGCCGGCTTCAACACGGCTTACGTCGGTGGAGAGATCGTCGGCTTCAAAGTCGCGACTCAGATCGGCTTGCGTGAGTATCGGCTTTCCGGCCTGCTGCGGGGCCAGCGCGGAACCGAGGATTGGGCGCTGGCCCATGTTTTGGGCGAAGACTTTGTCGTGCTCAGCACGAAGAACATGCGCGTCGAAAACGTCGATTCATCTCTGATCGGTCAGAACTTGACGTTCAAAGCGGTGACGTTCGGCGGCCCAGTGTCTGACGCACGCATCAATCAAAAGCAGTTCACTGCTCGCAACCTGCGGCCCTTCTCTCCCGCGCAAGTTCTCGCGACGAAGTCCACGGTTTCCGCAAGCGGCGATTGGATACTTCAGTGGAATCGGCGCGCGCGCTCGGGCGGAGCATGGCGCGATACCGTGGATGTTCCCTACACCGATCCCGTCGGATCGCTTTCGACTGGCGAGTTCGAAGTGGACATCCTGCATCTTCAAGCTGCGTGGCCCGACCTCACCGGCGCGACGGTCATTCGGACGATCACGGGTCTCGGTCCAAACGACATAGCGGCAAAATACACCGTCGCTCAGCAGATTTCCGACTTCGGGGCTCCGACTTCCGAGCTCGTCATGCGCGTCTATCAAGTCAGCGCGACTGTGGGACGCAGCCCGCTCGTTGAGACGTTCCACTTCGTCTATCTTCCGACAATTTTTGATGGCGGCCCCGCAGTTGTCGGCGGCTCGATTCCCGCGTTCAACGCACTTCTTCATTTCGATGGAGCGGACCTTTCAACATCGATCATCAACAGCGGCATCGGCCCGGCGTTTAGCAATTCCGGCGTCGTCATCTCGACGGCGCAAAGCAAGTTTGGCGGATCATCTGGTCATTTCAATGGATCAGCTTCGCTTCACTACACAACGGACAACGCGTATGACATTGGCGCCGGAGATTGCAGAGTCGAGGCGTGGGTCTACCTGACGTCATTTACCGGCGGCTATCAGCAAATATTCGATTCGCGGCCGCCGGGAAGCCCAAGCGGTGTGCGACGGGGGCTCACGATTGCGCCGGACGGAAAGTTGGCTGTCGCGCAAGATGGGTCCGCGCCGGAGTCACCGTTCTCGCTAACGCTCAATGAATGGAATCACTGCGTCTATCAACGGCGCGGCGGAATCGTTGAGACTTACTACAACGGAGATCGGTATCAATTCTTGACTGGCGACACGGCAAGCGTGAGCACAAACTCAATCATTATCGGAACAGACTGCTACGAAGCGAGCTTTTTCAATGGATACATCGATGAGTTGGTGGTTGGAATGGGCCCGGGGTCCGCAATTTACGCCGCCAATTTCACGCCGCCATCGACGCCATATGGAAATGCGAACATAGCATCCCTCGCACTCAATTTCAACGGAACGAACGGCTCGACTACGTTCATAGACCGCTCCCCGCAAAACTTGTCTGTCTCCGCTTTCGGCTCAGTTGCGGTGAGCACATCATCGCCAGCGATTGGGTCCGGTTTCGTAAGCTTCACGACCGCATCTGACTATCTGCTCGTTGGCGAAGCTGGCTCGCTTGACACGTCCGCTTGCTCCTCGCTTTCCGTCCAATTCTATGTCAAGCCGCTTTCGCTTTCGGCGACGTATTGCCTTTTGTCGTGGGGCGGATCATCCGCATCGTCAATTCAAGACATCTACAGCATCAATGGTTTTGTGAACGTGCGCGTTCGAAATGGCTCAAACGCTGACACAAAGATTGTGGGAACGGTTGCGCTGTCAGCGACCGCATGGACCCATGTGCGCATTGTCTGGACGGACTCGACAACTGCTCAGATTTGGATAAATGGATCGATGGATACGTCGGGATCGCTTCCGTCGCTTCCGGACATGTCTGCGAACACATTCGCAATCGGTCGCAATCAATATCCGGGCTATCCCGACAATTTCACTGGCGGAATCGATTCCGTTGAGATTTACAAAAACGTGATTTTGAACACGGGGCCGTTCACGCCTCCGGCTACGGAATACTAAGGAGACGCAATGTCGAATAACACATCAAATCTAGTGCTGATCCAGACCTCGCAAGCTCAAAAAGAGTTGACGGCAAACGCTCTCGCATTGGCGTCGAGCCCGGCGACGCTTTACGGCCGGATTGAGCAAAATTCTTCCGGTCTCGTGTGGGGATTTTATGGCGGCAATCTTATGATAAGAGGCGTGCCGACACAGATTGCAAACGGTTCATTGACACTGCCGCCATCGACTGCGGCGGTCTACATCGAAGCGGATCAAGTGACCGGTGCGGTGACGCAAAATATCCTCGGGTGGACGCCCGGTCGGATTCCGTTATATCAAGTTGTGACGGGGCCGGAGACAGCAACGGGCTGGCTCGATTATCGCGTAACGCGAACGCCGCAGAAAAATCTCGCGAGCTTGACGGTGACGGGCGATACCGCGTTTCAATACGGCGAGTCGAACTCGGACATCGTGCTTCTGACCGGCACTCCGACGGCCGTGTTCAGTGTGCTTCTCGCGGCCCGACCGTGGGTGTATGTCATTCGAAATTTGACAAGCCAGGACGCGACCTTTGCGACCGCGAGCACGGTCCCGATCATTGTGGCGGCGGGCAAGACGGCTACGATTGGCACGGATGGGACGGACGCGTTTAGAATCACTGCCGATCTTTGATCGACGCGGAGCGTCGCGCGAGGTGTTGTCGCCGACGGCGACTTGCGCTCTTGTGCCGGCGGGCCTTTTCGCCGGCAGGGCAGGGCATGGATCGCTCGGGCGATCATCGGGCTCGAAGAGCATGCCTCGAGAGGACCGCCGGAGCGGGCCGATTTCAGCACGGCAGCGCCGCGCGCCAGCATTTTCCGGGGCAGCGCCACGGCTCCGACACGCGGAACGCGCTCATTGAAGCTGTGCGTCTTCCCAATTGACTTACCGGCCGAAAGACGGTAAGTTTTCCTTACAGTGGGGCGCATGCCCCGCGTTGACCCGGTGCGATTTTCCCAAAGATTTTAGGGCGAAAAATCGGGAAAGCGAAGGACGGCGAGCGCGTATTTTTCGCCCGTTAAAAAATCTGCAGGGCGCAAGACATAACTTCCGTTCTGCGATGTTCGCCGTTCGAGCGTTTTTGCGCAGACGTAGCGCTCCGCGCGCAGCGAAGTGAAAATGACTCGAACCCCGCAAGGGCCGGCGAACTTTGCAGAATGCGACGTTATGTATAATCGCACCGGGTCAACCTGCCGAGGTTGACTTTTTCAAGCCTCTCCAAGCTCGCGCTCGCGGGCTTTTCATTTTTCCGCTTTTGCTTCTGCTTTCCCGAACGCTTTCGAGGCGGCTGCTTTTCGCGCCTTGCCCTTCCATCCGCCGCCAGGCGCAACATAAAAAGAAGAAAAGCCATGACCAACGAAGTCGAAATCGCCGTTCTCAAAGAGCGCGTGCGCATGCTTGAAGAACTGCTCAAAGAGTCGGCGAGCGATCTCAAAGAGATTCGCACGATCCTGAGCGAGCTTGTCGCGAATCAAAACCGCGCGCAGGGCGCTGGCTGGACCGTCAAGATTCTCTTCGCAGTTGGTGGAGCGCTCGCGAGCGCTGTGACTTGGATTCTCGCCAATGTGAAGCCGCACGGCTGATCTCCTCGGTCGCGAGACCGACCGTCTGACGGAATTTGGGCCGCCCCGGCCCCACTTCATTGATTAGCGCGCGCCTCTCGCGCTAGATGAAGGCAGGCCTGCATGGCCCGCACATGGGAGATCGCATGAACGAAGAAAAAGAAGCCAAGCTTCATCAGCTTATCAGGCTGATCGCGAATGGCTCGACAACCGCCGAAGCTGCCGAGATGCTCCAACTCACCGGACGGACGGCCCGAAGGTGGTTGAAGGAGGGGGCTCCGTCGGGGAAGAAAAAGGCGCCGAAGGCTCCGCCGATCAACAAGAACCTTGTCCGCAAGCCAGGCTATTCGAAATTTGCGGAGCCAGTCGATACGACTCTGGTGGGCTGGCGTCGGTTTGTGATCTCGTCGATTCAAAACGATGTCCCAATCGACAAGGATTTCCTCGCCGCGCTGCGGTTCTACTGCAAGCGGCGCAAAGCGAAGCTGATCCTCATTCCCGTCGATTACTGCTTGAACGCGCATAGTGTGTGGCCGGTCGATGAGTTGGAGCTCTATCGCAGCAATGTCTCACTAAGCAAGCACCTGAAGCTCATGGCGGCCATGCCGGTGTCGCCGACCATCGTCGAGCCGCTCGCTGGGCTCGCGTCGCTGTCGAAGGGCTCGTCGATGATCATCGGGCATCCGCAGATCTGCAAAGAGGGCATGGCGAGCTACGGAACGGCGCCGGCTGAGATGCATACCACCGGCAGCATCAGCCGACCGCAGAAGGCCTACTCGCACACCAAGACGGGGGAGAAGGCCAAGATCAACCACTCGCTCGCCGCCTTGGTTGTCGAATTGGGGCAGGGCGATAGCCACTTCGTCCGCGTGCTCAACGGCGACAAGAGTAGTGGCTTCTTCGACTGCGGTCGCGGCGATGAGGGCTATTACAGCAAGGACGGGTTCGCGAAGCTGCGGGGCGGCGACGTCGAGGTCATGGTCACTGGCGACGAGCATGCAGCGCAGGCCGACCCCCTCTTCGTCGAGGTGACCTACACTCGAAAAGATTCGATGTCTGAGGTCATGCGCCCGAAGCGGCACGTCCGCCATGACCTTCTCGATTTCATGTTCCAAAACCATCACGACATGGCCGACAACCTTCGGCGGGTGGCAAAGCACCTTTCCGGTGTTGACCGCGTGGAGGATGAGCTTGTCCTCACGTCGAATCACCTCCGCAAGACCAAGAAGCCATGGGCCGAAGACATCATCGTCTCGTCGAATCACGATGAGGCCTTCTACAAATGGCTTACGACGGTGAACATCAAAAACGATGTGCTCAACGCCAAGCTCTATTTCAAGATGAACTGGCTGATGCTTGACAACTTGGAGACCAACTCCAACGGCGGCCAATTCCCGAATCCATTCAAGCTCTGGATGGAGCATTCGGAGCACGCCGGCTTACTCAAAACGACTCGATTCCTTGGCTCCAATGAGAGCTATCGAGTCTGCGGCGTCGAGTTCGGTCTGCACGGGCACCACGGCGCTAACGGCGCGCGCGGATCGCTCAAAGGATTTGCCGCCATGCCATTCAAAGTGAGCGTGGGCCACGGGCACACGTCCGGCATCAACAAAGGCGCCCAAATGGGAGGGCACGGCACCAAGGGCATGGCCTACATGAAGGGAGCCAGTTCTTGGACTCAGACGAATGGCTTCCTTTACAAAAACGGCACCCGCCAACAGACGACGATCATCAACGGCGAGTGGCGCGGCCCCGCGCTGACATGAAGTTCTAAGCACCGACAACCCTACAAAAAAGTAGGGTTCGCATTCACTAAAAAGAGAGGGGAAACCTCCATGGCGTCATTCATTGACTTTCTGTCCGCGATTTTCTCGAAGAGCCCTGCTCAAGCTCCGCAGCCCGCCGCCTCCGCGCCCACTGCAGAGCCCATTCCGGCCCCGCAGACGGCCCCCGTGGTCCTTACGCCTGCTCCGGTGGTGTTTGCCCCGCCCGTGCCCGTGGCGGCCCCTTTGGCCCCATCTAGGGGCGTTGGCATCACCATCGCGCACCTTGTGGCGATGGGAGCGTCGCCCGCGAACGCTGCCAAATACTGCAAGGCATATAACGACGCGTGCGAGCGCTATGACATCACGTCGCAAGCCCGGATCTGCGCGTTCGTCTCGCAGACGTTTGAAGAGTCTGGCTGTCTATCCCGGACTCGCGAGAATCTCAACTACACGATTGAAAATCTGATGACAGTGTGGCCTCACAGCTTCCCAAACGCTCAGTCCACGGCAGGCTACGTCATGAATCCAGAAGCGCTCGCGAACAAGCAATATGGCGGAAGGGATGGCAACACGCAGCCGGGCGATGGCTGGAAATACTCAGGCCGTGGCGTCATTCAAATCACATTTCGCGACAACTACGAGCCATGCGGCAAGTCGCTCGGAATCGATCTCGTGAACCATCCCGAGCTGCTAGAGCAGCCCGAATATGCGGTCATGTCGGCGGGCTGGTATTGGCGGGATCAAGCGCATTGCAATGAGCTCGCCGATGGCGACAGCGTCGAGGCGATGACGGAGATCACGCGCAAGATCAACGGCGGACTCACCAGACTCACATTGCGGCTTGACCTCTGGCGCAAGGCCAAGTCCGTCTTCGCAGAATTCAAATAAAAAGGGAGAACATCATGTTCGAAAATGCAGAAGCAAAGTGGGACTCATTCAAATTGAAGATGTCTGCAGCACGCAAGTCGCTGACAGTCGCGACTATCGGACTCTGGCAGCTCGTCATCAACAACACAGATTCGATCCAAGCGCAGCTCCCCACGCTGCCGCAGTTCTTCTCCGCGCACATCGTTTCGATTGTCAGCGGAGTTTTTGGAGCCCTGTTGTTTTACGTGCGAGTCTTTCACACCACAGGCCCGGTCGAGGCAAAGCTTGCGCCAAAGGATCCGGCCGCTTGATGTGATGTCTTGAAAACACGGAAGACAATGCCACGGACCGAAAAACCAACCAACCCACACACTATACCGGCCCCGCGCAGCGCCAGGGCGCACAGCGCAGCGTCAGCGCCGTCGCGCAGCCGGGTTGCGGGTGATCCCGCGAAAAAAGGAAATCGAAATGGACCTCAATCCCATCTCAGTTGCATGGGCGGCTGTGCCTCTACCAACAAAGCTTTTGAGCGCCGCTCTTGCGCTCTCGCTGCTCGCCGCATCGCTCCTCGGGTTCGGCTATCACTGCTACAACAAGGGATACGCTGAGTCCGAAAAGACGCACAAAGCGGACGAGGCGACGGCGTTGGAAATGAGGGATCAAGCCGCTTCGGAGAAGGCCACGTTTGAAAATAGCCGTAATCTCGCCGTGTCGAAGAAGTCGCAAGCCGACAGGGCCAAGATCGCCGACCTCCAAGCGAAGCTCGCGAGCCAGCTCGCCGCGCGTCCAAAAGCCCCCGCCCCGGAATGCGACGATCCGCAGGAAACCACAGACACGCTCGGCGCGATCATTGAGAACGCTCGGGAGGCTATGAAATGAAGCTGATGCACCTACCCCTCGCCATCTTCGCGGCGGCCGCCTTAAGCGGCTGCGCAACGGCCACGCATGGCATCATCGTTCCCCCTATCGCTCCGCCGCTGCCGACGGAGTCGATGAAGTCCTGCGCGCCGCTACCGACGCTGGCCGGGGGATCGATCAATGAGCGCGACGCGTGGATCGCCAAGGTGGCGCCGGACTATGCAGAGTGCGCCAATTGGCAGAAAGAGCTAGCCGCATTCATTCTGCGGAACCGCTGACAGCGAGCTCTTTATCCGTGGACCGTTGGTGGTATGGCTGATCGCCAAGAGTAGCTGCGATTTCTGATGGGATTTGTTTTGCTGGTGGCATCCGGGAACGGAAGATGCGAACGCGAGAAACCAAGCACAATGATGACGTCTTGCTGCTTCGCATAGTGGTAGATCTCGGGCGAAGATTTGCCTTGGTTGTTTTCCGAGAGCAAGCTGTCGGTCATGCGATGATTCGCATAAGCCGACGTGTATGGACCGCAGTGGTAGTGCCAAACATTGTTGTCTTGGTATGCTTGCGTTTTTGGAATAACTTGTCCGCCATTGGTCCATGAAGGCTTGTTCAAGCCCTCATGTTCCTCACCGTCGAGTATTCCGTTCATCCAAAGAGCCAGTCTCAATTTTTCGTCATCGGTCATGAAAGGCATGTCCGTGACGCTGGCCTTGTCGGTCGTGCCGAACTCAAATCGAGGGTGAAGATAGACGTCGTTTATTTTTGTCATATATAAAAAAAGGCCCGACATGCGGACCTTCTTGGACGAAACTTAAAAAAGAGTTACAACGAGAAAATTTCTTCCACTTTTTTCCCCATCACCTTCGCGATGATCTCGTCGCGGGTCATCGAGCGATTAAATCTTGTCATGCTGCTCAAGTCATAGGTCGTGCGTGCGCGGTCGCCAATCTCTTTGTGCATTTCCTTGTCCGCACGAGCTTGAGCCGACGTAGGGGCCGCAGCCACCGTTTCCGTTCGACGCGTGGCGCTTTTTCGTGCTGGGTTTGCCGCAATCGCGAGGTTGAAGTTAGCCATGGCTCACTCCCTTTATGTTCAATGACGATCCAGTTTATCACGAAATTGATCATATCCGGTTAATTTTGACCGCCAAGCCGAACCTTGTAATCGGCAATCCGAAGACATCTTGGTCCCCATCAAGCGCAGATGCTGGTCCCTCGCGTCTCCCCTAATTTGCCCCAATCTGCCCCAATCCACCCCAGACCTTCTTCCGAGCCGAGCGCTCCTGCGGGGGACCAGCTCGTCCGCGATTTCGAGCGGAGCCTTTATCTAAAAGGTGGAAAAAGAAATCCGACGGTATTGGGCCATCATCGGCGTGACTTTTTCGGTCGGACTGTTCTTGACGGCGGCGGCGTTGATTTCGTTAGGGACGTTGGTCATTGGTTCTTTTTGGCGGTGCGCTGTGTCTGGTGGCGGCGGCGCGTCCGGCCTTGCGGCGGCGCGCGCGGTAAGGCCGCCATTTTACCGCTTTCGGCGCGCGCATTACGAGAGTACGGAGGATGGCACTGGCGGAGGGCGGGGAATCGCATTGATGCGGCGCTCCGGCGGCAGGAAAAATGGAGCTGCAGCTAAATTGCTGGGACTGCTGGAACAAGGTGTGCCAGCTTTGCTGGTAGGGGAGCGGTGCTGCGCCCATCAGCTGGTACTTGTGGAGGCGCGGCGTTGGCCGACTATTTTTCAGACGCGTCGGCCACCCTTGCCGGGCAGGCTGGCGCGGCAAGGTAGGCACTGAGCGCGAAGATCACAGGTCGGTTTCGGCTTCGGCGATGGTTGCGCGGACGGCGTCGGCGAAGCCGAACTGGACTTCGTGGCCGTGCGGGCCGTCGATGTACATGAAGTGGGCCGGGCCGTCTTCGTCGACGATGATCCAGGCGTCGACTTCGCGGCGGTCTTGCGGATTGCCGGCATTGACGACATCGATTTTCTCGCGCGCTCCCGGTCGCAGATTCTTGACGACGGTTTTGGTCCGCTCCGTGCTCAGGGGC
>Ga0209847_1000523_pt1 | contig 15390 bp, 11 predicted proteins | sample OrgsoiDNA_201060_FD_185808 | JGI IMG/M metagenome (GOLD analysis project Ga0209847, IMG submission 185808) | Permafrost soil microbial communities from the Arctic, to analyse light accelerated degradation of dissolved organic matter (DOM) -... | ecosystem: Environmental > Terrestrial > Soil >... | reverse complement strand
CGACCAGCTTAGGGTCGATTTCGAGCGCTTTGGCGGCCAGATCGGCGGCTCGGCTTTCGAAGCTGTCGGCGGCCACCAAGGCCAGTCCGAGGATGGCGCCGGCGTGGTCCTTCTTAATAGCCAGGGCCTCGTTGAAGAGACCGGCGGCTTCTTTGGGCTGCCAGTGCTCCAGGTATAGGCGGCCCCAACGAACCCGGTAATCGGCGTTCTGGGGATGCTGCGCCACCAACTGTTTGAAGGCCTCGTTGGCGTCCTTGTAGCGGCGCGCTTTCCAGAGAGCTTCGGCCTGATCCAAAGTTTGGGCAGGGAGAATAAGCGCGAGCAACAGCGAAACGGCGCTGAGCCGCAGGGCCTTTTTCACTTGTCGATGGCCTCCTGCGTCCTGGCGAGTTCCAGCAGGAGCTGCGTCAGTTGGCGTTTGTATTCCGCGACCGGCATGGCTGCTTTTTCAAACTTGAGCTTGTCGATGGCCTGTTCGAGCTGCTCTTTTTTTTCGATCAGCGGGCGCTTGTTGGGGTCGCGCGCGGCGGCTGCGTTGGCGCCCAGGCGCACCATCGGAAAAGACGCCGCCAGTTTGCCTTCGCCGTTTTCGAGGTTGGGCGTGCGCTCGCCCTGGCCCTTGCCGGTGTCTTCAATCACGGCGTGTTCGGTGGCCAGCCGCTTCTGCGTATCGAAGAACTCCGTGGTCTTCTGCTGCGCGTATTGGAAGGCTTCGAGCGCGGAGACGGATTCGTTCTTATCCACATCGGCGGCCGGTTCGCGCAGAGCTTCGGCCCAATAGCGGGCAAAGATGGTGGCGTTCTTTTCACCGCCGCTCTTGGTGGCGGCGATCACGATGCGCGTGGGCCGCCGCAGGCTTTCGATGGAGCCTCCGCTGCAGCTCGTCATGTTCACCACCAGTTGGCGCCCGGCGGGGACGTGGTCCAGCAGCGTGGCCAGTTCGCCTCCCGAAACGTCGGGGCCGGGTATGTTGAACTTGTATTCCAGGCCGTCCCAGGTGCCGTGCCCGATCAGCATCAGGACCATGGCATCGGCGGGCTTGGCTTGCCGCGTAATTTCAGCGAAGCGCGCCCGGATCTGGTCGCGGGTGGGGGCATCCAAAGTCACGACGTTGGAATCGCCCCCGGCGCGCTTGAGGCTGCCATTGATGTCGTCGGCCCACATCTTGAAGCGCTGGGTGTAGTCGGTTTCGCCGCCAAGACCGGAGATGGTGAGGTAGAACGTGGTGGCCGGAGCGGAGACGGCGGAGAGCATCAGCAGAAACAAGAAGCTCAGTGGGGCGGACCCCCTGGTCCGCAGCCGACGCCCCCGTCGGCTCATGCCGGTAGCGCGAAGAAAGCCGACCAGGGGGTCGGCTGCGGACCGGGGGGTCCGCCCCACATGGGTCGCGTTCATACAACCCCCCACTTCCGGCGCAGCAACCATTCGCTGGCGCGGATGCCGAGGGCCAAAAGAAAGATGACGGGCATGTCCCAAAGGTCGCGGGTCTCGCGCGTGGTGATGCCGGCCTCGGAATACGAAATCTCATTCGATAGTTTGGACGCCTCGGCGGGCTTGTAGTACCTGCCGCCGGTCTGCTCGGAGAGCTTCTGCAGCAGTTCCCGGTTCTGGCCGGTATGGAAATTTTCGGCCACGCCATCCTCGCGGCGAAAGGTCAGCATGTCGTGTCCCAGCTCTTCCTGCTCGCGGCCCGCGAGTATTTCGGTGACATACGACCCCGGTTTTTCGGCCGTCCACTCACCGCTGTACACGCCCTCTTCAAGCGGCTGCGGCGTCAGTTCCATGGTGGCCGATTTGCCATCCGGGCCCAGGAAACGCGCCTGCACCTTGGCGTTCGAGACCGGCTTGTACTGCTTGTCGCGCACTTCCACGCGGATCGGCACCTTGGTATCGTCGGCCAGCACCTGCTTCGGCGTGGTGGAGACCACCTGGCCGGGCGTATCGGCCACCAGGTGGCGGAACATCTGCTGCCAGAAAGTGGCGTGCGTCTTGTCGGCATGGTCCAGCCACATTTTCCAACGCCAGCTTCCGCCGGTGGCGAACAGAACGGTGCGGCCGTGGCCATAGTTTTCGGTGATCAGGAGCGGCTGCGCGCGTTTGCCGGCGGGAGTGGATTCCAGCAGCACGGTGGCGCCGGGCTTGGGTTCGCCCACGTCCTGATAATTGGCCATCTGCGGCATTCTCTTCCAGGCTTCCAGGTTGCGGGCGGGGTTTTCATCCAAACGGCACAGCACGCTCTGGGCGCCGGCGAGAGTGAGCTGCTGGCCGGTGAAATCGCGATGGAAACTGGGCTTGTTTTCCGACAGCTTCGCGGGAATCAGGTCGTTGAGCGGCGAACTGCCGTAGCCGCCTTCGTTCAGCGACGCGCGGCCGCCCAGGAACAGAAGGCCGCCGCCCCGCCGGTCCACAAAATCGTGAATGGCCGTCTGTTGCGCGGGCGTGAAATAGCTGGCTTCCACGGTGCCCACGATCAGGCCCTGATACTTGAACAGCTCCTCGGGCTTTGAGGGGAAGCCATCTTCCACCGCTTTCTTGTCCTCCTCGCCAACCTGATATAACATCTTGTTCTGCGTGGTGCGCACCATGCTGGGGAGCTCAATGCCGATATCCGGATAATCTTCCACCGCGCGGCGGATGAACTTGTACTCCCAGCGCGGCTCGCCCTCAATATAGAGAATCCGCGGCTTGCGCGCTTCCACGTTGACCAGCCGCGTAACCTTGTTGTTCAACAGGTTCTCTTCGCCGCCCACGGGCTCCACGGCGATCTCGAGCGTTTTGGGTCCGGCCGCGCCTCCATTAAAAACAAGAGTCTCGGTCTGAAGCTGGCCATCGCTTTTGAAAGTGACTTCCTGGGAAGCCAGCACCTTGGCGCCATCCTTCACGGTGAGCTTGGACTTGCTGCCGGCCAGGCCCCAGTTCTGTAGCGTGACCTGCGCCGTCAGCTTGGAATCGGGCAATGCGCGCGCAGGCACGATGGCGTCCGTAATTTCGATGTCCTTCTCCGGCGCTTCACGGCCGAAGCCCATGGTGTGGACGGGAATGCGCTGGCGGCGGATGGCGGCGATCGTCTGCAGATCGATGCCGCCGGCGTTATCGGCGCCGTCACTCAGCAGAACGATAGCGCCCAGCGGAAGCGAGCTCGATTCGGCCAGGACGCGCTCCAGCGTGTCTCCAATGCGCGAAGCAGGGGCTTGGGCGGTGAGCTCGCCAGGCTTCTGGATACGCTCGGGCTCTTTGCCAAACTTGTAAAGCCGAACCTGAAACTTTTCGCCCAACGACTTCAACATGCCGGAGTTGAGCGCGGCCTGGGCGGCGGCTTCGCGGCTGCCGGATGCGTCCTTAATAGACATGCTACGCGAATCGTCCACCAGAACCGCCACCACGTTCTGTTGGGGGCGGAGCGTGGCGATGCTCAGCGCGGGATGCCACAGCAGGAACAGGATGAGCGCGATCAGGCCGGTTTCCAGCAGCCAGATGGCCATGGGCCGAGCGCCGCTGAGCATGCCGTGATTGCGGCGGATGTGCCAGAAAAGCAACCCCGCGGCGGCCAGGATGGCGCACGCCAGCAACCACAGAGGCCATGGAGTCAGCAGAACAAAATGGCCCTTTCGAAAGATGCTGGCCGGGTATTTGAACAGGATCTCGAACATGAGGCCACGTCAGAAAACGGGCATGCTGGATATATGGACGTGCCTGTAGCGGTTTAGAGTTACAGACGGCCTGAAATCGGCGGGGAGTTCATGTGGGCGCATGCCGGGAAGCCCTCGTATGTGAGACAGGATAGCACGTGCGTAAATCCTCCAGACAGGGCCGCGCCTCTTCGCTATGGCTGGAGCGCCAGGGTGGCCTTTCCGGCAGGACCCGCGTAAATCAGCTCGACGGAATGGATGCCCTGTGCCTTGCCATGGTACTGGAAGAAAATCAGTCCTGCCAGGGGAAGGGCACGGTCGCCTTCCGGAAGCGCGGCTTTTTGAACGCGCTGTGCCAACGCGCGCTGTACCGGTATCGGGATGTGGACCGGCGCCGGCGGCGCATTGGAGTCGCCCTGATCGCCCCTTCCGCCCCGTCCGCCGCCTCCCCCGCCTCCGTTCATGCTGGTCTTCGACTTGGATGCCGGTGGCTCAGGCGGTTCCCACTCAGGATCTTTGACGGACCCGACCACCAACCCGTATGGCTGCGCGGGCAAGGTCGTCTTCTTGCCGTTGATGCGGAGCGAAAAGTCTTCGGAGGATAGCTTGATCCGCGCGTCCGGCGAGCCGAACAACCCCGTTTCGATCACCACATAGTCTTCCGTGGAGAGGGGCCCCTGCAGCGTGGGAATCGAGTGCCCCTTGAACTCGGCAGCCACCGTCACCGTGCCTGCCTGAGTCTGGGCCTGATACTCCGCCGGAGTGGCTCTGGGCGGCATGCCCTTGGTTTCGATTGGCGCGTCCTTGCCTGGGGTGCTTTGGCCTGGGGTGATTTGGCCCTGCACGCACAGGCAAATCGCGGCGAACAGGACGCCGATTCTCAACGCCGGGGTAAGTTGCATTCCAGTTACGAAGACTAGCATAGTCGAGGCTCTGGTTGGGGAGTGTCCCATGTTGCGTTAATCGCCGGTTGGTGGGTTGGTGGTCAGTACGGGTTTTGTGGCTAAACGCCATCCACATCCTTAGCCCATTGGCTTCTAGCCGCAGTGATCATTTGCTGAACTTGTGGCGTAGCGTTGATAGGGATGACCTCAATGTGGGGATGTCCTTGCGCAAACACCCTAAAGATCTCGTCTGCGAACGCCTGGCCTACAGTCTCCACTGCCTTGAAGTCAAAAAGAACGGTTTTGAATCGATCTACTCTGACCAACAGGCGTTTGGCTTGAGACCGCGAAATGAGTTTGTCGTCGCCATACTGGGCCAGCCTGACAGGAACGACCGTCTTGGTAAAGCCGTAATCCTCTCCGCTGGAATACTGGTCAAAGATCTGCTTGTCGGTTCTCGCCGAGTGGTTGTTCAGCTTCATGAAGACGGTAGTACCATCCGTGGCCTCGGGCCGCTCAAGTATCCAATCCTCCTCGTCTCCAAACGTATGGGTGAAGAACACTCCGTGGGAAAGGATATCGAAAGAATCAAGAACGCGTGACGTGAAAAATATTCCCTGACCTGTATGCCCTTTTGGGTCGGTAGTGAGCTTGCCTTTCGCGAGTTCTAGAATCGCGTGACGTTCATCCGTCAAGCTCATCGCAGACTGAATCTTCTTGAAGATGCCGACGCCATTATCCATCAGCATGATCTGGGTATTGGCCGCAGTTTTACCAATCTTCACGAGTACGGTCCTCCCGCCTGAGTGGTCGATGGCATTGTTGAACATTTCGGTTATACAGAAATGCCAGATGTCCATTACGTTCCTGGGTAGGTTGCCGAGCACTAGGGAAACATCCCGCGACCAAACCAGATCCTCCTCGATTTCCGGGCCGAGGATATAAAGTTTTTGCCATTCGAGGAGCGCTGCGAGTTTGTACTTGCGGTACCTTGTCTTGCCCTCAGGCACCAAAGCGCCCTCTGTAACCAAATTCTTCAAGTGCTTATTGACCGCTTGCCTGGAGATTCCGAAGTGCTCTCCGACGAGGCGTGCGATATCGCTGGAGTTCTTCTCGAGATTCGTAAGTATGAAGCCTCGGATTTCTTCTCCGCGTGCCCTCACCCGTCGGTGACGAGCCGTTTCAGCAACCTTAGACACTTCAGAAGCTGACAGTTCGAGCGGTTCCATGAATCCATTGTAAACTTAATGTGGATTCTTTGTCAACCTTAAGCACGCTAAAGTTGTTAATGAAAAGCCCGCATCGAGGTCACGACGCTGTGCGTCACGCCCGCTATGGCATCCGGGATCACGGCGACCGCCTGGGCCTTGGCGGACCCGCCGACTGCGTAAAAACACGACCAACGCACGTTTAGGGCATTACCTCTGATTGGCAGCGGTGATCCGCGCTACCCTGTAATTTGCGCTGAAACTGGTTTATGAAACTAGGTGAAATCGCCACCGCGCTCGGCTGCCGCCTGCAAGGCGACCGGGATCTCGAAATCACCGGCGTCCTCGGCATGGAAGATGCGGCCCCAGGCCACCTGACATTCCTGGCCAACCCCAAGTACGGCCCCAAGGCGAAGCACACCAAAGCCAGCGCCATCCTGGTATCGGAACCCGCCATTTCGGAGAACAAGTTGGGCATCGGCATGGCCATCCTCATCTCCGCCAACCCTTACTTCGATTTCGCTCGCGCGCTGGCCCTGTTCTACCAGCCCCCGCGCCCCGCGCCCGGTATCCATGCCATGGCTTCGGTTTCGCCAACCGCCGAAGTCGGTGAGAATAGTTCCATCGGCGCCTTTGCCGTTGTCGGCGACCACGTACGCATCGGCCGCAACGCCGTGATCCATCCTCACGTGGTGATTTACCAGGGCGCCCAAATCGGCGACGATTTTCTGGCCCACTCGCACGCCGCGGTCCGCGAGTTTTGCCGCATCGGCAATCGCGTGATCCTGCAGAACGGCGCGGTGGTGGGGGGCGATGGCTTCGGCTTCGCCAAGCGCGCCGATGGGACCCATTTCAAAATCGTCCAGTCGGGAATCACCGTCCTCGAAGACGACGTGGAGGTCCAGACGCTGACTTCCATCGACCGCGCCACGGTGGGCGAAACCCGCATCAGGCGTGGCGCCAAGATCGATAGCCTGGTGCAGGTGGGGCACGCCTGCACCGTGGGCGAAGACAACATCATTTGCGCCCAGACCGGCCTCGCCGGCAGCACGGTTCTGGAACGCAACGTGCTTCTCGCCGGACAGGTTGGTTCCTCGGGCCACCTGACCGTAGGCGAAGGCGCGATTGTCTACGCGCAGAGCGGCATCGGCGGCGACGTGGCGCCCGGCGCCCGCATCTCCGGTTCGCCCGCCTTTGCCGCCGGCGAGTGGCTGCGAGCCGCGACCGCTTTTACCAGGCTGCCCGGCCTGTTGAAGAGCTTGCGCGAATTGAAAAAGAAAGTCGAAGAGATGGAGAAGCATGTCAAACCCAACGCCACCACATAGCCCGCGGCGCCCGGTCGCCTATTTGAACCAGGAGTTCCTGAGCAGTCCCGATGCGCGGGTGTTACGCATCCTGTCCGAGTACCTGGAGCCCTTCGCCCACTTCCGCCGCGAGAAGATCCGCGATACCGTGGTGTTTTTCGGATCCGCGCGCTTGCGGGAAAACGGCCCCATGGCGAAATTCTATGAGGACGCCCGCACGCTGGCCCGCATGCTGACCGAGTGGTCGGTCCAGTTCACCAACAGCACCTACCGCTTCGTGGTCTGCTCCGGCGGCGGACCCGGAATCATGGAGGCTGCCAACCGCGGAGCCTGTGACGCCGGCGGAAAAACCGTCGGCCTCAACATCGGGCTGCCCTTCGAACAATTCCCCAACCCCTATATCACGCCGGAACTGAGCTTCGAGTTCGACTACTTTTTCATGCGCAAGTTCTGGTTCGCTTACCTTGCGAAAGCCATGGTGGTGTTCCCGGGCGGCTTCGGCACGCTCGACGAAATGATGGAACTTCTCACCCTCTCCCAGACCAAAAAGCTGGCCAAGAAAATTTCCATCCTGCTCTACGGCTCGGAATACTGGAAGGAGATCATCAATTGGGACGCCCTGGTCAAATATGAAATGATCGCGCCGGAGGACTTGGATCTCTTCCAGTACGCGGACGATCCGCAGACCGCCTTCGATATTCTCACCACCAATCTGAAAACCTACGCCCTGGTGCCCGAAACCCCCGAGACCCCCTCGATCTCGAAGTCTATCAACCCCCAAAAACCGGAAGGAGCATAGTCTCTTGCGGTCTAAGGCGCCTCGCTAGTGTTTCACCTTCGCGCGGGACCAGGAATCGAAATCAAGCTCTTCGAGCTTCAGGATGCCGAAGCCGTATTTGCCGTGGTGGATCGCGGGCGCGAGTATCTGCGCCAGTGGCTTCCCTGGGTGGATTACACCCACTCCCCCGAGGACATCCGGCATTTCATCGCGCGTGTGCGCAGCCAGTTCGAAGCCGGCCAGGGGCCGCAGGCGGGTCTCTGGGTCGATGGGGAATTCGCCGGTTCCCTGGGTTGCCACCCCATCAACTGGCAAAACCGCAACTGCAGCGTCGGCTACTGGATCGCGCCCGGGCTGCAAGGCAAAGGCATCGTCACCAGGTGCTGCGCCTCGCTGCTCGATTACCTTTTCGACGACCTGCGCCTGCATCGCGTGGCCATCGAGTGCGGCATCGGCAACGCGAAAAGCTGCGCTATCCCGAAGCGCCTCGGCTTCACTCCCGAAGGAACGGTGCGCCACGGCGAATGGGTCAACGACCGCTGGGTGGACCTGGTGATGTGGTCCATGCTGGAGAACGAGTGGCGCGCGCGGCGGCGATGATTTAACCTGGAGTCAGGTTGAGGCCTTACATTGATGGTCCCGGATGGAGCCACCCGAGCATTGCTGGCAGCCGGCGCGCTGCTGACAGTATGGGCGACAGCATCCGCGCAATCGCTGGCCGATGCGGACCAGGTTGCGGCTATCCGGAATGCTTTTGACTCCGCGGCAAAGGCCCCGCAACTTCGCTGCGAGATCAACCCGATCCGCCCGGCGCTGAACTTCAGCTTGCGCTTCCAAACGGGCTACGTAGCGAATGTCCCCATGGTCCAGTTTAAGGGGCCGGGGCATAGCCTGAGCGTTCTCATAAAAGTCACTCCCGAGGGCCTCAGTCCGGCTTACCTGGTGAACACTCAGAAAATGCCGGATGTGCCCGCAAGCAATATGGATGGCGAGGTGGTTGGCACGTTTGTGGTAGGCGAGGGGGCCTATGACGTGGAGGCGCTGGTTGTAGACGATCTGCACCGGACTTGTCACAGGCAATGGCGCACCCAGGCAAGACGCTCCGGCAGCGAACGCGACCTAAAACCCACCACGCCGCCGGCAACGGTACAGGAATTTTCGGCCATCGGTCCAGGTATACCCAACTCCAAGCCAACACCAACTGAGTCCAAGTCAACACCAGGAATCGGGCGGCTTACGCTCATGATTCATGCGGCTCCGCTCTTGCCCCGTTCGCCAACGCTGCACGACGACGATATTGCAACGCTGGTGGGTTCCCTCTCCTCCTTGTTGGAACAGTTGCCGGCAAGGTCCGTGCGGCTGGTAGTGTTTAACCTCGATCAACGGGCGGTGCTCTTCCAACAGGACGATTTTGCGGCGAAGGATCTTGAAAAAGCGATCGCGGCGCTGAACCAACTCCAACTCGCGCGCGTCGATTATAGAACTCTGCAAAAGCCGGCTGGCCCTGCCGGACTGCTGGTCGATCTGGTCCGCGCGGAACTAACGGGTCCGAAATCGCCAGATGCGTTGATCTTGCTGGGGCCGCGATCGCCCATACAGGACGACATTCCTCCGGAGGCGCTCGATAAGTTCCCGGCGGCAATCCCGGGGTTGTTTTACTTGCAATACCAACCGGCGCTGGCCCTTCGTGCCGGCCCGGCGCCTGGTCCACTGGGACGAAATCGCAGCCCGTCATCGATAGCTCGCAATGGCCCGTTGACGCCCGGCCGGTCCGCGGATGGTACTTTCGCGGGGGCTCCGCCTGGAGGGCCTGACAGCATTGAGAAGCTGCTCGGCCGTCTGAAGGGCAAGACGATTTCTGTCATTACTCCGCATGATTTCGCGGATGCGATTCGGCGCATTGAAGCCGGAATCGGCAGAATTAGTGCGCCGGGGGAACCAGCGGCGGCCAAGCTGGCTTCCCTGCAGCCACCCGTCACCAGCCCGGATGGGGACGAGGATCCGACCGAGATCCTGATGCGCCTGCGCGACTATGTTGTTGCGCATGGGGAGCGAATTCCGAACTACACCTGCGTCGAGACGGTCGAGCGAAATCGCTATGAGCCAATCACCGGACGGTCAGCCAAGTCGTGCGACGCTCTGCTGGCCCGGCGGCAGCAATCCGATTTTCCGGCGCGGCTTAGGCTGACTGTCACGGACCGGTTGCGCCTGGATGTCGCGCTGACAACGGAGCGCGAGATTTATTCCTGGGCGGGAGCCGGCAAGTTCGAGGAAGGCGACATCGATGAGCTGGTTCCGGAAGGAGCGATGGGCAGCGGCCCCTTCGCCGCCATACTTCTGAGTATTTTTGAGCCCCGAAATTCGAGATTTGTCTACGAAGGCGATACCACGCTCGATGGCCGTCGCCTGATGGACTATTCCTTCAGTGTGCCGCGGGAGGACAGCCGCTACCGGGTGAAGGTGAAAAAGGAATGGGTGATCGCGGGCTACACCGGCAGACTTCTGGTAGACCCGCAAACAGCCGGGCCGGTGCGGCTAGCCGTGCGCACCGAAGAACTGCCGGCGGCAACCAACGCCTGCGAAACCGACACCACGATGGAGTACGGCCTGGTGCAGTTGGGTGGCGGCGATTACCTGCTGCCGAAGGCAACGCGCCAGAGATTCATTGGCCGGGACGGCTCCGAGGCGGAAAACAGCCTGGCTTTTTCCGCCTGCCGCCAATACCAGGCTGCATCGAAACTGACATTCGGCCCGGGCCTCGAACCGGCGGGAGCAACGCGCGGCGGCGCTCCGGGCACGGCTTGGGATCTGCCCGCGGGGCTGCCGGTGACGGTGGAACTGGTGGCCGCGATTCATTGCGACAGCGCGGCAGCCGGAGACCTCATCGATGGGCGGCTGGCCAAGCCGATACGGGATGAGCGGCAGCGGAAGACTTGGGTGCCCGAGGGCGCGAAGGTCCAGGGGCGGCTGATGCGGGTGGAGATCCGTCATTCGCACCCGGCGGAATTCAGGATCGCGCTCCGCTGGGAAACGCTCGTTGTAGACGGTGTGAAGGTGCCGTTTTCGGTGCTTCCGAATCGCCGGCCAATCGCCCTGGACAAGGCCGGGGTGGGCGGGTTGCGCCGCCGGGGGATGGAGATTGAGCTGCCTCTCCCGGGTGAGGGCCAGTACGGCGTGTATCGCTTTTCGGGCGAGGGAACGGTGATCGAGAGCGGATTCCGAGCGGAATGGCTCACGGCCCAGCCTTGACAATCATGCGCTACGCACTGGTATTTTTGTGGGCCGCGCGCCTTGCGGCTGCAGCGGAGCACGATCCGGTTGAGGTGCTAAAGCTGGTGACCCGGAAGGTGCTGGCCGGCACGCAAGACATCCCCAATTACACTTGCGTAGAGACAGTGACTCGAGATTATTTCCGGCCGGCGGCGGCCACCATTCCGCGTGCCTGTGATGTGCTGCTGGAACAGCGCCGGCATCCCTCGTTGGATATGGTTCTGCGGCCGGTCTCGCGGGATCGCCTGCGCCTGGATGTCACTATGTCGCGGCGAGGAGAGATTTTCTCGTGGGTTGGGGCCAGCAGGTTCGACGACGCGGGTATCGAGAATGTGGTGCGCAACGGTCCGATCAGTACGGGCACTTTCGGTGGATTCCTGATGGCCGTCTTCCAGAATGACGCCAGGAACTGGGCTTTCGAAAAAACTACCGTGGTGGATGGCCGCAGCCTGATGGAGTATTCATTTCAGGTGTTAAAAGGCGACAGCCACTACCGGGTCAAGCTCGACAATTCATGGATCACCACCGCCTTTAGCGGAACGTTTCAGGTGGATCCGGAGACGGACGATCTGGTTCGGATGACGGTTGAAACCGGCGAGTTGCCGATCGCCACGGGCCAATGCCAGTCCACCACCGCCATGGAGTTTGGGATGACACCGATTGGCGATGCCCAATTCCTGCTGCCCACGCAAACACGACAGCGGTTTGTGAATCCGACCGGCGAGGAGGCTGAGAATGTCACCGGATTTACGAATTGCCGTGAGTACCGGGGCGAATCGACCTTGACTTTTTTTCCGGGGCCTGAACCGCTGGCGGCCGGCGGTACACGGAGCGCTCCGGCGAAGCCGATCGTTTTCCCGGTTGGGTCGCGGTTCGCGTTTGAATTGACGGCGCCGATTCAAGGCGACACGGCGGCCGCCGGCGATACCTTTGCGGGCAAGCTGGTCGAGCCCCTTCGCGGCCCGAAATACCAGATGCTGGCGCCCAAAGGCACGGTGGTGGAAGGTCACCTGATGCGCGTGCAGAGCTTTCGCAAGCCTCCGGACTTGGTCGTCGTTCTCAGGCCGGAGGCTCTGGAGATCAAGGGCGCCAGAGTGCCGCTCATGGCTGTCGCGGATTGGCAGCGAGTGTTGGCGGAGAGACGAACCAAAGGGCTTAAAGGGATTGAGATCCTCCTGCCTTTGCAGGGAGAGGACAACGCCGGAGCCTTCCGTTTTTTAGGAGAGCACGTGCTGGTCCCCAAGGGGTTTCGGTCGCAATGGCGGACCGTGCTCAGATGATTCGGTAGGGCAGACCATCGTTTTTTGTGGTCTGCCAAGTCGCAGCGCAGCGCCGCTACTTAACAACGATCACGAACCCATCCGACAGGCCGCCCGCGAAACCGTTTCCGTTGGATGAGACCGGCAGCCCTGCGGTCCCGTAACCCGCGGCGTAAATCGATCCGTCCGGGCCCACGGCGATTCCGTTGCCGACATAGACGCCCGTAACGCCGAAGTACGTCGAGAAAAGCAGGCCCGTCGCGCCCGCCGTCCCCGGCTGTAGCTTGGTAATGAACAGGTCGATGCCGCCGCCCCAGTTCGCCTGCGGCGCATTGTTCACCGGAAAGTCCGGCGAAATCGTATACCCGGTGACGTAAATGTTGCCGGCCGTGTCGCCCGTCACGTCGTACCCCACCTCGCCCTGGGAACCTCCCAGATAGGTCGAGTACACCAGAAAGTGCGCCGGGTCGTTGGGGTTCACCAGCGCTGCAAATGCATCCCCATTCCCTCCGGCCTGCGATTGCATGGCATCCGCCGTCGTCGGGAAATCGGTAGATAGGGTGTACCCGGTAAGCATCACGCGGTTCTGCGAATCGAGCGCAATCTTGCGGACTTCGTCCACCGAAGAACCGCTGAAGTAACTGGCATACACCAGGGAAGCCGTACCCGATTGAGTCATGTCCATCATGCCGACGATGATGCTCACCGGCCCTGGCTGGGTCTGCTGGAACCCGGGGCCTGCCATGGGGAACAGCGTCGAATTGGTACTGGCCCCAAAGTACACCATGCCGTTCGACCCCACGGCGATGCTGCGCCCATCGTCGTCCAGTTCGCCGCCAAGGTAAGTGGAATACACCAGGGTCGGAGAGTTGCGGTCGATCTTGCACAGGAAAGCATCTTGCGGCCCGAAACTAACGCCTTGGTATGCGCTCCCGGTCACCGGAAAATCGGAGGATGTCGTGGTGCCGATCACGTAGATCATCCCGGCCGTGTCCACCGCGATGCCGTGCGCGGTCTCGCTGCCGGTGATGCCGCCCAGATAGGTGGCGTAGATCAGGGAAAAGCCGCCAAATAGCGATGGGTCAATCACCGTGATGAAAGCATCCTGGGTTGCGCCCGCGCCGGTGGGTTGCACGGAAGCGCCCGCCATCGGGAAATCCGTCGACTGGGTGGAGCCCGTAATATAGATCACCCCGGACGAATCCACATCCATGGCGGTCGGCAGGTCCAGACCGGTCCCGCCCATATAACTGAAGTACGTCAGCGGAAAGCTCTGGTCCGCCGCGGTGGTGTCGATGATCGCGATGAAGATATCGCCCAGCCCGAAACTATGGTCGCTAAAGGCGCCGTTGATGGTCGGCAAATCTAAGGTGGTGGTGGATCCGGTAATATACAGGAGCCCGGTGGAACCCAGTTTGATCGCCGTAATCTGATCCGCGCCGGAGCCGCCCATGTATGTGCAGTAGACCAGGACCGGGTCGATTACCAGAGTGCGGGTGCGGTCGTAATCCGCCAGACGCAGGCCCACCTGGTTGCGGCCCAACAGCGTGTAGCGTCCGGCCACTTCACGGCGGCCGGTTCCCGAAGCCGCTTCCTGATAAATTACAGGCTTCTTCTGCAGAATTCGCCGCCCCTCAAACTCCAGCGCCAGGTCGCCTTCCGCCGTGATGACGGCCTTGGCGCCGCCGCGGAACTTCATCCGGATGGCGCGCGGGTCGGCGCCGGGCCGCACCACGAAGTCATACTCCAGCGAGCCCTGGTTCCCGTAGTACACCACGTCGATCCCGGGATACACGCCGCTATAGCGGACGCGCGAATAGTTGGCGACCCCCGTGTGCCAGTGTTCGCGGCTGCCGACGAAATAATCGGTGCGCGCGGCCAGCCGGTCAAGCGCTTCGATCTTCGCCGACGGGTTGGAGTTTACAAGGCCGATATCCACGCGTTCGGCGCCGGGCATGGCGAGCGACGCGCCCGCGGCCGAGAGTTGCACGCGGTATCCGCCGGCGCGCGCGGCATAGCGCACCGCCGGATCGAATTGGCCGCGGTTCTCTTCAAACCGCAGTGGCAATCGAGCCAGTGCGGTCCTGGCTTGCGAAAACTGGGCTTGCGAAACGTCACCGTCGGCAGCGCCCAGCAGGCCGGCCGAACATACCAGTAACCCCAAAAAAGACTGACCACGCATATGAGCCTCTATTAGAGCATGCGTTGCGCCCTAAGTTGAATGGGCCAATTGTTCACAGGCGTGAATGTATTTCATCCTGCACCCGGATCGATATGCGTAGAATGGAGAGAAAATGAAAGCCCTGACGATCGCCCTCTTCTTGTTTCAAATTGCCGACGTTCCCCGCATCCAACCTAAGGAACTGGCTACCCATCTGGACGCTGCGGCCACCATTTTTCACGTCGGCCCCAACGTCCTCTACCGCAGCAAACACATCCCCGGCGCCATCTATGCAGGCCCCGCATCGAAGTCCGAAGGCCTGAGCCTGTTGCGTGCCGCCGCCGCCAATCTGCCGCGCTCCCGCGAGATCGCGATCTATTGCGGGTGCTGCCCCTGGGACCGCTGCCCCAATATCAAACCGGCCTTCGACACGCTCAAGCAAATGGGATTTGCCAAGGTAAAAGCGCTGTACCTGGAGAACAACTTCGCCACCGACTGGATTGGCCGCCAGTATCCCGTGGAGCATTGAGCCATAATAAGACCGGAGGCTCAACCGTGGCCACGTCGACCGCACCTGTTTCCATTTCATTCGAGAACGAACACAATCCATGGCTGGCTGCCGCGGCGCGCTTCGACGAAGCCGCCACGCGCCTGAAGCTGGACGATGGCATGCGCAAAGTTCTCGGCACGCCCGCCCGCGAAATCATCGTCCACATCCCGGTGCAGTTGGATGACGGCCGCCTGGAAGTCTTCACCGGCTATCGCGTCCAGCACTCCATAGCGCGCGGTCCTGCCAAAGGCGGCATCCGCTTCGCTCCCGACGTGACGCTCGATGAAGTCCGCGCACTGGCTTCCTGGATGACCTGGAAGTGCGCGGTGGTGAATATTCCCTTTGGC
>Ga0209847_1000522_pt1 | contig 15414 bp, 9 predicted proteins | sample OrgsoiDNA_201060_FD_185808 | JGI IMG/M metagenome (GOLD analysis project Ga0209847, IMG submission 185808) | Permafrost soil microbial communities from the Arctic, to analyse light accelerated degradation of dissolved organic matter (DOM) -... | ecosystem: Environmental > Terrestrial > Soil >... | reverse complement strand
TTGTGTAAATTCCCCGTCATCCGCGACCACGCGCGCGGCCGCGACGTGCCCGAAACCTCGGTCATCATCGAATATCTGGATCGCTATTACGCGGGCGCGCAGCCGCTGGTGCCGGCCGATTTCGACCGGGCGCTGGAAGTGCGTCTGTGGGATCGCTTCTTCGACCAGTACGTGCAGGGGCCGATGCAGGCCATCGTCCACTGCCAGCTGGGCGGCACGCGCTGCGACACGACCAAGGAACGCACCAAGCTCAAGACCGCGTACAAGATGATAGAGCGGCGCATGGCCAGCCGTGCGTGGATCTGTGATCCGGAATTCAGCATGGCCGATTGCGCCGCCGCGCCGGCGCTGTTTTATGCGTGTACGGTGCTGCCCTTCCCCGAGGAGTATGTCCACCTGGCCGGGTATTTCGAGCGGCTGGTCGGCCGGCCGTCGGTGCGGCGCATGCTGGCAGAGGCCAGGCCGCATTTTGCGCAGTATCCGTTCAAGGACGATATTCCCAAGCGCTTCCTGTAACGCAGCGGCGGTTTTTTGGGCTAGCCTCAATGCACGGCGTCGTAGACCTTCCACGGGTCCGTGCCCAGCCTGAGCATGAATTTACCGTGGTGCTCCATCATGATGGAACCTTCATTCTCGGCCACATAGGGCGTCAGTTCGAGTCCGACCAGGTAATCGGCCGGCGTGTAACCGGCAGCGTCGAACGGCGACTTGTCCAGCATGGCCGAGACGATATGGGAAATCGCCAGATAACTGGTGGCGTCATTGACATGCACGGTGCCGCCCAGCGCATGCGCGCCGGGTCCGATGACCCTGATCGCGACGGGCACGTTGGTGACGGCCGGGGTCGGAATTTCGCGCAAGCCGGCCACCTGCATCTTGTCGCCGCGCAGGGCCGCGCCGTGTTCCGGCACCACGATCACCACGCTGCGCCGGCCGCTGTGTTCCAGCTCGGTCATGAACCGCTGTATATCGTCGAGCAGTTTTCCAGCCCGTATCTGGTAGGTGCTGCTGCTGTCCTTGCCCGCATTGGGGCCGTTCACGAAGTGATTGCCATCGTGCAGGCTGATGGTGTTATAGAACAGTGCTACCCGTGGTGCAGCATCGTGTGCGCGCGCTTCCATCCAGCGGCCCAGCATGGCGCCGTCGTCATACACGGCCGAATCGTCAAAGGCGCGCAGCGGCGCCGGCGCGCCGGCCAGCGGCACGGCGGGCGCCGTCAATCCCTGCTTGCGCAGCAGGCCCATGAAATCGTCGAAATGGCCATCGTGGTTCATCGCCAGCTGCGGCGTGAAACCGGCTTTTGCCAGGCCCGGCATCAGATAGCAGCGGTCACCGGCGGGATCGTAAATGGCGCTGTGGCGCTGCTGGCCGCAGGGGCCGCGCATCAGGCGGATCGCGGCCGGACCGCTGTAGGAGGCGGCGGAATTAAAATGATGAAATAGGAAGTCGGCCTGCTTCAGCACCGGATGCTGATCCAGCCCCACGGCCTGCAAGTCGTCCCAGGACACCGAGCAGATGTGGATGAAGATGATGTCGAACGGCGTCGCGCTGGGCGCCGGCGGCTTGAAGCTCACGCTGCGCTTGCCCTCGCTGTCGAAGAACTGCTGCAAGGCCAGGTCGGGCGTATCGCCGGCCGGCGCGCCGGCGGAGATCGTCGAGGCCGACAGGGCGGCAGGGGCCGCCACCGGATTGTCGCGGATTTGTTGCAGCCCGACCGCGCACAGCGCGCCAGCCGTCAGCAAGCCCAGGCGCAGATAGCTGCTGGCGACGCGGCAAACGACCCAACCCAGCACCAGCAGCGCTACCATTTGCCATTGGATGAAGCGGCCGGCCAGTTCGATCAGATAGGATGCGCCAAAGCCGGCCACCAGATGGGCTTGCGACCAGAAACGGCTGAACGGCGGTAAGAAGGAATCGTAGTACAGCAGCGCGGCGGCGGCCGGGACGGCGGCGATGTTGCGCGCCAGGCGCAGGCGCGCCGTCCGCAACGGCAAGGCCAGCAGCGCCATGAAAGCCAGGTTTTCCAGCGCGTGCACGCCGATCAGCCCGCGCCACAGCATCAGCAGCTTGGCGATGAAGTAGTAGCTCCAGCCGCCCAGCGCCAGGCGTGCCGTCGCCGGGATGGCTGCGCCGGCTTGCGTAGCCTGGTCGGGTTGGGTATCGATCAAAGCTCGGACCCGCTTACGCCAGCGTCGGTGGCGCGACGATAGCGTTTAATCAACTGCGGCTTGAACCGGCGTTGCTGGTAGCGTGCGCGGGCGCGCGCCAGCGGCGCGTGCAAGCAATAGCCGCTAATGAGGCCGATGAAAAAGATCGCAAGGAGGGTGGTCAGGTGCATGGCACGGGCAAGATGGGATAGGGGATGGGGTTCAAGTGGATGTGCAGCTGACGCCTCAGGCGGCAGTCAATTTCCGTGTCAGGGGCAAGGCGCGCCGTACTGCGGGCGCGACGGCCACGTGGCGCTGGGGCACCGGGCCGTTGTTGGCGGGCGCGGCGGCCGGCACCTGGGCCTTGGGCGGCGCTAGCGCCGTGGCCTGGCTGAGCGCCGCGCTCAGGTCGGGCGCGCCGCCGGCGCTGCGACTCAGGCCGGCGCATGCGCCGGCAATGTCGCGCGGGGTCGGATAGCGGCTCTCGGAACTGAATAATTCGCTGACGGGCAGATGGAACAGGAATCTCAATGCGTCCGCCAAGTCGGCGTCGCGGCAGGCGTACAGGAATAAATACAGGGCGTCGGCGTCGGCCGTGATCAGGTCGCCGGCGCGCCGTGTTTCGCAATAGCGCAGGGCATCCAGCGGCGTCAGGCCGTTGACCAGCGTCAGCCGCACCATGCAGCTTTCGATACGGGTTTCAAGGCCGCGCCGCATGCTGGAGTGCACCGCCGTGATGAAGGCGGCCGGCGGCAGATAGCCTTGCTGCTGGTCGGGCATGGTGGCGGCCACCGCCTCCTCGAACGAGGCCGGCAGTGGCTGGCTAAACAGCTGGTCTTGCACGGCCGTGCACAGGCTCAGGAAGCGCGACAGGCCGACGCCTGCCGGCACCACCAGGTTGGCGCCCAGATGCATCAGCAAGCCTTCCTGGCTCTGCCGCATGTGCTGCGACATTTCCCGCACGACGATCTTGACGCGGCGCCCGCAGCTGGAGCGCAGCTTCAGCACGGTGCGGGCCAGCGCGTCGAAGCTGACGCTGGGCGCGAACGGCAGCAAGATGGTGGCCCTGACGCGGCCGCTGGCCTGGCTGAGCAGCATCTCGGCGTCGTCTGCCAGCTGCCAGTCGGGGCCGCCGATTTCGCCGGCCTGCAGCACGCTGCGCAGCGCCAGGATGTGCATCGCTTCGTTGGCCACGGGCGCTTCGTGGCGGCTGGCTTCCGGCGGCGCCAGGCTGTAGTGGCCGCTGTCATCGACCAGCAGGCGCTGGATCAGTTGGGCGCTCAGCCCCTCGGCATGATGCCAGTGGAAGGTTTGCCAGAGCGTCAGCGCCGGCATCTGGCGCAGCCGGGCGATGCCGCCCAACAGGGCGGAGCAGGGCAGGACGGACAACAGCGGATCGGCCGCCTCGATACTGTCGCGCCGCAGCAGCAGCACCAGGATTTTGTTGTCGCGCTCGGCCCAGTCGCGCAGCTGGCGGGCCAGCATGAGGTTGCCTGTGCCGTCGTCAGAGAACAGGCTGTCGGCACGGTCGAGCAGCAGCAGCGTGGTGTCGTGCTGGCCGAAATGCGCCAACTCGACGGCCAGGCGCTCGATCTGCCCGGCCGCGCCGGGGCCGCCCACGCCGGTCGATTCCAAGATGCTTAACTGGCCGCTCTGCAGTTGCGCGTCCAGCGCCGCCGCGGGGCCGCAGCCAAGGATATCGACCAGCTGGCGCTGCGGCGCCAGCAGGCACGTCCGCTCCTGGCCCGGCGCGGCCAGCGCCGCATAGACCAGCGCATCGAGGCGGCCGACGCCGTCTTCGACGATGGCATAGACAAGCCCACGGCGCAGACTGGCGTTGGCGGCGTGTATGCCGGCGAAATAATGAGGGTGATCTAAGGATGACATTTGCGCACGCTCTATCTTTTTATGATGGATGGGGTGTGCACATGTTCGGGGAGCACCTTGCAGGACCCAGCCCTTATCGACCTTGCTGGATGAGTGGTTAACGCCGCAATGCCTGTTATTGTGACAGAGGCGTGTTTCTTTTTGCAATCAAATTGTACGGAAAACAAACTTTTTTACAACGCATATAGCAATTATTATGGTCAAACGGCAAGTTTCTATGGTTAAATATTAACATACACAACACCAGCTTTATCAAAGATTGCTGCCTAATCCCTGCGGAATCTGCCAAGACTAACGCCCTTTGGAAGGTAATGCCGTGATCATGGAAAACAGCTCCGACCGCGCCCCTATCGGCGGCGACATCAATACGCTCTATACCCGCTTCGGCAAGCTGGGCGACGCCGGCCACTATCAGGAAATCGTGCGCGACCAGGCGGCCCTGAACGCAGCGTTGCGCTGGCCGCTGCTGGCGGAAATGCAAGGCATCTCCAGCGCGACTGTGCCGCTCGACAGTCCCGCCGCCCGATGAAGACCGTGGCCATCCTCGGCGCCTCCGGCGGCGCCGGCGTCACCACCGTGGCCGCCCACCTGGCGGCCGGGCTGGCCGGGTCCAGGCGCGACGTGCTGGCGTTCGACGCCAATCCCGACAATCTGCTGCGGCTGCACCTGGGCATGGCCTGGAACGATCCGCTCGGCTTCGGCCATGCGCTGGCCACGGGCGCCGACTGGCATGAGGCGGCCTATCGCAGCGCCGGCGGGGTCGACTTCGTGCCTTTCGGCGATCTGGCCAGCGACGCCGAACTGGCCCGTCTGGGCCGCTATATGGAGACCCATCCCAACTGGCTGCGCAGCGAGCTGGCCACGCTGGCGCTGCCGGCCGACACCATCGTGGTATACGATTGCCCGCGCCTGCCGTCGCCGTTCTCGGCGCAGGTGCTGGCCATGGCCGATCTGGTGCTGGTGGTAATGGAACCGGACGCCGTGTCCTATGCCGTGGCCACGCGCATGGTGGCGCGCGCCAATCAAGCCGGCCTGCCGCCGGCGCAGCTGCTGCTGAATCAGTTCGAGCCGGCGCGCGCCCTGCATCGCGATATCACGGTGCTGCTGCGCAGCGCCTTCGGCGACCGCATGTCGCCTGTGACGATACACCGCGACGCCCACGTCGGCGAAGCGCTGGCCTGCAAGCAGACCGTGTTTGAATTCGCCCCGCCCAGCCAGGCGGCGCACGAGTTCGCGGCGCTGTCCACCTGGGTGTTGGCCCGGCTGGGCCGCGAGGCAGGGCGCTGATGGCCGGCGCCTACGCCATCCGTCTGTGCGCCCTGGCCGGCGCCGACGCGCGCGCGCCCTGGCCGCAGATGCTGGCCCAGCTGCTGCTGTGCGATCCCGCCCGCGCGCCATGGCTAGGCGCGAACCGCCAGCGCTTCGCCGCCAGCTTCCCCCACATCGATTTTTCCCGTCTGCGCTGGGGCGACCCCCTGCGCTTCGTGCTGCAATGCCTGTGGCTGCTGCTGGTCCTCCCGGAGCCATCGGAAGCAGCGCAGTGGCAGGTGCCGCCGGCGCTGCGGCGCGTCCGCACGCTGCTATCGCTGGCCTGGCGCCGCGTGGCGCCCTGGCTGCCCGGCATGGACCCGCAGCGCATGGAGCAGCGCGCCGAACGCATGGCCGACCACAGCACCTGGGATCTTCCGCTGGCGCGCTACCTGGCTTACCTGGCGGCGGCGGCACTGGCCGTGCTGTGCGTGACCACGCCGTTTTCCCTGACGGCGCAACTGGTGTTCGTGGTGCTGCTGTGGGTGATCGCGCTGGCCATGCGCCAGATCCCCGGACCGGTCGCCACGCTGCTGCTGATTGTGCTGTCGGTGACCGCTTCCTCGCGCTATATGTGGTGGCGCATGTCGTCCACGCTGAACTGGGACGAGCCGCTGGATTTTCTCTGGGGCTTGCTGCTGCTGGCCGCGGAAACCTACACCTGGCTGGTGCTGCTGCTGGGTTATGCGCAGAGTGCCTGGCCGCTGCGCCGCCAGCCGCTGAACATGCCCGATGCGCTGACCGAGTGGCCGTCGGTCGACGTCTACATTCCGACCTACAACGAGCCGCTGAAGGTGGTCATGCCCACCGTCTACGCCGCCATCGGCATCGATTGGCCGCGCGACAAGCTCAATGTGTATCTGCTCGACGATGGCCGGCGCGACGAGTTCCGCCAGTTTGCCGAGGCATCGGGCATAGGCTATATCGCCCGTTCCGACAATCGACACGCCAAGGCCGGCAATCTGAATAACGCGCTGAAGATCACCGACGGTGAATACATCGCCATTTTCGATTGCGACCATATTCCTACCCGCAGCTTCCTACAATCGACGCTGGGCTGGTTCCTGCGCGACCCCAAGCTGGCGCTGATGCAGACGCCGCACCATTTCTTCTCACCCGATCCGTTTGAGCGCAATCTCGGCCTGTTCCGCCGCACGCCCAACGAGGGTGAGTTGTTTTACGGCGTGATACAGGACGGGAACGATCTGTGGGATGCGACCTTTTTCTGCGGTTCCTGCGCCGTGCTGCGGCGCGCACCGCTGGAGGAAGTCGGCGGCATCGCCGTCGAAACCGTGACCGAGGACGCGCATACCGCGCTGAAGATGCAGCGCCTGGGCTACCATTCGGCGTATATCAACGTGCCGCTGGCGGCCGGGCTGGCCACGGAAAGCCTGTCGGCCCACATCGGCCAGCGGATCCGCTGGGCGCGCGGCATGGCGCAGATTTTCAGGCTGGACAATCCCTTTCTCGGCAAGGGCCTGAACTGGGCGCAGCGCATCTGCTACGGCAACGCCATGCTGCACTTCCTGAACGGCGGGCCGCGCTTGCTGTTCCTGACCGCGCCGCTGGCCTTCCTGTTCTTCCATGCCTACGTGATCTACGCGCCGGCCACCGCCGTGATGTTGTTCGTGCTGCCGCATATGGCCCATGCCAACCTGACCAACTCGCGCATTCAGGGCGGCCATCGACATTCGTTCTGGGCCGAGGTGTATGAAACCGTGCTGGCCTGGTACACCGTGCGGCCGACCATGGTGGCGCTGATCAATCCGCGCAAGGGCAAGTTCAATGTCACGGCCAAAGGCGGGCTGGTGAAGGACGACTACTTCGACTGGACCATCTCGCTGCCCTACCTGATCATCGTCGGCCTGAACGTGGCCGGCGTGCTGGCTGGCCTGGGCCGCATTTTCTGGGGACCGGCCGACGAAATCGCCACCACCGTGCTGAACCTGTTCTGGACCGTCTACAACATCCTGCTGCTGGGCGGGGCCATTTCGGTGGCCTCCGAAACGCGCCAGGTGAGATTGTCGCACCGCGTGACGATACGCCTGCCGGCCGTGCTGCATCAGCCGGACGGCCGCCTGATACGCTGCCAGACGGTGGATTTTTCCGACAGTGGCTGCGCCCTCAGCGTGCCCTTGGCCACCGGCCTGCAACGCGACGAAAAAGTGATGGTGTCCTTGTGGCGCGGCGCGGAGGAGCATGCTTTTTGCGCCCAGGTGATTTCGTCCGACGCCACACAAGTCAGGCTGCAATGGATGCTGGCCAGCCAGGAAGAGCAGATGATGCTGATTCAATGTACTTTTGCCCGCGCCGATGCCTGGCTGTCCTGGTCCGAGGGACGTGAGACCGACAAGCCGCTGAGGGGGCTGCAAAGCGTGTTGCGCGTGGGCATACTCGGCATCGTCCGCGTGTTTCACTACGCGGCGCCGGCCGACAGTTCCTTCTCCACCCGCATCCGCCAGAGCGGCGGCTGGCTGCGCGGCATGTTGCCGCGCCGGCCAGCGGCCACGGGGGCGCGATGAGCCACCATTCCAACCTTAGCCAGCGGATACCACCGTCCATGCGCCAACTTTTACTGATGATCCTGAGTCTGACCAGCTTTGCGCTGACCGCTGCACCCGCCGCGCCGGCCACGTCGTCGGCCTTGCCCGTCGCCGCGCTCGCCACCCCGTCGGCCGCCGCCGCGCCCGACGGCAGCGCTGCGCAGCTCACGCGCAGCTTCCCGCTGTCCGGACTGGGCGGCGCCGCCGTGCTCAGGCTGCACACCACCGACGGCACCGAATTGCTACGCTTCGGCACCCGCGCCGACGAACTGGTGACGCGGGCCGTGCTCAAGCTGCGCTATAGCTATTCGCCGGCGCTGATACCGGGCCAGTCCCACATCAAGGTATTGCTTAACGATGAAGTCGTCAGCGTGCTGACCGTGACGCATGAAAACGCCGGCAAGACGCTCACCAGCGAGGTCGAGATCGATCCCCGCGTGCTGACCGACTACAACACGCTGGCGCTGCAATTCATTGGTCACTACACCGACAAGTGCGAAGACCCGCTGCATTCCAGCCTGTGGGCCGAAGTCAGCGGCGCCAGCACGCTGGAACTGGGCGTGCGCCCGCTGGCGGTGGGGCCCGACCTGGCCCGCCTGCCGGAACCGTTCTTTGACCCGCGCGACAGCCGCCGCCTGACGCTGCCGTTCGTGTTTGCCGCCAAGCCCACCCACGCCACGCTGCGTGCGTCGGCCGTCACCGCGTCCTGGTTCGGCAAGCTGGCGGCCTGGCGCGGCAGCCGCTTCCCGGTCATGCTGAACCAGCTGCCGCGCGGCCATGCCGTGGTGTTCGCCACCAACGTCGAGCGTCCGGCCGAGCTGGCGGCGCTGCGGCCCTTCAGCGGCCCGTCCATCGCCGTGATGCGCAACCCGGTCGACCAGGTGTCGCTGCTGTTGCTGATCGGCGGGCGCGACGCGGCCGAGATGAAAGCCGCCGCCGACGCGCTGGCGCGGGGGAGCGGCGCGATGAGCGGCAGCCAGATCGCTATCACCAAATCGAGCACCGAGCATCCGCGCGCGGCCTACGACGCGCCCAACTGGGTGCGGCTGGACCGGCCCATGAAATTCGGCGAACTGGTGGAAGACAAGCAGCAGTTGCAGGTGTTTGGCCACGTGCCCGCGCCGGTGCGGGTCAACCTGCGGATTCCGCCCGACCTGTTCACCTGGAACAGCCGCGGCGTGCCCGTGTCGCTGAAGTTCCGCTACACGCCGCCGATCCGCACCAGCGAATCGCGCATGAGCATGAGCATCAACGACGAACTGGTGGAATCGCTCAACCTGCGTTCCTCCGGCCAGGGCGGCGATTCGGCCCACGTGGTGCTGCCGCTGCTCGACAGCGGCCTGCTGGGCGACGGCAAGGAAGTGCTGGTGCCGGCCTTCAAACTGGGCAGCCGCAACCAGCTGCAGTATGCATTTTCGTTCAGCTACCAAAAGGAAAGCGCTTGCACCGAAGTCCAGGTGGACAATGTGCGCGCCATGATAGACGCCGATTCCACCATCGATTTCTCGGGCTACCCGCACTACGCCGAGATGCCGCACCTGGGTTACTTTGCCAGCGCCGGCTTTCCGTTCACCAAATACGCCGACCTGTCGCAAACCACGGTGGTGCTGCCCGACGTGCCGGCCGCCCAGGACATTGAAGTGATGCTGGGATTGATGGGCCGCATGGGGGAATCGACCGGCTATCCGGCCACCCAGGTCGAGGTCAGCACCGCCAACGACGAGAGCCTGCTGAAGAACCGCGACCTGCTGCTGATCGGCGCCGGCGGCCAGCAAAAGCTGTTGCAGCGCTGGGCTGCCAACTTGCCGGCCTCGCTGGACGGCAATAGCCGCCGCATCAGCCAGCCGGTCTCCACCGCCACCCGTTTGTTCGATGGGCTGGGCTTCGGCAGCAAGCCGGATACCCAGGTGGCGACCTCGGAATCGATGAGCGGCGGCGGCGCGATGGCGTTGATGATCGGCTTTGAATCGCCGCTGACGGCCGGCCGCAGCGTGGTCGCCGTGACGGCCGCCGCGCCCCAGGACATGCCGCAGGTGCTCGATGCGATGGCCGACGAGCCGCTGCTGCGCGGCATGCATGGCAGCGCCATTTTCGTCAGTGGCAAACGGGTTGAAAGCATACTGGCCGGTAAAACCTACACGCTCGGCGAGTTGCCGATCTGGACCATGATCTGGTTCCCGATGTCCGGCCATCCCATCCTGCTCGGCATCATGAGCGTGCTGGCGGTGCTGGTGTTTGCCTTTGCGCTGTGGCGCTCGCTGCGCGCGATTGCCGCGCGGCGCCTGAAAGTGGAGAAACGCTGATGCGCCGGCTCACGACAGCGCGGCTGGCGATGCGGGCGGCGGCCTGCCTGGCCGGCGTGGCCATGGCGGGCTGCGCCGCCTCTGCAAGCTCCATGGCGTCCGCCGCGTCGCTGGTGCCGCCTGCCGCCTGCGGCGCCTGGCCGGGCTGGGAAAGCTTCCGCGATCAATACATCGAAGCGGGCAGGGTGGTGGACCCGGCCACTGCGCAGCGCTACACCACCTCGGAAGGACAGTCCTACGCGCTCTTCTTCGCCCTGGTCGCCAACGACCGTGCCGGCTTCGACCGCGTGCTGCACTGGACCGAGGAAAACCTGGCCGCCGGCGACCTCGGCGCGCGCCTGCCTGGCTGGCAATGGGGGCAGCGGCCCGACCGGGGCTGGGGCATCATCGACACCAATTCCGCGGCCGACGCCGACCTGTGGATCGCCTACTCCTTGCTGGAAGCGGCGCGTCTGTGGAAGCACCAGCCGTATGCCGACAAGGCGCGCCTGCTGGCCGAGCGTATCGCGCATGAGGAGACGGCCGAGGTGAGCGGCCTGGGCCGCGTACTGCTGCCCGGAGCGCAGGGCTTTGTGCCGGCGCCGGGCGCCGCGCGCCTCAATCCCAGCTATCTGCCGCTGCAGCTGCTGCGCCGCATGGACGCCAGCTACCCCGGCAGCGCATGGCAGGGCGTGCTGAAATCATCGCTGGAGGTGTTGCTGCGCTCCGCACCGCTGGGTTACTCGCCGGACTGGGCACAGGTCAGGGCCGACGGCAGCTTCGGCGCCGACCCGCAGAGCAAGGGCGCCGGCAGCTACGATGCGATCCGCGTCTATCTGTGGACCGGCATGCTGGCCAGCGACGATCCGGCGCGCGCGCTGCTGTTACAGCAGTTCCAACCCATGCTGCGGCAGACCGCCACGTCCGGTGTGCCGCCCGAATCCGTCGACACCCGCAGCGGCAAAGTCAGCGGCGACGGCCCGGTCGGCTTCAGCGCGGCCTTGCTGCCCTTGCTGGCGACGGCGCATGACACCGCGGCGGCGCAGCAGCAGCGCCAGCGCGTCGCCGCGCTGGCGCCGCTGTCCCGCAAGGACAACTACTACGACCAGGTGTTGACTTTATTCGGTAGCGGATGGGACGCCGCGCGCTTCCAGTTCCGGCATGACGGCAGCCTACAGGTGGCATGGAAATGCGCTACGAAATAATCGGCCCGCTGGCCGTCAGCGTGTTGATGGCGGCGCCCGGCGCGCACGCCGGCGTTGACGTGGGCGGCCTCGACGCCTTGCTCAAGCGTGCCAATTTCTGGGAAGAGCGCGGCAACGACGAACTGGCGCTGGTGGCGCTGGACAAGGCGCTGCGGCTGGCGCCGGACGATCAGAACATCTTGGGGCGGCTGGCCATCGTCCAGCTGCGCACGCTGCGCCGCACCCTGGCGGCCGCCACTGTCGCGCGTCTGCAGGCGCTCAATCCCCAGCACCCGGCGCTCGCCACCTACGCGTCTTTGCAGAAGCAGCTGGGCGACGATGCCGAGCGCTGGCGCACCGCGCGCGCGCTGGCCCGTTCCGGCCGCGTCGACGAAGCGCTGCTCATCATGAATGCGCTGAAAGCGCAGCGACCGCTGAACGATAATCTGGCGCTGGAATACTGGCAAGTGCTGGCGCGCACCAAGGCCGGCCGCGAAACGGCCAACCGGGGCCTGCGCCAAATGCTGCGCCGGCATCCGGACAACATCGCCTGCCAGCTGGCGGTCGCCAAGCTGGAATTGAAGCAGGGGGCGATCAAGCTGGCCACCATCGACACGGTGATCCGCATCAGCGCCATGCCGCGCTTCAAGGACGCGGCCAACGATATCTGGCGCAGCGCCATGCTGCGGCTGGACGCCACCCCCGCCAGCCTGGCGCTGATCGACCGCTACCTGCGCGACGAGGATGGCGAGGACAGCGCCGTGCGCGAGCACCGCGTCGACATCGTCCGCGGCATCGAACAGCAGCGGCAGCTGGAGTCCGACCCCGGCTATCGCGCCCGGGTGGACGGCCTGGCGCTGCTGGCGGCCGGCAAGCTGGACCTGGCCGAACAAAAATTCGTCTATGCCCTGTTGACGCGGCCGACCGACGGCGAGGTGCTGGGCGGTCTCGGCACCGTGTATCTGCGCCAGGGCTTGCATGGCCAGGCGCAGCAGCAGTTCAAGCTGGCACAGCGCGCCGATCCTGAACAGCTGCGGCGCTGGAAATCGATGGAGCGGACGGCGCGTTTTTGGGGCTTGATGCGCGCCGCGCGCGACGCCAGCGATGGCGCCGAGTACGGGCTGGCATCGCGTTTGCTCAGTGAGGCGCGCGATCTTGATCCCGCCGAGCCTGCCGCAATACTGGCCGAGGCGCGGCTGGCCAGCCAGCGTGGCAATGTCGACGCAGCGGAAAAACTCTATCGTCAGGCGCTCGCCGCGGTGCCCGAACCGTCCGGAGCGCGCGCCGACGCCGTGGATTTTTTCCTGCGCATGGGTCGCGCCGCCGACGCCGCCAAGCTCGCTGCCCAAGCGCCGCCAGCGCAGCGCGCCGCGCTCCAGCATAGTATCGCGCTGGACAAGGCGGCCAGGCTGCAGCAGCAGGGCGACGACTTGCTGGCAAAAGGCGATGCGGCGCGCGCCCTGAATTTGTACGAACAAGCGGCGGACCTGAACGATGCCGATCCGTGGCTACGCTACGCGATGGCGCGCCAGTATGCGGCGCAGCGCCAGCCGCAGCGCGGCTTTGCCGTGTTCCAGCAGTTGCTGGCCGCCCATCCGGACGATCCGACCGCGCGCTACGCTTACGCTCTGTACCAGGGCAGCCAGGCGCGCGAGGCGGATGCGCTCAGCACTTTGGCCGCGATTCCGGCCGACCAGCGCACGCCTGAAATGCTGCGTCAGGCAGCCCGCTTCCAGGTCGGTCTGGCGACGCAGCAGGCGCGCCAGCAGGCCCTCGACGGTGCGCGCGCCAGCGCGTTGGCCGGCTTGACGGCGGCCCAGCAGCAATATGGCGCCGAGCCGGACCGCCTGCTCGATATCGCTGACGCCCTGAGCGATATCGATGCGCCGGCCGCCGCATTGGCGGCGCTGAAGGACTTGCCGGCCAGCGGACTGACTGCCGACCAGAGCATCCGCCGCGCGCGTATCTTGTCGAGTGCCGGCTCGGGCGCGGAGGCATGGGCCGCCTTGAATGGATGGGCGCCGTCTACGCTGTCAGCCGAGGACGCGATCGCCTGGAACGCGGCGGCGGACGCCATCGCGCTCGGCGATGCGCGGCGCCTGCGCATCGCCAAAGACTACGCCGCGGCCTTGCAGGCGCTGGCGCCGCGTCTGGCCGCGCACCAAGATAGTCCGCAGCTGTTGTCCGAGCAAGCTCGCATTGAGCGCGCGATGGGCAAGCCGGAGGCGGCGCTGGCCAGCTTCCGCAAGCTGCAGGCACTGGAGCCGGATGACGCCACGCATGGTAGCGCCATCGTTGAACTGCTGGTCGAGACGGGAAGACGCAACGACGCCCGCGTGCAGATCGAGCGCATGCTGGTCGCCGGAGCGCAGCAGGACCCGGGCATCGCCGCCGACCTGGCCAGCTCGCTGATGGACCTGGGCGACTACGCGCGCGCCGCCAGCGTGGTCTATCCAGCGCTGGCCGCCCATCCTGACAATCTGGCGCTGCTGGACCGCGCGGGCGGCCTGGCGGCGCGCGCAGGGCAGGTGGACCAGGCGATCGGCTACTACGAAAAGGGCAATGCCAAAGCCGGTCCGGTGCTGGAACCGTATCGCGTCAACCGCTTGGCCGAGCTGCTCGACAAGCGCGAGGCATGGGTTTCGAGCGCGTTCAACCGTCAAGACCGCAGTGGCACCGTCGGGCAGTCGCAGCTGGGCATGGACGAGCTGACGATGGAATACAAGCTGCGCCAGCTGGGCGCCGACCGCATCGCGCTGCGCACCGACATCGTCGACATCCGGGCCGGCGTACTCGATCCGTCCACGCCCGAGGCGCGCAATGCCGGGACCGTGCTGCTGTGCTATCCGCATTGCGCGGCGGCGCCGGCCGACCAGCGCGCGCGCGGCATCGCCTTCGACGCGGGCTGGGAGCGCGGGCCGTGGAAAGCCGACGTCGGCACCACGCCGCTGGGCTTCAAGGTGCACACGCTGATCGGCGGCGTGACCTATAGCGGCGACCTTGGATCGGTTGGCTATTCGGTGGAGGCCTCGCGCCGGGCGCTGACATCGAGCCTGCTGTCATACGCCGGCATGAGCGATGCTGGCACCGGCAAGGTGTGGGGCGGCGTGACGCAGAACGGCGTCAAGCTGTCGGCCAGCCGCGACGACGGCGGCGCGTTGGGTGCATGGACCAATTTCGGCGTGCACGACATCACCGGCAAGAACGTGGTGTCCAACCTGAGCGTGCAATGGATGGGCGGCCTGATCGCACGCATCATCAACCAGGACGATCGTCTGCTGAGCGTTGGCGTGACGGCGATGGATTGGCGCTTCAGTAAAAACGCCGGGGAATACAGTTTTGGCCAGGGCGGCTATTTCAGTCCGGCCGCCTACAAATCGCTGTCGCTGCCGGTGACGTATGGCGACCGGCTCGGCCGCTTCTCGTACACCGTGCGGGCGGCCATTTCACGCTCGCTGTCGGACACCAAGGCGGCGGATTTCTATCCCACCGACCCGGCGCTGCAAAGCCAGGCCAACGCGCTGGCCGCGACCAATTTCTTCGATCCGCACTACGCCAGCGGCAGCGGAAAAAGTGTCGGGCGTTCGCTGGCGTTGAACTGGGAATACCAGGCCCGCCACGATTTATTTGTCGGTGGAAGCCTGAGCCTGGACCGTTCCGTGGATTACGCGCCTAACCGTTTCATGCTGTACCTGCGCTTCGCGCCCGGCGGCACGGCGGCCAAGCCGGTGGCTTTCCCGCCTGCGCCGGTGCTGGCGACGTCGCAATATTAAGCTGAGCTTACAGGAAGGTGTATGCGGGCCGCGCGAGCGTTGGCGCGGCCCTGGCCTGCTTTAGTTCTCTTCGCGCCAACGGCGCAGCCACGTGGACGCCGCGATCATCGCCACGCCGGCCGCCGCACCGACCCACAGGCTCACACTGCCCAGCGCCGCCCATGACGCGCTGAAGATGCTGCCTCCGTCGACGTGTTCAGCGCCGGCCAGTATTCCGGCCCGCGCGATTTTCTCGAACAGGAACCAGGCGCCCGGCACCACGCCGAGCAGGGCGCGCGTGGTGATCGTGC
>Ga0209847_1000521_pt1 | contig 15502 bp, 19 predicted proteins | sample OrgsoiDNA_201060_FD_185808 | JGI IMG/M metagenome (GOLD analysis project Ga0209847, IMG submission 185808) | Permafrost soil microbial communities from the Arctic, to analyse light accelerated degradation of dissolved organic matter (DOM) -... | ecosystem: Environmental > Terrestrial > Soil >... | reverse complement strand
GTCCCTTTGAGGGAAATCGCCAAGCGCCTCGGCATCTCGCGCAACACCGTCCGGCGCTACCTGCGCTCGGAAACGACCGAGCCCGCCTATGCGGAGCGCCAATCGGCCAGCGCGATCGACCCATACGCCTTCCAGCTCTCCGGCTGGCTCAAGACCGAGGCGGCCAAATCACGCAAGCAGCGGCGCAGCTTAAAACAGCTCCACGAGGATCTATCGGAACTAGGATTCGGAGGGTCTTACGATCGCGTGGCGGCGTTCGCCAGGCAATGGAGGGAGGGTCAAACGGAGTGGGTCAATTCAGCGCGCAAACGAACAAATTCGGGCAATCGCGTCTTGCGCTTCCTGTAGTGAGTGGCATGTGGTGCGCACGGGTTTATAGCCAGCCTGTGTAATTTTAATAAGGAAGGCATTTTCCTTCTGGGTCAGGAAGGGCTTGAAGTCCCGCTTGCCGAGGTCGATGGCGTACTGCTTGGCCTGCTCGAGTTTGTTGAATGGGAACTCACGGTAGAGGTCGTCACGGTTCTTGACGGAGACGATGTAGCGGCTGCGGTTTTCAATAGTGGCCATAGTGGGTTTTCTGTAGGTGAAAACCCGTCTAGAAAATTGCCCCCCGAAATTTTTGGATTTTCGTGAAAAAAAACGAAAATATTTTTCGTGGCACAGATTTGGCACAGATTGTGCCCCTACGGCTCATTGCTGAAAAAACATCAAACAGAATCCCTTTGATTTATAAGGGAAAGTTTGGTCGGGGTGAGAGGATTCGAACCTCCGGCCTCTGCGTCCCGAACGCAATCAAAAACATTGAATTGACGGGCTCTACGCCAAATTGTACTATTTGTTGGGTACAAATTTGGGACAACAGAGCATATGGGCACAATCGTCAAACGTGGTGAATTGCAGTGGCAAGCGAAGATTCGACGGAAGGGATCGCCAGTACAGTCTCGGACCTTTATGTATAAGGATGATGCCGAAAAATGGATCAGGGCTACCGAGCATGAGCTAGAAACCTCTGGTTTCATTGATCGTCGTGAAGCAGAAAAAAACTCACTAGGCGACGTCCTTAAGCGCTACAAGCAGGAGATAACGCCGCGCAAAAAGTCGGCCGCAATCGAGTCGCTCAAGATTGACGTGATTCTTCGTGACGCCATCTTACCCCGGCTAAAGATGTCTGCCATCACCAGCACTGCGGTTGCTGCGTGGCGTGACCGACGGCTGAAGGTCGTAACCGGCGCAACCGTGAACAGGGAAATCGACATCATCTCGTCAGTTCTAAATCATGCACGACGAGAGTGGGGGATTCATCTTGAGAACCCTATCCCCTACGTAAAGCGCCCGGAGAAGGCACGCGCACGCGACCGGCGTTTTTCTCCCATCGAGGAGAGGTATCTACTTGATGCGCTTGAAAAAGGCGAGCGCAAACAGGATGGCACATTTGGTAAGGGGGCTAGAAATCCATGGCTCGCTCCACTTGTACGCTTGGCTTTCGAGACTGCTATGCGTCGCGGAGAGATGTTGGCACTTCAGTGGGAAAATATTAATCTCGAGCGACGCGCGGCATTCCTTCCTGATACCAAGAATGGTGATTCCCGGGATGTCCCCCTTTCATCTCGGGCTGTAGCTATCCTGAGGGACTTACCCTACCAGTTAGTTGACAGCGAAAATGGTGTTGATGAACGAGTAGGTACGGTGTTTCCCATTACTGCGATGGCACTTAGGAAAGGCTTTGAGCGTGCTATAGAGCGGGCACAAAAGCAGTATGCTCAGGACTGCAAGAGCGCTCATAAGAGTCCGCTGCCGAAGTTCTTGGCAGACGTTCATTTTCATGATACACGACACGAAGCTGCTTCGCGTATGGCAGAGAAATTGGCAAACGTTCTGGAATTGTCAGCAGTGACAGGGCACCGAGATCTTCGTATGTTGAAGCGCTATTACCATCCGAGGGCCGAAGATTTGGCTCGTAAACTCGACTAAAGTGAATTGTGATAGCGACTCGAGGAACCTGCAGTAAAGGGGAAACAAAAAATTTGGCGTAAAATGATATATGCGCCAATAGTCGATTTTATTGACTTTACCCAACTATACAGAGTGAAATATTGATTTTGAGGAAATATGGACAGCTCTCTAAAGAAAAAAACGCGGCGCTTGCTGAGTGGAAAAATTACTCCAATAACTGGTGTTGAAAAAAATTTCAGTCAACGGAAAAATTCACCCAAAAGAAAACTAGAAAAAGAAAGTCTGCCGAAAGCTTGGGAAGCCCAAAGTAAATTTTTTGAGAAATCAATTCCGTCTAGAAAGGAAAATCTAACTCAGTCGGATGCGGCCAATAGCTATTCTCACTTGATGCGGAAGAGCCTTTCTTCACTGGATGAGAGAGAAAGAGAAAATGGCTTGTTAAAGATTAAGCGTAATCTTGAAATACTTGAAAATACGACGAAGGCACTTTCTCTTCAAATGGAGGTGGAAAAATACTTAGAACTGCATCAGCATTTGCAGAAAATAAGAGAGTTCCGGCGTAAATTTGATGAGGTAAATGAATTTAATAATGAATTTGATTGCATTTATGCAAAAAACTATTTAAGTATTTTTTTGCTTTATTATAAAAATCATAAAAAAAATCTTAATTTCGATAAAATAAATAAATTTGAATTTATAGGAAAGTGCACTGACTATGCGTTTATTTTTAATTATAATTCAGAAAAAAAGAATTCATATTGGTCTGAAGTTAAAAAGGTAATAAGTTATAAAAATGAAATAGAAAAAAATAAAAATATTATAAAAAAATCAGATAAGAGAAAAACTCTTCAATACTTTTTTAGTTCAGTTCAAGATATTGATAAATATGTAGGGAAAGCGACGGCGTTTCAAAAGGAAATCGACAGAGCATCTAAGTTGAAAAAAGAAATTGATAATCATTCACCATTGGCTGATGAGATAAAACGACAGGTTTTTACTAGGATGCGTGAGCAAAACTATCGTGCTAGTTTAAAATTGGAAGGATTGACTCCAGATAGTGACGGGGGAGGGAATAGTTTAGAATCAATTAGGGCGAAATATGCAGGATAAATATGGTGCGGACTATGATGCTGTTTACTGTTATCCTAATTCTGATGTATTAAAGAATAGGCTTGACATTAGAGATCAACAAACTCTGGATAATGCTGAAATCGATTTCTCACAATATCGGCTAAAAAACTATATATATCCTAATCTTGGTGAATTTTCTCTCAGTACTTGGAAGAATATTCATTTTTATTTGTTTCAAGATGTGTACGAATGGGCCGGCGAAGTTCGTTCTGTTAAGATTTCGAAAGTCGATACCCTATTTGCTATGCCTAGTCTTATAGAGAGTTATGCACCAACAATTTTCGCTGGCATGAAGAAGGAGAAATTTCTTTGTGGGCTTGATAGGCCGAAGTTTTTGGAACGGTTAGCTTATTATTTTGGAGAGTTGAATCTCCTTCATCCTTTTAGAGAAGGTAACGGTCGTTCCCAAAGGCTGCTTTTTGAATTAATCGCTTTAAATGCGGGATATGCCTTAAACTGGGCCGCCGTGAACAAAAATGACTGGGTTCCGGCAAACATTGCGGCCATAAGTGGCGACACTCTTCCGCTTGTAAGCCTGTTTGAAGGTGTCGCGGTAAAACTTTCTACGGACTTCTAACTTGAGTCTTTTTTGTGGAGGGTCTCAACTTACATAGCGTGCTGATGCCGCAGCGGCAAGAAGGTTAAGTAGAACGGGTTGGCGGGGGAGTCAGCAATAAACTAATTCTGGGCGGAACTTGCAAATAAGCAGTTCTGCGATTGGCAGCAGAACCATCCATAGAACCAGTTGTGTAAAGGCGAAGACTGTCGCCTGACACCGTTTGTTAGGTAAAATCTGAGCTACTGCCCGTTAGTTCACGCTTGATCTTGTACGTGCCAAGCAAAATGACTCGCTGTCCTACCTTAATCGCCCATCTCGCCCCCGCGTTGGCGAAGAGCAGTCTGTGCGGCAATTAGCTCTGCCTTGAGTCTATCGTGCCAATGCCATAGAACCCTTTCCATAATCGCCCTCTCATCATCTGGGGCCGTGTCTATAAGCTCGCCGGTCGCAATGATCAGCGAGTAGCTCGTGCATTGGATTGGATCTATCAGCCCCTCGTTAGACGGCCCAGCGAGTAAGGTCTCCTGATTGGACATCGACAGCGCAAGCTTATACCCTATACTATCGACGCCAGAATGGATGTTCTTGCTGGCAAAAGCATATTGAGGTCGAAGATAGTTCATATCGACAAATTTTTCGATATCTTTAAACGTGACTCTCTTCTGTTTAAGCAGGTCGATTGCCCATCCGTTCTCACTCGCAAACTGTTGACCGTACTTTGCGAGCATTGCATCGCGCTCTATCTGGAATTTTGCGAGTTCTGCTTGGTCAAACGCCTCAAAGCCGAGTACGCTATGGTGCTCATTGTATTCGGTGGCAGCCTTTAAACGGACAACTGCTTGGAAGTCTACAAAGCGCGAGGAGAGCGTGTCGTCATGTCTGCTTAGAAGCGCCAATGTCACAGTCGCTTCGTGTAGTGATCTCCAGCGCGCCATTGCGCCATCTGCGTACCCGCCTTTTAGCAAGCAGGAAATCTCATTCCCAATCTGAACAGCGCGGGTATGGAGCTTGATCGTTATGTTTCGTCGCACCGACTTCGCGTACTTTCCCGAAGATCGATATTCTGCGTTGATCTCGCTTCCTACCTCCATACACATTGCTATAAGAGAGTCCAATCTAGTCAGAGGAGCTTGCCAAGTCTCAAATAGCCTCCTATGAAATCCAGCTAGTTCGGAGTGGATGTCTTCAACAAATTCGTGTTGTTTTCTATCCAAATCCTGTGCGAGTAGATCGGAGAAATCCTCAACTATCTTATCGACGTTCTGGGCAAGCCACAGGTCAACGTTGGCTATCACCTTCTTTTTCTCCGGATGATCGTGCAAGTATTCAGTAATCATTTTCCGAAAACTTTTCATCGTTGGTTCCACCTGATGTGAAGTAAGCCATTGCTCCGATTTTTTATCGTTAGTGACTCGTTTGCTGAATCACGGCTTCATTGAATGTACCCCCTCGGAGATCGCATTGAGCCTTTAGTAAGAATGATGATGTACTTCCGTAAGTATCAAAGAAGCCAGTCATCGTTACGATCTCTGAGTCGCTGAAATTACCTGAGGCTTGATTCCAGTTGCGAAGCGTGCCATAAGAAGTGCTTCCTGGCGGAGAAATTTTCCTTTGAACATCCAGCCGGCATTGCTCAAGTAGTTCAGCCTTTTTGAGTGGTCGTGCCAACTCGACTTGGCTAATGACGCACTGGCGAGTCCTTTGGATCTCATCCACAACATCTTTGCGCGCGGTGTCAGATTTTAAATCTGTTTGCTTTAACAGGATGCCGATCTGCGTATCGACCGCTTCTGACACCTCACTACCAAATGAGGCTGCGCCCTTTTTGTTTGCGAAATCCACAGCAGCCTTGTATACGTCGGCTGATTTGGCGTCGATGCCCAGGCCGCAAAGCTTTAGCGCCCTGTTTATCGGATCATCCGAAGAAACACGCTGCCCGGCGCAGCCGCCTAGCATCGCTCCAGTAAGAAGTAAGGCAAGTATTTTATGCATAGTTGTCATTTTAAAAAGCATGAATCAAAGATTTCCATGTGGAATAACGAATTTCCACATGGATTGGTTGACATGATTGATAGAGGACAAAAGAAGCAGATCTTCGGCCCCAATAGAATGTCACATGACCATCCACGAGCTGAAGATTTGGCGAAGAAGCTTGCTAGCCTATGGGGCGTACTTAGGTCATCAGCCAATGGAAGAAATCCACGGATATGCCAAAGATAAAGGCACCGATAAGCGCCAGAAATGCCAGTGCGATGATGAACATTCGGCAGGCATAGCCAATGCTGAAGATGAATAAGCCTGCCGTGATATCGACGAGTTTCGCCGTCGTTGTGTGTAGCCCGAAAAAATGGATGTGGCTCAAGAGGGGAGCGAGCGCGGTAACACCAAGGTAGGTGAGAAGGCCCGGTAGGCAGATATCTACCAAGAAAGCTAAAAGCTCGTTGCCTCGGCCCTTCAATTCCTGATCGTTATAGAACGAATTTCCGATCCTATGCCAAGCCATAATACGCTCCCTCGTTCCGTTATTTTCCGTAACCCACAATCCATAAATTCGTTGGCGCACCGGGCTGCCAGCCAGTATCGAGCACAAGCTGCTCGATAAAGCCTTGGAGGGCAAGCTGTTTGGACTCACCAAACGGTGCACGATCCGGTACGGCAAGCATAGGGGGCTTCGGGCCGCTGGTGCGCACGTTGCCTGTGTGTTCCATTGAAGACTGGGTCATAAAGAGCCTAAGACTGACCGCATTGTTAATCGCGAACCCCATTGAAGTCCCCCAGCAGACCGCGAATGGTGCGACCGATTCCGACTTTGTCGCGCTTCGCCAGATCGTCGCCGTAGCGATCCAGCAATCGTTCCTTGACCAGTCTGTCATAGTGATGGCCACGCGCGGATAGTAGGTTTTTGATGTGCCGTCAAATGGGCGCTTGGCGAACAGGCCGGCGAGTGCCGTGCCCTTGATCAGGTTCGTGGGTAATGCGGCAGGAGCGGGCGTCGACATTGTTGTAGGAGTGGCTGCTGTCGCGGCAGGGTGCGCGGGTGATTCCGACACTTTCAGCGCATCGGGCAAATTGATATACACCTTGGTCTTGCCATCAGGCTGTGCCTGCGTCGTTACGCAGCCAGCCAATACTGCGGGCATGCCTACAAACATCAATCTAGAGAGCCACAATTGCACCGTCATCCACGCCTCCAATAAGCAGTATCAAAACCAAGTAATGTTGATTATAGTCTACAAAGTATGCAGTATAGTGCATACTTGTAGAATATAGTCCGTGGATTGATGGTCCCATGGCCCCCATGCTCGGACCATGGGACGCGATTACGATCAGATACGCAAGCAGCTTGCACACAACATTCGAATGCGGCGCGCTGAGAAGGGTTTGTCGCAGGAAGCGCTTGCCTTCGAAGCCGACTTGGACCGAACCTACATCAGTCAGATTGAGCGCTGTGTCGGCAATCCTTCTCTGCTGGTCCTCTGCAAGCTATCGGCAATTTTGGGAACTGATGTGAGCGAATTGATGAGCGAAACGGGCGAACGGCTCAGTGGCGACTCGAACCCAGTCTGAGCGCGATATACTCCACAAAGATGGCTATACATACAACGAAAGGAATTGCCGTGGGTTGGGACGATATGGAAAGAAGAACTCAGGTACCACCGCTGCGTAATCCGCCACCGCCTCCGCCACCAAATCAGACATGAGGCTCCAAATTGACGGACGAACGCGTGCGGATAGACGAGCGAACAAAGTACGAGGCAATTCTCGACGTTCGCTATGGACAGTGCTTTAACGATTTGAACGCTCGACTGTACCGTCGACTTGATTTTCTGTTTGGATTTGTTGGACTATTTGGCGGCAGTGGTGCGCTAATAGCGGCCATCGGACAATACAAGACGTTGGGTGTATTGACCGGCGCTGCCGTCGCTGCGATTGCGGTTATCGAACGTTTAGTGACGGCAGTAGAGAAAGCAGTTAGGCACGAGGATTTTAAAAAAGAATATGCCGGACTTAACGCCGAGGCCGATAGGCTAGAGCTTTCAGAGATTGATCAGCGTTTGCGGAAGCTTCAGGCGGACGGACCAAGCGGTTTTCGCACATTAGGCCAGCCGGCGTATAACCTCAACGTCACGGCCAATGGCAGACCCGACTATGTTGTAGCGCTGACTCGCTACGAGCGTGTATTTCGTTTCCTGGCCTAGCGACGGTGCCTAGACTGGCACGTCTGGTCAGCTATATCGAACTTATCGGTTTCCTTCTGCCGTCTGAATAGCGCGCAGGATATTCAACAAGGTTCTTCCCGTAGAGTAGGGCCATATTTCGAACATCCCTCCGGCTGTCAGAGTCCAGTCGCCGGAACGATATTTAAATTGTACGTGAAGCTGGATGCCGGTGGCCGAGAAAACAAGTCTTGGATTTTTTAGACGGGACAGCTTGTTAGGTGGTACTTCTTTAAGCTTTAACGTACCGGCATTTTCGCAAATGAACGTCAAACTCATGTAGCGCTCCCCATCATCGGTAGCAGCTTTCGCGGAAGCGAAAAAAGCTCGCGATCATCGTCACGAGAAAGCCAGTTGGCTAGCTCGAACAATACGCGACTTTTTGTACTCTCATCTTTGGACATCTGATCCCACAACAAGGCTCCGAGCAGTACCTTTCGACGGGTCTCCTCGCTTCGGTGTTTTTTCGACTCAACGGCGCGCTTTTGCGCAAGCAGTTTTTGCTGGCGCGCCTTGAGTTGTTGAAGCCGCTCTTCTGCTTGTGTAATCCGCTCTTCTAGTGTCTGCATTATCTCCGCTCCCATGAAAACGGCTGACGTTAAAGTTGGCCTTGAGAAATATATTATGTCAAATTGATGTATTATGTCAAATTACGCTGCTGCGAGATATAGGCTCCCGAAGCGAAAGCAAGGGCGCACTTATGCAAACTTCGTTTGCGCGCGGTCGCTGCGCGACAAAAAACAAAACTAATCAAACTTGGCTATCTATCATCTTACCGTCAAGACCATCGGCCGATCCGATGGACGCAGCGCGACAGCGGCTGCGGCCTATCGAGCTGGCGTCGAGATCACCGACAAGCGCACGGGCGAGGTCCATGACTTCACCCGTAAGAGTGGTGTGCTGTCAGCCGATTTGGTCTTGCCTGCGGATGCGCCAGCGTGGGCAAGTGATCGGGCTAGGCTGTGGAATGCTGTTGAGCAGGCTGAGACCCGGAAGAACAGCACCGTGGCCCGCGAATTTGAGGTTGCTTTGCCCGCTGAGCTGTCAGTGGATGCGCGCGCGCAACTCGCTCGGGACTTCGCCGCAGAGCTGGTTGCCCGGCACAGCTGCGTCGCTGACGTGGCTGTGCATATGCCAAATGACGACGGCGACAACAGGAACCATCACTCACACATCTTATTGTCAACGCGCCGACTAACTGGGGACGGTTTCGGCGAAAAGACACGGGAGTTGGATGACCTGAAAACCGGACCGCAGCTGGTGCGCGAGTGGCGCGTGCGCTGGGCAGAGATGGGCGGCGAAGCGTTGGAGCGTGCAGGGTTCAAAATCGAAGCTGACCGTCATCGGGTCGGCCACCTCCTGCTGCCCGATCAGGTGCAGGCGGCGCGAGCACGTGGCGATATGGAGTTCGTTGAAGCGAACGAAGACAGGGAACCCACACGGCATCTCGGCCCACACGCGACTGCCATCGAGCGCCGCACCGGTCAGTTGAGTCGCAAGCGGCTTGACGTCGAACAGGACACTAATGACTGTCAATCAGCGTCGAAAACTTTCCACCTTTCAGCGCCCAATACTTTCCACTTTTGAAGGCCGCTGAGCGCGACCTTTGCGCTGTTTGAACCGGTAAGAATCGTTGCCGGTCTCCAGGATGTCGCAATGATGCGTGACGCGGTCCAGCAAGGCTGTCGTCATCTTGGCGTCGCCAAATACCTGCACCCACTCCCCAAACGACAGATTGGTAGTGATGATCAGGGACGTCTTCTCGTACAGCTGGCTGACCAAGTGAAACAGCAAGGCGCCACTCGATGGCGGAAACGGCAGATAGCCCAGTTCATCGAGAATGACGGCGTCCACCAGGCACAGCTGCTTGGCCAGGTTGCCGACCTTGCCGAGCGCCTTTTCCCGCTCCAGCAGGTTCACCAGGTCAACAGCATTGAAGAAGCGCACGCGCTTGGATTGATGGATGGCAGCCACGCCGATTGCCGTGGCCAAATGCGTTTTCCCCGTGCCGGTGCCGCCGACCAGAATCAGGTTGTGCGCCGTTTCCATGAATGCCGCCGTGGCCAGTTGCTCCACCAGCGCTTGCGCGAGTGGCGTCTCGTTCCAGTCGATGCCGAGTAAGTCGCGGTGGATGGGGAAGCGAGCCGATTTGAGCTGGTAGCGCAGGCTCTTGAGTTGCCGGTCGGTTTGCTCGGCGGCGAGCATGCGTTCGAGCCAGAGTTCCGGCCGATGGGCTTGTTTGGGCTTTTCGGCCTGCAGTTCATTCCAGGCGGTGGCCATGCCGTAGAGATGCAGGGCCTTCAGTTGGTTCAGCAGGTCAATGGACATTGGTCGATCCCAGTAGGTAGTCATAACGCTGGCAATTGGCCAGCGGCTCCATCGTCAGCGCAATACCATCGGGCACGGCGATGGCCGCTGCCGGCAGATGGGGAGCGATGAGCCGGCGCAATTCGTTCATCACGACCGGGGCGCTGATGATGCCGCACTCCAGTGCCAGTTCGCAGGCCACCGTCAGGGCATCAAGGCCAGCCTCGCCAGCGAGCATCAGCAGTTCGACAAAGGCGCGGTCGCCCTTGGGCTGTTTCAGAATCCGGTCGCGCACCAGTTGTATCGGCTTGGGCAATTCCCATGCGATGAAAGGGGCGCCATTGCGCAACGCACCCGGTTTCTTTTCAAGCACCGGCAGGTAGTGCCAGGGATCGCAGATCAACTGGTCACGGCCGTAGCGCCGGGGATGCGCGGCGATCAGCTCGCCGTCGGCGACGACGTGGACGTGATCGGCCGTTCTGCGCACCGATACGGCTTGGCCGGCGGCGCTGGCGGGAACGCTGTAGCGGTTGCGGTCGACCCGCACCAGGCAGGTCGACGAGACGCGCATCATGTCCTCGACGTAGCCGTCGAACGTGGCCGTGACCGGCCGTAGCAACGGCTGTTCGTCGGCAAAGCAGGCAGCAATGGTGCGCTCGCTTTGCGTGGGGTGTAGGCGTTGTGCCAACTCCCGGCAGCGCTGTGCCAGCCACTCGTTGAGTTCGGCGAACGAAGCGAAGCGGGCCAGCGGCGTGAACAGCCACTCGCGCACATTGCCGACCTGATTCTCGACCTGACCTTTCTCCCAGCCCGAGGCCGGCGTGCAGGCGACCGGCTCAAACAGGTAGTGATTGGCCAGGCACAAAAAGCGGCGATTGAATTTGCGCTCCTTGCCGGTAAAGATGGCGTCAACGACGGTCTTGAGATTGTCGTAGATGAGGCGGGCCGGCACGCCGCCGAAGAAGGCGAAAGCCCGGTTGTGCGCCTCCAGCACCATCTCCTGGGTCTCGCGCGGGTACGCGACGACGAACATCTGGCGGCTATAGGCCAGCCGGAAATGGGCCACCTTGATCGTTTGCAGCACACCGGCTAACTCGACCTGCTCGTGGCTCCAGTCGAATTGGCAGGCATCGCCTCGCGCGAACTCCAGCGGGATAAATACTTCCGTCAGTTTGGGGCCATGGTGGCTGGCCTTCCAGCGCTTCACAAACCGTTGAACGCTATCGTAAGCACCGCCGTAGCCCAACTCCTGCAAGCCCTCGTAGAGACGATGGGCAGAACGGCGGCGCGGCCTCGGCAACTTTGCCTCCAGTTCGAGCCACTGCGTCAGCTGTGCCTCGAATTGCCCAAGCTTGGGCGAGACCGGTTGTACACGTGCATAGCGGGGTTCCTCAACCGTCTTCAGATGCCGGCGTACCGTAGGCCGCGAGATTCCCATCTCCCTGGCGATGGCGGAAATCGTCTGCTTCTGGACCAGATGGCGCCGGCGGATTTCGTAAATGATGTCCATGTAAAACACTCCAGATACCTCCGGCGAAATACCGGATGGTTACATAGTGGGGTGGAAACTATTGGACGCTGTTTCCACCCCGAATCTGGAAAGTTTTGCACGCTGTTTGACACACTCAGCGGCCCCGTATTTGCGGTCCACTTCCCAGAGTCGTAACGCATCGGGTCAGCCTCTCCCGAGTCGAGCATGCGCACTTGAAATGTGCGGAGCGGTATCTGCATCTTTACCGCGCAACACACCCATCGCACTGGACTCCACATTTCCAGCTTGGGTTCGCCTTTTGTGACTGCTCGACGGCGCCAGACACAATCTGGATCATTGATATCGATCATGTCTTCCGAGACTTCAAACCAGTCAGTCGGTGGACGACCTTGTGCGAGTTCCGCAGCGCCTACAGCGTTCTGTGCCCACTTCCAATCGCGGAAGTTAGGACCCTCAATCAAGGTTTCCCTCAACTCATCGATGTAGCCATACGGGAGAGTCGGCTGAACCGACTCAGTATTTTGCTTTTGCTTGCCGCCGTTAGCGCTACTAACGAGTTGAAAAGGATTGTGAAAAGCGGACGATATCCAGCGTCTCCCGTCGTCGCTGACGTCACTGAAATCCCGGAGCAGGACCCAGTTCACAAACTTGTGCATATGATTTGCGTACGTGACCCCTGCAGTGAGGTCCTTGCATACCTCTTGCCAAAAGTCAGGCAACACTGTGGTCCGTGACAGAAATACGGCCGGAACTAGTGGGAGCCTAAATTTAATGAGGTATTTCTTTACAAACAATCTAAATGCCGCTAAATGATGCTGCGGTCCCACTTTCTGAATCGTACGCAGCCAATCTTCAGCCAGTTGTCTCCACTCTTCCGCTTCAGGGTGCTCCCTAGCCATCCAACTCAGTTTCAAGTCGGCCGACGCGCGCTCCGCGACCTCAGGCTGCTCAAAATGCGGATTGTTTCGCTTATCGACCTTCGTTTGCCAGGCCGCGATAAGTGCGACGGGGTCAGGCAGGCGCAGTGTAGACTTAGAAATCGCCCCATCTTCCGAGACGAACGGCAAGAGCCCGACAACGGAAAAATCAGTATGAGCGCTTTCGTATAAGCGCCCGCAGATGGCATGCAACTGCAAGATCGTCTGCGCCTTATCCCGGCGGGGATTGCAGGAGAGGACTTTCGCAACTATCAGGTCCGGCCCATCAGGCTCACTGTGCAGGGCAATTTCAGCCAATTCGGTGTACCGAAAACTTACCCAGTTGTTAACTAGGAGCTTAATTGGGATACATCTGGCCGCACTGCCATAAAAATGGGCCGCCCTAAAGAGACCTGCCTTATCGCAGGCCGCCACGACCGTGTCGATTGAAAGTCCGACGCCCGCGTCAGAGCAGACTGACTGGCATACTGAATCCACAGCCGACAGGAGCATAATGATATTATGATAATTTCCATCATTACGGAACTGCTCCAAGAGTGCTTTTGGGTTCACTACACTGTATGCGATTGCCATTTCAAAATTCCTTATTTGGTTAAACCGAATATTTCTTTTCGATTTTCTTTACTGCATCTTCTAAGCCAGAACGGATAGTTTTCGAAGATAATTGTGTATAGACTTCTTGGCTGGCTATATCTGAATGATGCAAACAAATTTGAATCAGCTTCTCACTGCACTCTCCGTCTGAAAGGCGTTTTCCATAAGCATGTCTATGTCCATGCGGGCTAACTCCCGTCTCTTTAGACGGAGTCAAACCAATTCTTCGGCACGCTCTCTGATGTGCTTTATATTGTTCGTCCAAGCAATAAATTTTTCCGACGGTTGTTTTTTCTAAATTAACCAAGGCGTAGGGATGCAAACGTCTTATTGTCGCAAGTTGCCTCATATACAAAAGCCAATACCGCATGAACATTTCGCCGCGTTCCGGCAAGAACCAGTGAGCCTCTTTGTAATATTTACCATCAAGAAGCCCACCTTTCCAACCAGCGTGCAACTTCGAATTAACGCGATTCCTCGGAACCAATCCCCATTGACTTTCAAGATATTGAATCCGATTGCCTACAATTCGCTTTCCAGAGAAGTCTTTCCAGTCACTCGGCGCCTCTCCAAATTGAGGGTGATGAATACGAACTAACGCGGACTTCGGGTTGTCAGGGTCAGGGCGAACGTCGCTGGTGAATAGGTGCATTGTTTCTGATGCTCTGAATCCAGCTCCATCCATCAGAAGGACGCCCAAGATTCCGCGCAAATCGTGTTTATTTCCTACTCGATACCCGTCGTTAATCAAATCATCAAATCTATCCTCGGGAAAGGCAGGAGGGTCTCGATTGGCGACTGTGCCGTATCTAATTCTTAGCTCGCCGTATGGACCGCCCGAACCGCCTTCCCAAAGATGCCCGAGCAATGCTCTATCGCGCCGATAGATGAAACCAGCCAGCGCACAAAGCCTATCGTGTGATGAGACCCAACCAGTCGATAGCGGTTTTGCTTCATCAGAACAGATGTACTCGAAATACCCCCGTAGAAAAGCCAAAATGGTATTTGTTACATCCGGACCACTAGGTTTCCAAAAAAGCTCGGTTAAATCTCGACCGAGCGAGCTATCGACACTTCCAAACAAAAGACGTTCCGCAAAATTCACTAGGGTTTTCGCGTCGCAGGTCTGTGTCGGATTCGATTGTAAATATTTGATGAGCAACCGAACAGACGTACATACTCCGTACATCCACCGAAGACTTCGGCGCAATCGCTGGTCCAATACGTAGTCCAAAACGGACTCAATAATGCCTCCAGGATAGGCAACCACGTAGACGTCAATCGGTATCTTAGACTCATCGCTTATCAAATTTGCAGTTTGAACAACGAACATGTCTCCTCCATTCCAAAACATATTCGCACAATAATTATTCAAAGCATAGATGAAAAAAAAGCGCCGACTTAGTCGGCGCTTTCAAATTTTATGAGCGATTTACAGCGCTGAAATTTTCTTTTATTTTACATAGAAGCTGAAACTTCTTCTGTACACTAGCTTTTTTCTTGATAAAAACATTTCGCACAAACTTGCCGGTACGCGTCATTTCCACCAATAAGGACCTGTTCTCCTTCTAAAACCCTACTTCCATCATGGTTAATTCTGATATTCATCGTAGCTTTTTTACCACAACGACATACCGTTTTTATCTCTTCGATGTTCTCAGCCAGCACTAACAAGGCAGCGGAGCCAGGAAACGGCTCACCGCGAAAATCCGACCGAATGCCGAAGCACATTACCGGAATATTTTTTGCATGCGTCCACTGATGAAGTTGTTTAACTTGTAAAGGGGTGAGGAACTGCGCTTCATCAACCAAAATACAGGCAACATTGACGTCTTTGAGCAGTTCAGAAAAATTACTTTCGGGACTATAAACGCTAGCATCACGTTTTAACCCTAAGCGAGATGAAATAAAACCTAGTCCTTCTCGGATATCCAAGGCCGAAGTAAACAACATCACTTGCTTACCATTTTCATTATAGTTATGTGCGACCTGCAGAAGGTAGGTCGACTTGCCAGCATTCATAGCTGAGTATCGATAGTAGAGGCGTGCCATTTAAAACTCACATATGATTAAAAAATTTGGATTCAACGCCGCACCAACAGTTCGACGGCAGCAAGAAGTCGACTAAAGTGCAACGTTCGTAAAGCGTCCTTTTCGGATCGCGCGGACTGCTGGATGACCGAAGTTGTCAACATAGCATCAACTATGTATGTGAGCCGGGGGGGACAATCGCAGAATATCGGAAATAAAGTTTTGCCACTGCTACGTCCCAAAGCGGAATAAGATCAAGAGCGCGATTATAAATCGGACG